>Ga0315901_10000042_pt1 | contig 169470 bp, 131 predicted proteins | sample LakEriMetagenome_10_FD_203761 | JGI IMG/M metagenome (GOLD analysis project Ga0315901, IMG submission 203761) | Freshwater fungal communities from buoy surface, Lake Erie, Ohio, United States - Buoy 2 MA116 | ecosystem: Environmental > Aquatic > Freshwater > Lake | place: USA: Lake Erie, Ohio... | reverse complement strand
TTACCGGTAAAGCCGAAGATGCCTTCAGTATTCCGGCCTGGGTTAGCTCCGGTTGGATAATTAAAAACGAAACAGCCTCGGGTAAGTCGCGATATGATTTCCGTTATGTCGACAAGGAGGGCTATAAAGTAACCATTGAAGGATTGTCGCGGTCATTTAATCAGGAATACTGGAACTATGCAAAACTCATCAGTGGCGTGCTGAGACACAACATGCCCTTACCACAGGTCGTGCATCTTATTGAAAACTTAAACTTATATAGCGACAATATAAATACCTGGAAAGCCGGAGTGGAAAGAGCTTTAAAGAAATTTATACCTGATGGCACATTGGCTGTTGACCGAAAATGCAATGCCTGTGGTGATCCGGATGGCCTTATCTATGAGGAGGGCTGTCTGAAATGTAAAAGCTGTGCAAATACGAAATGTGGCTAAATATCGTTTTTAGATGTCCAAAAAATCAGCTAACCGAGAACTATAACAAACAATCAACGTAGATAAGAACATTTTCAATTTAAATAAACAAATTATTTAGCCTTATATGTCAGATAAGTTCATTCAAATCCAAAGAATAATCATCACATTGTTCTTTTGCCTCCTGTGTAAAGCCATCTCAGCACAAACAGTTAACTCGTGCGAGTCCCATCATCTTCATAAAGGAACACAGTTATATTACCTCTTCCAGGAGCCGGATGAAAGTAAATATCAGGATCAAAGTTTTTTTAGTAAATCTTTTGCCGAACAGAAAGCGTTATCTGAACAATACTTAAAAGATAATACGAAGTGGTATGCCGATATGCGAACCATTAAAATCGATGATATCATTTACATGAAAGACTCCTCTGGTAATGTGTTATACGATATATCCGCAAAGGAATATAAAAAGCCAAATGATAAAAAAAGAAACCACATTCGTTGTAATGATGGCTTATTTTATTACCCCAAATTCCCTGTTGATCAGGCCGTATTAAACGACACTGTGCGTTTCGTAAACCAAAAAAATGGTGCCGATATTTTACGTGCAGTCCCTGAAGAAAAGCCCAACGGATTCGCCATCAATTTTCCGGTTATGTACCCGAATACCATGTCCAGAGATGCTGTACTTCCCGATTATCTTCTATCCTTAACAGTGCGCCCCGGCGATTCAGCCACATTTGAATTCAATTACAATTTCCTTGAAAAAAATGTGTTAAATAAACAAGATGCACTGCCGGGTATTGATGTAGTGAATACCTTATATAAATCAGCGGAACAAACGTATAGCTCTCCTGCCTTAAGAAAATACCTTGCTAATGGATTAGTAACTGAGGTGTGGATTAAAAACAGACAGTTCAAAGAATTTAAAACAGTAAAGGTTAAAGATAAATCGTATGATGCATATCTAATTCACGAAGAGATCTGGTCCTACTCAGGAAAATGCAATGCTGTCAGCACAAACGACTGGACAATAGCTTTCAGTAATACATTTAGTTCCGACTCGAAAAAATTGGACGCTGATAAATGGAAAAAACAGCACAACACAAATGCACAGGGATTTATAGTCGAAAAAATAGAAACATGGTACATTCCGTATTTAGGTGTCTATAAAATGAAAAAATATAATAACTACGGCATGTTGAACTACATCCTCGAGTTAGCCGGCGTGAATTAAATTTTTTGGTCTTATGATTTATCTCATTTTTTTGAGATAACCACCATCATACATTTGTTGTATGAACACTACTAGGTTACTCGTATTTCTTATTATAACTATTTTAACGTATCTACTGAGTTCCTGTGTTACTGTTTATCGACCTGTTGTAATTAACTCCCCGGTATTACAAGATAAAGGCGAGGGAAACATCGCCGCATCCATAGGCCTTTTAGGCGATGGATTATATAATCTGCAAGGTGCGTATGCTGTAAGCGATAAGCTGGCCCTGATGCTTAATGGTATGCATCATGCTAAATCGTATGGCTCCATGAATGCTGATAGTGATAAAATCAGATTCTTTAGTGTGGAATCGGGTGTTGGATATTTTAGAAATCTAAATCCCGCAAAAAGTATTTTGTTTCAATGTTATACCGGGCCCGGACTTGGCCGAACTAAAAGTATAAATACGGGCAATTCTTCAACAGTTGATTTCAGTGCATATTATGCAAGCTTCTTTGTTCAACCCGGCATAGCCTATACCGAAGATAATTTTGATGCCGCACTGGATATTAAGGCAAATTATCTGTGGATGTATGATATACACGGACGACTATATTCTGAATTTGAATTTTGGAATACGGAATCACAACAAGTAAATAACATGATGCTCCATCTTATTAATCTAGAGCCTGCTATAACCATTCGTGGTGGAGGCAAAAAAATTAAAGGTGTTTTTCAGTCCGGTTTGGTCATACCCTTATATAAATCGAAAAATTATCTTGTAATGAATCAATTTATCAAAACATCTGTAGGTATTTATTACACGTTCAATTATTGAACCGTAGGTTTTTCACTTTGTAAAAAGAGATGATTTTCTCTTGATAATACGATGATCTCATCTTAATTCTTGATAAAGGACTTTAGACTCACTTCTGACGCATTAATCAATTCTACCTGATATACCCCTTTAGGTAAATTATCAACATAAATCGTAATATGATTTAATCCCTCAGACACATGAACCGTTTGAGCTATATGCGTTTTACCTAAAATATCTATAATGGCAATCTGGTATAACGAAGATTCTGAAGAATGAATGACGATGTTTAAATATACAGATGTCGGATTAGGATAAACGACAATATCTTTGGTGTAATCAGTTGCGCGCTTTACTGGAATAATATCTGAATAACGGTAAGAGCCATCCAGATCAACACATTGCAGTCGGTAATATTGTATTGAGGAATAATCTTTATCTAAAAAACGATAATCTGAAGTGGTCTGAGAGAAACCCTTTGCCTCTTGTTTGCCAATAGCTGAAAAGTCCATTGCGTCATAACTGCGTTCAATAATAAAATAACTGCTATTTAATTCACTTGAAGTAGTCCACGCTAAACGGTTACCTTCGGATGCGGCTACGCCGGTAAATTGGGTTAACTGAACCGGCAGGCTTGTTCCATTAAACTGCCCAATTCCAAACTCAGAAAATGTGCTCAGGTTAAGGCGTAAGGCATACCCTCCGGCAAGCGTACGACCTGCCCCATTTGCCGAATTCAGAGCACCTCCGCCCGTAGTCCATTCAAGGGCATTGGATGCATTTACCGGTCGTTTTACAATGCCAAATCGGTTATTCTGAAGTCCGCTAAATCCATTAAAAAAAAGCTGAATATTATACGTGCCCCCTGTTGGCTGTGCATCGGGTTCAAAAACCCAACACCCCCCCGAATGAACAGCAAAATAGGGCAAGGCATTAGGATTTCCGATGATACCGGTTTCAGATAAATTCATGTCTGCATTATCGTGGTTGGCCAATGGCCTGAACCACGAATCCAGATAAGAAACGCCCGCAAGATCTGTTGTATTGATAATGCCCGGCTTTACTCCACTCGCAAGACCTATTGGAAACTCATAGGCCTGTGACCCCCCATTGTTTATATATCGGCGTAGCGTGCCATTAATCCAGCTGATGGCATAATTGGTATTAGATCCTCCGGCCTGAATAGCTGAGCTGGCATTGTTTAAAACGATTACCCGATTGGATCCGGTGTTCACCACGCCTTGTGTTAATTGCAGATTATTATTTATCTGAAGGTCATTTATAAGAAGCTGAAGCGAGGACCCGTTTACACTTAAATTGTAGAAGGGTGAATTTCCTGCTTGTATGTTTTGAGGAATAATTCCATTAAAATTTACCGTATTCCCGTTATGAATAAACGAGGCCGTATTGATCCAGTTGCCTGCAACAGAAATAGGATGAGCCCCCGCTGATGCATTAAGTATGCCCGACGAGATAACAAGATTCCCATTCACGGTTAATGGGCCATTTATCGTACGCTCGCCATTTCCTCCAAGTATTTCTAAATGTTTATATGTTGCTCCCAAGGCAACCTGTGGCAAATTAGAATCATATTGAACCGTGCCATAAAAAGTTAAGGAGCCATACCCTTGTAAGGCCGCATTATTCGGGCCAACGGATGTTGGCTTGGTAATAAGGATTTGATTGTCGTCTGAATCGCCCATGGACCATGCGCCAATACCTGCAGTACGATAGATACAATGATTAAGAATCAGTTTTACGCCATCATCGGGTAATTGGCCAACTGAAACATTACCCGCTGTTATAAGATTGTATGCTGTGCTTACTATACCTCCGGATAGGTCGGGATTTATTATATCCAGATTGTTGCAAGAAAAATCGGCATTACTTCCCATCGTAACCGTATTAAGGTTATTAGTTCTGATTTTGAGGTGATGATATGCCAGTGAAGGTACAAGTTGGTTTGCGGGCCCCCACGTATTCCCCGAACTGAAAAATGTAGTTCCTGTTTGCGGATCAAAAGTGGTTCCGTTTAGACTAACTGCTATTGATGGGCCTTCAATAGATAAGGTTCCTGAGCCTTGCCGGAGTATTCCGATTTGATTAAGTGCATATACTGTTAAATTAAATCCATTTAAATTGAGCACGCTTCCCGATGAAATATTGATTTCAAGAATTGAAGATAGGATCCCGGTAAGATTGTTTAGCAAGCGGTACTCGGAATTTTCCCCCAGCATCAACTTGCTTAATGTATAATTCCCGGCTCCGCTAATCGTCTTGTTTAGTCCTCCGTTTAATTGAATTGGATTATTCCCTTCAACAATGATCATCCCATTATTAATGATATTGCCATAAACGCTCAATATGCCGGTATAGCCGGTCAGCGTATTCATAGTAGCCCCGGCATTAATAGTAAGATTTCTGCAAAAGGCATCATTATTTGTTGATAATCCAATTTGAGGATAAACACCACTTCCAATAACCGGTATCACCGCATGATTACAGATACCGGGCACAATAGCAGGAGTCCAGTTTGCGGCGGTATGCCAGTCGTTGGATAAAGAGCCGTTCCATGTACAGGTAACTGTTGCGCCGATTGGTGTGAATATGTATCGTGCATTGGTGGCCGGATAAGTACTTCCCGAAACAGCAACCGTTACTGTGGACGAAGAAATACCCAATGTAGAATTTGCCCAACCCGAGGAGCCCGATCCCGAGGCTACAACTCTGACATGGGTATTGGTATTAGTATTTGCTCTTAAGCCACATTGAAAGGTTTGTGTATACGACGTGTATGGATACGGATTGATATTAAATGCTACTTCTATGCGGTTGCTTGTTTCATAAAGTGAAATTTGAAAATCAGTGCGCCTGAGATTTGGGTTTCCGGAAGTTCCATCCGATGCTGAAGAAGGTCTTACATTACTCCACTCAATAGTGTATACTCGATTAGGTGCCACGCCGGTTAGATTTGTTCGTATCGCTCCGCCGGCTGATCCACCGGAGTTCGTTGAAAAACCACGACCTACCCAATCAGAATTTAATCCGGCAACAATGCCCTCTATTGCTGAGGTAGAATTTAAGGCCAGGGTGAGAGGAGAAAGGCTTGCTGTGCCTCCACCTGTTGGATTTGTGGATCCAAACCAGATATATCCTTTAGAACAAACGCCAACCTCATTATAATTCTGGCCATTATAAACAAAATTAAATCCAAGCAATTGATTGGGCCAAATACCATATCGAAAAGAATTAGCTGTTGTGCCTGTAATTAAGGTAGTGGGGCCTGAAGCAGGCAATGCACTGTATGCGGTTGATGTCGAATAATTAAAACTATAATCACATTGTATAGGTGTGGGAGGTGGTGGTGGAGCCCAGGTAAAAACTGTAGTTGCTGTCGGATAGCAAGAGGGGGTCTCAGATATAGTACATGTACTTGAATTTGCCACACCAACTGCCGGGGCAGACCAAGAGTTGCCACTGCATGTTACTAGCCGATTATTATAATCCGTATTAACATTTCCCCTTAATCCAACTTGAGCAGAGAAACTTCCATCTAAACAATATGGAGCAATATTATTATGTATGTCGATACGATTACCCTGCGACTCATAAAGCCTGATTTGCAGATCCATTCTGTTGATGTTGCTGAAACCAAATGAAGCGCATAATCCAGTACCCGCTGTATATGTTTTTGCTCTGACACAATACCATTCGATAGTAAAAATCCTATTAGGTGCTGTTCCTGAAGTAACATATCTAAGAGTTGGTGTATGTCCAGATGTTACTGGAGGAGGACAGCCAATTAAGTCGCGTCCAAAAACACTAATAGCACCATCCAAGCTTCCTGCATATGTCAATGGCGTGTACGTAGTACTTAAAGGGTCATTAGTTCCAAACCATATAAACCCATTGGTACTTACTCCAACGTTGGTATAGTTTACGTTATTAAATTTAAAGGTAAACCCAATGGGCACACCCGTGTATAAGGCATCGTCCATAGTGGCTCCCGTGCCGCTGGCTAATTGTGTTGCCCCGGTTAGTGCCGAATAGGCAGAGGAATTAAGCCCAAATGAGTAAACAGTTGATACCTGAGCATTGGCTTCAGAATATGTAAATAGAATGGCTATGCATAAAATCAGAATTATATAGATGTCAAATATTTTTTTCATAAAGCATTACAATTAATTTTTTAAATATTTTTTTATCAAGGTGAATATAATAAGTACTTTGAAGCTATACAATACCCCCTCAATTATATATCACCAAAGAAGATGTGATTCTCAATTATTAATTATCATTACAAAACCAACAAACTCCATATGCAATCGAAACATCCTTCTGCACTTCCCTTTTTATTTCTCTCCGAAATGTGGGAACGATTTGGTTACTACCTGATGATAGGCATCTTTACCCTATACTTAAAAGATGTAAAAGAGGGATTCGCCATGACGGAAGCTGAGGCATCCGATCTGTATGGCACATTTATAGCCCTGGTTTTTCTGACGCCATTTCTTGGTGGCTTAATCGCTGACCGATATTGGGGGTACACCAAGTCAATTCTTGCCGGCGGCCTGATGATGGGTGTGGGGTACTGTATGATGGGTATTCATCATCTATACGCACTCTACGCCGGTATGACCTTGGTTATATTCGGCAATGGCTTCTTCAAACCTAATATCAGCACCTTGCTCGGCAACATTTATTCTACAGAAACATACCGCAACAGAAAAGATGAAGGATATAATATTTTTTATATGGGTATTAATATCGGCGCCTTCATCTGTAACTTCTTTGGGGCCGCACTCCAGATTATGCTGGGATGGGGTTGGGCATTTACAGCCGCAGGCATAGGTATGTTTATTGGGTTGATTGTATTTATGGCCGGCAAAAAGCATTATCAGGGCTTCGATCATAAAAAAGGTATACAACCGGGCGATATGCCCCTCACCAAAATCACCGGACTGGTTTTAATACCTGTTTTTATCTTTGGTATAATAGGTTGGCTTATTCCGGATAACATTTTTGGAAGCGACTCTACCGATGCGTTCATTTTAAGCTGTATTCCTGTTTTATATTTCTATGGCAATCTGTATATCACGGCAAACAAAGAGGAAAAAAGACCAATCGCAGCCATGCTTGCAATATTTGCGGTGGTGATTTTATTTTGGGCCGTTTTCAAACAAAATGGTTCTGCATTAAATACCTGGGCCGACCGATACACCGATCGCTCGCTGAGCGGCACAACAGCAGATGTATTCGGCTCATTAAAACAAACCAAAGAATTAACCTATGCTAAAGATACTGTTCCGGTATACGACGCCTACTTTCGCTTACAAAAGGATGAGCAAGGCAAAGTAAAAGAGGAGTTGAATTATCCGATTTATTTTCGCAACGAACATCCCGATAATATTCCCGGAGAGGGCGAGCGCATCGATGTTTGGGCAACAAATCTGAGTCAGTCTATCAATCCGGGATGGGTCATTTTGCTTACCCCTCTAATCGTTGCCTTCTTCACCTGGCTAAGGGGAAGAAAAAAAGAACCCTCTACTCCGGCAAAAATTGCGTACGGTTTATTTATATCAGCACTATCCGCACTGGTTATGGTGGCCGCGGCAAAAGCAGGCCATAACGGTTCTGAGAAAGTAAGTGTTTGGTGGCTCATAGGATGCTATGGTGTTATTACTATTGGAGAATTGTTTTTAAGCCCTATGGGATTGAGTCTGGTCTCTAAACTTAGTCCTCCGCGAATTACGGCATTGATGATGGGCGGTTGGTTTTTAAGCACGTCTATTGGCAATAAACTTAGTGGCGTATTGGCTAGTATGTGGGATAAATATGAAGACAAGTCTGACTTCTTTCTGTTTAATTGCTTTCTTCTGCTGTTTGCTACCGGATTGGCTTTTGCAATCCTTCGCTGGCTGAATCGTATAATGAAAGAACATCAGGCATAGTTTAATGGATATAGTGTAAAACTAATTTGCATATATTACGGCTGAATTTAAATCCGATATGATTAAAAAGCCCCGATTAAGTCTGTTTCAGATTTTTAATATGAGTTTCGGTTTTCTCGGAATTCAGTTTGGTTTTGCCCTGCAGAATGGTAACGCCTCCAGAATACTGCAAACTTTTGGTGCCGATGTGGAGCATCTTTCGTGGTTCTGGCTTGCCGCTCCGCTCACCGGCATGATTGTTCAGCCTATTATTGGATATTTCAGTGATAAAACATGGACATCACTTGGACGTAGGCGTCCTTTCTTTTTGGGTGGTGCTATTTTCGCTTCACTGGGTTTATTGTTTATGCCTAATGCAGATATAGTGTCTGCAATTTTGCCTCCGCTAATGATTGGCGCAGGGGTATTAATGATCATGGACGCTTCTTTCAATATTGCTATGGAGCCATTCCGAGCATTAGTTGCCGATAACCTTCCCAACGAACAACGAACCCTTGGATTCTCGGTTCAAACCTTCCTGATTGGAATAGGCGCTGTTGTTGGATCGTGGCTTCCCTATGTTCTTGCTGAAAACTTTGGCGTAGAGAAGATGTCAAGTAACGGAGCCGTGCCCGCCAATGTGTCCATTAGTTTTTATGCAGGCGCTATCATCTTTTTAATAGCAATACTTTGGACGGTAGTCTCAACTCGCGAATTTCCTCCCGATGAGTACAAAAAGTTTCATGCGGATGAATCGGAAACAAAACACACCGGCCTTAAACAAATCGTTGCCGACTTCGCTAAAATGCCCAAAACAATGAAACAGCTTGGCGTGGTACAGTTCTTCTCATGGTTTGCCTTATTCTCAATGTGGGTATATACAACTCCGGCAGTAGCCACACATATCTATGGTTTATCCGCTAAGGATGTAAGCTCCGAGGCTTATCAGGATGCCGGAAATTGGGTGGGAATCATATTTGGTGTCTACAATGGTGTATCCGCTTTATATGCATTAATGCTACCCCAAATAGCAAAGGCGATAGGTCGTAAATTGACACATTCCTTATCATTAACCTGCGGTGGTATTGGTCTCATATCTATTTATTTTATAAGCAATCCGGATCACCTGATCTATTCAATGATCGGTGTAGGTATTGCATGGGCAAGCATTCTGGCTATGCCTTATGCAATATTGGCCGGAGCATTACCCTCATCTAAAATGGGCTTGTACATGGGAATTTTTAATTTCTTCATCACGCTTCCGCAAATCATTAACGGAATTATCGGAGGTCCCGTTGTAAAATATTTGTATCAATCTGAAGCAATCGGCGCCATAGTGATGGCCGGAGTATTTATGTTAATTGCCGCATTCACGGTAACCCGTGTCGAAGACCGCGATGAACATAAATCTCTGCCCAAACAGGCATAATTTTATATGATGCTTCGTCTTATACTTATACTTACTTTACCCATAGCCGCGCGATTTATAACAGGCGACAGCACCGGTTTTTTTTACATAGCCGACAATCAGCACGTAATCAGGAAAATAGACAGCACAGGAAAAGAGTGGTTTCGTTATAGTGATATTACAAATGGATCGATACAAAGTATTGATGCATCCAATCCTTTCAAAACACTCATTTTTTATCGTCAACAACAAGTCATACAAATTCTCGATAACAACTTCGGACTCGTTAACACCATACAATTACGAAAAAATAATATGCTTAATGTTATGGCTGTTGCCCGGGCATCTGACAATAATATCTGGTTATATGATGCCTTAGATATGAGTATAAAAAAAATAAATGATTTTGGGAAGCCCGTCTCTGTTGGCGCGGATGTATTCCAATTGACCGGTCATATTCCACAGGTGTCCTTCATGAAAGAAGAAAACCATAAGCTCTTTGTTTGTGACACCACATTAGGCGTATTGGTGTTTGATGAATACCTGAACTATGAACGCACCATACCTATGCCCTCTGTCAATCGACTTCAGGTGGTTAACCAAAGTCTGTTGCACGTTAAAGGGAATACGCTTATTCAATATGATTTATTGTCAAGGATAGAAAAAAGGGACAGTATGCTTTTAAATCAACCTGTCCAATCCGCCTTCCTCGTAAAAAGGTTTTTGATTGCCCAAGAAGAAAATCAGGTAAGTTTGTATCGCATACTGCCATGAACAAGGTGCTCACCCATTAGCTATAATCCTGCTGACTTTATCTGCACGGCATCCTTTTCTTATTCTCAACATTTCAAAAAACATGATAGACAAACTACAAGCCTTAAAGGACAAATTCGACAACATCGCTGAGCGATTAACTGACCCTACCTTGATTGCCAATCAAAAACAATACACACAACTTAACAGGGAGTACAAGGAATTACAACCTATAATAGATGCCTTTGAACAATACAAGATATTATTAAGCAATATTGAAAACAACAAGAATATAATTGCCAACGAAAGTGATGAGGAGTTTCGAAACATGGCTAAAGATGAACTAGCTACTCTTGAAGATGAAAAAGAACAGATTGAAAAGCACATACGTCAACTGCTGATTCCAAAAGATCCACAAGATGATAAGAACGCTATCATAGAGATTCGGGCAGGAACCGGAGGCGATGAAGCCAGTTTATTTGCCGGCGATTTATACCGAATGTATGTGCGCTACTGTGAGGCCAAGGGCTGGAAGGTGTCTGTTGTTTCTGAAAATGAAGGAACTGTTGGTGGATACAAAGAGGTAATTCTCGAAGCCGAAGGCCCCGGAGCGTATGGCATTTTAAAATTTGAATCCGGCGTCCACAGGGTGCAACGCGTACCGGAAACGGAAGCCAGTGGTCGCGTTCACACGTCAGCAGCTACGGTTGCTGTGTTACCCGAAGCTGAAGAAGTTGACTTTGAACTTAAAGAAAGTGATGTTAAAATGGAAACCGCCCGAAGCGGGGGCGCCGGCGGACAGAATGTAAATAAAGTTGAAACTAAAGTAATACTAACCCATATTCCAAGCGGCACGGTTGTAATGTGTCAAACTGAAAGATCGCAGCTGGCTAATAGAGAAAAAGCAATGCGCATGATGCGATCCAAATTATATGAGGAACAAGTACGGAAACAGGAAGATGAGATTGCAAGAACAAGAAAAAGTATGGTTAGCACGGGTGACCGCAGTGCAAAAATCAGAACCTATAATTACCCTCAGGCAAGGATTACTGATCATCGGATTGGACTCACCTTATACAATCTTCAGGATGTATTGAACGGAAAACTCAATGAGGTCATTGATGCGCTTCAACTTGCAGAAAACACTGAAAAGATGAAGGCCGGCGGCATGATGGTTTAAATTATATCCAGCACATTTTCCAGGCGCATCGCCCTTGACCCCTTTATTAAAATAGTTTTATCTGTTAAACCTTTGGTCGACAATGAAGCTCTTAATTGATCTGTATTATCAAAAACTTGTTCAGCAATATGCTGAGAATCGTTAGCTCGTGTAAACTCAGCACCAACAATCCAAATATGTTCAATGCCCTCATCTCTGGCTAGCTGAAGTATACGAATATGTTCATCGTAACTGTATGATCCTAATTCATACATATCACCGGCTATGAGCACTTTTTCTCCCGGATACTTTGATAAGTTTTTTATGGCTAACTCCATACTTGAGGGATTGGCATTATAACAATCAACAATAATTTTATTGCTACTCTTTAGAACCATTTGTGATCGGTTATTGCCGGGAACATATGATTCTATTGCCTGTATGATATGCGTTGTTGATACATTAAAATAATTCCCTATAGCAACAGCTGCCAATACATTTTCTGTGTTGTAATCCCCGACAAGTTGTGTGGAAATATTGAATGGACTATTGTTATTAATAATTACCTCTAGATGAAGCAAGTCTCCGGGAATGATCTTTCCAATGATATCTGCCTTATGATTTCCGTAAATCGTTCTATTAAGATCATTGGATGCGTTCATTAAATCGTTCTGCCACGCTGAAACAAATATGTGTCCACCAAATTTTCTAACGTAATCATAAAATTCGCCGTTACCTTTTCGCACCATATCAATACTTCCATAGCCTTCCAAATGATCCTTGCCATTATTTGTAATTAATCCAAAATCGGGTTCAGCAATTTCGCAAAGAAGGGCTGTTTCGTTCAAGTGATTGGCACCTATTTCAAGTACCACCATTTGATGCTGTTTGTCTAGTGATAGCAAGGTCAGCGGAACACCAATATGATTATTCAGGTTCCCCTGGGTAACAAATACGTTATATGTGGTTTTTAATACCCTTCCGGTCAGTTCTTTAGTGGTTGTTTTACCATTACTGCCGCAAATAGCAATAACGGGAATCTTTAACATACGACGATGATATCTAGCTAATTGCTGTAGCGTTACAAGTGCATCCTTCACCAGAATAATTCGATTATCCTGATTATCAACAGGCTCATCTACAATACAATAGCTTGCACCGGCATCCAACGCATTTTTTGCAAATCGGTTGCCATTAAAATTGGGGCCTTTCAATGCCACATAGAGATTGTCTTTGCTAATCTTTCGGCTATCTGTTGAAACTCCGGTACTATCGATATAAAGCTGATAAATATGTTCTATCGTTTGATTCATTAATGCAATATTCGTAAGATTATTAAATTGATATTATACAAATAAAAAAGCGGCACCAATGCTGATGCCGCTTTACCTATTTCGGGAAATTGATTAGTTGCCTTTTTTCCAGGTTCTGTTATAATATTTTTTCTGGTTGTCGGTTTTTTTACCTTTGAAGTAATTGCCCGCCTTGGACTTATTGCCCGAAGGCCCGCCTAATCTCACCATAGCACAACGGAATCCAAGCGTTGATAAGCGCTGATTCTCATCGAGGAACTTGCGTGTTCCGGGTGATAAGAAATAAGCATAATCCTCATAACTTCCACCCTTATAAACACGGGCTTTATCATTGATTAATGATGAAACGGAGTATTGATAAACAGATAATGACATTGAATCACCATCGAGGTAATTGATGTTATCGGACTTTTTGTAGTTTAAACGATTAACATTCTCCGCCTCTGTTACAGGTACCTGAACTATACGACCTAAACTGTCTTTTTCTATACGGGCATAATCTTCATCCAAACTATCCTTAAGGAATACGTTACCACGGTAGGAGTTGAAGTCAACCTCGTCATAGGGGGTATAACTTCTGAAAACATCCATAACCCACTCACTCACATTACCTGCCATGTTGTATAATCCATAATCGTTCGGGAGGTATGAATAAATAGGCGCTGTAATGTCTGCATTATCATTCAAGCCACCCGCAATACCCATCATATCACCATTGCCTCGCTTATAGTTCGCCAAGAAATCGCCCTGCCAATTGCCGTGGCGCGAGTCGCGCATCGTACTATTGTTCCAAGGGAAAATTTTTCTATCAGATATTAATTCCTCTCCTTTATACGGGTTGTTACCAATCAATGACAATGCGGCATACTCCCATTCAGCCTCGGTGGGCAAGCGGTACTCAGGTAAGAAAATTCCATCTTCTATTTTTACTTTGCGTTCGCCACTGCCATTAGGATGTAAATCTTTTAAATTCTTACGCACAGCACCTTCGTACTGTCCTAAAACATAAGATCGCGTATTGAAGTTATCGGCACCAACCTGATTGGGATTTTTCTCCATAATACCTTCACGAACTAATATCATTTCATTAACACGGTCGGTACGCCATTTACAAAATTCGGTAGCCTGAATCCAACTCACTCCTACAACAGGATAGTAGTCGTAAGCAGGATAACGGAAGTAATACTCTACCATAGGTTCATTAAAACCCATTTGTCTGCGCCATACCAAGGAATCAGGCAATGCGCGACGATAAACTTCAGGAAAATCAGATCCAAAAACCCTTGAGGTCCAGTCGAGGTATTCGCGATAGTGTACATTGGCCACCTCGGTTTCATCCATATAGAATGAAGACACTGTTACACGGCGCGGCACGTTACTAAAATCGTAGGTTACGTTCTGTTCTGTATTACCCATAGCGAAGGTACCGCCTTCTACCAATACTAAATTCGGACCTGTTTCTTGGCCTTTGAATTTGGTTGAAACAAAAAATCCACCCCATTTGGAATCATTGTAATTCCAACCGGTCATTGATGATTTGTTTTTTTTGCAGGATTGGGTAAGAACGGCCGTTCCAAGAACAGCGAACAGTACAATCAAGCGATTTAATTTAGGCATCATAAATCTTTTTTTTATTATTAGGTGCTTGTGGATTTGTGGATAACGCAAATGTAATTTATTTATTATCATATCAAAGAAGGTCCGGGCAATCTATTGAATTTTTTAATGTTCGTTTGGCAGCCGCTTTTTTACCATCATTGAAGTTAATAATTAACGACAACTCATGAGCACCTCCCGTATTGCCCCGCAGATTGCTGTAAGTGTTATCGTAGCTATAAACCGTTCGGAATATGCCCTTCTGTATTCCTGCAATAAATATCAAGGCGTCACTGTTATTGAACGTGTGCCGGTATCCCATCCCCAACAAAACAGGTGATGTATTCAGAAGGAGCTGTCCGTTAATCTGCTTGAACTTTGCCTGTGACAAAAACATAATATTGGGACTTATATACGTGGACTTTCCTCTTTTTGTTCTGATTTGCGCACCAAAATTTGTTAAAAATCTTACGGGCAAAGTCGATTTGTAGGAATTATAGAACGACTCATTAGGCTGATTTATGTGTTTAGCCGCAATTCCGAGATAAATGCTTTTTGAGTAGGCAATAAATCCGGCACCAATATCAACAACACTTTTGCTACTGAAATCGGGTAGTTGTTCCGTCGTAACTGAATTTACCGGTAACGCCGTTGACTGATCAAATTGATCGGTGAACAGCAGTCGTGTCCAATCCAGGCGCTTTTGAATTAATGCCGCATTCATGCCTACCCGAATTCCTGTGTTATCGCTAACCCGAAACAAATGATTATAACCCCCTGAAAATAAATTGGTTTTAACAATTCCTGCCGCCTGATTATCCGTCAAAACCTGTACGCCAATTCCACCGGAAATCTTATCGAAATGTTGGTCGTACGAAAAAGAATAGGTTTCAAATGCCCGCTGTAATTCAGGCCATTGATTACGGTAATTTGCAATGAATCTGGGGCCGCCATTTATTCCATACATTGCGGGATTTAAATAAACCGGATTATTAAGAAATTGAGAAAACTCGGCATCCTGACTGCGTGTTTTTTGAAAAAAAAACATACAGATCAGGTAAACAATACAGAAATATTTGTTTTTATACATTTATGAATGCAATAACGCAACAATAATAAATTAATTATGTCGTTACCTTGCACCCTTAAACCATTGATTTTATCCCAGCAATGAACACTATAAACTACAAGTTGCCATTAAATAGGTTTCTACTCCTAACACTTGTCTTGATTTCAATTTGTTCCCTTGCCCACGCCCAAAACAATACGATTACCTTTTCAATTGATTGGTCTGACAGTTTGCAAAGTCTTGAATTATCAGATTATAAACTTCATAATCTTCCATATTTTGATGGTGTTGTATATGATGAAAAAAAGGGATATCTGCCTCATAAAATCGTCTATATCAACCTTCCCTTCTATGCCAGTGTTACCGCCCGATATACGATATTAGAAACTGTACCATTAAATGATAATGAAACCGAAGCGTTATCCGGATGTTTGGGTTTTCTGTCTGATTCTAACCTGACCAATGCGAATTCTATAATTAGTGGCAATGAATTCAGGGCCATATTATCAATACCTGCAATAGGCTATGGCGAACGATCGGGAATGGTCGGTAAAGTTTTAAAAGCCCGTATTGAATACACAATACAACCTGTAGCTCAAAAAGTGTCAAGGGATTATCCCTATGCCGAAAACTCTGTTTTGAGCACAGGAACTTGGTATAAAATTCCTGTTAATCAAGATGGCATTTACAAAATCGACAAGACCTACCTGAATAATCTTGGCATCAATACGAACTCGATTAATCCCAAGAATATCAGAATATATGGAAACGGTGGCGGAATGCTTCCTGAGGCTAATAATCAGTTTCGATACGATGATCTGCAGGAGAATGCCATTCACGTTTTTGGTGAATCGGATGGTGTGTTTAATGACAATGACTATGTAATTTTCTACGGACAAAGCCCAAACAGGTGGTTTGCCGACAACATCAATAACACCTATTTTCATCGTACCAATATCTACTCGGATTTAACCTATTATTTTCTTACAACCAGTCTGGGGCCGGGTAAACGAATGGCCAATCAACCAAACTCCGATGTTGCACCCACTCACACGATTACCACTTTTGATGATTATCAGTTTACAGAACCCGAATTGTTTAACCTCATACAGTCGGGCAGAGAGTGGTATGGCAATGAGTTCCGATTTGAGCAACAACAATCTTTTCCATTCAGTTTCTCAAATGTAAATACGGCAGTACCCGTATCTGTTAAGGTTGATGTTGCATCAAGGTCCCTGGATGGTCCCAGAACATTCAACGTTACTGCAAACGGACAGACGCTAGGAAACATAAACATTAGTAATACCGGCGCAAACTACACCGACACTTACGCCTTTTCAAAAAACGCATCGTTCAACTATAACACATCGCAATCTTCAATTAACATTGGATTAAACTATAGCAATACCGCCAACGATGCTAACGGCTGGTTAAATTACATAGAGGTTGTGCTAAAACGCAATTTACTATTAACCGGAAATCAAATGCACTTCAGGTCTATGGAAACTGTTGGCCCAGGCCATATCGCCTCATACACGATTGGTAATTTTAATTCATTATACTGGGTTCTTGATATCACAAATCCGGTTGAAGTAATGCGACAAGATATCGAAGTAACCGGAACAAATGCCAACTTTAAAATAGCATCAGATACGCTTAAGCAATTTTGTTGCTTTAATCCTGCTTCGGGGCTACTCACGCCACTTGCCGGATCGTCAATAGGTAATCAAAATTTACACGGAACCGGCATAACCGACTACGTAATTGTTGCCCCAAATGAATTTATTCCTGCCGCTGAGGCCCTGGCCGCATTTCACAAGCAACAATTTCAATATAATGTTAAGGTTGTAACGCCTGCTTCTCTTTACAATGAATTTTCCTCCGGGGCACAGGATATAACTGCGATTAAAGATTTTATGCGAATGCTTCGTAAGAAAGCCATAGCTCAAGGATATGCCCCTCCCAAATATTTACTTTTATTTGGTGACGCTTCCTACGATTATAAAAATAAGGTTGTCGATAATACAAATGTTGTTCCCACATTTGAGAGTTTGAATTCATTATCTCCTGTGCTTACCTTCTGCAGTGACGACTATTTTGGATTTCTTGACGATTCTGAAGGCGCCAACGTTTTATCCAGCACAGACGCCCTCGACATTGCCATAGGCCGTTTGCCTGCCAGCACCATTGATGAGGCCTGGGCTGTGGCAACAAAAATCAGAAACTATGTAACCAACTCCAAGCGGGGTAGCTGGCAAAATATTATTACGCTCGTCGCTGATGACGGAGACATCAATGAACACTTTAAGGACGCCGAAAAATTGTATAATTACATTAATACAAATTATCCGGTATGGAACATCGATAAAATATACATTGACGCCTATCAGCAGATATCCGCATCATCTGGTCAGAGAGCCCCTGAAGTAAACAACAGCATAAAAAATCGTATGTACAACGGCACGCTGATATTCAACTACCTTGGACACGGCGGCATTAATGGCTTGGCTCACGAGCGTATCTTACAGGTATCCGATTTTGACACCTGGAATAATTGCTGTCAGCTCCCCTTGTTTGTAACTGCTACTTGTGAATTCAGTCGTTTCGATGACCCCGGGGCAAAAAGTGCCGGAGAATATCTTGTGCTTAGACCAGAGGGTGGCGCCATTTCTCTGGTTACCACGTTGCGCCTGGTTTATGCTTATGCCAACTATATCCTTAACAGCAATTTCACTTACAAAATATTTGAGCCGGTTAATAATTATTATTACACCATCGGTGAAGCATTCCGTATTGGAAAAAACAATACTGTTGGAACTTCCTTTGCAGACGTAATCAATACACGAAAATTTGCACTGCTCGGAGATCCTGGGATTTATCTAAACTATCCTGACGGCAATGTAGTTACCACAGAAATTAACACACAACCATATTCCGGAAGCGACACCATTAAAGCCCTTCAGAAGATAACAATCAAAGGCAAGGTAACTGACAATAGCGGTAATACGATAAATACGTTTAATGGGCGCGTATATCCAATTATTTACGATAAGCCTCAAAAAATTCAGACCCTTGGCGATGAATCAGCCAAAATGAACTTTGATCTACAGCGTAACATCATATATAAAGGTAAGGCCACTGTTACAAATGGTTTATTTTCAGCTCAGTTTGTAGTTCCCAAGGATATTAATTACCAGTTTGGAAACGGTAAAATCAGCTACTTTGCCGAGGATAATAATACGGATGCACACGGCTACAACACCATTATCGTTGGCGGAGTATCAGACTCATCCGATTCTGATACTGATGGGCCTGAAATCAAGTTATTTATGAATGATGAGAAATTTGTTTTCGGCGGCCTTACTGATGAGAGCCCCTTTGTTTACCTCAAGCTAAAAGATGATAACGGTATTAACACAACCGGAAATGGCATAGGTCACGACATCACAGGAACGCTGGATGATCAAACTAAATCATCGTTCGTAATGAATGATTTTTACGAGGCTAATCAGGATGATTATACCTCCGGCTCCGTAAAGTATCCTCTGCGTGATTTGTCATCGGGACGTCATACACTGGACGTTAAATGCTGGGATGTGTTCAATAATTCAAATACCGCCTATACCGAATTTATAGTTGCTTCATCTGCCGATGCGGCGCTATCGCACGTATTAAACTATCCAAATCCATTTACAACTGAAACCGAGTTTATGTTTGAACATAATCTTCCCGGTTCTAATCTTGATGTTAAAGTTGAAATATTTACCATTTCCGGAAAACTCATTAAAACAATTCGCACCAATGTTATTGGAAACACCAATATCGAGGACGTAAAGAACTGTAATAATGAATTTTCTGAAATCGGTGGTTACCGGGTCGATGGTATAATGTGGGACGGTCGCGATGACTTTGGAGATTTAATCGGCAAAGGCGTGTACGTTTATCGTGTAAGCATTCGCTCCGACAGCGGCTTAAAAGCTGAGAAATTTGAGAAGTTAGTCGTTTTAAAATAAATTTATTCCCTTTGCATAAATCCCAATCAAACACTATGAAAAAAACCATTATCCGACTGGCAGTTACATTGATTCTAATATCATCTTCCATCAACGGATTATTTGCTCAATTAAATCCAAATAATACAAACCTCAGCGGCGGCACCGTTAATACCATATTTACCGCCGTTCCCTTTTTACGGATCACTCCAGACGCCCGTAGCGGTGCTATGGGCGATGTCGGAATAGCTTTAAGCCCCGATGCATACTCCATATATTGGAATACCGCCAAATTGGCTTTTGCCGAGAACCAGGCCAGTGCCGCTTTAACATACACACCTTGGCTGCGCCAGTTGGTCAATGATATCTATCTTGCCTCTCTTTCCGGCTATTATAAACTGGACGAGGATCAGGCTATCACCACCTCGCTCCGCTATTTCTCTCTTGGTCAAATACAATTTACTAATCAACAAGGTCAGTTTATTCAGAACTTCAACCCTCGTGAGTTTGCCTGGAATGTTGGTTATGCTCGTAAATTATCAGATAATTTCTCAATTGGATTAAACCTGGCATACATATACTCTAATCTTGCTGCAGGTCAGCAGGTAAATGGTGTAGTCATCAAAGCAGGAAATGCGGCGGCAGGCGATCTTTCTTTAGCTTATTCAAAAAATATCGGAAAAGACAAATGGAACTGGGGCATCACCATAGCGAATATTGGATCAAAAATCACTTACACCCAATCAGCTGAAACTAAAGATTTCCTTCCAACAAATCTTGGAGTGGGCAGTGGATACACGTTCAACTTTGATGAGTTTAATAAATTGACCCTGATAGCTGAAGTAAACAAGCTTTTAGTTCCTACCCCGGATAGTTTAGGTACTTTCAGACAGAAATCTGTTCCAGAAGGCATTTTTGGATCTTTCGGAGACGCTCCTGAAGGTGGCAGAGAAGAGTTGCGTGAAATTTCAATTAGTGCCGGTGCCGAGTATTGGTACAAAAATCTTTTGGCCATACGCGCCGGTTATTTTAACGAAAGTCGTTTCAAAGGCAATCGTCGTTATCTGACTGCCGGTCTTGGCATTAAATACAATGTGTTTGGGTTAAATTTCTCCTATCTGATTCCTACATCAAACCAACGTAATCCGTTAGATAACACCTTACGTTTCTCCTTGGTGTTTGACTTTAAAGATTTTAGCAAAACTGAATAATCGCAATGACCACTATTCGGGTTGGGATGGGGTTTGATGTGCATCAGCTCGTAGTTGGTCGTCGTTTCGTATTAGGGGGTATTGAGATACCAAATGAAAAAGGAATATTGGGCCATTCGGATGCCGATGTGTTAATTCACGCTATTTGTGACGCCCTTTTAGGTGCTGCTAATTTGCGAGATATCGGTTATCACTTCCCCAACACCTCAACAACTTACAAAAATGCAGACAGTAAAGATCTTCTGAAACAAGTTGTTCATTTAGTTCTTGAAAAAGGATATTCTGTTGTCAACATAGATGCTACGATTGTTACAGAAGCCCCTAAAATAAATCCTCACATTAATGCTATGCAACTGGTACTTAGCGAGTGTCTAAATATCGATAAGGAAAATATATCTATAAAGGCAACTACCAATGAGCGCATGGGTTTTATCGGACGTGAAGAGGGAATCACTGCATATGCGGTAGCCTTAATTGAGAAGTCGGCACCCTAACCTTTGTTATCTCACTTGATCGCGTTTAATCAAATAATTGGATGAACTGGTTAATTAATTCATCTCATAATAATCCAAGTCTTTACCGAAGGTTTCTTTTATACTTAAAACCGAAACAATAGCCAGGGCAATACATATTATCCCTACAATTACAGCCGCATTAACATTGCCATAATCTAATTCCAGATATTTATATCCTAATGTAATAGGCACAACGGCGCCACGTACAAAATTTGGTACTGTAGTCGTTACAGTTGCCCGGATATTCGTACCAAACTGTTCGGAAGCGATCGTTACAAATAAGGCCCAATAGCCTGTTGCCGTTCCTATGAGAAAACACATACAATAAAATACCGATGCCGGTATATTGTTAACAAACAAGAATATGCCCATTAATACTGCACTTCCCGCTAAATATGACAAGACAATTTTTTTTCTGTTGCGAAACACCTGACTTAACCAACCACTTAATAAATCGCCGGCAGAAAGTCCCAGATAAGCAAACATTATCGCATTGCCAATGTGGACAGCTCCCTGAACATTAGTGCTTTTAGCAAAGCCCTCAGAGAACTTGATTAAAACACCTATACAATACCATACCGGAAGTCCAATAAAAATACAAGCTAAATATTTTATGATCCGTTCGGGGGTAGAAAAAAGTAAAAGGAAATTGCCCTTGGAAACAGTTGACTTTTTTAACTGATCAAACATGCCTGATTCAAACGTACTAAAACGGAGCATGAGTAACATCAACCCCAAACCTCCGCCAATGATATAAGAGGTTTGCCAGTGAAATGAAACCGTTACCAGATTAGCCACAACAGCGCCCAATGCGCCCATAGCCACAATGATCATCGTTCCATACCCGCGTTTTTCCTTGTGCATGATCTCAGAAACCAGGGTAATTGCCGCGCCTAATTCCCCGGCTAGTCCAAGACCGGCAAAAAAACGAACCCACTGATATTGTTCAACTGACGTAACAAAAGCATTTAAGATATTCGCCAGCGAGTACAATAGAATGGAGCCAAATAATACCGATTTTCGACCTCTACGATCGCCAAGAATTCCCCACAAAATGCCCCCAACTAACATGCCGGTCATTTGCCAGTTAAATAACACATAATCATATTTATCAATTAATGCCTGATCGGTAATTCCTATGCCTCGAAGACTGGCCTTAGAAACCAGATTAAATAGTTGCAAGTCGTATATATCTACGAAATATCCAAGAGCGGCAACCAATACGGTAGTGTTGACTATGCGCGATGACTTAGTAGTTTCCATAAATTATTTATTTAATGATTTCAACTGCTTCCAATGATCAACCGGTAAATCTGTTATTGCTTTTATTTTATCAATCTCATCATAAAAATAGCCCCGCAGTAACTCATTATATAATTCATTCGGTAATTTTCTCTCCTCACCGGAAAGTGTTTTGAGATTTTTATTCAACAGGTAGGCTCTTAATCGCTTTCTGATAGTTGGGCTCGGCAGAAATTGCTTTAAGATATTCTTAAACGGAGATCCACTATGTATTAATTTAGAGAGCGCTATCGATCTTGGCTTTTTTGCCTCATTACTATGTACGATTTCTTTAAGTTCACCCAATGGCTCTATCTGTAAAAATGAACATATATCATTAATGCTATTCAGTTGATTTCTGGCGAACTCATCAAAAAGAATCAGTTTAATATAGGACTTGTCAATATGTGCCATTAAATATTCCAGCATAAAGGAATATGTGCTGTGTAAGCGATAGCCATAATGATTTTTTTCAAAATGACCGGGCTCGGCGGAATAATATCCGGGATGATTTGTTGGATGATTGATTCGATCATATTCCGATTCTAGAGCATCCTGAAATGACAATGTTTCTAAGCCCCTTCTACAGGTCATTAAGTAATGCGAGTACGCCCTGTCTATTGGATTGCGCAGTATGAAAATGAATTTGACTTCTTTACCAAACAATTTCCATATTCGATCTATAGACCTCGTTTCGATGTGCAATGCGGGATTTATATTTCCTATTAAACGCTGACCCGCATACTCCTTATAGTGTTTATTATAAAAATAATTAAGGCCCTTCTCATAATTTTCATTTACATCTGTGAAATGAGCTTCGCGATTCATGGGAAGGAAAATTTGAGTATGATGACTCAAGGCATCACGCAATGAGGTGGTTCCTGCTTTTTGGGCACCAATACAAAAAAAATGGACGGTAAAGTCTTGAGGCACCTGCTGCACTTAAGTATGATTACTAAAACAAAGGTGCAAAAAATAATTTCAGCCTTTTTGGTTTACCGAATTCATTACCACTAGCAGTTAATTCATATTACTCTATTTTTACACCCATAGCAATCTTTTGAAATTCTCTCTAGTCATACCAGTATACAACGAGGAAAAAATCATTCCTTTGCTTATCTCGGAGTCGTTAAGGGGTCTATCAACTTTTACCGATGACTTTGAAATCATTTGTGTGGATGATGGCAGTAAAGACCGAACACTCGAGTTATTACTTGAGCAAAGAAAAAAAGACACCCGTATAAAAGTTGTTGCACTATCCAGAAACTTTGGTCATCAGGCCGCCTACACCGCCGGCTTAAGTTTTGCAAAGGGTGACGTAATTGGCATGATGGATGGCGATCTGCAGGATCCACCTGAGCTATTGCATGCGATGTACCAAAAAGTCCATAGCGACACTTATGATGTTGTCTTTGGACTTCGTAAAGAACGCAATGAAGCCCCTGTAAAGAAAGTTCTGATAAAATCATTTCATCAATTATTTACCCGATTGTCGAATATACGAGCTCCCGCAAACGTTGGCAATTTCTCGGTAATGAACAGAGCGGCATTGGAAGCTTTTTTACAGCTTCAGGAAAAAAACAGGTATCTGCCGGGTCTTCGTTTCTTCATTGGCTTCAGGCAGGGTTTTGTTGAGTATGATCGCCCGGACCGGTCCATAGGCGAGGCGAAAATGAACTTATCGAAACTCACCCGATTGGCTTTGGATGCAATTTTTTCATTTTCCAAACTACCCCTTCGTCTTTGTCTTATTGTAGGCATACTTGGCTTACTCTTTACGGTTGGCGGAACCATACTCGTATTATCTTTCAAACTTATCGGAAGGGCTATTTTGGGTTGGTCTTCTGTGTTAATCTCCATGTATTTTTTAGGCTCTGTTCAATTAGTCTTTTTGGGGGTAATAGGTGAATATGTTCATAGAATATATGTTGAAACTCAGAACCGTCCGGTATTTATAGTTCGTAAGTATTACGATAGTTAAACCGGTTAGATAAAATAGCCCTAGAACACTAACCTTACTCATAATCACTTACGTATAGGTGATATGACTGATAGCAGATTACCAGTTCTTGTAAAATTACCCGGCGATGTATGGCTTTCTTTTGTTATAGATTTATTAATTATAAACACTAAGGTATTCCACTTTTTTATATATTGCTAAACGAAAAAATGACTTTATATCCGTTTAACTTAATAAGCCTCCTAATGAATGAATAAGTACTTTTATTTGATTTGCTTTTTTGTTTTCTATTACCATTTCACAGCATTTGCGCAATGTCCGTTTACGCCAAGTGGCATTGTTACGAATGTTAGTTGTTATGGTGGTAATGATGGCTCGATAGATGTTTCGGTAACATCAAACCCAATAGGCAATCCCTCCGGCTACTGCTTGCCCACATACTCTAATCCCGGCTGTAACTGTACGACTACCTGGGATATGATCTGGAACTTCTCTACCAGCGGCGGAACCACAAACATCTCTAATCTTCAGTCCGGTTGTAATGGAGCGCTACCAAATAACTACAGCTATGTTAACCAAACTGTTACAATAAATCCCGGTCAGGCATTTAATATTCAGGTTCAATGTGGTCAGATGGGTTTTGGTTGCTCGACCACCTTTCCGCAAGGGTTCAGAATTTGGGTAGATTGGAATGTTGATGGCGATTTTCTTGATGCCGGTGAAAATGCCTGGAACTCTGGAGCTTCAGGAACTCAGATGTTTTTTGGTTCTGTTGCTTGCCCTGCAAATACCCCTTGCGGAATGAAACGTATGCGTGTACGCGGTACCTATTCAATAGTGCCATCCGACCCTTGTAATCAGGCAACATATGGAGAAACAGAAGATTACAATGTTATGGTTGGTTCTATTACTACATATTTGTGGAGTAATGGTGCAACTACAGAGGATATATCTGGACTAGCTGCCGGAAACTATTCCGTTACTGTAACCAACGGCGGTCAATCGCAGATTTTAGATTTTGTTGTTGTTGAACCTTCTCCTGTTTCGGCAACTATTACCCCCGGAGGACCAACAACTTTTTGTCAGGGAGATAATGTAATATTAGATGCGCCTATTGGGGTTGGATTTAATTACCTGTGGAGTAATGGAGAAACGGCATCCTCGATTACGGCATCACAATCCGGCTTATATACTGTTACTGTGAGTACCGGAAATGGCTGTAGTGCAACCGGCAATCAGCAAATACAGGTTATCAGCGCGCCGAACCCTTCAATTATTTCCCCTGCCGATACGGTCTTATTGTGTCAGGGTGCTTCTGTCGATTTAACTGCCAATCCCTCAAACAATATATCTTGGCAGCCGGGAGGACAAACTACATCATCAATCTCTGTAAACTCGAGCGGCGTTTATTCGGTTATTACTACTAATTCATCTGGTTGCACATCAGAATCATTGCCTGTAGTTGTTGAGGTCGTACCTCCTCCCACGCCCTTAATAAATGCATCCGGACCGATTTCATTTTGTCAGGGAGGAAGTGTTACTCTTTCTTCTAATTACCCAAGCGGAAATATTTGGAGTAATGGATCAACATCATCATCCATAACAGTAAACAATTCGGGAAACTACTCCGTTACCGTTACTGCAACCGGCGGTTGTTCCGGTGTGTCCTCAGTAACCACGGTTACTGCCAACACACTTCCCACGCCATTAATAACTGCCGGAAGCCCTACTACATTCTGCCAGGGAGGTACAGTTACGCTAACCTCAAGTTACAATAGTGGTAATCTTTGGAGCGATAATCAAAACACATCAAGTATTACGGTTAGTGCAACGGGAACATATTCCCTCACCGTTACCGATGTTAATGGTTGTACTGGGTCGGCTGGTCCAACAAATATTGTTGTTAATCCATTACCTGCAGCTCCTGTAATCTCATTGAGTGGCCCAAACGTTATTTGCTCCGGTAATAACGTTACACTTTCATCATCATACAATAACGGGAATCTCTGGAGTAACAATCAAAATACGTCAAGTATTACGGTGAACACTAACGGGAACTACTCGGTAAGCTACACGGATGCCAATGGCTGTACAGCCGTTTCACAACCGGTAACCATAACAGTTAACCCAACACCGACATCAAACTTTTCGGCTCCTCAAACTATTTGCGTTGCTGATAATGCTACCGTTACCTATCAAGGTAATGCCCCGGCTAGTGCCATATATACTTGGGATTTTGGTGGGGCCCTGCCAGTAAGTGGCTCTGGACAAGGACCTTACGTTATTTCCTTCCCTTCAACAGGCGCTTACATTATTTCGCTGACCGTTACGAATAACAACTGCACATCAACCACTACGAGCAATACCATAACTGTTAATCCAACACCAAGCGTGCTCATTAATGGCGCTCAAACCATATGCGAAGGAGAAACTTTACAATTTACCTATAATGGTAATGCACCAACAACAGCAACTTATTTATGGCAGGCAGGAACCGGAACAATACTCTCCGGTAGCGGTCAGGGCCCGATAACCATGCAGTTCGATCAACCCGGAATAACCTTTATTGGCTTAACAGTAACCGACGGCTCCTGTGTGTCGGATTTATATGAAATGCAAATACAGGTATATCCATCTCCAAGCCCCAATATTGTTAATGACTTCAATACGGCTTGTGATTCGTTAACGGTTAGCTATACTACACCTGCAAATGCTATTTCCTACAATTGGAATCTAGGTAATGGTGTAACGGCAACTTCACAAAGTGTATCAACAACGTATTACTCCGGCATATTTGATGTTAGTTTAAGTCTTACTGATCTTAACGGATGTTCAAGTACATATACGTCACCCGGCCTTATACAAGTTTACCCTACACCTGTGGCTGCGTTCATTACAACACCCGAACTTACCGATACCTTTGACATTGAGAATGGAAGTATTACCTTCAATAATATATCATCAGGTGCCAATACCTATAATTGGGACTTTGGAGATGGTAGTAGCAGTACGGCAATCAGTCCGGCTCATATCTATTCGCTCCCGGGTATATATACAGTTGAATTAATTGCTTCGAATATTTTGGGGTGCTCTGATACTGCAACTCTTGGTCCTATCCTTGTGTCACCGGCGGCAACAACGTTTATACCTAACACATTTACACCCAACCAGGATGGGGTAAATGATATATTTAAAGTATATAGCGCCAGAATATCAGAAATGCAATTAATGGTTTATAATCGCACCGGGGAGAAAGTATTCGAAACATTTGACATCAATCAAGGGTGGGATGGAACATTCAGGGGCAGAGGACTCAACACAGGCGTTTATGTGTATTACTGCAAAGTGAAATATGATACCGGTCGTGTTGAGGAACTCTTTGGTGATATAACATTGATCCGCTGATTCAAATTATCCGGGCTTTACGGATTAAGACTCGCCTTACTTAGCTTAATTTTACTTCATTAAGAGATGATATCACTTCCATCATTTAATGAACTCAAAAAAGCTTCGAAGCACAACCATAGCGGTAAGGGTGTTCGTGTTGCCTTATTAGGCGATACCCCCACACAATTACTGGGTCAGGCAATAAAAGGCTATGCCGTTCACTCCGGCCTTGAGATGTGTTATTGGGAGGCCGACTTTAATCAGATTGAATTACAAATAAACAATCCTGATTCCGAACTTTTTCATTTTAGGCCCGATTTTATTATTCTATTCTTATCCAGCGAAAAACAACTTCAAAAATTTTATAAAACACCCTTAGATCGCCGCACAACATTTGCTGAATCCTGTTGCAATGTGGTTAAGGCCCTCATAAATCAAATTACTACATTCACAGATGCTCGGGTTATTTTATATTCATTTTATGAAATTGATGATGCGGTATATGGGAACTTTGCATTTAAGACAGACTCATCTTTTATCAATCAGATAAGAAAATTAAATCTTCTCTTAGCCACATATGCACAAGGTGAAAAGCAACTGCTTATTGCCGATGTCGCAAGAGATTATTACACGATGGGCTCTCAACTGGCCTTTGCCCCTAATGTATATATTCAATCGGGTTTTGTTTGGAGTATAGATTTTCTTCCTTATGCCGCTAAACGAATAATAGACATTATTCAAACACAACAAGGCTTGATCAGAAAATGTCTTATCCTTGATTTAGATGACACCCTTTGGGGAGGCACCGTTGGAGATGATGGCTGGCAAAATTTACAATTGGGTGATTTGGGAACGGGTAAGGCCTTCACACAACTACAACTCTGGATTAAAGAATTACAGATGCGCGGGGTTATTATTTGTATATGTAGTAAAAACGATGATCAAGTAGCGCGAGAAGTGTTTACCAAACATCCTGAAATGATTTTGAGGGAAGATGATATTACCTTATTTATAGCAAATTGGGGAAACAAAGTTGACAATATTACTGCTATCAAGGAAACATTGAATATCAGTTATAGTAGCATAGTGTTTATCGATAATAGTCCATTTGAACGAAATATGGTGCGCAGTCAAATACCTGAGCTACTCGTTCCTGAATTACCTGAAGATCCGGCACTTTATCTTGGCTACCTGCAACAATTAAATCTTTTTGATACATCTGCCATAACTGACGAGGATTTAAACCGAACTCAGCAGTACAAAGCTGAGGCCCTGCGTATTGATAATATAAAACACTATGCGAATGAAACCGAATATCTGAGAAATCTAAATATGGTCGCACGAACGGAGGTATTTAATGCATATAATATTCCTCGTGTTGCCCAGCTTGCACAACGCTCCAATCAGTTTAATCTGCGCACCATACGCTACTCAGAAGCTGAATTAATATCTATTTCATCCCGTTCCGACTACATCACATTTGCAGTTAACCTCAAAGACAAATTCGGCGATTATGGGTTAATTAGTGTAATGATTATTCGTGTTGATAAAGACGAATGTTTTATAGATAATTGGATAATGAGTTGCCGGGTATTAAAACGAGGTGTTGAGCAATTTATAATGAATAGTCTGATTGATAAACTAAAACGATTAGGCATAAAAAAAATAAGTGCAGAATATATTCCAACGAAAAAAAATGGGTTGATAAAAAATCTGCTATCAGAGATGCAGTTCCATAAAGAAGCTAAAATGTATTCATTGGACCTAGTTAATTACAAGAATGCTCCAACCGAGATAAGCCCTGAATAAAACTTCATCAAACACATTGAATAATCCTAGTCAAGATAAAATATTTTTCCTGCCCGGATTAAACGGTATAAGAGCTATTGGCATATTAGGCGTTATTGCGTCACACACCATACACGCATTAAATAAATTCGGTTTAGACAATACAATTATTGGAATTACCGAAGATGGAAGACCGCGAGGCATTGATTTTTCTCATTACGCCGTTACAATGTTTTTTGTGTTGAGTGGATTCCTTATAACATCACTATTAACTAAAGAAAAGGAGCAATACGGAATGATGTCCGTTCGTAATTTTTATATCAGACGTATATTAAGAATCTGGCCACTTTATTACAGCTACTTTGTATTAGTATTATTAACCATACATATCTTCCATTTGAATTATAATTCGGATATGATTCCTTTTTATATTTTTTTAGCCGCAAATATTCCTTTTATCCTATCAGAAGCCATACCACTATTGGGGCATTATTGGACCCTTGGTGTTGAGGAGCAGTTCTATTTACTCTTTCCTTCAATAGCCCGATTAAATACAAACAAATTGCTTCGGTATACTATTTTATTAATAGTTCTTTTTATGCTATTGAAGTTGATTGCTTGGTATCTGAGTGCTAATACCCAATACAAATTACCTTATCGGTATTTTCTTCTTTGTCGCTTTCAGGCCATGATGGCGGGCGTAATAGCGGCTATTATTTTTTTACAAAATCACCCGATTATATCATTTTTAAGTAAGAGATGGTTATATTTTATGTCGTGGCTGTGTGTTGGTTTGTCTATGATTAACCAGTTTCATATCTCATCCTTTATAGATCACGAAATCATGATAATGGCAACAATTATCATTATTTTTGAGCAGATACAAAGTAAACCCAAGTGTATTAACCTTGAAAATCGTATTATGGATTTTTTAGGTAAAATATCCTATAGTATTTATGTTACACACATACTCGTAATTTTCTTGATTTCGAAATTAGCTGTTTATCTGATCCCATATGGGCTTGTAAACTACTACACGGTATTTACCACTGTTCCAATTGCCTGTATTTTTGTGGCCTATTTATCCTATAACTATTTTGAAATACCTTTTCTGAAACTGAAGCGGAAATTCGAAAAAATTAGTGGCAACAGACCGTAATTATAATTTTTTATGGAATCGATAATTAACCGGATTATTCAGCTCCTAAGAATCAAGAATCCTTTAGCGGCAAAGAAACTACTGAACAATCTTCCTTATTTTGACAACAGACATAATGAGTTTACTCAATATTATTTAGGCAATTATATTCGCTATCTTGAACATAGCGGACTTACAATCGATTTTGGAGTCAATTGTTATGTGAAGCTTTTAAATGACATGATATGGCAACGTGCTCAATTCATAGAGTCCGGAAGATATTGCAATGATTCTTTTATTTCAGTGGATAGAGCAGTTTATGATAATAAATCCGTAATGGAGTATCATATGCACGGCTTGTTACTGGCCCAGTTTTTATGGCCTGATCAGTATCAGCGATTTACATTTTTTTATGATCACCTTAGAAACTACAGGCCCGTTAAAAATTATCTGGAAATCGGCGCAGGACATGGATTATATATTAGTGCGGCCCGTGAGTTGTTGGCAGATGCCGAACAATTTGATTTAGTTGATGTAAGTGCCACCTCATTAAACTTGTCGAAAGCTTTATTAGAGAATAAGTCTATTTTCTTTCATCACCGGGATATATTTGATTTCGCTCCAAATTATCAATATGATTTTATCACAATAGGAGAAGTGATTGAGCATCTTGAGGAACCGATGAAGATGTTAAATCGAATTATGGCATTATTGAAAGATGATGGCACCGTTTACCTCACAACACCGGTTAACGCCCCTATGATTGACCATATATATCTGTTTTCAACTGTTGATGAAATCAGAACGTTGATTGGCAAAAGTGGCTTTGTGATCAAAGAGGAATCCACAGCTATCTCTGAGAATATAGATTACACAAAGGCGCTTGAACTAAAAATTCCTATCATGTATGCCGCATTTATAAAGAAAGCAATCAAACAAACCTAATACACACTTGTTGTAATACGTTACAAATACTCTCATTCATCATTCCAATGTACAAGGCACAAATAGCAATCATTTCAGCAAGTACCAGAAAACACAGACTATCACACAGGGTATCTCTTCATTTAAAGCAACATTTGTCTGGTATTGGCTATCAAACATCACTTGTTGACCTCAATGAATTTAAGATTCCACTTTTTGAGGAAACAATAGATAAACTTGATGAACCCAATGACGGATTAAATGAAATAAATAAAATTATATCACAGGCCGATGCGATCATTTTTATCTCTCCTGAATATAATGGCAGTTATACATCGGCATTAAAAAATCTTGTCGACCACTATCCCAAGTCGGTTTTTCATCGAAAACCAATGGGCGCCGTATCTGTAACCACCGGTGCTCTTGGCGGTATGCGTTGCGCGATGCAATTACACGACCTATCCACAGCATTATACGGCCTAACGCTACCACAAGCCTTGTTGGTTCCACAGGTTCATAAAAAATTTGATATTGACGGAACGCTTATTGACGAAACGTTTATTAAAAACATTGAATTGTTTTTAAATGATTTTTTGTGGTTAACCGATTTGACAGTAGGACAAAGAATCTCATTTACCCTTTAAGGTATATATTGACACAAGAAAACGTTGAATCATTCTTAAAACGTGAAGGTATATTTGCAGAAACAATTTTTAAATATTTCATGAAAATAAAAAACCCTTTAGCCCTTGCAATACTGGTTGCCATTATCTGTGGTTGCGTTTCCTCTAAAAAGTATAAAGATCAGGTAAGTAAGTATGATAAACTCAAATCTGATTATGATATCGTGGAAGATCAGCTTCGCACATGTTTAACAGAAAAAACCACTAAAAGCTCAAAAATAACTGAACTGGAGGATCAAATAAGCGAGTTGAAAAAAAGTGGTGCTGTATTAATTCAACAACTCGAAAATTTATCGGTGATATCACAAACTCAGTCAGAAAGCATCAAAAAATCTTTAGAAAACCTCAGTAAGAAAGATGCCTATATCAAAGATCTGCAGGTGTCTCTGGCGCGAAAAGATTCTTTGAATATGGCCTTGGTAATGAATTTAAAAGGCGCTCTGGCCGACGTGAATGATTCAGATATTGAAGTTAAAGTTGATGGAAGTGCGGTGTTTATATCTATTTCCGACAAATTACTCTTTAAGAGTGGCAATTATGACATTACTCCCGAAGCTAAAGTTGTTCTGGGCAAGGTCGCCGCCGTAATTAATAATCAGCCGGACATACAATTTATGGTTGAGGGACATACAGATAATAAACCTATAAATAAGGATGCAATTAAAGATAATTGGGACTTGAGTGTATTGCGTGCTACTTCTGTTGTTCGTGTTTTACAAAAATCATATAACGTTGACCCCAAACGCATGATTGCCGCGGGCAGAAGCGAATATCTGCCTGTTTCAGGAAACGAAACTGCCGAGGGGCGCTCATCAAATCGTAGAACGCGTATCGTTATTCTCCCTCAGCTTGATCAGTTCTTTAAGTTGCTTGAGCCTGGCAAGTAATTTATTGTCAACACAAACGGATCAACACAACGCCCAAATAAAGTAATAGTACTCCGCCAACAAAACTGCTTATTGCATACAGTCCGGCAGCTAATAAATTACCGGATTGCAGCAGATTAAGGGTTTCTGCAGAAAATGTGGAGAATGTAGTCATGCCGCCGCATACGCCAATTGCAAGCAATAATTTTAATTCTTGATACTGATTATCGTTTTTCTGAAAATAACCCAACAACAAGCCCAATAACAAGCATCCCATAAAATTAGTTAATAAAGTAGACCAGGGAAATAATTGCGTTTTGCCACTATAAACCAATACAGATATCAGGTATCGAACAACACTACCCAATGCGCCGCCTAAACCTACTAGTATTATATTTTTAATCATATTATTAGCAATAATAACATCAAATTACTTTTCAACGTTTAGCCTCAGCGATATATACTTCTTTATGATAAAGGGGCTCGCAATAGGCTACATTAGCAAATACTCCGGCATTGAATTGATGCACGGCACTAATCAGTAAATCTTCCGGAATGTAATGGACGTCAACGATATTAATATTGGGAAACTTATTCTTTAATTTAGTTATACCGCTTCCTGAAAATAATAGACTGTCACATTTATTGTGAATGAGTTCCGCAATTTTGGGGTCATCTACATTTGTCAGGGTTGTATTTACGGTCATCACGCCCGAGGCGCTATAAATTGAATAGAAAATTTCATCTCTTCGATTATCTGTTACTGCACAATACCAATCATAATTGGCTATTCTTCGCATGCCGTTGTATATTATGCCCAAAGCATCAATAAGCACTAAAGGTTTATTTAACGTATAACAAATTCCTTTGGCAACAGATAGTCCGATCCGAAGTCCGGTATATGACCCCGGTCCACCATTTACAGCAACTGCGTCTATATCGTTAAGCGTTGCACCACAATCGCTCATACATTGTCCTATACCATAGGTGATAAACTCAGCATGATTATTATTCTCCAAGTCAAAGCGAGATAGAATATTCTCTCCGTTGCTTATTGCTATGGAGCATGTAGATGTTGCCGTATGAATTAATAATAATCTGGGCATATCAGAACTGCAGATCAGCAATAGTTTCCTGATTATTTCTAATAAATCGTATGGTTGTTTTTGAACCTTTACTGAACATAGATAATGTTTTCATATAGCTCATGATATCTGTTACAGGATAATCACCAATTTGAATAATGACATCCCCCTTTTGCATGCCGGCATTAGAGGCAGGTTGGCCGGAATTAACGCCATCTATTCTTAATCCGTATCCTTCAAACATGTAATCAGGGATAACGCCAAGCTTTACCTTGAAGGCAGGCATATCGGTAGTATTCAATTCTTTAGTTTTAGAGAAGGTCAAAACACCTTTGTTATTCAGTGAATCGATTATCTGTGTAATCAGATAAATTATTGACACCTGTTTGTCATAATTAATTTTATGAGCATCATCTCCGGGCTTATGATAATCTTCATGTGTGCCTGTAAAGAAATTAAGTACAGGAATATTGGCATAATAAAATGACGTGTGGTCAGTGGGCCCGACACCGTGTTCACTTAACTTTATTTTAAGACTATCGTACTCAATTTTTTTAATAAAGTCGAATGCCCGTGGCGATGTGCCCAATCCGCTTATCTCTAATCCCTTATCCTGTTGATATCGGCCAATCATGTCCATATTTATCATATAGTTAATTGAAGCCGTGTCAATGGGCGCATGCTCAACAAAATATTTTGAACCGATTAATCCTAATTCTTCTCCGGAGAAGTGTATAAATAAATAGTTATTGTGCTTACTTTTTGATGTCGTTAATATACGAGCTAGTTCAATGACTGCGGCCGTACCACTGGCATTATCATCAGCGCCATTGTGTATTTCATGTGCGCCGCCGGAAAGCGAGTTACCATCCTCGCCATGTCCTAAATGATCATAATGAGCTCCAATAATTACTGTATTTTGACTATTGTTATTCAAATAAGCAAGAACATTTGTTCCCTCTCGTTTAACCGGTCTTATAGCAATAGTAAGTTGAGCAGAAAAAGGTTTTTGACCGGACAGGTTTAGTTTTGATGCTGCCGAATATTTTAAAAAAACAATAGGTATGTTTTTATCAGCGGCATTTTTTGTGAAGTCTTTTTTTATATCGTCATACCTGCTCGAGTCCGTATTGATAATGATAATACCCTTTGCGCCGTGCTGTATAGCCGTCTTGATTTTATAGGACACATCGGTATATGGATAATACTTTGAATGGGGGTTCTCGCCCTCCGGGCTACCCAAACTGATGATGTAAGCCAAGCTGTCTTTTAGTGTGGAATAATCGTTATAATTCAAATCTGCAGCCTGAATTCCATAGCCGGCATAGCGGACATCTTTCAGATCTAAGTTTGCGCTCGCTGAACCCGGAAGTGGAAAGAAATCAACGTCGCGCTTGAACGCTATATCATTAATCCTGATTTCGTTTGCGCCTGTATACTCATAGCCGTAGTTGAATTCAAATTTTTGTTTGGTTACATTTTTGTTTGTGTTGTTGAAGCCCATTAATTCATACTGTGAAAGGATATATTGTATAGCTTTTTGTTCTCCTGCTGTTCCGGTTCTTCTTCCATCCAGACTATCAGCGGCAAGTACATAAATATGTCTTTTTAAAAGGCTATTCATAAGTGGCTCTTTGCCTGATTGAGCAAAACCTAATGAATAACTTGCCAGCAAAATCAACAGGATGAATTCAAACTTTGATCTAATCTTAAAATTTAGTAGCAATATTGTTCGGTTTATTTAGATGGATTTAAAATTTTAGTATAGTTTTCAATATCGCTGAACAACTCAATAGCTTTTACAACATCAGGATCATTATTTAAGCTATTTTCAATGCGCCCCTTTTGATAATAATAACGACTGACAATTTCTTCCGTCAGGTATGACGTGATAATTGCCTTGTGCTTGATAACATCCTGTTCTTTATCTTGATTTATCTTTTGACGCAGTTCTTCAATATTCGGCTTAAGTGATGCATAATAAGATTCCTTCTCAGCCATTTTTTCAAAACTCTTTAAAGCATCTTCTGTCTTTGTAACATAGTCATATTCTTTATTTTTCAGAAACAAAAGGAAGTCATTGAAGTCTTGTTCAGATAATTTGAAATCCGCCGCGACACTAATTTCAGGATGTTTAAGAAAATACTCCGTTGCATAATCAAAAATCAATCCCTTGCTAAGTAAGCTGTTTACGATATTCTGAAATTTTGGACTTTCTGTAACAACATCCGGCTCTACACCACCGCCATCAGTTACTATTCGTTGATTTATGGTCTTAAATGAGTTCTTAAGTGAGTCTGGAATTTTAGCCACACTACCGTCCTCATTACGTTCAGCATAATTTATGGCCTGTATACAACGTCCACTTGGGGTGTAGTAATGCGCTGTTGTAACCTTAAGTTGAGTGCCATAGCTGAGGTTTCGAGTAGTTTGCACTAGACCTTTGCCAAATGTTCGTTGTCCTATCACCACACCGCGATCCAAATCCTGTATGGCTCCTGATACTATTTCACTAGCTGACGCTGACCCTGAATTTACCAAAACGATAAGTGGTATATCCGCATTAAATGGGATGTTGAGCGCATTATATCGCTTGTTCCATTCTTCAACCTTTCCTTTTGTACTGACCACAAGCGTGTTTTTGTTTATAAAGAGATTGGTAACATTAACTGCCTCGGTTAGTAATCCTCCGGGGTTGCCTCGCAAATCGAGAATTATCCCTTTCAGTTTATTTTTTTCAGTCAGTTTAGTTAGCGCCTTGTGTACATCCTGAGCGCAGTTATCAGTAAACTGAGTAAGTTTTACATAAGCAATATCGTTTCCAACAATGCTTGAGTATGGCACGCTGTTGATTTTAATCTCTTCACGTTTAAACACTATAAACTCTGAGTCTGATTTGCCAATTTTTTTTATGGTTAGTTTGATCTCGGTGCCAGGCTGACCTTTCAGCAACTTACTGATATCGTCTGTAGACTTGCCTTTTATACTTTTACTGTCTATTTCATAAATCATATCTCCCGAACGCAAGCCGGCCTTAAATGCGGCAAAGCCTTCATAGGGTTCGGAGATTACCACATAATCGCCCGATTTTCTGATGCTTGCACCTATGCCACCATACTTACCGGTTGACTGAAATCTAAAATCTTCAATCTCATCCTCGGTGATATAATTCGTATAAGGATCCAAAGACTCAAGCATTGCATCAACACCTTTTTTAATAAGTTTTGATGGCTCTACTTCATCAACATAATATGTATTTAATTCTTTATAGAGCGCCGCGAATATGTCGAGATTTTTTGCAATCTCGAAATAGTTATTATTACGAGATGCAATAAATATACTCGCAGTAATTACGAGCATTAAAAGGCCAATATATTTAAGTGATTTTTTCATCCGGCATGCATTTATTCTTATTGTAAAAGTAACGTTCAGTTCAGTTTTGTTGGGATAAAACATAAACGGAGTATCCGGGTATTTTAGTTCACGGTACCGGATCGTTGCCATGTCCTCCCAAGGGATGGCACCTCGAAATACGCTTAATGGTTAGCCATAGTCCTTTAGCGGGGCCGTGCTTAGTGATAGCCTCGATGCCATAGGTTGAGCAGGTTGGTATGTAACGGCAGGACGGTCTGAGCCAAGGTGAAATAATCTGCTTATAGCATTTTATTAATGAAATCAGGATATAAACAATGAGCGCTCTCATGGTTCTGTCGAGCAAATCTTCTGTATACACTTATGCATGGCCAAATGAACGGTATCTTGCCCGGGTAAAGTGTGGCTGGTATATATGAATATTATTTGAACATAAATAGGCCCCTTAACCGTATGCAAGAGGTGTCGGTTTATTCGCCAGGATTCTCGAACAAGACGTTTGATTCGATTGCGATCGGTGGCATTTTTAAAGTTTCTCTTGGAAACCATAAAAGCGGCGTTAGAAACGGGGCTCGTATTTAACGAATACAATACTTTGAATGGGGTCAAAAAAAATGACGAGCCGTTTTTAAACAACTCGTCAATCGTTTTTAAGCTCTTTATGCGCTCTGCTTTTTTAAGAGTAGCAGGCTGTAACTGCGGAGTCATAATGTGCCGCAGCCAAACAGAATTATTTCAGCTTTTTTTCGTCAGAAACAGAAAGCTTCTTTCTGCCCTGCTTACGACGGCTGGCTAGTACACCACGACCTTCGGCGGACTTCATGCGTTCGCGGAATCCGTGTTTGTTTTTTCTTTTCTTAATCGAGGGTTGAAAGGTCCTTTTCATAGCCTGATAATGATTTTATTTTTTAAGGGAGCGCAAAGGTAACTAATTTATCCAAAAATCCATATTACCCATGCATCGAAATTAAAAATTCTTCGTTTGATTTAGTGCCTTTCATCTGTTCAAGCAGGAATTTCATAGTTTCTTCGGCAGTCATATCTGCTAAATGATTTCTCAAAATCCACATCCGTTGCATGGTATCGCGGTCGTGCAATAAATCATCGCGGCGGGTACTTGAACTAACCACATCAATGGCAGGGAAAATTCGCTTATTGGCTAGTTTTCGGTCTAATTGCAGTTCCATGTTGCCCGTTCCTTTGAATTCCTCGAAAATAACCTCGTCCATTCTTGAGCCGGTGTCAATCAGTGCCGTTGCCAGAATGGTTAGTGAACCACCATTTTCAATATTTCTTGCCGCACCAAAAAACTGCTTAGGTTTTTGCATGGCATTCGCTTCAACGCCCCCGGATAATACCTTACCCGATGCCGGCGCAACGGTATTGTGGGCGCGAGCCAATCGTGTTATGGAATCAAGTAGGATAACCACATCATGTCCACATTCAACCATGCGTTTTGCTTTTTCCAGAACAATGCTGGCAACTTTAACATGTCGCTCTGCGGGCTCATCGAACGTAGAGGCAATAACCTCACCGCGAATACTGCGTTCCATGTCTGTTACCTCCTCCGGGCGCTCATCAACGAGCAAAACCATCAGATAACATTCAGGGTGATTTGCCGCAATGGCATTGGCTATTTCCTTTAAAAGATTAGTCTTACCGGTTTTTGGTTGTGCTACAATTAATCCGCGTTGCCCCTTTCCAATCGGAGTAAACAAATCAATGATCCGGGTTGAATAATTGGTGGGGGAGTTGAATAAATTTAATTTTTGATTAGGGAATAGCGGTGTTAAATAGTCAAAAGCAACACGATCCCTAACCTCATTGGGCATTTTACCATTAACTGATTCAACCTTAACCAATGCAAAATACTTTTCTCCTTCTTTTGGAGGACGCACGGTGCCTATTACGGTATCTCCATTTTTAATACCAAATAGCTTGATCTGTGATGGCGAAACATAAACATCATCCGGAGAGCTCAGGTAACTGTAATCGGACGAGCGCAAAAAACCGTAACCTTCAGACATCACTTCGAGCACACCTTCGCCCGTAACGGCACCATCCAATTCAATTAAAAAATTAATCTCTTTTTTAACAGGAACTGCCTGAACCTGATGCGGTTGTTGCCTGTGCGTGGTCTGTTCTGTAAATGATTCAGCTGATTCAGTTGCTATATGGATATTTTTGGGAGCAATCGGTTGTTCTGTAATTTTTTGCACCACGGGTTCAACCTGACGGGCAACATTACCCTTTGACAGATCGGCAGTGTAGATTGCGCCACGCTGTATGGTTGGTTCCGGTCTTGGTTTTATCTCCTGAGTTACAACCGGTTTATTTTGTTTGGCCGCAGGTTCAACAGTAGGTGCTATGGCTGTTTTTTCAACAACCGTTTCAGTAATATCTTCTGCTTTTTTCTTTTTTACTCTGGTTCGCTTTTGTTTTTCGGGCAATTCAACGGTTGATGGCTTTTCGGCATTACTCGGAGTCAACGCCTCAGGGCTTATGGCCTGTTGATCAAGAATTTTATAGATAAGTTCTTCTTTTTTTAGCTTCTCAAAGTTTTTAATTTTCAGTTTATCAGCAATGTCCTTGAGTTCGGGCAGATGCATTTCGCTTAGCTGTAAAATATTGTACATAAATAATCAGGTAATGTAATTTGAAGTAAATGTTTTAAGTAAAAAGTAGTGAATTCAGTCAGAGATCGGTATCGGTAAATATCATGCCACTTCATTGCGTCGGCATAATTATGATGTAAAAGTAGTTTTTTGATCGAATTTTCAAAATCAAAATGCCAAATTATTTAGTGCCGTACCCAATTAAATTATCTTTGGGCCATAATTATTAAAATAAATCACTTAAAATGCTTCAATTATCGGTTCTCCTAAATCAAAAAGAAGAGATTATCCAACGACTAAACATCAAGCACTTTTCGGCTGAATCTATTATTAATGAGATTGAACAGATTGACGTAAAACGAAGAAAAACTCAAACTGAACTGGACCAATTATTAGCGCTTTCAAATAATTATTCCAAAGAAATCGGGCAGCTGATGGGGCAGGGAAAGAAAGATGAGGCCGAACTGAAGAAGCAGGAGGTGTTGCACCACAAAGACCACATCAGCGAGTTACAGACTCAAAAAACTCAACTCGAAGAGGAGTTGTTGGCACTTCTGGTAAAACTGCCCAATTTACCTTCCAGCCTGGTGCCCTCCGGCAAAGCCGCTGAAGACAATGAGGTTGTTCGCAGTGGAGGTCCCGATATTGCCTTGTATTCAGGAGCCAAGGCGCATTGGGAATTGGCCTCTCAATACCGGCTGATTGACTTTGAGCTTGGCAATAAGATAACAGGCGCCGGGTTTCCGGTTTATTTGGGTAAAGGCGCTCAATTACAACGGGCATTGATTAGCTATTTTTTAGAAAAAGCCAATGAACAAGGTTACCTCGAGATACAGGCTCCACTGATGGTAAATGCATTGTCGGGGTTTGGTACCGGACAATTACCGGATAAGGATGCGCAGATGTATCACGTTACCGAAGACGGCTTTTATCTCATCCCCACAGCCGAGGTGCCAGTAACCAATATATACAGAGACGTAACTGTAAAGGAAGAAGATTTCCCTATAAAACTAACCGGATACACCCCCTGTTTCAGGCGTGAGGCGGGATCCTATGGCAAGGATGTGCGAGGATTGAATAGATTACACCAGTTTGATAAGGTAGAGATTGTACAGATAGCTCATCCTGAAAACTCATATCTCATTTTGGATGAAATGGTGGAATACGTTGAGTCGCTCGTCAAATCTTTAGGTCTTAAGTACAGGATTTTGCGTTTGTGTGGTGGCGACATGAGTTTTGCTTCGGCGCTTACTTATGATTTCGAAGTGTATAGTGCCGCCCAACAAAGATGGCTTGAAGTAAGCTCTGTATCTAACTTTGAGGCTTTTCAGAGTAACAGGCTGAAATTAAAATATAAAGACAAAAATGGCAAAATGCAGTTTGCGCACACCTTAAATGGAAGCGCACTTGCACTACCGCGTATTGTTGCCGCTTTGTTAGAAACTTATCAGAAGGAAGATGGAATCGACATCCCGGAAGTATTATGGAAATACACAGGCTGGAAGCGAATCAATTAAAAACTGACTTCGGTTTTTAATTCGATTTCCTCTAATACTGCGCTTACCTCAAAGCATTTCTCAAGATTGCCTTCAAAAACCTGGCAAACCCCTTTGGTATGAACCGTCCATGCCATGTTTTCCGCTGTTTTCTCACTGCATCGTATGGCTATAATTAACTGGTCAATAACTTCGTCAAAGGTATGCCAGTCATCATTATACAATAACACTCTTGCGCACTCTAGTGCATCAAGGTCGGGAAGGTCTGCTACTGTTTCTGGTTTTTCAATTAATATATTCATGTTGCTTGAGTGAATAATTATATCTGCTAAATTATATGATTTATGAGAATTAACGCTATGCCAGAATATTTGTGAGAATAATGCTGACTTCTTCATTGTCCAAAAGGTGATGCGTTTGTATGTTTAACAGTTTAGCTGCATCAATATGTTGTGGGCTATCGTCGATAAACAATGTTTCCTCTGGTAAAATGGCTTGGTCTTGAAGAACAAATTGGAAGATCTCTGCATCGGGCTTTCGCATTCCGATTAGATGTGAATAGTATGCCTTGTTAAATAAGTCATCAAGTAATTGAATAGGATAAGTCTTGCAAATAAGTTCTTGAAAAGCGCTGTAATGTATGCTATTTGTGTTGCTCAATAAATAAAGTTGATATTGGCTTTTTAGTTTAAGTAACAAACGGAAACGAGATTCAGGAAAATCAAGCAACATTGCATTCCAAGCCAAATCGATTAAAGTATGGTCGATTTCACTTCCAATGCGGTCAGTAAGGTGTTTTCTAAATAACGCCTCCGTTAATGCGCCTCGTTCAAAATCCTGCATCAGGGTATTTTGCGTAGTCTTACTGAAAACCTGACTAAAATCCTTAACACCTAGCTTTTGAAACGCATTGATGGTGTTTTGATAGTCTATATTTAGCAGCACACCACCCAAATCGAAGATAATATTTCGGATATTTTTAATCAAAGTTTCGTTACAGGTAAATTTATTCTATTTTTGCGTTGCTGAAAAATGCAGGGCCTATAGCTCAGTTGGTTAGAGCACCTGACTCATAATCAGGGGGTCCCAGGTTCAAGCCCTGGTGGGCCCACTCATCACTTAAAAACTCTTATATGAAAACAATTCCTATTGCGATTATCTTACTATTGTCTGTTTCGGCAATCCAGGCGCAACAACTCACCAACAATAGTTTTGAAGAATGGTCTACTGGTTTAAACCCTGACCCTATTGGATTCGGTTCATTCGATCAGTTCACCTTTACTGACTTAGTGTCTCAATCAAACGATGCTCAAGATGGAGCTTATTCCGTAAAAATTTCAACACAAGATGTTGATCTATTTGGTTCGATAAACCGAGTTCCAGGTTTCATGTTCAATAGCCCAAGTTCTTCGCTCGAGTCGTTAGGTGTTCCTTACAATGCAAGCCCAACAAAGCTCAAGGGTTGGACAAAATATAATGTGCCGGGGCTGGATACTGCCGGTATAGTTGTTGTTCTTACATATTATAATACAACCACGCTTCAATCGGATCTGGTAGCAGCAAGTCAGGCAATTTTTACAGGCAATCAAAATACCTGGACTTCGTTCGAAGCAGATTTCGCCTATTCGTCAACGAATACACCTGACACTTTATCGCTCGTAGCATCCTCTTCACTTACAGATTCAATTAATAATCAGCTATCCACCATTTGGTTTGATAATCTAATCCTTGAAGGTGTTGGGGGAACGATGGTCTCAAATCCTATTGTCATTGATATTCTAAAGGCCGGACCAAACCCTTCCTCAGGAGACATTTATATTTCGACTCCCGATTTTAGCACAGGGGATTATTTAAATATTACAGACATTACAGGCAGACAGATCTCAATGATTTCCGTTTTGAGTGCCAATACGGGTTTGCACATCAATAACCCGGGGGTATATTTTGTTGAGTTGAATAATGCTGAACACGTTACAATCAAACGTACTCGAATCATTATCCAGTAATTAATCTCTGCAATCGATAATCATTTTAACGGTAATTCAATTTTTAATTAAGTACGATTTAATTCACCGATCGCCTATACAACTTAACTATACAGGAGCAACATGGGGCTAATCAGATTATTGCTAGCAATTGCTGTATTGGCTACCCATACTAAAACCCTCTTTTTTTTCCAGTTTCCCAGCGGCTCCACGGCCGTAAGGATTTTTTTCGTTATCTCCGGGTTTTATATGGCCCTGATACTTAATAAAAAATACCTTAAAATGGATAATGGTTTATGGTTATTCTATTCGAACAGATTCTTGCGGCTTTATCCTTTATATTGGTTTATTCTCATTTTAACCATTGTCGTTAGCCTAACAGGGTATTTATTTAACGACAGTCCATTTTTTCTAACGCACATTATAAACGGCAGTCATCACCCTGATTGGATTGGATGGTTCATAATCATTTTTTCTAATCTGTTTATATTGTTACAGTCCGCTCTAAGTTTTATTTCGTTTTATGATGGTCAAACATTCTTAATTCACACAAATCCACAGGCGATATCGGGTAATTTATATTCACTGATTCCACCAGCGTGGAGTATAGGAATGGAAATATCGTTTTATCTCCTTGCTCCATTTTATGCCGGTAGATCTTGGAAGGCTGTTGCTCTTTTATTTTTATTCTGTATAGGCGTTAAAGAATTGATCGGATGGAGCGGTCTTGCATTTGGCCCCTGGGGGCATCGCTTTATTCTAAGCGGGTTAATCTATTTTATTGCAGGTGTTCTCGTGTACAAGATTTATGAAAAATATTTTCACCGATACTACTCAAAAAGACTTGCTATAATGCTATTGGCATTATGGATACCGACGACCTTGTTTAACGGATATATTTTCCAGCAGAATCTTGATTTGGGCTATTATATCTATGCTGTTTTTTCTATAGTGTCCATACCCTTTATTTTTCAATTATCTAGCTCCTGGTCGTGGGACCGTTTCATTGGCGAACTTTCCTATCCGGTGTATTTATCCCATTATGTATGTATTGGCATCCTCTCATATTTATTGTCGGTTTTAAATATCAATCAGTCCTGTATCCAGGGAGGCGGTTTAGTCGTAACCCTATTGTTATCTTTTACTCTGCTCAAAGTAGTTTTATTGCCGATAGAACGAATACGACAAAAAAGAGTATCATCAGCTAATACAAACAACAGCGGCGTCCATTAACACGATAAATCATGTATGAATTTCATAAAGACAAGCAGGTTTACTTTAAACAGCAGACTGATAATGCAGAGGCGTATGTACTTCCATTTATTGAGTCTGTAAGACCTTTGCAAACCGATATGCGCGTACTTGAGGTTGGATGTGCCGAAGCCGGAGTGCTAAAAGCATTTTTAAACCGGGGCTTATCGGGAATAGGTGTTGAATTGACTGAATACCGCGCCAATCTGGCTAAAGATTTTTTGAAGAAAGAAATAGATGAGGGTGCGGCATTAATTATTTCAAAAAATATTTATGACGAGGCTTTCGCTCAACAATATAAAGCGTCTTTTGATTTGATTGTGCTCAAGGATGTTATTGAACACATTCATGATCAAGAGAAAATTATTAAAAAGCTAAGAGAGTTTTTGAGACCGGGAGGTCTTATTTTTTTTGGATTTCCTCCCTGGCAAATGCCCTTTGGCGGGCATCAACAAATTTGCAAGAATAAGCTGCTCGCTAAACTGCCTTATATGCATCTTCTGCCGCGACCACTTTACCGGAGTATTTTAACGTGGGGCGGCGAAAGCTCGATTCATATTGATGAACTGATGGAGGTTAAAGAAACCGGAATAAGCATTGAACGATTTGAAAAATGCATTAAATCGGCCAACATGTCGATACTTAAGCGAACCTATTATTTGATTAATCCAATATATCAATACAAGTTCGGGCTCAAGGCCAGAAAACAAAATGTAATTATAGCCTCAGTACCTTGGTTAAGAAATTATTTTACGACTTGTATGTATTATTTGATCGGATGTTAAACTCGTTTTGCGGCAGCATACATTCGTTCTATAATATCAACCACACACATACCATCCTCGGCACTGGTCATCACTTCATCATTTCCATTAAGGGTTTCAATTACATTCTGTATCACCTTGTCGTGATTAGACATTGAGCCCTGATAATAGCCGTAATCATTAGCCGGCCCTTCCTCCGGGAGATTGGTAATGTCAAAACCTGCTGTGCGCTGATACTCCAGCTTATTAAGATATTGCCCCCCCAACTTTATCGTAGCGTTTTCAGCAAATACTGTGATTGAACCCTCCATATTTTTTTCAAAGCTTGTGGTGGTGTAATTCAATGAGCCAATAGCATGATCATTAAACGTAAAGGTAAATGAGCCGGTATCTTCAAATTCAATTAATCCTTCATGATTGGCATTGGTCACACATCCACTAATCTGATCTATATTCCCAAACAAATAATAGAATATGTCAATAAAATGACTGAATTGCGTATATAGTGTTCCACCGTCGAGATCTTTTTTGCCCTTCCAGTCAGACCGCTGATAATATTCTGCATTTCGGTTCCAAAAGCAGTTAACAGAAACCATAAACAGTTTGCCCAATCGATTTTCTTTGATCAATTGCTTCAGTGCCTGTACCGGTGCATTATACCTGTTTTGCTTTACAACAAAAATTCTGAGATTGTTCGTTTTAGCAAGTTCAATTAATTGTCTGGCTTCTGCAGATTTCAAACATATAGGTTTCTCTATGACCACATGTTTTCCGGATTTAAGCACCTGAAGCGCGTGTTCAAAGTGAAGTCCATTAGGCGTGCAGACATTGACCACATCAATGTCATTAATATTTAACAAAGCTTCCAGGTCTGTTGCAAGCTTACAGTTATTAAATTGTTTATGGAACGTATTGGCCTGATCGATACGGTTATCGTAAGCCGCATTCAATATACCAAAAGGGTTAGCTGCAATGTGTTTAGCGTGTCGGGTTCCGATATAACCACATCCTATTATGCCAAATTGAATCTCTTTCAAATAGTATGAATTTTAAATTGATTAAAATGATTGTGTTGATGGCGTGTTTACATAATAATGATTATAAAGAATAAAAACAGTTAAGGCCAAAATGATAAAGCCTATAATTACCCATGCCAACTTTTTATAGAATGCAAGTGCTTTATTTAATCGAATAACATTCAGGATGTGAGTCAGCGAATTTTTTACTCTTATGTAACCGACTGATTTTTTTGAAATTATTTCATAGAAACCTTGCTGATAGGCTTCAGATATTGTCTCCAGTCGGTCATCGTCTGAAAGTGCGATTAAAAAACAGGCAGGAGCGGATTTTTTAAATTTTTTAAATAACAGGGCACTTGACACATCAAGCATTGCATAGTCGAGAATAATAACATTTGGCGGCAAGTCAAGATTTCGAATAGCATCTTCGATATTTGTAAATGTTACTATTTCGAATTTAAAGTGCTCATTGATATATGCCTTGAGCATTTCATTTTGTGAGGGATCTGTGTTTACTAAAAATATTTTTTTTGTTTTTGACATGTTAGATAACCTTCAAGCAAAGATATTGAATACACCTCATTGCGTTTTAATATATTGATTCAGCTCATCTATTGCTAATAATGAAAGAAGATTTACCTCATGGATCAGTTCGGGTAGTTGTTCCAGATTGGTTTCGGTCGCGGCAAAGTCTTCTATTTTTTGGATCTTATCCACCAACTCCCTGATACCCATATAGGCCACCTGCGGCTTATAGGAGTGTGCAACGCTTTTCATGCGTTTCCAATTTTTTTCTGACAAACAAAGCTTCAATGATGACAAGCTCGGCCCGGCAGTTACAATAAACGTTGATATATATATTTTCATAAGCGCAGAATCTGCCCCGGTTATTGTTTTAAGAAGTTCAAGATTTATCAGCGGCTTTGAGCTCATATGCATTATGTTATCCAATTTATTAAAAAACACCGATATTATTAAAAACTGAATAAAGCAATTATTTCTATTCATATCTATACTTTTGCGCTCGTAACATCCATTATGAAAAACACACCACTTACCGATATACACATATCGCTGGGAGCCAAGATGGCACCCTTTGCAGGTTATCAAATGCCAATCTCTTATTCCGGGATAAACGATGAACATCACGCAGTCAGAAATTCAGTAGGAATATTTGATGTATCGCACATGGGTGAGTTTATTTTAAAGGGAGAGCACGCTCTGGATTTAATTCAATATATAACATCTAATGATGCATCGAAGTTGACTCCGGGGAAAGTTCAATATTCTTGCCTTCCAAATGATCAAGGCGGAATAATCGATGATCTGTTAGTTTATCGTCTTGGAGAGCTCGAGTGGATGCTTGTTGTTAATGCATCCAACATCGATAAAGACTGGAACTGGATATTAAAACATAACACCAATGGTGTGGAGATGCATAATATTAGTGACCGAACGGCCCTATTGGCTGTTCAGGGGCCCGCAGCAATACATGTCTTACAACCCCTCACTTCATTAAACCTTAACAACATCCCTTATTATAGTTTTATGAAGGGCGAATTTGCAGGCATTAAAAATGTGCTGATATCGAATACGGGATATACAGGTGCCGGTGGTTTTGAAGTGTATTTTGAAAATTCTGATGCCGCATATATCTGGAATAAAATAATTGAGAGCGGTGCTGATTACGGTATCAAACCTGCCGGATTAGGCGCAAGAGACACCTTGCGTTTGGAAATGGGTTTTTGTCTGTATGGAAATGATATTGATGACACCACCTCTCCTATTGAAGCAGGTTTAGGCTGGATTACAAAATTTAACAAAGCGTTCATCTCAAAAACGTTATTTGAAAACCAAAAGAAGGACGGAACCAATCGCAAGTTGGTCGCTTTTGAAATGATTGATCGCGGCATACCTCGTCATGGCTACGAGATTGTTGATACAACCGGCAAGGTCATAGGGGTAGTTACTTCCGGAACACAATCACCAACTCTCCAAAAGGCCATAGGGATGGGCTATGTTTCCTCAGCAAATGCTCAAATCGGAACAGAGTTATTTATTCGTGTAAGAGATAAAGACCTTAAAGCCTTAATTGTCAGGTTACCTTTTATTAACAAAAAATCAGAGTAATGCCGGATAAATCAACATTAGATGTCATTCTGACACCAAATTTATTGTCTCTTTACCCGCTGGAGGGCAAGGTGGTGGTGGTTATTGATGTTTTACGAGCAACTACAACAATGACTGTTGCGCTGGACCAGGGTGCAGAGCGTGTGATACCGGTTGAAAGCATAGAGGAGTGTTTATCTTACAAGGATAAACCCAATCATATACTCGCAGGAGAGCGCGGAGGACAGAAAGTGGAGGGTTTTAACTATGGTAACTCTCCATTCGAATTCATGGATGGTGTTGTTAAGGGCAAAACGTTAGTGCTTACCACAACCAATGGCACCAGAGCCATTGAGATGAGCAAAGGGGCCTACAAGGTTATTGTTGGTGGCTTTCTGAACTTCACGGCTCTTACTAAATGGATCACTGCGGAGAGTCGAGATACGTTATTGCTCTGTAGCGGATGGCGTGATAAGTTTAATCTTGAAGACACAGTATTTGCCGGTGCGGTGGTGCATCACCTTAAAGAGTTTTTTCATGTTGATAGCGATGCTGCCTTTGCCGCTGAAAAATTGTATCTCAATTCCCGAAGGAATATGATGCATTTTATGAAGCAATCATCACATTACCGGCGACTTGCTCGATTCGGCGTGGTTAATGATATTAAATATTGTCTCCGACCGGATCTAACAACAGTTGTGCCTGTGCTTAAGGGCAATGCCTTGGTATGCGCCAATGTTGGTCGCGATATGGAGTAGACGCAGTTGCTGACTGTGATTAGTTGTTCAGACGATATTCCAGCGTGATCGTCGTATTGTAAAGTTTGGATATCGGGCAATTTAACTTGGCATCGTTAACCAAACCTTCAAATACCTGAGCATCAATTCCTGGAACATTTGCATTTAGAATTAACAGCGACTGAGTAATGCTTCCACTCTCCATAGTTATTTCACAGGTTGTATCCAGTGCTTTTGCGGGATGTCCTGCTCCCGTTAATAAAAAACTAAGTTTCATGTTAAAGCAACCGGCATGGGCGGCGGCAATTAATTCTTCAGGATTGGTTCCAACTCCATTTTCAAAACGTGTTGAGTATGAATATTGTGATTGATTCAAAACAGTACTATCTGTAGTGAGATGGCCCTTTCCTTCTTTACCGGTGCCTTCCCAATGAGCTTTAGCGCTTCGTTTCATGTTTTTTACGTTTTTTGATTCCGTAAACTTAATAAGAATTAATGGTTGTATCGTTTTGATATCAAAAAATTAAAGATTTGCTCATACCTGCTGAGCATAATTAAGCGACCAATAAAAGGGCATTATCTATTTTTACAAAACTTATGAACAAACTATATATTACTAATTCTCTAAGCAGACAGAAGGAGGAGTTTCAACCACTAAATCCTCCATATGTTGGCATGTATGTATGTGGACCTACGGTAAGCGGCGAAAGCCATCTGGGGCACGCGCGACCTTATGTTACATTTGATGTGCTATACAGATGGTTGATGCATCTTGGTTATAAGGTGCGTTATGTTCGCAACATTACCGATGCCGGTCATTTTGAAGAGGAGGGCCGTGAGGCTGAAGATAAAGTTGGTAAAAAAGCCAAGCTGGAACAGCTGGAACCTATGGAACTTGTTCAGAAGTATACGAATTTATATCACGATATGATGGACGAGTTGAATTGCCTTCGACCAAGTATAGAACCTACAGCAACCGGACATATTGTAGAACAAATTGATATGATTCAGGAAATCATGCACAAGGGCTTGGCCTATGTAAGTAATGGTTCAGTTTATTTTGATGTTATACAATATGCAAAGAATAATGATTACGGGAGGCTAAGCGGCCGTGTATTGGATGAGATGATTTCCGGTAGTCGCGATTTGGACGGACAAGACGAGAAGCGTCATTCTGCCGATTTTGCTCTTTGGAAAAATGCCCCTCCGGAACATATTCAGCGATGGAATTCTCCTTGGGGCGAAGGGTTTCCGGGCTGGCATATTGAGTGTTCTGCAATGGCAACTAAATATCTCGGCGCTCAGTTCGATATACACGGTGGTGGCATGGATCTTCAGTTTCCTCACCACGAGAGCGAAATAGCGCAAAGTAAAACGGCATCAGGTAAAGAGCCTGTGAAATATTGGATGCATAATAATATGATTACCATCAATGGGCGCAAAATGGGGAAGAGTTATAACAACACTATTACCCTGCGAGAACTTTTTTTTGGTAATCATTCGGAGCTGAAACAGGCTTTTCATCCGATGGTAGTACGTTTTTTTATTCTGCAAACGCAATACCGAGGCACACTTGATTTTTCAAATGAAGCTCTTATGGCTGCTGAGAAAGGATTTGAGCGACTTATTAATACATTGGCATCATTGCATAATCTGCATCATCCGGGGGCAATAACTCAGGGCAGTCAGGATCAGGAATTTAAAAATTTGTCAAATGCCTTAGTTGAACAGATGAATGATGATTTGAACACAGCCCAAGTAATAGCTACGTTGTTTGAACTAGCATCTCGTTTCAATGCGCTTAAAAACCTACAGACACCTTGGTCGGTTATTTCTGAGGACATTTTCAATCAAACCAAATCGACTTTTACGTTTTTCATAAACGACATTTTAGCTTTGAAGCCCTCTACTTTGGCCGCAGGGGATGATAACGCGCTGGATCAAACTATTCAGATTCTTATTGAACTTCGAAAAGAAGCAAAGGCAAAAAAAGATTATGCAACGAGTGATGCGATTCGAAATAAACTGATCAATGCCGGCATTCAACTGAAAGACGAGAAAGACGGTACAGTTTCCTGGAATAAACAGTAGTGAATTTCGACGCGCTGAATATTAATCTAATTGATACTTAATGTATTTTATTGTTCTGTTGTCGGCGAGATGTTTGCTTTCATAAAATGTTTTTATGCTTAAGCGATCATCTACCAGCTCGCCTGCATAGATATTATTGTTATGATATATCAGATTTAATTTTAATTCTTCGATAATTTCCAATGTATAATTATACAATAAATCGGAATCGGTTTTCAGATTGATGGTTCCGCCGGATTTGAGGAACTTACGATAAATATTAATGAATTTTGGGCTAGTCAGTCTTCGCTTAGCACTTCTTTTGGGAATGTGTGGATCAGCAAAGGTTATCCATATTTCATCAATCTCTTGTTGATCAAAGTAATCCGGCAAATGATCAATCTGAGCGCGGATAAATCTTACATTAGGTAATGGTTTTGTGAGCGCAAGTTTTGCGCCGGTATAAATGCGGGCACCTTTGATGTCTATGCCAATATAATTTCCATCGAATTTGCGTTCAGCCATGCCGGTTGTATATTCACCTTTACCACAGGCCAACTCCAGTGTTATAGGGTGGTTGTTATTAAAGGTTTCTTCGCGCCAGTGACCTTTAAATCCGGGATTGCCCTGATACACATTATCGAAGGCGAGCATCTCGGCAAAATGCTTTAATTTATTCTTGCCCAAATGAACCGGTTCTGCTTACCGAACGATAACTTGTTTACTGTAATTATTATTACGCTCATCGCGTATATTAAGGATATACGTGCCTGCCGGAAGATTTCCAACGGGTAATTGCAATAACTGATGACCTGCTTTCAACTCCTGATTTGTCAGTAAGGTCGTTTCACGTCCATCAACAGCGTACATAGTTACCGATATGGTACTATTTTCCTGAAGGTTGAAAGAAACAGCTATTTGATTGTTAGCAACGGGATTAGGAAACACAGATAAGGCAATATCGCGCGACATATCGTTTACAGAGGTTGTGGTTAAACCAAAATTAATATCATCAACCAAGATGTTATTACCGCCTTTGTAGGCAAACTGAAACTTAAACCTGACATTATCCTGACCCGCATAGGCGCTTAGATTAATACTCTCCTGACGCCATTGTGCCGCTGATGGATTAAATGATGATGTTACTACTCCGGAAGTAGTTGACAGGCTGGTTCCTGATTTGCTGTATCGTAATGTCCATGTTTTTCCGCAGTCAATTGAAGCAAAAATTCTTAAATTGTCCGCATCGGCTAGAGTTCTTTGTGCAAATGCTACCTTGAAATTTAATTTAGGGGAGCTAACTCCTGTGAAATCTATAGTTGGGGTAACAAACTCATGGATCATTCCCGAAAAAGTCGTTGTTGAATTTACGCGCAATGAACTTGTTCCGGTTGCACCATTTGTTGTTAACTTCTTCCAGCCGTATGTTGCTGTCGGGAAGTCGACGAACCATTCATTGTTAGGAAAAGAAATGGACTCAAAACTTTCAGAAAACGTTGCTGCAGCTTTTTGACCTGTTGGTGGAAGAACCACGACATAGCTGTTTGAGTTGGTGGCGTTTGACCCTGTGGCATTACCCGTTGTAACAGATACGTTATAAGTGCCTGACGTTGCGTATGTGATGGATGGATTGCTATTGTCGGAACTGGAAGGGGCGCCCCCGGGGAATGACCAGCTCCAAGTTGTTGCCGGCGCATTATTTGTGAGCACGTTGAAATCTACTGAACCACCTTCACATACAAATTGAGGTAAGCCACCCGATAGGATTGGTTTTGGTGAACAATCTGCATAATCCAGATTGTCTGTTCCTGTTGCAGTAAGGTTTGTAGCTGTCCACAAATTATTTCTTGATGCTGTACCGCTATTCAATGCGGCGTGCATTCTTGTTTTTTGCCCCGTGGTAAACATGGCATAACAATAGGAGTATTCCATGAAGTTCTGAACGTTTTCAATAACGCCGCTCACGCAGGTCGCTCCATTCAGATTACAACTTGTCCAACCTTTGGTCGTTGGCGTGTCGCTTACCTGATCATCTCCGCAAGAAACTCCGGGGCTGTTTGTATTGCCCCAGGTATGTCTGAGATTGAACCAGTGGCCTATTTCGTGGCTAAGTGCGTGCGAACGGGTAGGATTTCCTGTTCCAATTGCACCAATATAATTGTGTAAAATGATGATGCCATCAACCGCCGAAGGCGTAAATCCGGATGGGGCATAGGCATAACCCGCAACGCCATCTTCCATAGAATTAACCACCCAGATATTTAAATATTTGTTGCGTGGCCAGGGATTTAATTTGGCATCATCATCACCAACATAGGTCAAGGGCGACTGCACCCGGTCGATGCCGTTGGTACAATTTCCATTTGGATCTTTACGAGCGAGTCGGAACTCGATGCTACAATCGGCGGCGATAGGTTTAAATAAATCAATGATGGTTGCTGTATCTGCATTTCTTTTTTGAAAATCTTCATTAATAACTCTTAGGGCATCATATACCTGTTCGTCGCTTATGTTTTCTATACCAAAGTTGTGTATGATATGAAAAACTACAGGTATGATGTACGTGTTGGCGCGTGAGGTATTTCCATTTTCAGTAAACCATTCTGTATACTCCTCGAGCTCCTGTTCTTGTTGTAAAAACTCAGGATGCTTACTTAATTCGTTGTAGAGTTTTACATTACCACATTTAAAATGGGTGTCCTGAGAGAAGACATTAATAGACTGTAATAGCGTGAACGTAACGGCTAAAAGAAGAATTCTGTTCATTAGATTTTATTTTTGATTTTAATCTTGAACAAAGATATGTGCCAAAAGTTATAAAAAAACCTTCAATCACATTTGTTCAGGATGTATTATTGAATGATATATAAACCGTAATAATCCTTGCTATCAGTAAAAGCTAGTTCAGTTTGGCCTTAAGCTCAAACTCCATATTAATTCGGTATTCTGCCGCAGGCAAGGATTCTTTTGGATAGGTTACCAGTCGTATGAAAATATTATCTTTTTTGATATAATCGATAAGATTATCGTAGCTGACATCAAAATCAGTTTCTGTTAACCCGGTTTGAGGAACAGGTGCTTTGTTGGCAAAAACAATAGTGTCCATACCAATGGCGGCAAGACGGGCATTTGCATATTCAAATGAATTAAAGTTGAAGCCGGGAGTGGCTGTGCTCACATTAAATTTTTTTAATTTGATTGAGGTCAACACATCGGCGGATAGTCCTTCGCTACTCAATCGTTGTATAATGCCTGTTAATACAGTCGTATCAATAAGGTTAAGTTCCTTTCCATCATAAGTATGTGGATTTGTTGTGAAAACAATTTCCGGAATGACCAGAGAGAAGGTGCCGAACTTATCTTTTTCCTTGCATGAATTAAATACCGTTGTAGCGATAACTAATACAATTAGAACTAAAGCACTAGGCTTCAGTATGGTCTGTGTTTTCAGTGGACTCATGTTCTGTGTGTTGATTGGGGAGGTGATTTAATTCGTCAGCATTGGCATGAGCCGCCGATTCTTTGTCAGCATAGGGATCTTCCCCGGCTTCAACACGCTCAATCTTTTTTTCTATAGAAGCAATTTTTTGATTGAGTTCGCGATTGGCTTTTTGGATATCTGCAATTTTGCTCTGCTGTTCTTTAATCCAGGTTTCTAGCTTGGACTTGAATGATTCGTTGCGGGCGTTGATCAAATCATTTTGCAATTTTTCCAGATGGTTTTCTATCTTGATTATTACATCAAAATTCTTTGAGATTAGATCATTGAATTTCTGAATGTTTGCTTCCTGGCGAACTCGCCAATTGTCCCGTCGTTTGTCCAGTTTTTTTCTGCGCTCAAGCCGATCCTGATTACGCTGTGATTTGAAAGTTTTAAAGCGCTGATCAGCACGCTCCCAAAGGCTATTGAGCTCGGCACGAACTTCCTCCCAATCCGTCTTTTCCAACACAACACCTTTTATTGACTTCTGAAATTCTTTAATGGCATTCAGGGCATCAAAAGGCTCGGCATTGTTTACCACATCAGCTAATGCATATAGTTCGTTACGTAAACGTATGAAATTATTCTGCTTGATTTCTCTATAATAAATAAAGCACTGATCATTTACCTGGCGCCAAAATAACCAGCAGGCATCGTGATCATCTTTATTCATTTTGATTCCATATTGATCCTCGGTAAGACCAAGCTCTTTTATTTTTTCGCCCCATTCATCTTTCAGCAGGGACAAAAGCTCTCGAAGTGCGGTCTGGCTCTTGTTGTTATCAGATTCAATAATATCCTTGGCGCTCTGGATTTTTTCTTCAATGTACTTCCGTTTTATGGCTGAAACTTTATCCAATGCAGAATTATAATCATCCTGATATTGTTTTACACGCTCACAGGCGGCATCGACACGCTCACGGAGTTGCGCCAGATATTCGGGATCAAGGAACTTAGAAGAACGAATCTTCTCATTGGTTAATCTTGCATAGGCCCAATAGTCTTTAAAGACAATTGTGTTGTCCAACTGCACAGTTTCAAGAACTACTACTCTGGCATCCAAATCCTGTTGTGTCTGCTCGGAAATGTTTTCTGCACCGTTATTTACTTCTGTCATAAGGTATCAATAATTGATGATAGTTATTGACAAATATAGTGCTACACATTAAATAAGCACTCATCTCACTGCTTTTTTCGATAAATAGCAATATTTATCAGAGCGACTGATACTAAAAAGCCTTGAATTGTTCAATTTTGTATTAATGATAGATAAGCTTTTAAAGAACAAATCACTGTTTTACATCTTAGTGGGTGGGGCAATATTTAGACTATTGTTCATTACTGTAGGGGCTTACATCTATTTTGGGCGGTCCAATATTTTTGTAGACGGAGACACGTCTGCCTGGGCACATTCTTTCCAAAACTTACTGGAGCTTGGCCATTACACGGCTAATCCGGAAAAAGAAATGGGCGCATTTAACCGATTACCGGGGTATAGTTTTTTTCTTGGGCTATTTTATATCATTTGTGGCCACGATTGGCAAACCACCTACAAAGTCGTTGGGTGGGCTCAAACACTTCTTGACATCTCATTGATCCCCGTTATATATGCTGTTGCTAAAGTGTTGTTGATGGGTCAACGACCTGCATTAATTGCATCTGCACTCTATGCTTTTTATCCTTTTGTTATTGTATGGAATCCGGTTTGTTATTCGGAATATATGAGCATATTTATTATGGGGTGGTCTTTGTTTTTTTTGCTTAGAACAGAGGTGAGGTATAACTATGCAGTTGCCGGGGCGCTCCTGGGGCTGGGTGGCTTATTCAGACCTCAGCTGCTTTTACTCGCTCCCGGATTTGGACTTTATATCCTTTATTTATACCGTCAATCCCTTGTGCAGGGCATAAAACACGCAACCATTATCGCTGTTTTTTTTATTCTTAGTTATGGGTCTTGGCCATTGCGAAACTTCATTAATTATGGAAAAATAATACCCGTTCAGGATTTGACCGGTGCTAACAACTGGAGCCCTGATGTTATCGCTTACATGCAATATATGTTTGCCATAAAAACAGACTGGTTCCCTCAGTTCACACAAATTATTGAGAACAAGCCTTACGAAATTTCCCCTTTTGCCTACGCATCTAAACAAGACTCATTGAAACTGTTAACGGCAATTGACATGGCAAAAAATTGCAGTAGAGGGTTTAGTCATTGGCGGGGCTATTGGAAAGATATCGTCCCCGAATCGGCGGACTGCGGGAAAGAACTCGAACAATATTTTACCGAACTGCGCGCCAATATTATCAAGGCTTATCCGGTTCATTTTTATCTTATTGTCCCCCTAAATAATTTGAAAAAGGCTTTATTCAAAATTTCGTTAAGCGATACAAAAACAATGGCTCGCAAAGCTGCTTCTGTTTTATTTATTTACAGAACACTCCTGATAATTTTAGGATTAACCGGTGCTATACTAATGTTCCTAGGTGCTGAGCATCAATTAAGAAGTTTTGCTTTGCTCTCGATTATTTATTTTTTAATCGTTTATCTATTCTTATGCGCCGGCACAGGCACCCAAACGCGTAACATTGAGATGCGATATTTCTTACATCCCGATTTGATTTTATTATTCCCTGCGGCGTTTCTGATCAATCGTCTTAGTATTAAAAAACACAAACAAATTGCCGAAAGCTGAAATCTTATACATTTCCTATGATGGCATGACGGATCCCTTGGGGCAATCACAGGTACTTCCCTACCTGTTCGGTTTATCTAAAGTCGGCTATGCGATTACTCTAATCAGCTGTGAGAAAAAAGATCGTTTCGCAAGTCGGGAAAATGCAATAAGGGCGTTGTGTAAGGCCAATCGGATTGATTGGCGCCCTATTATATATACCAAGAGGCCTCCGGTACTTTCTACATTGTATGATATCTATAAAATAAAAAGAGTTGTCAATAAAATACTGAAAGAAAAAAGAATTCAATTGGTTCATTGCCGTAGTTACATTGCCGCACTCATTGGTCTTGAACTGAAGCGCACAAAAGGAATTAAGTTTCTTTTTGATATGAGGGGTTTTTGGGCAGATGAACGTATTGATGGCGCTTTATGGTCATTAAAGAATCCTCTTTACCGTTTGGTTTATCGATATTTTAAGAAACAGGAAATTGCCTTTTTGCAACACGCAGATTATGTGATCAGTCTTACACATTGCGCGGCACAGGAAATACGCTCGTGGCATCATTTAACACATCAACCGCATATTGAAGTAATCCCCTGCAGTGCCGATCTAGAGTTGTTCAATCCAAATCGGATCACTGAAGCAAAACAAGTTGTATTAAGAGCACAATTAAGTCTTAATCAGGATGATTTTATTTTATCATACATCGGGTCCATTGGCACCTGGTATCTATTAGACGAAATGCTTGAGTTTTTTGTACAATTGAAAATTAAAAAACCATCTGCCCGTTTTTTATTTATCACCAATGATTCCGCATCAAGCATTAGAAGTAAGGCAGAACAACTTCAAATTCCTGAACAAGATATCATTATTACAAATGCCTCCCGCGACAATATGCCGCTTTATATTTCCCTTAGTTCATATACATTATTTTTTATCAAGCCTTCATATTCGAAAAAAGCATCATCACCTGTTAAACAGGGCGAGGCCATGAGTATGGGAATTCCCATTGTCTGTAACAAGGGTGTTGGCGACTCTGATTTGATTGTGAACGAATGCAGGGCCGGTTTTGTGGTGGATGAGCTTCGCATTGCTGATTACAATCGATGCATAGATCTGATGCTGTCAAGTCCGGTAGATAGTAATAACATTAAACGTGGAGCCAAAAAATGGTACGCTCTCGATCATGCTATTGAACAATATTCTGTCGTTTATAATAAAATATTAACCGAATGAGGGTGCTGTTTATTGTACCCTACCCTACTGATGAAGCGCCGAGTCAGCGATTTCGGTTTGAGCAGTATTACAATGAACTAAGAGCATCTCAGGTAACATTTGACGTACAGTCTTTCATAGATCATAAAACCTGGAGCATATTATACAAAAAAGGGCATCAGTTAGCCAAAGTTGCAGGAATTATGCGGGGTTTTCTGAGACGAATTATCCTAATGTTCCGTGTTATGAGATATGACTATGTTTTCATTCACCGCGAAGCGGCACCGATAGGCCCTCCGGTATTTGAATGGATTATCGCTGTTGTGTTAAGAAAAAAAGTTATCTATGACTTCGACGACGCAATATGGATGCCTAACGTTTCGGATTCTAACCGATTTGCATCCAGGTTAAAATGGTATTCAAAAGTGTCATCCATCTGTAAGTGGAGTTACAAGGTTAGTTGCGGCAATGAGTTTCTTGCGGCATATGCCCGCAAATACAATCAAAAGATTGTTGTAATACCTACTTTTGTAAATACAGATTCATACAAACCAGGCATTTATCAAAATGAGAAAATTACAATAGGCTGGACCGGGTCATTAAGCACCAATAAATACCTGGAGGACATTGATGATATACTGTGCGAGGTTCAACGCGCTACAGATTGTCACATTATCTGCATTTCAAATAAGCCCCCTTCACTTACCGCTAAATTTGAATTTATTCTTTGGGATAAGCATAAGGAAATTGTTGATTTACAACGATTCGACATTGGCATCATGCCTCTTACTGATGATGAATGGTCTAAAGGGAAATGTGGCTTTAAGTTAATACAATATCTATCGGTTGGTATTCCTGCCGTTGCCAGTCCTGTTGGAGTAAACAAGGATATCATTACAAATGATATCAATGGTTATTTATGTAACAACAAAACGGATTGGATTGGACGCCTAATCGAGCTATGCCAGAATACTATGCGGCGCAAGGAAATGGGTAAGGCGGGCAGGGCGGTTATTGTGTCCCGATACTCTAAACAGGCGTTAAGGGAAATTTTCTTTCAGCTGTTTAGTTGAGTTTCCGGAGAAAAGTTGCCGGGTGAATTCGTTTTTTTATTTCGGTTTAATTCGATAATTGTTTGTTTATTCAAAATATATAGACCCGCCAGATAGAATGGGATGCAGGGAATTTTATATCGAACCAATGCGCCAAAGTTATAGGCAGTAAACCCTACGCAAAAAGCAAAAAACAACGCATAAAAAAAACAGAAGAAGGCTGTAGGATTATTGAAGGTCGCTCTTAGTGTAATTCGAACCCCGGTTTTCCATAGTATGCGAATTGTAAATATTAGCAGGAACATACTTTCAACGGCAGAAAGTAGCATAACCGGATTTCTAACCTCGAATATATAAGGTCTGAATAAGGTCACATTAATAGCAGCAGGTATTTTAGTTATAATACTTCGGGTGGACCCATCAATTGTTCCAAGCGAATATCCGCTGGCACTGCCCGCCTCAGCAAGAATAGTGTGCCAATCCTGATAAATCTCTGCAGTTTGTAATACCCCGGAGATAGAATATTTGGAAAATTCATTTCCCAGTTTGTTGACTGCAAGATAACCGGCAAGCCCGGCAAGTACAATAGCTACGGGACCAGCCAGAAATTTAATAAACGGAGATTCAATTCGGCTTCTATAAATTAAGATAGCCCAAAAAAATAAACCCGGAAATAAGGCAATAATGATATATGGTTTAAGCTTTAAACAAACAAATGTCGCCAGAGCAAGGATAATCAGGTTTGCTATTTTCCTTTTTCGGGCAATGAAAATATTATAAAAGCTATATACGCATAACCCGGCACTACTCAATGTAAAACAATCTTTTAGTATGCCGGACCCCCAGAAGATGACCGATGGAATAAACAAAACCGCTATAGCAAACTCCTTGTGTAAATCGGGGTAAATACGGTAAAAGGTCATAAATAAGCACCATATACCAATATAAGAGAAAGCGGCTATTAATAATGCGGTTGGTGTGTATACAGATAAACCAAACACTGAAAAGAAGCCTGTAATCTGACCAAAAAAGAAGGAGCTTGGGTCTCTTCGAAAGTATAACCAGCCCTTGTAGTCAAAAACAGATGGATCCATGTCTTCATACGAGTAAACCAATAGTTTAAAAAAAATAACCGGGTCATCAGATAGTGCGCCATACATAACCAGGGCATTATTATAATATTCGGTTGTGTCTCCGCCATTATAGTAAAAGAAATAAATTATCCCAACAGCAATGGAGCCGAACAGTTTGAATATGAGGCCCGGAATAAAGTATTTTTTTATTTGTTCGTCGTTTCCTACGATTAAATTTCTAATAAAATATGCAATCATTAAGATGAGTATAAAATATACCGGAGTTAATGCTAAATCATCAATCGTTAGCATTTTCCGATAATATATTTCCTTCATCATAGGCCTGCGTACTTTATTTAACAAAAATAACACTTTGAATCACTATATCATCTGTATTACATTTGCCCGTGTAATTAATTATGTGCGGAATCAACGGCATCATATCCAAAAACGATAAAGGCAAAAGCTGGTTTGGGTTTTTAAGCGAAGCAAATGCCGAATTATATAAAAGAGGGCCAGATGCCTCTGGTTTGTATGAGTCTGCTTCGGTTTGTTTTGGCCATCGCCGTTTATCTATCATTGACTTGTCTGAATCTGCCAATCAGCCCTTGAGGGACTCTTCGGGCAAATATGTTATCGTATTTAACGGTGAAATATTTAACTACAATGAACTACGAACCGAATTACAAAATGAAGGTGTTCATTTTAACACATCGGGAGATACCGAAGTAATACTGGAACTATACAAAAAAAGCGGACATGATTTTTTAAACCGATTAAATGGTTTTTTTTCTTTTGCCATACATAATACCATATCGGGTGAGGTATTTATAGCTCGCGACCGCTATGGCATTAAGCCACTATGGATCTATGAGGATGAAAACGTGTTTCTGTTTTCATCAGAGCTTAAAGGATTATTGAAATACCCGTTTAAGCGCAATATTAATTACGCTGCTCTTGAATACTATCTCCGGTTCAATTATGTGCCGGATGATTGCTCCATACTCAACGGTGTTTATAAACTTCCCCCCGGAACATTTCTGAACATCAATAATGGTTCAGTGAAGCAAAATAAGTATTATCAGATCAATCCGTCCGTTAATTATACAGGATCATATGATGATGCAAAAAAAGAATTAATTCATTTACTAAACGAATCCGTGAGGAGGCGTTTAATCTCAGATGTGCCTGTTGGTGCATTTTTAAGCGGAGGTATTGATTCCTCTGTTATTGTTGCTTTAGCCTCACAACATACCCATCATCTCAATACATTTTCAATTGGATATAAAGATGATGCTTTTTATGACGAAACACGTTATGCCGAGCTGGTTGCAAATAAGTATAAGACAAATCACACGGTGTTTAAACTAACACAGGATGATGTTTTGAACGAGCTTGATGATATCCTTGATTACCTCGATGAACCTTTTGCCGACTCCTCTGCATTGCCAGTGTTTCTGCTCTGCAAGTATACCCGAAAAAAAGTAACTGTGGCGCTTTCGGGCGATGGTGCAGATGAATTATTCGGTGGCTATATGAAGCATTGGGCCGAATACAGGATGCGGCATCCTTCTTTTTTTGAGAAAGCCGTTGCTTCAATGGGGCCTTTATTCCGAATGCTCCCGAAATCAAGAGGGAGTATGTTGGGGAATAAACTCAGACAACTGCATCGATTTGCAGAGGGCGCCGCAATGACTCCACAGCATCGTTACCTAAGATGGTGTTCGATTGGTGATGACGATTATGTTAGCTCCTTGTTGCTAAAGCCACGCACCGGCTCAGTTAATATAATGGCCTATGCAAGCGACATAAAGGGGAACTATGACTTGAATGATTGCCTGTATAGTGATATGAAATTAGTGCTTGCCGGCGATATGTTGGTTAAGGTTGATTTAATGAGTATGGCAAACAGCTTAGAGGTGCGTGTGCCCTTTCTGGATTATACCGTTGTGGATTTTGCATTCAGAATTCCTTCCATATTCAAAGTAGACCGACATCAACGAAAAAAAATTGTACAGGATGCCTTCAGGGAGCAACTTCCTGCCGCACTATACAACCGACCCAAGAAAGGATTTGAAGTGCCCCTTCTTGAATGGATGCGCGACAAATTAAAAACAAGAATACTTAATGAATGGCTGAATCGGGATATGATTGAATCGCAAGGAATATTTAATTACACTACCATTCAATCTTTAATAAAACAATTGGAGTCGTCAAATCCGGGAGATGCCCCGGCAAGGATATGGGGGTTAATTCAGTTTCAAAATTTTTATAATAAGTATATGAAATAAATTGACGCCACCATACGGACTTTTTAACTTTAACGATTAGATTTGATAAAATAAAACTGGATTGATCATGCCGCGAGTTCTCAGGATAATAAATCGACTGAATCTGGGGGGGCCAACATTTAATGCGGCGTATCTTACCAAATATTTAGCTCCCGAGTTTGAAACAAAGTTGGTTTCGGGAATGATAGATGAAACTGAAGAAAGTTCTGAGTTTATTACAGAGCAATTGGGTGTTGAACCACTATATATCCCGGAAATGTACAGGGATATAAATTTTTTAAAAGACCGGAAAGCCTACAAACGAATAAAAGAGATAATCAAAGAATACAAGCCGGATATTGTGCATACTCATGCCGCAAAGGCAGGTACGCTGGGCAGGCTGGCCGCGGCCGAATGTAAGGTGCCCGTTATCTTACACACCTTCCATGGTCATGTATTCCATTCCTATTTTAGTCCGCTCAAAACAAGAGTTTTTTTGGAGATAGAGCGCTACTTAGCTAAAAAATCTACAGCAATTATTGCGATTAGTGAGCGGCAAAAACGCGAACTGAGTCTGATTTACAATATTGCACCTGCTGAAAAGATACGTGTTGTGCACCTTGGATTTGACTTACAGGAATTTACAGACAATCAAGCAATTAAGCGAAAACAGTTTCGTGACAAATATCTAATCGGCGATGATGAAATAGCCATTACGATTGTAGGTAGATTGGTTCCGGTAAAAAATCATCAATTATTTATTGATGCGTTTAATATCGTTAAACAGAACTCCGATAAAAAACTGCGGGCATTTATTGTGGGCGATGGCGAAGAACGCGCTAATATCATCAGCTATATTGAACAACTGGGGCTTGATTATGTCTTTTGGCCCGAAGAAAAAAGAGCCGCTTGCGTAACATTAACCTCCTGGCATAAGGATGTTGATGTGGTTTATGCCGGTTCGGATATAATTGCCCTAACATCAAATAATGAAGGGACTCCTGTTAGCCTAATTGAGGCGCAGGCTTCAAACAAGCCGATTGTTACGACACGGGTTGGAGGCATCAGCGATGTGGTTATACCAAATAAAACCGCCTTTATTTCAAAAAAAGGCGATGTGCAGAAGTTGGCAAAAAACATTTTCATTCTAACTCAGGACGATGAGTTGAGGGCTCAGATGTCGGAATTGGGAAGAAATTTTGCTCTTGATCGTTTCAGCTACACCCGCCTGGTTGGTGATATGGGAAATTTATACAGGCAACTATTAGATAAAGCATAATAATCAGTCATTTTTTATACATTTGATTTAAATTTTGCATACTTCCTTGAGACTTCTGATTGTTGCTACTATTATTTCCTTATTTTTTAGCTCTTGTGGGTTTTTCTTTCCGGAATTATTGTTTAAAACACCAAAAGATTATGAGTTTGATAGCACTGACTCGCTCGTAGATAAGGAGTACCGTCTGCGCCCTGGCGATGTATTTACGATGCAGGTACTATCCAACAATGGATATGCTTTGGTAGATGTCGTTGGTTTTAATGGCTCATATTTACCTATTGACTATATCATACATACTTCCGGGTATGCCACTCTTCCTTTGGTAGATTCAATATATGTTGCCGGCCTTACTTCCACACAGCTCGAAGATACATTATCAAATAAGTACAGCTATTACTTTATTAATCCATTTATTCGTGTAAATATTAAATACACCCGGGTCTATGTATACAAAGGCAAAATGACAGCGCAGATGGTGGATTTATTTAACAATAATATAACGCTTACAGAAGTATTGGCCGCCGCAGGTGGTGTTCAGATAAATAATGCCAAAAGAATCAAGGTTATTCGGGGCATTGGCGCAGATGCCAAAGTGTATTTATTTGATTTATCTACGGTAGAGAGCTATAAGAAATTAGATTTTGTCTTACGAAATCACGACATCGTCTATATAGAGCCCACCAAAGGCCCTCGCGAAGTTTATCCTACTGTAGCGCCTATTCTTTCTATTATCTCCTCATTCATTATCGTTTATACTGTATTCATAAGCCGCTTGTAACCGATGCAAGAAGAAAAGAAAATTATTTTATCGCCACTACAAAAGCTGATTGGAAGCGATTTCAATCCCGGGTTGCTCTTTATCATTATCAAGAAGAGTTTTATATGGTGTGTGCTTATTGTGTTAATTACTATGAGTTCCTCCCTCTTGTATTTGCGTTATACCCCTCCCCTGTATGAGGTTGGATCAACTCTTATGATTAAACCCGAAAACACATCAAAGGCTATTGGGCTTGATAACATCGGTCTTGAGGCGTCAAGAGGAAATGCTGATTTACAACGCGACATCCAGGTTATGAAATCTAACCTGATCATGGACCGGGTTTTGGATAAACTACCGCTATTGGTTAGTTACTACAATACCGGTCAAATACTGGTTGAAGAAAAATACAAATCGTCTCCATTTGAAATTCTACCTTTAGTTAAGACAAACTCTATATACGATTTGCCCATCAATTTTGAGTTTATAAATAACAAATCATTCAAAATAAGTTATCGTATTGGCCAACAAAAGTTTATCTATAACGGATCGTATGGTAAAAAAATTCGAACTCCTCATTTTGATTTTACAGCCAACACGGATCAGGAAGTTTTAAAGTCAAATATTGAATCCTTAAAAACAGGGCAATTCTATTTTGTAATTAATAACCGCCAAACGGTTGCAAAACGAATACGGGATGTTATTCGAATTAACCCGTATACACCATCAATATTGATATCCTTTCAGGATAAAAATCCATATCGTGCGGCTGATATCGTAAATGCGATGAATGACGAGTTCATTTCTTATGATAAAGAAAAGAAGACTGAAAGCGCTACCCTTATTCTAAACTTCATCGAATCTCAGATTAATCTGATAAATGCCGAATTGCAGGCTTATGAAAATCAAATCAAGGCATTTAAAATTCAAAATGGTTTAATCAGTACCGAATCAAAAATTTCCGAGATCCTTACGGCATTGAATAATATCAAGCAGAAGCAGATTATGCTTAACATCAAGGATAACATGCTATACAGCTATCAAGATTATTTTAATCGATATGAAGATTCTACCCGATTATTTTCCGGTATCGTTGACGTTCAGTTTTCAGCATTGCAGGAGTTTGTTCGTATGTTGGATAAACTTCAAGCCGACAAGCGTTATTTCCTCCTAAGCAAAACCGCTAATAATCCTGAAGTTATTAATATCGAAAAACAAATTGATGATCTTAAGTTAAATATTAAAGAAAATATAGGCAATACATTAAAAGCAAATCAGGAAGAGCGTAAGGCTCAGAATGAAGAGTTGACCAAGTACACCAATGAATTTAATAAGTTTCCTGAATTAGAAGCCGAGTTTGCCCGACTACGCAAAATAAGTGATCTGAAAGAGAAATACTACTTACTCCTCCTGGATAAGAAATCCGGTTTCAGCATTTCATTGGCCGGATTCGTTTCAGACTTCCTTATTTTGAAAAAAGCCGAACCGCCTTTGAGTCCGGTTTTCCCAAATGTGCCGCTCATTAAAATGATCGGTATTTTTTCGGGTATTGTTATCAGTTTGCTATTTATCATTATTCGTTACTTGTTAAGCAGTAAAATATTGTCCCCCACAGAAGTAGAACGCAACAGTCGCGCCGGACTTATTGGTGTAATTCCTATCTATCGCAAACCTATGGATGTATCTCAATTGGTGGTGAATATGAATCCCAAGTCTATTATCTCCGAGTCGTTTCGATCCATTAGAACCAACCTGGAATATATCCCGCTGGAACATCAATCGGTTAAACGTTTAATAACCGTAACCTCAACAATTGCGGGCGAAGGAAAAACATTTATTGCAGTAAACACGGCAGGTATCTATTCGGTTGCCGGTAAAAAAACCATAATACTCGATTTTGACTTAAGAAAACCAAGAATACATAAGGCATTTGCCACGGAGAATAATAAAGGAATTAGCACCATTCTTATTGGTAAATATACCGTTGAGGAGTGCATCAAACACTCTGAATGGGAAAATCTGGACTACATCACTTCTGGCCCTATTCCACCCAATCCGGCGGAGTTTATTATGTCACAGCAAACGAAAGATTTAATTGAATATCTTAAAACAAAATATGATGTTGTCGTTATTGATACTCCTCCTATCGGGGTTGTTACTGACGCTCTCGAGCTCATGAAGCAGGCCGACTATCCAATCTATGTTGTACGCGCCGACTATTCCAATCGAAACTTTTTAAATAACGTAAATCGATTAGTAACAGATAATAAAATTAATCGCCTCTCTGTTGTTATTAATAGTATGGGGTCCGGAGCTTCGGGTTATTCCTATAGTTACGGGTATAATTACGGGTATGGTTACGGGTACGGTTACGGGGGCGCCTATGGGGGAAGTTATGGTGGTTATGGGTACGGTTATGGGTACGGCGGATATACTTATGGATACGGTTATTATTCCGACACAACTCCAAAACCAAAAACATTCTGGGATAAAATCAAAAATTTCTTTAATTAACAACCATGTTAAACGGGGCTCTAACACACGATGCCATTTACCTTGTGTTCTTTGTGCTATCAATAGCTTTTTCAGTAATGATCAATGGCGTAATGCTCCGCTTTACGAAAACGCTTGGCATCAGACAGCCCGATAATATGATACGGTGGGCCACTACCGCAAAGCCTTCTATTGGGGGTATCAGTTTTTACATCCTCTTTTTAATTTCGGCTAGCGTTTATGCCATATTCCGATTTAATGATCAGGATGAATTCAACCTGCCCTTAATTGGACTTATTCTCTCTGCATCTTGTGGCTTCCTTCTCGGATTAGCCGACGACGCCTACAACACAGTACCTTCATTAAAATTTGCAGGCCAGCTGATTTGTTCGATTATTTTAGTTTCAACCGGTATAACTATCAATCTCACCGGACAATTTGCGGTTGATGCTTTATTCACTGTACTCTGGGTTATAGGCATTATGAACTCGGTTAATATGCTTGATAATATGGATGGAATAACAACATCTATCTCGCTGAGTATTATTGCTGCCGGATTATATTTTATGCTGTTAAATCATACCTTTTTTTCTGTTTTAACCTTTTTAATGATAGGTGTGAGTGGTTCTCTACTCGGCTTTTTAGTTTATAATATCAACCCATCAAAGATGTATATGGGCGATACGGGAAGTCAGTTTCTCGGTGTTTTTCTTGCCGGTCTTTCTATTATTTTATTCTGGAATCATCGCCAGATCGATGTTGCGGGACTGCAGTTCAAGCAATTTATTATTCCTATTTTATCATTCGCTATTCCAATAATGGATACAGCAACGGTTTTTATTCATCGATTACGAAGAGGTCAGTCCCCTTTTGTTGGTGGAAGAGATCACACCACACACCACCTTGCTTATCACGGATTCAAAGATCGGCAGGTGTTTTATATCCTGTTTGCATTATCTATACTGCTAAATGGCTTTGCCATTATAGCCTTTGTTTATTTTAACTCGATAACATCTATGGGCACATTCATTATATTAATGTCCTATATCATATTGTTTCTGATTGTGCAATTTGTATATCTTACTGCCAAGCCTCCAAAGCCGCACCATGCTCCAAATAGTAAATAATATCCTTGTCTTAATTGGAAGTAGTCTCTGCCGGGTTAAGCCAGAAGTTGTTCTTACCAATACCAATCTGAATTACAAGCAACCTTTGCTGAATTAGTTCTAGCAAACTTAAGAAAGTAAAGATCGCATGAATTCGATTCTCGCAAAATTCGAACAGTCGGTTAAATGATACATTTCGCTCCTCGCGAACCCGATTTAATATCGACTCCTTTTGTGTTTCTATGGTATAGGCATATTGAATAATCTTGTGAACAGGCTTATTCTTTTCAGCTTCGAAGCGATTCATTACACGTTCAAAGGCTTTCATCAACTTAAATAATGTCAGAGAGTGCAGTTCGGCCTCGTTAGCCAAGCTGTCGGCAATCGATTTTATTTCTGACTGAACATTACTGCGTTCAAAAATTTTACCTCTATGATCTTCCAAATTTCTCATCTCATTTAAGATGCTCTTGAATTTTTTATACTCAAGAAGTTTGTCGACCAACTCTTTACGTGGATCTATTTCCTGCCCCTGTTCATCAAGTTCTTTTCGGGGCAATAATAACTTTGCTTTAATGCGCATCAGCGTAGCGGCAACCAGAATAAACTCACTGGCTAACTCGATATTCATTTCCTGAGCCTGATGGAGATAGTCGAGAAAATCTTTGGTGATTTTAGCTATGGGTATATCATAAACATCCAATTCATCACGCTCTATGAAAAAAAGAAGCAGGTCAAAAGGGCCCTCGAATTGAGGCAATACAATCTGATAAGTATTCGTATTCATGCCATAGCAAAGGTGCATATTAGAGGTGGCACTTCCAAAATAATTAGGGTATTTAATTACTATGCTTCCCCATCCATCTGTGAAGGATCATAAGGCTCCAAACCCGGTTATAATAGTATGATTTTCCGGCAAGAAAAGCGTCTCGATAATGTGCCGCCACTAAAGGATTAACAAGGTTGAATTTATTCAGATTTTCATCACTCAAATGTTCCTTTATCAAATACATTAAATCACCCTGTAACCATTTGGCCAGCGGAATACTGAATCCCCATTTGGGACGGTCAAAAATATGTTGAGGCACATATTTATAAAGTACCTGTTTCAGTAGATATTTTGTTATTCCGGGTCTTCTTTTAAGGGAATCGTCCAGATTGAGTGCAAACTCAACAACCCTATAATCTAAAAGTGGCACACGCACCTCCAAAGCATACTGCATACTGGCAATATCAACCTTTGTCAAAAGATCATCGCACAAATAATACTTTAAATCAAAAAAAGATTGCAAGCCTGAGGGAGATAATTGCCTGGATTTAACCGAGCGGTAATTTAACGCTATCGGATTGTTATGAAATTTCAGTAGCCTATTTAATTCTTTGTTAGAAAACAAATATTGTTCCTGGGAAAATATATGCTCGGGAAGTGTATTAGCGTTGTCGAAATCAAAAACATGTGAGGCCCTCTGCATCCGCTCATTGCCTAGTTTGAGCAATTGAGCAATTGGTTTATGAGCCAACTTAATATACGATTGACTCAGTCGATCCGCCCATTGATATGCGCCGTATCCCATAAACAACTCGTCGCCGCCATCGCCACTAAGCACCATGGTTACTTTTTGTCTTGCAAGTTTTGAAACAAGCATGGTGGGTATACCGGATGAATCAGCATAAGGCTCATCATAGGCGTCGAGCATGGTTTCAACCAAATCAAGAGCCTCACGTTCTGTAACGGTATACTCGTGGTGATCCGTTCTTAAATGAGATGCAACCGCTCTGGCGTATTGCGCCTCATTAAATCTGGATTCGTTAAACGCGATGGAAAACGTTTTAATGGGCTTATCAGACAATCTTTGGGATAGCGCAGTGATCAAACTACTATCTATGCCACCACTCAAGAACGAACCATATGGCACGTCGGCAATCATGCGGTATTTAACCGAAGAGGTTAATAATTCCTCCAATTTAAGAAGGGCGTCATCCTCATTAGTTATTGTTGTGGGATAAAATTGTTCTTCTGCACTCCAGTAGGGTGTTATGTGAAATGTTTGGCCATTAAATTCAGCATAGCTACCGGCCGGAAGTTTATGTATTTCGTTATAAATTGTAGCTGGTCCCGGAATATAGCCCAATTGCAAGAATGATCGAATGGCACTATAATTTATACTTAGATTTTTTTGAACAACACTGCAACTTGTAAGCGATTTTAATTCCGAAGCAAAGTATAAATCACCATTGACGAAGTAGTAGTATAGTGGCTTTACGCCCAGTCGATCACGAATTAAATATAGTCTTGATCTAACGGTATCGTATAATGCTATCGCAAACATGCCGTTCCATTTTGATATCGCATCTATACCTAACTGAACAAAACTCTCCAGAATGACTTCGGTATCAGAATGTGTTCTTAAAATGAGATTCAGAGCTGTTGCCACTTCACTATAATTATATACCTCGCCATTAAACACAATAATCCAACGACCATCTGTAGAGTGCATCGGTTGATTTGCCGCCGAGCTTAAATCAATAATGCTTAACCTTCTATGTCCAAGAGCTACATGGTCATTATAGTAAAACCCCTCTGCATCAGGGCCTCGATGGGCAATGGCATCGGTCATTCGTTTAATAACGGATTGATCGACGTGATAATTGCAGTAATGACCGGCTATGCCACACATAGGGCAATATTAAGTTTTGATTACGAGAATATACTTTAAATAATAATTACTTTTACATCAATGAAAAAAGTATTGATTTTAGCCTATGATTTTCCCCCTAATACCTCTGTTGGTGGGCAAAGACCATATTCATGGCTAAAACATTTTCACGAGTTTGGCTTATATCCTATCGTTATTACACGGCATTGGGACGTGGGATTAAAAACGCCGGAGGATATGCTCAAAAGTTCCTCTTGTGAAACTATATCTGATACTTCAACTGAACAAGGTCGCTTAATACAAGTCCCATATAAATCAACGCTTAGAGATCGACTGGTTATTAAGCAGGGCAAAAATCATTTTTCAATCATCCGGAAATTTATTTCGTTTACAATATACCTCGGGCAATATTTCTCACTTAAACTAGACCCGTCAGCTGATATCTATCGTGAGGCCGTTAAACTGCTAAAAAAAGAATCTGTTGACCTTATCATCGCTACGGGCAAACCCTTTGTAGTTTTTCGATATGCCTATTTATTAAACAAAAGGTTTAATGTTCCCTGGATTGCCGATTACCGAGATGGTTGGGCAGACAGTTATACTCGCAATAATGATTCATTGTTCTATCGACTCTTGAATGCCGTTGAACTGTTTATTGAAAAAAAATTTACAAAAAACATCTTATTTCTTACAACGGTTACGCCTTTTTTATCTGTTAAAATAGCAGAAACAATTAGCAAGAAAGGCTATCTTATTCCTAATGGTGTCGACACTTCTCTTTATGATTGCGAGATAAAACAGAACAGCTTTTTTACAGTATGCTATACCGGCATATTATACAATTTCTCCTACATTACTATTTTCGAGAAGGCGTTTAAAGCATTCATAGAACAGTATCCTGAGAAGGATAAGCAATTTATTTTTGTTGGAATTGAACTGCAAAAAAACCAAGCATATGATACTATTTATAAGCTTTCTGTTGAATATCCTGATTACATAAAAATTAATACTCGCGTAACGGCCAGCGAGTCCGCTGTTCTACATCAGCAAGCCCATGTCTTGTTAAACTTTATACCGCGAAACCAATCGATGGTTCTCCCGGTAAAAACTTTTGGTTATGCCGCTTCAAAGCGCCCGACTGTTGTGGTTGAAACCACTCCTAATGATGATGTTTACTTTATGCCTAATCGAGATATTCAATATTTTGCTCATAATGCAGACGACATGCTTTCTCTATTCACTCGATTCTATTTAGAATATAAGAAGGATAAAGAGATTGTCACCTCTATAACACAAGCAGAGATTAATTCATTTTCAAGAAAAGAGCGAAGCAGACAACTATCGGAAATTATTAAAAAATATTTATCCTAATTGAGTTCCAGAATTTAATCGCTTACGCTGGAAATTGTGAAACCCCTCGACTCGTAACATCATTTCATCTATAGATTCATTGATGATATTAATGCGCGAGATAAAATCAGGCCCATTTGAAGATTTCTGAGCCGATTTTGTCTGAAACTTATTGTCAGCGAATAATAAAAAATCATAACCGGCATTAAGAACCGTATTCAGCACGTTATCATTAAACTGACCATTGGGAAAAGAGAATATCGTACAAGGTTTGCCTGTTTGAGATTCAATGATTTTTTTAGATTCGACGACTTCACGATTAAGTTCCTCTTTAGTTATTTCGCTGGCAAATGAGTCGTGTGTGTACGTGTGATTTCCTATTTCAACTCCACTTCGTACGCAATTACGTATATCATCCCAATTCATCATTTTTATATTAGGAGGATTTATAAACGCTGTTTGATAGCAAAAAGCAATAAAATCTTTTCTAAATGAATGTTTCATATGCATCAAATGATAAAATACTCCGATATAGGTCTGTTCCCATTTCGTTTTATTTCCATTACAATCAAATCGAACACCTTCGAATTCAATAGTGCCAACATGTTCCCTGTTTCGGAGCTCGTTAAAAATATGATTAAGATGCTGTGTCCATATCGTAGCATTTCTCTCTACACAATCAATAACGATGTTGTGATTACTCTTGCACTGATACTTATTTAAAACAGGAATCGCATGGTGCAGAAAGTCAAAATAGCCATCATCAAAACTGAGAATTAATGGTGGTTTTTCGTTTTTGCTCCTACTTAAATCAACTATATCTGAGAAATGAATTACATTATAATTGCGCGTTACATATTTAACCAGCTCCTCAAAATTATTCGGATGTAGTGGTTGCCAAAAATAATTTTCTTCTTCGCTGATTCGGTGCAGGTTTAGAATGGTAATAACCTGCCCTCGCTTTTTGGAATAAAGCACCTTACGGAACCCCGATTTATTTATTGTAAAAAAAATAAAATCCCGGATATTCAATGATTAATTATTTGTTGTATGTGAATTTGAACAAATTAAATTAATTATGCAAGTGTTTAATTAAATAATCTGCCAATTTTTTGGTTTGCTCATATCGGGTAAATCGTACTGCTTCCGTTTCAGACAATTCACTTTGAATGATTCCACTTTTTTTTCGCTTTTTTTCAATTGCTTTAACCAAAAACAATTTAATTGTTTCTATGTCGTCCAGGACTATGCCCGCATTAAGTTTCTTAATGAAGGAAGCCATAATGGAATAATCATCCGGCATCAACAGTATGGGCCTTTTACAAGCTATATACTCAAAGGCTTTTGCACTAATCCATTTAAACTTCTTGTCGGAAAAAATCAGCAGGTAGTCTGAATCTTGATTGATGCGTACAACATCCTGCCTGCTTAATCTTGGTGTAGTGTGAATACACACCGAAGGAATCCCCTCATATGATCTGATTCGCTTAAGTTGATCAGGAAAATACTCCAGACCAATCCATTTTAGGCAAATTTCATCTTTGCTTATTTTACATTCCTCCAGCAACTCCCGAACGGCCTGCAACAGAACCTCAGCTCGCTGCCCTGTCGTTAGAGTACCACTATGGGTTAAGATCAAGGGCAAATTCGCAGATGGACCTTCTAATGCCGGGTGAAAGGATTCAAAACCATTATAAATGATTTCGAAGGGTTTATTATGCATTTTGCCCAATGCGTTTGCCAGTATGGGATCAACAGATATGATTGAATGGACATTTTTAATTACTCGCTTCTCAATAAGTTTCTCGAATTCACGTAACCCTTTTGATAATATGCCTTTTTGTTGTCGTGTAACATAATTCAAATACCAGCCATCGCGATAATCAGCAACCCATGGTATCTTATATTTTTTACTGAGCAAACTGGCTTGACGAAATAACACAAAAGGCTCTCCGGTTGCAAGTATGGCATCTACTTTATTTGCTTTAAGATAGTTGTCCGCAGCTTTATAAATCGATTTATGGCTATCAAAATTTATGGAAACAAATGAAAATATCTTGTTAAATACTGTTAGGATTCTCCTGCGAAACACGTGGCTTTCAGTGCCATATTTCAACAACATTTTCTCAGATGGGGTTAACAGTATTGGGGCGCGGACAATAACTCCTTCATCATGATGTTCAATGATTTCTCTCTGATCACCAACATTTCTGACAATATCTTCTCGAGTCGATGAATGTCCTTTCCAGTTTTTTGTAATCACCACCGGATCAATGCCCAGTTTGCTTAAGTACTTGTACCAATACCATGGGCGCTGTGCTCCGATAGAATTTAGCGGCGGAAAGTCATTGCAGAGAATGAGAATTTTCAATGATTAATGAAATAGTTATGCGAAGTACTGAAAAATTATGCACCGATTATAAATAAAAAAAGCCTCTTGCAGAGGCTTTTTTGCATAACGAAGATTGCTTTTTATTTTACAACACCATCTGCCATTTTAACAGCATTTAACGCATTCACCATACCTCCGCTTTTACACAGTTTTTTATATGTTGTTTTTTTCTTTTCGCTTCCCGGTAAGGACACCTTCATTTTGGGCTTATACGCTGAAGCAATAATAATCTCTTTAACCTGTGCCGCTGAAAGTTCAGGGTAGTATGAACGAATAAGGGCCGCGACACCACATGCCGCCGGCGACGCCATACTTGTTCCATCTAAGTATTCATATTTATAGTCAATCATTGTAGAATAAATACGAACTCCGGGCGCAAATACATCTACATTATTCTTGCCATAGTTAGAAAATGATGCTGTGTTGCCACTGATGTCATTAGCTCCCACATTAAGAAAATTGTTTACTAAGGTATTATCAAGCATTTGATCATTTGGATATACTATAGCTTCATCACAATTGAGTGCATCATTACCTGCCCCGTGAACCAACAGAACATCTTTACTCATCGCATATTTAATTGCATCATCTACGACTTTTTTATTGTATACATATTGTTTACCAAAACTCATATTTATCACCTTGGCGCCATTATTTACAGCATATAAAATGGCATTGGCAACATCTTTATCACGCTCATCGCCATCTGGCACAGCGCGTATGGCCATTATTTTAACATTTTCACAAACTCCATCAATGCCAATACCGTTATTACGAACTGCACCAACCATACCACCAACGTGTGTACCGTGCATAGCATCAGGGCCTTCCACCTCATTATTACCATAATAGCGCTCACTTGCATCTTCATAATTATCACCAACGATAGTGCGTGGATTATAGTCGGGGTTTAATCCATATTTTGACTTGCCCTCAAAGTATGATTTCCCTTGTTCTAGTTCGTATACCACTTCGCTTACGCTGTTTCCTTTACTTATAATCGATTGCAATATCAATTTAGCTGTTGCCAACTGCTTATCCTCGGTTTTAAAGCGATCCAAATCATTCATTGTGGGTTCTTTAATTCCCATCTCGGTTTGCAATTTGGTTATTGAGGAATACAATTGGTTGTAAAATTCAAATTGATCATCCGCTTCTTTTTTATCATTTTCAAATATGGGCTTCAGCTTCTGATATTCAGCATACTTTATCTTATCGTCGCCACTTAGTGAAGTAGTATTTACTGAAGTAAATTTTTCAGAATACAGTTTATACAAACGGCAAATCTCATAGGTGTCGTGATGAACATCCTGTTCTTTACCGCCAATAAAGTCCCAACCGTTGATATCATCAACATAGCCATTTCCATCATCATCCTTGCCGTTGTTAGCTATTTCTTTTGTATTCACCCAGATATTATCCTTTAAATCGGGATGATCTGTTTCAACTCCGGAATCAATAATGGCAACAATTACCGTTGTTGACTTCTTGCCGGATAAAAATTTGTAAGCCCCATCTACGTCCATGCCATATACGCCGTCCACGGGAGACTTAAGCATCCAATCTTTAGGAATTTCCTGCGCAATAGATTGTAACCCACTCATTAATATAAGCAGTGCTATTAATTTAAATTTCATAATGTAATTTTTTGTTTTTTACGAAAATAGTTCTGTTTTTTTTAATTACTTACTCTTGTTAGGATATGGCGGTATTGGCGGGGTGGTTTGCTCCTTTGTTTTCAATTCGTCAAGCAACACCTCAATCGCTTTATTTAACTGATCATCGATTCCCGCATATTCTCTTGCCGGATCATTTTCGATTACAATATCAGGGTCAACACCATATCCTTCAATTACAAAACCATCTGCCAGATATGGAGCAAACTCCGGCCTGTTTAAAATACCTCCGTCTATAAATGGTAATGTCCCGCGAATGCCAACTACCCCGCCCCAGCTTCGTGTTCCTATTGTTTTACCCAATTGATATTTTTTAAATCGATAAGGGAAAATATCCCCGTCGCTGGCGGAATAATGATCCAACAATAAAGCTTTGGGTCCATAATGCCCGTCCGGATCGGGCTTGCCCAGGGCATTGCGCATAAATTCATAGTATACCAATTTCTGATTCAGCCGCTCTGTTATCAGCGGAGATACAAAACCGCCTCCATTTCCCCTGTCGTCAATGATGAGTGCTTTTTTACTCATTTGCGGATAGAAGTATTTCATAAACTCATTCAATCCCTCAACGCCCATGTTGGGAACATGAAGATATCCTATTCGTCCACCACTCACAGAATCCACATATTTTATGTTACGCTGCACCCAATTATAATAGTACAACTTACTCTCATCGGTCAAAGGGACCACAATTACTTTACGGGCGCCATTTAATGTTGCTGTTGTATTTATTGCAAGTTCAACCTGTTTATCGGCAGTATTCATCAATAACTCATAAATGTCGGTCACCGTATTTGTTGGCCTGCCATTTACAGCAACAATAAATTCGCCCGACTTAGCTTGAACACCTATCTCTGTTAATGGTGAGCGAAGCTCTTTGGAATAATTTGCTCCGTCTAATATGCTATTGATTCTAAAAAATCCGGATGCGTCGCGTACAAGTTTTGCTCCGAGCAAACCCAACTTGATACGTTCTACTTTAGGCACATCACCACCGCCGGTATATGCATGGCCAACATTTAATTCGCCAATGAGCTCACCAATAAGGTAGGTAAGATCCATACGGTGATTTACATATGATAACAAGGTGCCATACTTACTCTTCATGGTATTCCAATCTACCCCGTGCATATTGGGCGCATAGAAAAAATCGCGCATCTGACGCCAGCTTTCGTTGTATATCTGTGCCCACTCCTCTTTCTTGTTCACCACCCATTTCATATTCGATAAATCCACCGACTTGGTTAAATCCAGTTTTGATGTTGGGACATCAATTACATAATAACTCTCTCCTTTCTTGACCAAGACCTTTTTACGGTCGGCACTTAGTTCAAAATAGGCGGCCTCACCGAGTTCGGTTTGTTTTTTTAATTTCAAATCATACATCATCATTCGGCGTTTTTCGCCGCTTTTGGTAAACATATAATACAATTTATCTCCCAACGATTCGATATTAGAATAATTGCCGGCGTCTACATCAATCATCATCGTGCGTGAAACAATATTATCGGCATCAATCAAAATATCTTTTACTGATGAGTCCGTCTTATCCGTTGTTTTCTTTGGCTCTTCTTTGTTTGTTGCTGGTTCAACTTCTGTTTTTACTTTAACATCATCGTTTACCGGCGCAAAAGGGTTGGCTGTTGATTTAGACAACACGATCAGATAAGGTCTTGCCATGTCGGAATAGCTAATCTGAAAATCAGTATTTGAAAATGTTGGATTGTAGTCGCGCAACGACACGAAGAATAAATATTTTCCATCGGAACTAAAAACCGGATTGTACGAATCAAACCAACCGTCCGTTGCTTCAATCTTTTGTTGTGATGAAAGATTAAACAGATATATATTATCTTTATTATATGAAATCTGTTTAGTGTAAGCGACCCATTTACTGTCGGGGCTCCAGCTATAGTCACGAAACTCTGCCCAATCAGAGCGATCAATAGTTTTTATTGTTTTTGAATTAATATCGACATACTGTAAGCGATGTTTCTTATCGCCCCACATTATCTTTTTACTGTCGGGGCTCCACGATAATTCATACATGTATACATCAGATGCAGATGTTATTTGTTGCGGTTTGCTCTGCCCATCCGGAATGTGAATATAAATTTCATCTTCGCCACTCAAATCACTGATATAGGCAATGTATTTTCCATCAGGACTCCAAACAGCATTGCGTTCGTGCGCTCCTGAGGTTTGTGATAGGTTGCGAGTGATGCCGTTTTCGGCCGGAATCGTAACGACATCGCCGCGACCAACAGCAACTACCCTTGAGCCATCAGCTCCAATGCTTACACTCTCAATATTTTTTGAGCCATCAACAAATAAACTTCTGCTAAATTGATTATCGCCGGATATCGTAATATCCAATTTTGTAATTACCTCTGTCAATACATCCATTATGTAGATGTAGCCGCCGCGCTCAAATACAATTGCGTTACTTCCTGCCGACGGAAACTTAATATCATAATCATTGTAATCCGTCACCTTTCTGATTTGTTTAGAATTGATGTCGTAACAAAACAGATTCATCGTGCGATCACGGTCACTTAAAAAATAGATGCGTTCGCCGAACCACATTGGCTGAATATCCTGTGCGTTGTTGTTGGTAATATTTATCGTTTGTTTGGAATTAAAGTCATAAATCCAGATATCGTCTGCCATACCACCCTCGTAATATTTCCAGGTTCTAAACTCCCTGAAAATTCTGTTGTAAGCCATTTTGGATTTATCAGCGCTGAATGAACAAAAGCCGCCACAGGGAAGAGGAAGCTCCTCGCTGATTCCGCCACCCGTATTGGCAATAAATAACTGCCCTTTAAAATCGTTAAATGTTTGTTTACGACTACGATAAACAATACTATTGTCATCTCGCCAAGTCATCACAATATTATTAGGCCCCATACGGTCACTAAGGTCATCACGACTTAATGTTGCCGTATACGTAAGACGCTTAGGCTCACCGCCTCCACTAGGCATTAGATAAACTTCGGTGTTCCCATCATATTGTGCAGTAAAGGCAATGCTTTTTCCGTCGGGTGAAAATCGGGCAAACATTTCGTACCCGGGATGTGAAGTCAGTCGAACTGCCTGTCCTCCGGCTTTATTCACTGCATACAAATCGCCGGCATAGCTAAATACAACCCGGTCATTATGTGTTGTAGGAAATCGCAACAGTCTTGATTCCTGTGCAAATATTGTTTGATTAAAAAACAATAGAAAAATGAGAGTGGCTGATTTATTCATAATGATTAGTTGTTGTAAATCTACACGCCAAAATATATTTTTCGCAGTTATTACACCAATGCCCCAAACGGATGATGAAGCCCGTAGTTTTTAATTATTTTGGCGCAATGTACCCGTATATTTTATTCCTACACATAGTCACTGGCGGATCATCTTTATTGTCCGGACTTATTGCCTTATCTGCAAGGAAAGGGTGTCGATTACACCGACTGTCCGGCAGGGTTTATCTTATTGCTATGACACTTGTTGTCTTCTCTTCATTAACGATGAGCGTTATTAAACCAAATCCATTTTTATTCAGCATAGGCGCTTTTACGCTATACATGATGCTCACCGGGTGGCGAAGTGTCCTGAATAAATCATTTATTGCCTCCTGGTACGACTGGGCTTCTTGTGGCGCGGCAATGATTACCGGAGCATGGATGATTGCTCAGGTGCAAATAGTTTTGCTGGTTTTTGGGTGTATCTTATGCTTGATGGGGCTACAAGATTTCTTATTATACTATCGCGCCGCTAACAGGAAACCCCATAAAATATAATGGCTTCAAACTCATATTGGCAGAATGACCGGTTCCTATATCGCAACCACTACGGCTTTTCTTGTAGTAAATATTCAGTTAACCCCAATGTGGATAATCTGGCTGGGCCCTACGCTTCTGGGGACTATACTGATTATTTACTATACCAGAACATATAGATCAGCGTTTCGCTAAACATCTAATCAGGCAGATCGGGATTTTATATTGTACTTTTATACCGCAGAATTAATCATAGCCATTTAGCCGAACTACTCTTTTTTTAAGAGCACCATAAAAGCTTCTATCCTGAAGCAGTTTCTCTTCTTCGGTTTTGTTAAATCTCGGCACGGCATCTTAATGACGCCTTAATTAATCACCTTTAATTCAATTCATGGCAAAATCTAAAGAAACCTATAATAAGAAAGAAAAAGAGAAAAAGCGTTTAAAAAAACGCCAGGACAAACAGCAAAAAATGGAGGAGCGGCGTCAAAATGCCGGATCGGGCGGATTTGACAGCATGATCGCCTATGTTGATGAGTTTGGAAATATAACAGACACACCCGCAAACCCAATGTTAAAAAAACAGGTTGATGCTGAAACGATTATTATTGGAGTGCCAAAACGAGTAGACGAGCCACTTGATTCTTTGCATTTGGGCGTGGTAGATTTTTTTAATGAAAGCAAAGGATATGGCTTTATAAAAGATTCCTCAAGCCAGGAGCGATACTTCGTTCACGCTAATGGCTTAATTGAAAAAATTAAGGACGGAGATCGTGTTAGTTTTGAACTGGAAAAAGGCCCGAAAGGCTTGAATGCGACTAAGGTTAAGAAAGCTTAGTCCGGAAATAATATATCGAGTACCATCACTTCCCCCAACAATTAATTAGGTGATGCCAAATATTCATCCTATGTTTGCACTACTCTAACAAGAGAGATGTATCTCAAAGCATTTTGTAATATCAAAGTTTACATTACGGTTTTTAACATTTTTCTTCGAAGCGAATTAATCAATTTTGATTTTTCGCAGGCCGGACATTAAACTTTAATCATTAAAAATGACATTTTCAGATTTAAAACTTATTGAACCGCTAACCAATGCGTTAGCGAAAAAGGGCTATCAAACGCCAACTCCCATTCAACAAAAAGCAATACCTCATATTTTAGATGGTAAGGATCTTTTTGGATGTGCTCAAACCGGAACCGGTAAAACTGCCGCATTTGCCCTGCCTATTTTACAATTACTTTATGAAAGACGCAGTATCTCCGGCAACCAGATTCGGGCGCTGATTCTTGCTCCCACGCGCGAGCTGGCCATACAAATTGGCGAAAATTTTAGCGCCTATGGCGCCAATCTTAATCTGCGTCACACCGTTGTGTTTGGCGGTGTATCTCAGGTTCCTCAGGCGCAGGCTATGCGAAAGGGCGTTGACATACTTATTGCCACTCCGGGCAGATTGCTGGATTTAATGTCTCAGGGAATTATTCGCATTAATCAAATTGAATTATTCGTGCTGGATGAGGCTGATCGAATGCTGGATATGGGTTTTATTCACGACATAAAAAAAATCTTATCCAAATTACCGGCACAAAAACAGACTCTTTTATTCTCAGCCACACTTCCCGATGAGATTAAGTCGCTTGCTGATGGTTTATTACAACAACCGGTTCGCGTGAGTGTTACTCCTGTATCCTCAGCGGCAGAAGCTGTAAAACAGTCAGTTTACTACGTGAATAGGGAAAACAAGAGGCCGCTTTTACATCACGTTATTGTTGAAAATCACATTGATCATGCCCTGGTCTTTACAAGAACAAAGCGCGGAGCCGACCGAATTGCTAAAGACCTGAATAAAAGAGGTATCAAAGCGGAATCTATTCATGGCGATAAATCACAGGGTGCACGCGAACGAGCTTTAAAAGGATTTAAAGAGCGCTCCATTCGGATACTGGTTGCTACAGATATTGCCTCGCGCGGCATTGATGTAGATAAGCTCTCTCACGTAATTAATTATGAAATACCCGAGTTGGCCGAAACCTATGTTCATCGTATAGGCAGAACCGGGCGCGCCGGAGAAAGCGGAACGGCAATTTCCTTTTGCACGTCAGAAGAACAACCCTACATGCGGGATATCATTAAGTTGATCAATAAAAACATAGAAACAATAAAATCACATCCATTTAATAATTAATAAAATCATTAATACATCAATCTTAACAATCATCAACAACAAATCAATCATTATGAAAAAAGGAACAGTTAAATTTTTTAATCAGAGCAAAGGATTCGGTTTCATCAAAGAAGACGGAACCGGAGAAGAATTCTTTGTTCACGTAAGTGGTCTGAAACAAGACATTCGCGAAAACGACAACGTAACATTCGATGTACAACAAGGAAAAAAAGGATTAAATGCTGTGAACGTACAGCTTGCCTAATCATTTTTTTATCCTCAATTTATCCCGCATTCATTACAAGTTGAGTGCGGGATTTTTATTAAAAGTGTTTAACTCCTAAATTAACTGAGCTATGAACGCTGCTATATTAGATCTTGGCACAAATACCTTTCATATTCTGATTGCCCGGATTGACGCTCATCATACAACATATTTACATCGCAACGAACAATGGGCATACCTTGCAGAGCAAGGAATTGAGCAAATAGGTAATGCGGCTATCGATCGAGCAAAGGATATTCTGAGTCAATACAGCAAGGTAATAAATCAATTTCAGTGCGAACTGATTATTGCTACCGGAACCGCGGCTTTCAGACAGGCTAAAAATGCTTCTGTGCTCTGTAAAATCGTTCGTCAGTTTATTGGCGTTGATGTTTCGATACTTAGCGGAAGCGAAGAGGCTCATCATATTTATATCGGAGTACAGCGAGCGCTTCAGTTCGATTCGAGTAGCGCCCCAATGATTCGAGATCAACCTTATTTAATTATGGATATCGGTGGAGGAAGTACGGAGTTTGTTCTCTCATTTGAAAAAAATATCCTCTATAAGCAAAGCTTCCCGATTGGAGCAAGTATTCTAAAAAATCAATTTCACAGGAATGAGCCGATATCTATTTACGAAATAAATAATATAAAGGAGCACGTGCGCAACGTGCTCCGCGATTTAGTTAGTCGGTGTAATGAATTACATATCAATACACTAATTGGTGTATCCGGCTCGTTCGATACGTTTGCCAACCTGCTTTTGAAAGATGCCTATGTAAGATATGCGCCTGTTCATCACATAAACAAAGTCGATCTGCTTAGTCTTTTTAATAAGCTATATCTTATGAATTATGCTGAACGAAGTGCCCTTCCTTATCTTATATGGTTCAGGGCCGAGATGATCGTTGCCTCATCTATACTCGCCGAAACGGTTATAGAGTCTGTAGGAATTGAATACATCATGCAATCCGGATACTCGCTTAAAGAGGGCGTTCTTGAAACGATTTTATCGTAATCGTAGAACAATTATTTTATTTGCTCCTTATTAAATCAGCCAACTCCTGTTGTATAGCGATGGATTTATCCTGCGCGTACCACTTATGAAGATTGATATCAAACTGCTCTTTGGTTATTGCCCCAATACTTTGCCGAAATTGTTCGTGAATTTTTATCGCCGGTAATGGTCTGGGCCCCCAACTATATCGTGCCTGAAAGGTATCAGCGTCGATGCATATAAGTTTAGGTATGGCCCTTGCGCCCTGCGTAAGAAAAGCACTCATCAGTTCCGGATTATCGTCTCGCCCTACAATTCGCAGATCAATCCTTCCTCTGGACCCTTCTGCGATTTTATACATTACCGGAATAATTTGCGCACAGTCTCCACACCAGGCTTCAGAAATAACTATCCAATAGGATAGGCCAGATAATAATAACAACGCAGACTGAATATCATCTGTGAGTCTTATTGTCTTGTCCAATCTTTCCATACGCTGTATATTGAGCATAGTGTACTTAAGATAGGACTCGCTTTGATTATTGCCGGTTGTTAGTCCCCGGCTTATCAACTCCTGAACATGCTTACGGTAAGCCTTGTAATGGGGCAGGTTTTCGATAAATACTTTGGAAAAAGTAAAAGAATGATCCACGGGCAGGATTATAAGGAGTTACATCCGGTGAATGTTCAAGATGTAATACTATTTTCTACGGATATCAGCACCCAGGGCATTCAACCGCCCTTCGATATTCTGATAACCACGATCAATCTGATTAATATTATTGATTGTGCTTACACCTTCAGCGCTCATTGCGGCAATGAGCAATGCAACTCCGGCCCGTATATCCGGTGAGGTCATTTTAATTCCTCTGAGTTTATAGGAGCGATTTATTCCTATGACTGCGGCGCGATGTGGATCGCAGAGTATAATTTGCGCCCCCATGTCAATTAATTTATCAACGAAGAACAAACGACTCTCAAACATTTTTTGATGTATAAGCACTGTCCCTTTAGCTTGTGTGGCAGTTACCAGAATTACAGATAATAAATCGGGCGTTAAACCGGGCCATATGGCGTCAGCAATAGTAAGCACAGACCCGTCAATAAATGTTTGAATTTCATAATGCCGCTGATACGGAACTATAATATCATTGTCCTTAATCTCCAGTTGTATGCCCAACTTACGGAAACTATCCGGTATAATGCCCAGTTCGTGTGGTTGTGCATTTTTAATCGTGATCTCGCTTTGAGTCATCGCCGCCATACCAATAAAACTGCCAACTTCGATCATGTCACTGAGCATCGTATGTTCGGTGCCACTTAATGAGTCGACTCCATGTATGGTCAGCAAATTAGAGCCAATGCCTTCAATCTTGGCTCCCATACGTACAAGCATTTTACATAACTGTTGCAGATACGGCTCACAGGCGGCATTAAATATAGTGGTCGTTCCTTTAGCCAGAACAGCGGCCATAACAATGTTTGCTGTACCGGTTACAGATGCTTCATCTAATAGCATATATGTTCCAGTAAGTTCTGATGCGTCTATGCTAAAGCTATTATCGTTATTGTTAAACTTAAACTTAGCGCCCAGCTTTTCAAAACCAAGAAAGTGTGTATCCAGGCGTCGACGACCAATCTTGTCTCCACCGGGTTTGGGAATAAATGCCCGCTTGAATCGAGCCAACAGAGGCCCAATCATCATAATAGAGCCTCTTAGTTTAGCCGCTTTATTACGGTAATCTTCGGTATATAAATAATCCAGATTCACATTGGCCGCCTTAAATGAATAGGACCCCTCAGCGACTTTTTTAACCTCAACCCCAAAATCGCCAATTAAATTAATCAGCATATTAACATCAAGAATATCGGGTATGTTATGTATAACAACTTCTTTTTCTGTTAAAAGTGTTGCACATAATATTTGTAGCGCTTCGTTCTTAGCGCCCTGTGGTGTTATTTCTCCTTTTAATTTTTTTCCGCCGGTTACTTCGAAAATATCTGCCATGTTTTATGATTTATTGATTGGCTAAAATAGAGTCAACCATAAAAGTTAGTGAAGACCAATTGGTCAACTGATTAACAAGTAGTGTGTGTGATGTACACTACTTATAAAACTATATGATAAATCGAGTAAATGAAAAAAATATTAGCGCTTCTTAAAAAACTTTTTGCCGCCCCCATTACTGCGGAACGGTTTTTTAAAATGCTTTTTAGTTTTCTTTTTATCTAATGCGTAGTTCTGCTGATATGCAGTTCCGCCCTTAACATTATCAAGATTATACGTTTCGTCTACACTTAGCTTGTTGTCGCTCATACGGGCAAGATCGGCTTTAACCGAATCGTCGGTAACGTGTTCGTTGTTCCAGTTGAGGTATGCCAGTTTAATATAGTATGCGGCGGCCTCAGCAAACCCCTTTAGCTTCTCGGGATCATCCGATTGTATAGCCCGCTCCATAAATCGCTCAAAATTTTTACCGAATGTTCTGTTTTTTATTTTGCCATCGGGGTAATTCATGGGTTCAGGACGCTTAAAACTAGCGGCTTCGCGAGGGGGTATGGGATAGGGCGCATCCACATCAAGCCTAAAGTCGCTCATGATGTGCAAGTGGTCCCAAAGTTTATGTTTGTATTCTTCAATATGTTTAAACTGCGGGTTAGCCATCATCATCATATCGACCACTTGTCTCGCAGCGCGGCTGCGTTTTTCTCGGTCTTGAATGGTGAGTATGTAATCCACGTAACTCTTGATGATGCGGCCGTACTCGGTATAGCGCAGATGTGGCCGCGTTGTATTGTATTCCATGCAGATTGCGTCTAGCAAATGTACATAAAACACTGAATGATGCAATAGGCCGGAAACGGCCTGTATCTCCAATTGTAGTCCGTGAATGTTTTTCCTCACGCCTATTGTTAATACTTCTTAATTCTATCTATCTGATAGTTAAAACTAATTGCTGATACTTGTAAAAACATTACCACATGAAGTCTTCTACCCTCGGAATAGCCTTAACCATACTTATTGGCGGCGCTATAGCTCTAACCCCTAAAGAGTCTAATACAAAAGCAACTGCCCCTCCGGCGAACACGTGTTATGTGCCCGGCGGAAGCGGTTGTGGCTCAAGCAGTTGCCATAATACATCAATAAATACCGGAAGCGGATTTATTCAGGCAACATTTTCGGGAGCTAATAATGAGTATGTGCCCGGTCAAACATATACCATTAATGTTACCATCAGCGATGACACCAAACAACGCTTTGGCTTTCAGGCGGCTTCTGTAGATCAAAACAATATGCAGGCAGGCACTTTTATAGTAACCAATACGAATAATACCAGCACGCAAAGTAGCGGCGGACTGTCATTCATTGGGCACAAAGCCGCTAACAACTCTGCAACTTGGTCTTTCGACTGGACAGCTCCTTCTGCCAATGTGGGGCCAATTAAATTTTACCTTGCCGGAAATGCTGCTAATAATAACAATAGTGACAGTGGCGATAATATTTACACGAGCCAGTTGCCGGTTAACCCTGCACAAGGAGTGGGATTGACTCCTGTAATGATGAATGATGCTTTTAAAATTATTTCTCAGGATCCAAGTCAGTTAGTTGTTCAAGTAGCAGATCATAATGCCGCTCGTTCAATTAGCATCATCTCGATGGCTGGTCAGATATTGTATCAGAATACGGTAAATGCCGGCGAAACAATGTTGCGCATTCCATATAATCATCTGGCAAATGGCATTTATCTATTACAATGTGATTACAAAAGCATAAAGTTTGTAAAACAATAAGTGGCCATCTGTTTGTTGGATTCAACAAATAGAATATTCGCCCGATGTTTGCTTTTATTTATTCGATTGCATTATTTTAGCCATTAGTTAAAAAATGGGGTCCTTTAAACCGGTATTTGCTTCCGGCAACATAGCATACTATAAACGGAATACTGTTTTTGAGTTAAGCAGTGAACATCTTTACAAGCTTAATTACGGGGCTCTCAAAATCATTCACTTTAATAAAGATGGCTCCAGTCGCATAAAATATATTATACAAACCGGCGAGCTCTTTGGCGGCCTTGCATACTTAATGCACGGAAAAAAAATATACACCGAACACGCCGAAGCTATGGAAGATTCTGAATTAAGTATGATACATATAGATGAATTCGATGAATACCTGCGCAGTCTGCCTGATGGATACAGGGATTTTATGGAAGCAGTTGGTCAACGCATCATCAAACTCGAACGCCGGATCGACAGCATGGTATTTGGCAATGCTCAGCAACGAATCATTAATCTGTTGCTTGAGTACACAAAAAGCTATGGCACCAAATTAGAAAACGAATATGTTGCTCCTAATTATCTCACACACCAAGAGATTTCAACTCTTACCGGAACATCGAGGCAAACCGTAACTAAAGTGCTTAACGATTTGCGCAAGCAACAAAAAATTGAATACAATACCCGCGAGATTATCGTGCACATCAGAAGGCTCGATAATACCTTATTTGGCGTGGAATAGCCGGCTATTGTTTTTCAATACCCTTCAATTCAAACGCTAGTGCATTTCCACTTAGTAAGGTTTCCCTAAAGCTAATTCCCAATGATATAAGCATAAAAAACAGGGCAGACGCAAAGGATAACTTTCCATAAGTCTGATACTCCATGAATATACACATCATACTTAACACGGCGAAAATGAGACTCAAGATCCCAAAAGCCTGCATATTTCGGATTAATATAATTCGCTGTCGAAGGTTCTGTATCTGCAATAATTGATTTTCCTGGTGTTCTGATTTATACCGAGCACTCAATCCTCTGATTAAATTAGCGAGAGCAAGAAACCGGTTGGTATAGGCCAACATTAACAATGAAACGGCCGGAAATAATAAAGCAGGGATTGTAAGTGTTATCATTAACGTATTGGATTCGTTTTACAAAACTCGCGTTACTTTTATCAAAGTATGATAAGAAAAATAGATATACACACGCACATCATTCCGGAGCATCTTCCTAAATGGTCAGACAAGTTTGGCTATGGCGGTTTTATACATCTGGAGCACCATAAACCCTGCTGCGCGCGCATGATGTCGGGCAATACTTTTTTCAGAGAGATAGAACATAATTGCTGGAGTGGAGAACAACGAATTAAGGAATGCAACACACATCACGTTAACGTGCAGGTGCTTAGTACCATACCGGTTCTGTTCAACTATTGGGCAAAACCGGATGACGGGCTTGAAACATCAAGATTTCTAAATGACCATATCGCTCAGGTAGTTGCTGCTCATCCGAGTCGATTTATTGGGCTGGGAACTATTCCACTACAAAGTGTTTCCTATGCAGTAAAAGAATTTGAACGCTGCATAAAAGAATTAGGTTTTGCCGGCATTCAGATTGGCAGTAATGTGAATCAGGAAAATCTGAACGAGAAAAAATTTGATGCTATATGGGAAACTGCCGAGTCATTGGACGCCTGCGTGTTTGTTCACCCATGGGAAATGATGGGGCGAGAGCAAACACAGCGTTATTGGCTTCCGTGGCTTGTTGGCATGCCCGCCGAAACAACCCGGGCGATTTGTTCTATGATTTTTGGTGGCGTATTTGAACGATTTCCAAAACTCCGGGTTGCATTTGCTCACGGTGGTGGATCTTTTCCGTTTACCATTGGCCGGATTGAGCACGGATTTAATGAAAGGCCCGACCTGGTGGCTATTGACAATGCCATAAATCCACGAAATTATCTGGGTAAAATATTTTTCGACTCGCTGGTACACGACGCCGGTGCCCTGCAGTACCTGGTGGATGTTGCCGGAGAAGATTTTGTATGCCTTGGAACCGACTATCCATTCCCTCTAGGCGAATTAAAACCCGGTAAACTCATTGAATCTATGCTCTGGAAATATGAGTTGAAACAAAAACTATTGTGGACTAATGCCGAGAAATGGCTGGGAAGAAAAATAAATCTCTAAGGAAATAAATCGAACACGCGATTGTAATCGCGGGAATTTATGCTGTGGCAACTTATACAAGCCTCACCTTTGTTTGTGAGTGATACAGACACGGAGCCGTCGGCATTGTATTCAGCCCATAGCCAACCCTGTGCAGCCTCGGGTTTTGATGATTTTTTCATGACCACTAATTTTTTCAAATCACCGGTAAGGGTGCTTTACATTTCTTTTACCACAACAGCATCGTTTGCAAATGAGCCCCCACAGGTAGTTTACCATTATCCGTAAGTGCCACATAAGCTGTTGAATTATATCTCACTCTGAAGTATGCCGAGTGTCCGCTTTGGGTGCTTGATTGCATTATCGTGTTATCGCCTTTGTAATAAATAAAACCCGATGCGTTTTTGATTTCGTTATAAAGTAATGTATCAGTATCAGTATTTTCTTTTTTACAAGCTAAAAGGAAGTGTACAACACAAATAAGAAATGTGCAGCAGACGGAGCGGGAATAAAATGTCATAGATTAAAAGTAAACAACATCTTGCGTTTAGCTGCACAGGGTGGTCCAAGTATATTACATTATAGAATTGGAGTTTGGTGTTAAAACACTGCACAATAATTATTTCCACTTCATTATATGCTTAACACACCTTTCATATGGTGCTCTGTATAGTTGTTTTTCTTAGTTTAAAATTTCGCACTTGAGGTGCAATAAAAAAATTGTCTGAAAACTTGAGTCATTAGGATTGAGTCTTAAATTTAGGTAATTTTAAAAGAGATATTATGTATAGCACAGAAAAATCTATACTATCAGGCCGCAATAGAACCTCCACATATAGGCCAATATATGGATTAACATTATGGGAGAAGAGAATATTTTATGGTACACTTATAACATTAATGGTGGGTCTGCTGATTACAAACAGAATCATTGCCCAAACCCAACCGCCGCCATTAAAATGGAAGAAGACATATCCTGTTATACCGAATTCAACAGCAAGAATCATGGATTTTACCTATCTGAAAAGCAACCATTCCTACTATGTATTAGGGAAACTGGACATGGCAGATTGCGTGAATGATAAATGCCAGTGCGATATATATACGGATAGTGATACTTCACATAATGGGCAGGTATTATACCAACTGGACGAAACCGGCAATATCATTAAGAAAATTTGCATTGGAAACAGATATTTATCTTACTTGTTTATTACAACATCAAATGACAATAACCTTGTTCTTGCTGGGGGAGCAATGAAAGCGGTTGGTGAGTTTGCCGGATATAATATAGATACCATTACTTCTGATAAGATAGTTATTAAAATAGATACACTGGGCAATGTGATTTGGCGCACCCATTTACCCGGATTGGGTTTTGATGAGTTAAATTATGTTTACAACGCAGACAATGATCATGTGTTTGTGCTGGTGAATCGTTTTGCTGATGCGGACGGTATATACTACGAACATTACGGACAGCCAAACTCATTCGACGAAGATTCTTATGTCATTGAAATAGATGAAACCGGCAATATTATCTGGAGCAAGGCCATAGGAGGCACTAAGTATGAAGTTCTCAATTCTATTATACGATTACCCAATAACGATATCATCGTTGGAGGTATGATTGAGGGGGCATCGCAAGGTTATTATGCCAATTCACAACCCATAGGAGGCTGCACAGATGGTTTTTGTGCTGATGCATATGTAGTTTATTTAGACAGTTCTCGTAATTTAAAGTGGAATAGACGATATGGCGGCAATACGGGTGATGGATTAAGAGCAATAATTCCAATTTCGGATGAAAAATTTTTATTAATATCAGTAATTGGATATAACGCTACAAACACTGACATACCATTATGGCATACGCCATCAGAAATAGCAGCTTACGTCATTAACAAAAATGGGAATATTATAAACAGCCGTACATTCGGCGGTAATTATTCTGAAAATATATCTAGATATTTCCCTAATTTAAAATTAAGATATTTCAAAGTAGGTGATCGCATTTCCATATGTGCTAGCACTAGTTCAAAAGACGGAGATGTAATACCTATGTACCCGCAAAATCTGAATAGCTCAAATTTTTGGGTTTTAATTATAGACACCTCCCTAAACATTGTTAACAGTTACTGCTTTGGATCCGGTGGAGAATATAAACAGGATATAGCGCTTGCGCAATACTTTGATGAAAACCACCTTACTATTGCCGGAAGAATGGGTGGAGAGTGCCTGCCTTGGAAAATACCGGGAAATCATAATCCCCCTTTTACCACAGACATAATGCTGGATATTAATCAGTATACACTTATTAGTGAGATTAGGACAACACCACTAACAGTTAAAGTAATACCCAATCCGGTGCGCAACAGGGCTATAATACAATTGGAGGGAGAGCATATACAAGATGCAGCTTGGCTGAAGGTATATGATATCAATGGTAATGTAGTGTTACGCCAACAAATCAAACAGTCGGTTGAACAAATAGATGTAAGCAAAATGCCGGCCGGTACTTATGTATATGAGGTGTTATCAAACATTGGACAGCAATTATTTAATGGAAAAATTATTGTGCTCCATTGATTATTGGTAGCTGCTCGTGATTATTATGAGTATTGGTGTTAGTTATTTTTTCTCTTGAGTACCAAAGCCGCTAAAGGCGGCAAATTGAATGTAATGGAATTTGTATTACCGTGGCTTTCGGCAGGCTCGCTTTCAATGGATTTAGCCTTGAGATAATCGCTGCCTCCGTACTTTTCATCGTCGCTGTTAAATAGTATTTGCCAGATGCCGGCATCCGGCACACCTAATTTATAATCTTCACGTGGTACAGGGGTGAGATTTAACACCGTTAACAAGGGCTCAGTATGTTCATTGCCTTTTCGCAGATACGATAAAGTGCCGCGCTCCCAGTCGTTGGCATCCAGCCATTCGAAGCCTTGCGGGTCAAATTGTTTTTCGTACAGCGCAGCTTCTTTGCGGTAAAGTTTATTCAAATCGCGAATAGTTTTTTGTATGCCTTTGTGTTTAGCATCTTCTGTCAGGTGCCAGTCGAGGCTGCGTTCAAAATTCCATTCCTGAATTTGCGCAAAGTCGCAGCCCATAAATAACAGCTTGGCTCCCGGATGGGTGAACATGTATGAATACAACACCCGCAGGTTGGCAAAGCGTTGCCAAATATCGCCGGGCATTTTGTTGATCATAGAGCCTTTACCATAAACTACCTCATCGTGCGAGAACGGCAACATAAAGTTTTCGGTGAAAGCATATACCATACTGAATGTTATTTGATTATGATGATACTTACGATACATTGGATCTTTAGCGAAGTAGGATAAGGTATCATGCATCCAGCCCATCATCCACTTCATGCCAAATCCCAAGCCGCCACTATATGTAGGTCTAGACACACCCGTAAATGAGGTGCTTTCTTCGGCTATAGTCTGTACATCGGGATAATAGCTGTACACGGCCTCGTTTATTTCTTTTAATAATGAAATCGCTTCGAGATTTTCACGTCCGCCAAAATGATTAGGTGTCCACTCGCCTTCATTTCGGGAATAATCCAGGTAAAGCATTGATGCAACGGCATCTACCCGCAAGCCGTCTGCGTGATATCGATCAAGCCAGAATAACGCATTGCTGATCAAAAAACTTCGAACTTCATATCGACCGTAATTAAAGATGTAGCTTTTCCAATCCGGATGAAAGCCTTTTCGCATGTCTTCGTGTTCGTAAAGATTGGTGCCATCGAACCGAAAGAGGCCGTGTGCATCACCAGGATAATGAGAAGGCACCCAATCGAGAATAACGCCAATTCCAGCCTGATGAAGTTCGTCAACCAGATACATGAAGTCTTGAGGAGACCCGAATCGGGATGATGGCGCAAAGTAGCCGGTAATCTGATAACCCCAGGATGGTGCATAGGGGTGTTCCATAACCGGCATAAACTCAACATGCGTATAGCCCATATCCTTAACATACTCTGTTAGCGATTTAGCCAAATGTTTATAGTCAAGATATTTTTCGGGATGATGAGGACTCCTTTGCCATGAACCTAAATGAACTTCATAAACCGAAATGGGTGCATTTAATGCATTAATAGCGGCTCTCTTTTTCATCCATTTATTGTCACTCCATTTATATTTTAAATCCCATACAATAGATGCGGTCATTGGCGGCACCTCCCAGAAGAAGGCGTATGGGTCGCCCTTCTCTAAATCTTCATTGTCTTTAGTATTAATAAAATATTTATAAACCTCACCTTGACCTATTCGTGGAATAAAAGACTCCCATATACCACTGCCATCCCATCTTGGCTGAAGGGGATGCGCCCCTTTGTTCCAGCTGTTGAAATTGCCAATTACAGACACATAGCGTGCATTGGGCGCCCAAACAGCAAAATAAACGCCGCTTGCACCTTGATGCTCAACAATGTGTGACCCTAATTTCTCATACAGCCTATAGTGCTTTCCCGATTTAAACAGTTCAATATCATAGTCGGTGAATAGAGAAAAAAATTCTATCGTACGAACATCCGATGTTTCGTTGCTGATTTTTTTTGATTTTTTTGATTTGGCCATGTTCGATGGTGGTGTAATTGAAAGGCTTAATTAATTTGATGCCAAGCGAAACTGCTGGATGGTGTGCTCAATTCCTTTCAAAGGAATGATAACCCAGTCGGGTCTTGAGTTGAGTTCGTAGCCGAGTTCATAAATTGCTTTTTCCAATAAATGAAGGTTAAGTAAATAATCCACGGATTGTTTGTTTTCAGCGTATTGATAGATTGAATCGGTTAATGAAAAATAGGTTTTTAAAAACTCGTTTCGTATCTGATCATACCAGAAATTTGTTGCATCATAAACATCTTCGGCGGCAACATCTTTGGTTTCGTTACTAAAAAATAGTTTTGCACATACTGCATAATGAAACGAGCGCAATAGCCCGGCGATATCTTTAAGTGGGCTGTGTTTAACCCGCCGCTCCTCTATGTTGCTCTCCGGCTCACCCTCAAAATCTATAATGATAACATCGTTGCCTGTAAATAATATCTGGCCCAGATGATAATCGCCATGAATCCGTATTCGTATGCCCTGTATTTTTTTTTGTTTTAGTTCTTTAAAATAGTCGAGTATAAAGGGCCTGTTGGCAATAAACGTGTCGGCAAGATATTTTCCGGTATCACTCAACGTTTCGCGGTTTATTGTAAGTAGTTCCGCACGATGATCCAATAATTTATGGAGGCGGATAATTTGTTTTTCGGCATAATCTGTATTCAAGTACGATTCGGGAACAAAGGCAGGCGAGGTGCCGGAAGCCAAAGCCAGATGTAGTTCCGCAGTGCGTTGAGCAAGTAGTCGGGATAAAGTGAATCCTTTTTCGGGAATCTCCCGTTTTCCTTGCTGAACACTAAATAAATAATCGTTCAGATAATCACCACACAAAGACCAGCAATCTTTTATGTAGTCAACTTTTGATTGCATTAATGCAAGTGTGGTTGGTGTATCGTTATGATACCACGTCATCACTCCTGAAAATGCGGGCAGATTGCTAAAATTGGTCTCCTCCGTCAGAAACGAAACTATTTCATAGTCGGGATTTATAGCGGGAAAAATTTTACGAAACAGTTTAAAGAAATAATGATTATTAATAATAACTGAAGAGTTGCTTTGATCTAGATCAAGAGTTGTAGCGTTGGCATACAACTCATCTGGCTTCAATCCTTTGCCTCGCTTAAATATGATGCGGGCTTCGCCAAAATCATATTCTTTTTCTTCCGCCATAGCACGAAAAAGTGCGGCGATGAATTCAGGACTGTAGAGCGCATCAATTATCATGTAGGGCCTATCCTTTATCTCGAGCTCTCCGATAATAGCCTTGGCATTTACGTGTTCCGGATTGGCTAATGTAATCGGGAGCAAGAAAGTGTCGCCCGTATTTACACCAAAATAGGTGTTTACAAAAAGAAGGTGTGCGCACTCTTGTTCGCAAAATACGCTGATCAGGTTAGCGATCTTAACCTTTTGGAGATTGGCAGACTTTGCACTAAACCAACGACAACGTTTCAGATAACCGGGAATCAGGCGAACTTCAAACTCCTCCAACAACTTTCGGTCATTAATAATATGTCGCCAATCTTCCGTCTTAATCATTTTCTTTATTTCTTTTCCAGTCGGAACAAATGAAAGGGCAGTACGTGAGGGTCAAGGGCAACATAATTCCACTCCCCCTTCCATACATATTGACTTCCGGTTAACACATCATGAACCGCAAACTCCTGATCGGCCAAAAGGCCTGCTTCCTTTAAGGGCACTTTAACCCATCCATCTTGTTTGTGATAAGGGTCAAGGTTTACTACAAATAGCAGTTGATTATCTCCCCCGGCACTCTGTTTATAGTAGGACAGCAACTGATCATTCGCTATATCGCAAAACTGAATATTATTAGTGCTTTGTAATGCCTTATTTGTACTTCGTGCCTGATTTACTTTAGAAATTAGTTCGGTAAAGCGGGTCTTTTTACTCCAATCCCATTTACATATTTCATATTTCTCCGAATTGTAATATTCCTCTTTGCCCGGCAATGCGTCGTGCACCATAAATTCAAAAACAGGACCATAAAAACCATAGTTGGAGGATAAGGTTGCGGCGAGGAAAAACCGCGTAAAGAATACCGCCTCTAAGCCGCTTTGTAAATTATATGGTAATATATCCGGTGTATTAGGCCAAAAGTTGGGGCGGAAATAGTTTTTCATCTCCGTTTGCGTCAAGGTTGTCATATATTCGATCAGTTCAGCCTTTGATGTACGCCAGGTGTAATAAGTATATGATTGAGAGAACCCCACTTTCGCCAATTGTTGCATTACTTTAGGCCTGGTGAATGCTTCAGACAGAAACAATACGTCGGGATGTTCTTTTTTGATTTCATTTATTATCCACTCCCAGAAAATAAACGGTTTCGTGTGTGGATTATCAACGCGAAATATTTTAACGCCTTGCTTAATCCAATACTGCAATATTCCCTTTAATTCTATCCATAAGTTTTTCCAGTCGTCTGTTTCAAAATGTATTGGCAATACATCCTGATATTTCTTTGGTGGATTCTCGGCATACTGAACAGTTCCATCAGATCGCCATTTAAACCACTGTGGATTTTCTTTTACATAAGGATGCTCCGGTGCACACTGCAGAGCATAATCCATGGCAATTTCAATACCGTATTTATCGGCTTCGTTAACCAGTTTTTTAAACTCCCCTAAAGTTCCGAGGTCCTTAAGAATAGCTTTGTGCCCCCCATCGGCATTTCCGATTGCCCAGGGAGAACCGGGTTCTCCTGAGCCGGCTTTTGGATTATTATTTTTCCCTTTTCGATATGAGTCACCAATAGGGTGCACGGGGGGAAGGTACAATACATCAAAGCCCATTTCATTAAGCCTGGGCAACAATTTTATTACGTCGTTAAATGTGCCGTGTGTATGCTCTTTAGAAGAGGTGCTTCGAGGAAATAATTCGTACCACGTACTGAAACCCGCACGCGGCCTGTCGACATAAATATTTAACTCAACCGGGTAGGTCGTAATAGCGGCAAACAAAGGATACTTGTATGCATAATGATGAATAGCATCCTCGCTGGCGGCAAGACATGCGGCATCATATTTTTTCTTATTATGAAACAGTTCGGCAAGCTGTTTAAGTTGTTTTGCATCTGCTTTTGAGGCTTGCCCGATCATTTGTGTTAATAGCTGAGCTCCTTCGGCCAACTCCACGGCCACGTGTTCGCCGGCAGCTATTTTTCTCTTAATACCGTGGTGCCAGGTTAACGTGTGATCAACCCATGCTTTTATTGAACATATGTATAATCCTATGGTATCGGCAATAAAAGAAGCCGCACAACGGTCATTTTCCGGTAAACTGAAATGCGCTTCCCTGAAGTTCTTTTGTTTTTCGTGACGGTAACAAAGTATAGCCTGTGTTATATCGTGACCATCGCCAAAAATATCTGCTTCGACCACAACCGAATCGCCTAATACCGCTTTTGAGTAAAATCGACCACCGTCAATTTCGGGACTTACTTTTTCAATAACTACACGTGATTTGCCATCCATAACCTAATGGTTTTTTTGCAAATTAATGATTGGCGCCCGATATGAGGAAATAATCCGGCTTTTTATTATATGGTAATAATGATGATTGGTTACATAAAATTCGGCTTAGCAAAAAATTGATTTATAATTTTATCAAATGGGTTTTTTAGATACACTTAATGAGGCACAGCGTAATGCTGTTATTAATACTGATGGTCCGGTAATTATTGTTGCGGGCCCCGGATCCGGTAAAACGCGTGTATTAACATATCGTATTGCTTATCTGCTTGGCGAAAAACGAGATGCTCACAATAAACCGATTGATGCATTCAGTGTTCTGGCGTTAACGTTTACTAACAAAGCCGCCAAAGAAATGCGGGAGCGCGTTGAACATGTTATCGGGTTAGAGGCCCGAAACCTTTACATTGGCACCTTCCACTCTGTGTTTGCTCGCATTCTTCGTTATGAGGCCCAACACATAGGATATCCGTCCAACTTTTCAATATATGATACAGACGATTCGCGCAGTTTGCTTAAAACCATAATTAAAGAGCTGGGACTGAATACAACCTATTACAAGCCGAATGTCATTCACAATCGCATATCTATGGCCAAGAACAGTTTAATTACACCTGAAGAATATGCTATGGACTTTAACCTGCGTAGCAGTGATGAATCCTCTGGCAAGCCACGACTATCTGAGGTATATAAAATATATAATGCACGACTGTTTCAAGCCGGAGCTATGGACTTCGATGATCTGCTGATGAAAATGTATGAACTATTGAATCGCGTACCCGAAGTGTTACACCGCTATCAAAATCGTTTTAAATATGTACTTATTGATGAATTTCAGGACACCAACTTTGCTCAGTATGAGATTATAAAAAAGCTGGGTGCAGTTTATGAGAATATAACTGTTGTTGGCGACGATGCACAAAGCATCTATTCTTTTCGCGGCGCCACAATTGAAAACATACTCAGCTTTAAAAAAGATTATCCCGATGCCCGGGAATACAAGCTGGAGCAAAATTATCGGAGCACCAAACATATAGTAAGCGCCGCTAATACAATTATACAACGAAACAGAAATCAGATACCAAAAGAAATATGGACCGAAAATGACGGCGGCGAACGCATAAAGGTATTTAAGGCACTATCCGATAACGATGAAGGAAAAATAGTTGCTGACAAAATTTTTGAATCCAAGATGCGTGAGCAACGCCACAATCACGATTTCGCTATACTATACCGAACCAATGCACAGTCCAGATCCTTTGAGGAGTCGTTGCGCCGCCTTAACATTCCTTATATTATTTATGGCGGACTTAGTTTTTATCAAAGAAAAGAGGTTAAAGATTTGCTTGCCTATATGCGCATTACAGTTAATCATTACGATGAAGAAGCCTTAAAACGAATTATTAACTATCCCGCACGCGGAATTGGAAATACGACACTCGATCGTGCAACTATCATTGCCAGTGAAAATAATTTGAGGCTCTGGGATGTTTTAGAAAAAATAGGCTCTTACATGAGTGGAAGCCGTGCCGTAAATGATGTAAGCAACTTTATAACTATGATTAAAAGCTTTGCGATACACCTTAAAACTAAAAATGCTTTTGATCTGGCTACACATATTGCCCGCACCTCCGGAATCCATCAGGATTTGTATAATGATAAATCCGTTGAAGGGTTAAGTCGTTATGAAAATCTGCAGGAGCTATTGAATGGTATTCGTGAGTTTACCGAAACAGAGGTTCCTGAAATAACTGCAGATGGCGAAGTATTAGAACAAATGCAAAAAGATAAATCCCTCGGACGATGGCTACAGGAAATTACCCTGCTTACCGATGCCGACAGAGATAAAGAAAATAGTGATGTGGTTAAGCTTATGACTGTACATGCGGCCAAGGGCTTAGAGTTTCCCTGCGTCTTTGTAGTCGGACTTGAAGAAAATTTATTTCCCAGCATGATGAGTATAAATAGCCGCGAGGATATTGAAGAAGAGCGGCGATTATTTTATGTTGCCATAACCCGGGCAAAGGAAAAATTAAATCTATCTTTTTCAGTGTCGCGTTACCGTTACGGAAATATGATATATAGCGAACCGAGCAGGTTTTTGCGGGAGATTAACGAAGATAATTTGGAGTTTACTTTTTCTAATTCAGACAGGCAAACACACCTTCGTTCCGATCGCGCAGACAAGCCGGAGATTATTGAATCCAAGCCTGCGGCAACTTATACTCATAAGCCCTCCGATAATTTTATTCCTGATGATTCGGCAACAATACAATCGGGAATGGATGTTGAACACCAACGTTTCGGATACGGAAAAGTTATGCTGATTGAGGGTGGTGCCTCGGATCGCATGGCAACGATTTTTTTTCAGAACGGCGTAGGAAATAAAAAGTTAATGCTTCGCTTTGCCAAATTACGCATCGTAAACCGCAATACATTTTCTCTTAATTAATTTATTATTGGCAAATACACCCCCCTACGGCAATTCCTGCAAATGGCTTTTTCTATTTGTAATAATGAGTCTGGCATTCTGTACTCTTTCGGCCAGATCACAAAGCGTAGTTGTGGTATCGGGTGTTCTTGTAGATTCTATAACTCAAAAACCTCTGGATAAAGCAACCCTAATAAGGCTGAGCGATAATCGTGCGTTTATTACAGATCGCACCGGATCGTTTGAAATTGCCTGCACCGATAATGACGCCATAAGAATCTCTTATGTCGGTTATGTTACGTTACGTGTGGTTGTAAGAAACATTCCCGACTCGATGTCAAACAAAAAAAAATACTTACGTATTGAGATGCGTCGCGACCTTAGCAATTTGCCTTTAATCATCATAAATGAAAATCCACTTGAACTAAGACGAAAGCAGGATTCTATATATTACAGCAGAGCCTTAAAATCGCCCGAAGCCACGCTTATGAATCCTATATCGTTTTTATATGCTCAGTTTAGCAAAGTTGAAAAAGAAAAATCGAAGCTTAACGAAATACTTCAAAAAAATTACTTTGACGACTTGTTGAATTATCGTTTACCCAAGCAATTGTTAATGAATATAACAGGCGATAAAACATTTGACCTGGAAACATTAAAACAGAAATGTCGACCCAATGAGTTTTTTATACTAAATGCCTCTGATTATGAATTATATCAATGGGTTAAAAACTGCTATGCCTATTAGCTATTAGTATCTTCTGCGTGAGTCGCTTCCCCAGTTCAGTTTAGATGACAGCGTTCTTAAGAAACTGTGATCGGGCAGGCGAACCAGACTGAGCATGTGTTCACACTTTTTTATTGCAAGCAGATAGGACGAGTCGATTGTTTCGATGCGAGAGTCCAGTGTACATAGGTAATTTAAGTTTCTTCCCTCTACTTCAAACGATATCACTGAGTTATCCGGCACAATAAATGGGCGCACATTCAGATTGTGTGGTGAAATAGGTGTAATCACAAAATCGCTTGACGATGGTGCAATAATAGGGCCACCACAACTGAGCGAATAGCCCGTAGAGCCGGTTGCTGTGGATACAATCAAGCCATCAGCCCAATAGGAATTTAAAAATTCACCATTCAGATAAGCATGAATGGTTAGCATGGACGAGGTGTCTTTTTTAACAATAGTAAATTCATTCAGAGCATAATTCAATTCGCCAAATAATGATGGCGTGGCCTCCAGCGAAATCATTGTTCGCATATCTACAGTAAATGTGCCATTAAACAATGCGTCCAGAGCTTCGTTAATCTCATTTTTACCAACATAAGCTAAAAAACCTAATCGCCCCAAATTGACACCCATAACCGGAATTTCATAGTTGCGTACAAACATCACTGCATCCAACAGTGTTCCGTCCCCTCCAAGACTGATAAAATAATTTACGGTATTATGTATGTCATTATGTGTATTGAAGGTTGTGAATGACGAGGGTACATCAATGATTTGTTTCAGCTCTTTGTAATATCCTTCATATATAAGTACGTTTATTTTTCTGTCGCGCAGGGTATACAGAAGTTTCTGGATAAAAGCTACATCGCGCACATGAATGCTTCTGCTGTAAAGAGCAATGGTCATATTATGTTAAAACAATCCCGAAAAATGTAAATATAAACCTTTTTCCAGGCGATGATTTAAACTATACTCCACACGAAAGACAAAGTCGTAACCTGTTGCTATATCAACACCCAAACCAATGCTTCGCAACAAGGTGTTGGAAAGCGGGTTGTCGGTGCGGCTTGTTTGGTCTAATGCATAACCCGATTCCAGCAAGAGTTTTGGATAAAAATAAACGGGCATATAGTTGTTTGTTTTCATAAACGGATTCATAACCGGAATGCGCAATCGATACAACCTATATCTTACGTTGGCTCGAACTAATGCATAAGATTGTGCATCAATAATGTAATATTCATATCCCGACACATAATCACTCTTATAACCAAGTCCTCGTTGATTATAATAGGGTTGATATATTGGAAAGGATATTTTCGATCTTAACATTACTGATGAAAACCATTTTGCACTTAATGGAATATAGCGGGCATAAATCAGATATAGTGCCGTTAAATCGGTAGTACTTAAAAGTTTGCCTACACCCGTTTTATTTATTGTTGCTTCTGTATAAGACCCTTTCAGTGGATATGCTGCCCAATCTCTATTGTCGTTTATTACTGTATAACGCAAACCTATATACTGCTGTGTTTTTGCTGAATCAAAATAGAATGAATTTAGTCTGTAAATAGAATCATTAATCGATGCATAATTATACGAAACACTCAATACCTGTCTGAAACGAATGCCGGGTCTAATGGTGAAATCCAGCGAGCCGCCATAACTGGTTCGCAGATATTTATTGTCATCCCAGTAAAACTGTTCTTTATTATCTAAATTGTAATACTGCAGGGTGCGGTTTCGATTGGCATAAATACGGGCTCGCAAACCAAGAGACATCCCTTTATTGATATAGGGCATATTATATCCGGCCTCTATTCGCTGGGCAAATCCATTGAGTAAAATCACATAAAGATCTTCGTCGCGCCCCCTTACATTCTGTTGTAAAAAACGTCCTCCATATTGAACGCGCCTTAAATCAGCATTGTGGGTAACCCACCATGAGTTAAAATTGCGATCATAGATATCAAAAGAAATCATTGGTAATGAATACCAGCGCTCTTTAACGGTAATATAGATATCCGTTTGTTTTCCCTCCCAGTTTTTTAGATTAAACTGCACATCGATAAAAAGCTGAAGATTTACTAGGTTGCTCTTATTCTCTTCAAACAAACCGGGAATATCTGACAAGGATAAAGAATCGCCGGGGGCAATTGTAAGATGGCGAAGAATAATAAAATCTTTTGTTCTGATGTTCCCCTCAATGATGATATTTCGAAGATAAATGGATACCGGTCTTTTTAAGGTGGAGGAGCTGTCGGTCTGAGCAATAATTTTTTTTGAGAACAAACAAAGCAGTATAAGGATAATGCCTGTTGTTGTTTGGTTTATTTTCGTTTCAAAACAGCTATACATTTAAATAATTCATCAAGGCGTCGTATCGATCCTTTAAGTCATTATAAAACTCCGGTTCCTGGTAAGAGTCAGTTATTTTGTATTTATGTCGCTCCAGCGTTTGTATGGTAGCTTGTACGTTAGGTGTGTTGATTTTAATAGTCAAGCGGATGCCGTTCTCCTGATTATTCGTGTAGGCAAATGCGCACAACACTTTAGCTTGATTACTTTCAACGTGACGAGAAACATCAGATAGTGAATAATCATTAACAGGTATATCCAGTTCAATGATTCCTCCCGGCTCACATATATCTGTTCTTGTTGCCATATAGGATAATAAGCTATCCGAAGTAATACAACCGATGTAGTTATTGTCTTTATCAATAACCGGTATAATCCGCAATTTGAGATTTGTGGCAACTTTCAAGACTTCAAATACATGTTCGTGATCATGGATATGAGGGGTTATAAGCCTTAGTTTCTGACTACCGATGGCGCTTTCGGGTTCGCCGATATTTAAAAGCTCCTCCTCAAAAACCAATCCAAGGAACTGCAACCCATTTACAACCGGAAGCTGAGTTAGATTATAGTCGTTCATGATTTTTAATGATTGCGAACAACTGTCTGATGGTTTAAGTGTTGGGATGGTATGAATAATTAATTCTGCGGCTCTCATATACTCTTTCTACACAGAAACGCAGATTTTGTTCAGGAAGTTTGCCATTAAGCGATTAAATTCTTCAGGCTTTTCCATCATAGGCGCGTGACCGCATTGCTCCATCCAGACTAATTCGGAGTTTTTAATCAGTTTGTGAAACTCCTCGGCCACAAATGACGGTGTTATATTATCTTCTTTCCCCCATATCAACAAAACAGGACAAGTTACCTGATAGAGCCTCTCCGCAAGGTTTTCGCGCATAGCGGATTTAGCCGTGCTGATAACACGGATAGCCTTGCCCTTATCGTTTACAATATCAAACACCTCGTCAACAAGTTCTTTGGTTGCTGTCTTTGGATCGTAGAATGTGTATTCTGTTCGTTGCTTGATGTATTCGTAATCACCCCTTTTTGGAAAGGTACCACCAAAAGAGCGCTCAAACAAGCCACTGCTTCCGGTCAAAACCATAGCTTTTACTTTTTGTGGCTGATCAAGACAATATAGCTGAGCGATATGTCCGCCAAGTGAATTACCGACAATAATCATATGGTTCAACTGCATATGATCCACAAAACGCCTGACGTATTTGACCAAGCCCCCGACCGTAGATTCAAGCAGACCTAACTCATAAATTGGAAGTATCGGTATTACAACACGATACTTGTCTTTAAAATCATTAAGTATAAATTGATAATTACTGAGCGCACCAAATAAACCGTGCAAGAGCAACAGCGTTTCGCCATGACCTTCGTCGATATATTTATAGTCTTTGTCCTGCTTTATATCAAACTTCATAATTCAATTCGGTGTTGCTAAAATAAAGCAATTATTTTATTCTTATTTGGCCGATAAGAGATAATACAACGTATTTCGAAGCAGATTAAGCCCATCGGGCGTCATTATGCTTTCCGGGTGAAACTGAAAGCCGATGATTGGCTTTTTTTTATGAGCAAAACACATTAACTCGTTTTCATCACTAAATGCCAGCGGCAACAGATCCTCGGGCCAATCAGATAGGAGCAAGGAATGGTAACGCATAGCAGGAAACGGGTTGATTAGCTTGTTGAAAATGGGATGGGATAAATAATGTATCGCAGACGTTTTACCATGCATCGGGCGCTTTGCTTTAATGAGATTAGCTCCAAAAAAACAACCTAAAGCCTGATGTCCCAGACAAATACCTAATATAGGCCGCCGATGATACTGTTCCTGAATAATCTTCATAAGATTTCCCGCTTCATCCGGCGTTCTGGGGCCGGGAGACAAAACAATAAGTTCATATAAATCGAACCAGCCCTCGTTTCCATTGCATTCATCGTTTCGGATTACCGTTACCTCAAAACCAATTGCTGAAATATAATCGAGCAGATTGTAGGTAAATGAGTCGTAGTTATCAATGAGTAATATGCGCCTCACTTGAATAATTCAGGAAGGTCAAATTGGTTGAAATATTTTTTAAGATCGGTGAGTAACCCTTTCAATGCGGGTATATTGTGATCTATAAATTTAAAAAAAGATGGGGCTACCGGCTCAACCCAGCTATATAGTTTTGAGTCTGCTTTGGTCTCCGGCTTTATGAATCCGGCCTGATTAACAAGCCATAAGGCCACACTGGCAAAGAGGAGAAATAATAGGCCTTTAAACAAGGCCCCGGCTATTTTATTGAATATTCCCAATTGAGCCACTGAAATTATTTTATCAATAACTCTGGCAAAAAGAATAACCAGGGCAACTACTCCCGCAAACAGTAAAAAGAAGGAAATCAGCGGTATGTATGGCGATGTTGAATCAAATGCATCACGGAGCCATTCAGAAAATACGGCAGTCAGTTTTAATGCAGTAAATAACCCTATGATCCAGGCAATACCTGAAAATATGGTCAGAATAAATCCTCTTACAAAACCATGATATATGCCAAATCCAATTACAAGTAAGAGAAAAATATCAATCAGCATATCAGGCTCCAAGTAATTCTTTAACCAGGCTAGATATGGTTTTGCCATCTGCCTTGCCGGCAAATGATTTTGAGGCTATGCCCATTACCTTGCCTAAATCAGATGGCCCAATTGCTCCACTATCGGCTATTATCTTACGAAGTTCAACTCGCAATTCATCTTCGGTTAATGGAGTAGGTAAAAATTTTTCAATTACCGCTATCTCTTCCTTCTCTTTTTGCGCCAGATCGGGGCGATTTTCCTTATTAAAAATTTCCAGGGAGTCCTTACGTTGCTTCAGTAGCTTCTGGAGGATTTTAATTTCGGCATCTTCTGTAATCTCTCCACTAAAACCTTTTTCTGTTTTGGCCAGTATAATTGCCGCTTTAATAGCACGCAATCCCCTCAAGGTGCCCTCATCTTTATTTTTCATGGCTTCTTTCATTTCAGCCATTATTTTTTGCTCTAATGTCATATTGATTTGGATTTGTGCCAACAAAACTACTAGCATTGTTGAATTATTTAGATGCGAACTACCACATTATTGTCATTTCATTAAACAGATATGAACTTTTGCCAAGCTCGTCTATAATGTATAACATATAGCGGGTATCTAAGGATATATTTCTGCAACGATCTTTATCAAAATAGATATCGCTCATCGTGCCCTCCCAAACCCGATCGAAATTGATTCCAACCAATTCGCCACGGGCATTTAAAACAGGCGATCCACTATTTCCTCCCGTTGTATGATTGGAGGCAATAAAACACGTATGCAATGCGCCATCCTTATCGGCATATTTGCCAAAGCGTTCATTCTTTAACATGGTTTCATATTGGGGCAGAAGACTATAATCTTCAGCCTTGGCACTGTAATATTTTTCAAGTATGCCTTCGCTGGTTGTAAACCAGTTATATGTTATAGCATCGAATGGATTATATGGACTTACGGTGCCATAAGAAATTCGAAGCGTGCTGTTCGCGTCAGGAAAAAATTTTTTATCCGGCATTAACTGCATCTGTTGATTCATATATTCTCTGTTCAATCCAATCAACGGAGTATTAAACTCGCGATATTTACTCAAGACCACATTTGAGTAATTATTTACATCAACCGCTATACGATAAAGAGGGTCCGACTCCAATTGCTTTTTTGATCTACTACTTAATTCATCAATCCACTTGATAATCAGAGATTCATTATCGATAAATGAACGCGGATAGATATCGGCACAGAATCGTTCTATGTTGTAATTATATTTTTTTAACTCACTATCCCATTCTTTGATGCGGTATTTTGCCGGTACATTATTCCAGTATACTGGAATTAGCTCGTTAAATACCGCTTCATCCACCTTGCTATTTACGAAGAGAAACCAGGATTTTATTTTAAGTTTTAAAGCATCCTTTTCTTTTGTGGTAAGCTTAAAATTTTTTGTTTCAGCATCGTCCACTATAGACTTCAGCGTTTCAACAATCTTATAGACTTCGGGGGCGATAAGCGCTTCTGTGGTATAATCCAAAACAGATTGATAAATCCTGATTGAATCATAATAAAGGCTCATCAATCCGAGAGTTGATTTTACATTATACTCGTCAGTGCTTTTTTCAATTAGTTTTTTTTCCAGTTCTTTTTTTTGTAGAATCACATTACACTCACGCAGTCCTTTCATTTCGCCCTGCCATTTTTTCCAAGCATTGCTTACTCCATTATACTTCGCCTGATACTGTATCCGAATAGTATCATTTTGCTTCATGAAGGATTCCCAAACTGCTAATCGTTTTGTTCTAACATCCACACGAACAGGGTTTGCAACATTAGCCACTAAATCCACTGCATAGGATGTCAGATATTGTTGCGTTCGTCCCGGGAAACCGTAGACCATTGTAAAGTCTCCCTCTCGAAATCCTGATGCCGATACAGGAAGAACATATTTGGGCTTATAGGGTTTGTTGTCAGCACTATATTCGGCCGGTTGATTTGCCGCATTTGCATAAATGCGAAATAAGCTGAAATCGCCGGTATGTCTTGGCCACATCCAATTGTCTGTGTCGCCACCATAATTACCGATACTGATTGGCGGAGCGCCTACTAAACGAATGTCGGTAAATACTTCAGTGGTAATTAAAAAGTATTGATTACCGTTATAAAAGGGCACAACGCTGGCTGTGTAATTTGTGCCTTTAATGGATTCATTAATCAAAAAAGTGCTTATACTGTCTACGCGTTTGGAGCGTATGATTTCGTTGTGCAAATCACTGACCACGGGAAGAATTTTATCGGTAACATCGTCGATGCGGACAATGAACGAAACGCTAAGACCCTTGCACGGCAATTCTTCATTTTTATTTTTTGCCCAGTATCCATTAGTCAAATAATCACGGTCTACACTGCTAAGCCGCTGAATATTGCCAAGTCCGCAATGGTGATTGGTAACCAATAATCCATCCTGACCTATTATCTCTCCGGTACACCCGCCACCAAAAATGACAATAGCATCTTTTATTGAAGGCTTATCTGTGCTATATAGCATTTGTTTATCGAGCTGAAAGCCCTTGCTGCGCATATCGTTTATCGTTGCCTCATCCAATAAATTGGGTTGCCACATCCCCTGCGACATGGAATATGTTGGCAACAGGAAAGAAAAAAGAACCAAAAGTGAATACTTCATATGTAGTAATTGAATGCGTATAAAAATATAAAAGAGCAAACAATGTGTGTTCTCCTGTAAAAATTATTTCTCTTTTCTGAGTACCGTAGATATGGGATAATGGTCGGAATAATTTTTACGAATACAGCGATAGTCGTAAGCGCTATAGGCGGGGTCAAAAAGAATAAAGTCTATACGAAAAAGTGGAATTGGGCTTATATAAGTATGTCCTATGCCCCACCCTGACTCTATAAAAGCGTCAGAAAGATTTTTAGTTAGTTGGTCGTACGTGTACGAAATAGGCGTGTCGTTGAAATCGCCACATAATATCACTTTATATGGCGACTTGCTGATGTAATCGGTTAAGGTTAAAACCTGTTCAGCCCTTACGATAAATGCATTTTTTATTTTATTGGCAATGCGTTTATTGGATTCGCCGTCTATTGGTTTGCCCTGTTGCAGACTATCAATGTAATTATAGTCTTTCTGTGCAAGTCGATAAGACTGCAGATGAACATTAAATACCCGAAAGGTATCGGATGGCGTAACAATATCTGTATAGATTGCTATGTTCTTAGTTCGGGTGCTAAACTTTACAACGCCTTTATTGATGATAGGATAATTAGTAAAAGTTGCTATACCCCATTTCTGTTTTTTTTGCAACACATAATTAATCTCAACGTGCGCATACTTAAAACCTGCCTTAGTTCTAAGTAGTGCTGTATTGTTATAGAAGCCAGTATCCTGTGTGTAATATTCCTGAAAACAAGCGATATCGGGATTTTCATCTTTAATTATAGATATCATGCCCTTCCTGGATCGTTCATTATTGGTCCAGTTATATAAATCGAAATTGCGCACATTATATGACATGATACGAATACCCCCCGGTTCAGCATGCTCCGGTTTATGTTTGTTAAATCCAAACGACACAAAATCGCGGACCAAAGGCATCGATATGAACAAAATAGTTAATGGAAGCAGGCTGTACTTAATTCGGACAATAATCCAAAATCCAAGAAGAAAAAAATTTATGAGAAACAAAATTGGGAAAATCCAACCGGCAACAGAAAAAATCCAGATTGTTTTAGGGTTGATATACTGAGCTAAAACAGCCGCCGCCAATGCAGTGTTAAGCAAAACCGTAACCACAATCATCAGACGCTTAAAATAATTAAGAAATCGCGCCATTTATTTTTTGTTGCTGTAATTAAATAAAAACGTTTTTTCATCCTGACTCAGACTCTCATATCCCGACTTCGAAATTTTATCCAGTATGGTGTCTACTCGTTGCTGTACGTCTCGATCTGTTTTGGCCCGAGGTGTTTCTTTATTTCTCCTTGTTGCACTTCCTATGTGTACATTTAAGTGGGTGCGTTTTTTTTGTTTGCGCTGAAACAACAGCCACCAGCTACTTAAATCGACTCCACGTTGAAGCGACTTAATAAAAACAAAACCAAAAAAAGCGCCACCAAGGTGAGCAATATGTCCGCCGGCGTTCCCCAGTGGTATAGAAATAATATCCAGAATAATAAGGGCTAATGCAATCCACTTTAATCGCACCGGACCAATCAGTAATAGAGACAACTGGTAATCCGGTAGCAAGGTGGCGGCAGCAAGCATAACGCCAAATACTCCAGCCGAGGCGCCTATCATTGTTGGACTTTGCGATGATACCGAAAATACTGGAATTAAATTGTATAAGGCAACGTATGTGATGCCGCCGGATGCAGCAGACATCAGATACACCGGCCATATTTTTTTTTCACCTAAAAACTCCGTGAATATAATTCCCATCCAGTACAACATTAACATGTTAAACAAGAGATGGAAAAATGAAAAATGTACAAAAGCATAGGTTATTGTTGTCCAAATTCGAGTCAGCCAGTTTGGTATATATGGGGACAGGCTAATATAATCTGTCATCAAATCAAACGAAGCTAAGTCGTTTGTAACAAAAAAGAATAAACGTAATATGCCAACTAAAACAAAGACAGCCACATTTAGCACAATGACCTGTGTCAGCTTGGATGACGACTGAATAAATTGTGTTTTAATATCGTACCAGAGTCCTGTTGCCATAGTTGTCTAAAAGAAGTCGCGTCTGCGTGTTTTGTTCCAATATTTAATGAGAATAAAACCAACCAGCATGCCGCCGAGGTGTGCAAAATGGGCCACACCATTTTGCGTGTCGCTGAATCCGGCATACAATTCAAATAACCCATATAAAAACACAAAATATTTTGCCTTCATCGGTATGAAAAAATATAAATAGATATGTGTGTTCGGAAACAACATCCCAAACGCAAGAAGAACACCAAAAACAGCACCCGATGCGCCAACAACAGGAATATTTGCCATTTGTAACGCCAGTTCCTGCGCCAACTCCTGCGATTGTAGTATTGTGTTGGATGATATAGAATTCCAGGAATTATAAAAGGCATTAACCCGATTTACAAAATCATCATCATACAACAGATTGCTGTGCCCCTCAAACAAGTATTTAAAATTATCGCGGGTTGGCTCGCTTAAATATTGATCTACAGCCAACTGTATATCATACATTTCATAAGCAGTATATCCAAGGTGAGCCAGTGCACCACCTATACCACAAATAAGATAAAACATCAGAAAGCGCTTAGGCCCCCAGACGTTTTCGATAATCGCTCCAAACATCCACAAGGCAAACATATTAGAAAAAATATGCATAAAATTTCCATGCATGAACATGTGGGTAATTAACTGAAAGGGCTTAAAATATGTAGAGGTGAAATAATGTAATCCCAACAGTTTGGTTAAATCATAGTTAAAACTTTGTTGTAACACCTGTGTTGCCAGAAACATTAATCCATTGATGATCAATAGATTTTTAACAATTATTGGCAGTATTTCAAATCGCGACGGCCTGTATTCTTGCATGTACTTTCCTTGTGTTTTATGACTTACCGCTGAATTGTTTTTCCAGATCCCTGATGGAATAGGTTATGAATGTAGGCGAGCCATCGGGTGTGTAATAAGGGTTCTCGCAGGCAAATAGTTCATCTAATAAAAACCGGCACTCTTTTTCGCTCAGCGACTTGCCATGCTTAATACAATTTAGCTTGGCAAAGGCCCGGGCTACGGCCTCTCTTCGGTTATGTTTTAATTCCTGACTCTGTTTGTATGCATCAAGTATTTTTTCAAGGGCTTCTTGTTCTTGTCCGGTCAATACCTCTGTAGGCGCCCCATGAATAACATAGGTTGTTCCTCCAAAAGGATGTATATCAAAACCCAACTGCTTCAGCTCATCCATTACATCCGCCAATAGCAATGCGTCGGACTGATTCAAAGTAATCTGAACGGGAAATAATTGCTGTTGTGTACTAATTTTTTGACCACTCAGGTACTTCAAATACTGATCAAATAAGACTCTTTCGTGCGCCGCCTGCTGATCGGCAATAATGTATCCCGACTTGATCTGAGAGAGGATATACTGGTTATGAATCTGAAAAGCAATCTGCCCGTCTTGATGTTGTTCTTCCTGATTAAATAATACCCGATCTTCCTGCTCCCACTTACTGGGAATGGTATATACTGTCGTTTTATTTTGTTTTGCCTCTTCATATAAACTCTTCCAATAGTTCGGTGACGCAGAAGATTTATCAGGTGGTCGGGCATCTGTATATGATGTCGGCGCTGATGTCTCGGAGGATATTGTTTTAGGAGCCGCCTGCAGCGCCTGATTCATGTTGGAGAACGCTGTCTCCTGATCAAAATCTAGCGTAGGGGAAACTGAATATTTGCCCAAAGAATGTTTTACTGCAGTATGAACAAACGTGTAAATAATTTTTTCGTCATCAAACTTGATTTCCTGTTTTGTGGGGTGCACATTAACATCGATGCGGGCAGGATCAATATCCAAGAAGATTGTGTAGAGTGGGTGTGCATCAGAAGAAATCATTTCGTCATATGCCGTTACGATGGCGTGATGTAGATAATGGCTTTTAATAAAGCGATTGTTAACAAATAAAAATTGTTCACCACGCATTTTTTTTGCTGTTTCCGGTTTGCCGATAAAGCCGTAAATCGTCAGCACGGTTGTTTTTTCTTCAATCGGCACTAATCGTTCGTTGTACGGGTGGCCAAACATTGCCACAACACGTTGCCTGAGATTGCCTTCCTTTAAATGAAATAATTCAGCGCCGTTATGATGAAAAGTAAATGAAATATTGGGGTGAGCCAGAGCTACTCGTTGAAACTCATCGATGATGTGTCGTGTTTCGGCCGCATTACTCTTTAAAAAATTTCGGCGGGCCGGAACATTATAGAATAGATTTTTAACCGTAATCGATGTTCCGGGATTCGCCGCTGTTGCCTCTTGTGAGATAAATACTCCTGCCTCAATAATGAGTTGAGTGCCTACTTTATTCTGTTCCATTCTTGTGCGCATTTCTACCTGCGACACTGCGGCAATAGACGCCAAAGCCTCGCCTCTGAAACCCATTGTTCTTATGTGGTACAAATCCTCCGGCTTGCGGATTTTTGATGTGGCGTGTCGCTCGAAACTCATTCGCGCATCGGTGTCTGTCATTCCGCAACCATTGTCGATAACCTGAATCCAGGTTTTGCCCGCATCTTTTACAATCAACTGTACTCTATTTGCCCCGGCATCAACAGCATTTTCCATCAGCTCTTTTACTACACTCGAAGGCCTCTGCACCACTTCGCCTGCGGCGATTTGATTGGCTATGATGTCGGGCAGTAATTTTACAATATCTTCCATTCAATATATAATCCGTCTATTTTAGACAAAGTTAATCTTATTATAAATGCTTTTAGCGCCTATACGGTCGTGTTGTTCCAGAGTAATGATGCGTCACCGTAACTTAAAAAACGATAGCCGTTTTGAAGTGCGTGGTCATAAACCTTCTTCCAATCGTTTCCGATAAAAGCCGAAACCAATAAAAGCAATGTACTCTTAGGCTGATGAAAGTTAGTAATTAGCCCATCGCACATTTCAAATTCGTGCCCCGGCACTATCATTAAGTGGGTTCTTCCACTGATTTGATTTAACTCACAATCTTTGATATAGTTCATTACGGCCAGGATACTGTCTGCGCGCTCGTAGTTATTGTAACTATATACTTCCCACTGAGACAGAAAAAAATAATGTGGCTTATTAATTTTTTGGTATTGAATCTGTATTCCCCAGCCAAAGAGCGTTTCCAGGCTCCGCATGGATGTTGTTCCAATGGCAACTATGGGAATTTTATTCATTACGGCCTCATAAATCTGATTTACTGCCTTGGCTGAAATATGTATCTCTTCTCCATGCATCTGATGCTCCGCGGCATTATCCGAATGAACCGGCTTGAATGTTCCCGCACCAACATGCAAGGTTATATCACAAAATTGGTGGCCCTTCTGTACAAGCGCATCTATCAAATCTTGAGTGAAATGAAGTCCGGCCGTTGGGGCCGCAACAGAGCCCTCAATATGGGAATACACTGTCTGATAGGATTCCTTATCGGTCTCGTCCGCTTTTCGCTTGATATAGGGTGGCAAGGGTGTTAAACCAAACAGATTAATAATTTGAGAAGCGTCATGGGGGCTGTTCCAGTTTAAACGCACGGCATATTCGTTTGCCGCTATCTCAATTAGATTAGCTTGCAACAATACATGAGTACTATCAAATTCTCTGGTTTGTTCCAGAATCTCTCCAACAGTCCATTTTTTTTTATTTCCAACCATACACCTGAACGTAGCCTCCTCACATTGATGCAATACTGCCTCAATTGGGTTGTTCAATGACTCCAGTAAAAAAAGTTCTATTACGTTTCCGCTTTTAGTTAGAAATTGTAATCGGGCCTGTATAACTCTGGTATTATTACGCACAAATAACACCGGCGACTCAAACAATTGTACAAGATCTTTGAATATGTTATCTGAAATTAATCCGTTTTTGTAGACCAATAATTTCGATTCGTCACGTTTTGGTAATGGTGAAATAGCAATACGTTCATTTGGTAACTCATAATTGTATTCATTGATACTTATTTCCTGAATCAGTTTCATAGCGTTTAAATTTAATTTGCTTTTTACAATTAGCTTCTTTTGTTACCAATTACTATACATCCAACATTTTTTTGTTAGAAAGGTTGATGAAATAAGATCGCCCAAAAATCAACGTTTAACTTGATTTACAACCTGATGATTCAAGCGCTTTTTATATTTTCATTATTATTTGTTTGGCCGGTTTTCACCTCCCACACATCACATAACCGGGACAATGAACAAACACCCATAGATCCGCCATTTAACAATCAAGAAAGTCGCCGCTGGGCAGATTCGTTATTTAAAACATTAACGCCGGACGAACGGCTAGGTCAATTGTTTATGGTTGCCGCCTATTCGAACAAAGATGAAGCTGAGAAAAAAAGAATCGAATACCTTATAAAAAACCATCATATTGGCGGAATTATTTTTATGCAGGGAGGGCCGGTGCGGCAAGCCTCGCTAACTAATTATTACCAGTCTATTTCAAAAGTACAACTGATGATTGCTCAGGATGCAGAATGGGGTTTATCGATGCGTCTCGACTCAACGCCCGATTTCCACCGACAGTTGATGTGGGGCGCTATTCAGAATAATCAACTCATTTACAAAGCGGGCCGTGAAATAGCCAGAGAATGCCGCCGACTTGGTGTTCATATCAGTTTTTCTCCTGTTGTTGATATAAATAGTAATCCATTAAACCCTGTTATTGGCGATCGATCTTTTGGAGAAAATAAAATAAATGTTGCGGAGAAAGGCATAGCCTATATGCGCGGACTTCAGGATGGCAAAGTGCTTGCAAGCGCCAAACATTTTCCCGGACACGGCGACACCGATAAAGACTCGCACAAGACCCTGCCAACCGCTACTGCCTCTGCCAGTCGAATCGACAGCCTGGAGCTTTACCCTTTCATAAAACTCGTTAACAGCGGTGTTGGAAGTGTTATGGTGGCCCATCTCAATATACCATCGCTGGATAGTAGCGGAACCGCCTCCACCCTATCATCAAATGTTGTAACCGGTCTGCTTAAAAATAAAATCCGATTCAATGGGCTTATTTTTACTGATGCCCTGAATATGAAGGGGGTTGCCGATTTATATCCTGCGGGCGAAGTCGACGTCAGGGCCCTTATTGCCGGGAATGATGTATTGCTTTTTTCCGGAAATGTATCGGGGGCAATTACAGCCATTAAAAAAGCGGTTCAGGACAACTTAATAAAACAGGATTCCATCGATGCAAAAGTTAAAAAAATATTGGCCTGTAAACATTGGCTTGAGTTAAATAAGAAGCAACGAGTAGATTTAAAAAATCTACACAAGGATATAAATACACCTGAGGCCTTGCATATTCGGGATGAACTCACTGCAAGCGCACTGACCTTAGTGCGCAATAAAAGCAACCTGATACCTTTTAAACAAAGACTGGATACCTTCCGCTTTGCTTCTGTGTCGATAGGTTCATTCAACGAAACAAATTTTCAAAAAAGGTTGAAAACCTATGCTCCTGTAAAATCATTCAATATCGACAAACAGGCTTCAAAAGAGGATTTCCTGAAGTTGATTGACCTACTCAAAAATTACACCGTTGTTTTCGTTAGTCTACACAACATGAACAGAAAGTTTGATAATAACTATGGAATTACCGACAACTCAAAATTATTTATCAGTGAACTTGAGAAAAAATGTCACGTTGTTACCACGCTGTTTGGAAACCCTTATTCATTAAAGTTTTTTGAAAAATCAAATCATCTGTTAATGGCCTATAGTGGCGAAAATGATGTACAAGATTTTGCCGCGCAATTATTGTTTGGCGGAATTCCTGCACGAGGGATACTTCCCGTGAGTGCTTCTGACGAAATTAAGGCGGGTGAAGGGCTATTCACAACCTCTTGTCGATTACGCTTTACCGATCCGACTGATTATGAATTTATTCCAAATAAACTAAATCAGATTGACAGTATTCTGGAAGCGGCAATTATTAACAGAGCGTTCCCGGGTTGTAGAATGCTCGCCATAAAAAATAATACCATATTCTATGATAAGGCTTTTGGTTTTTATACCTATGACCGCACAGACTCGGTTCAATTAAATGCTGTATATGATGTTGCCTCCATAACTAAAAGCGCCGCAACAACACTAGCCGTTATGAATCTTTATGAGGAAAAAAAAATTAATCTCAACGACCCGATTAATAAGTATTTACCCTGGCTTTCTCAAAGCAATAAAGCCAATACTACCTTGAAAGAACTTCTTCTGCACCAGGGGGGCTTAAAAGCCTGGATCCCCTTTTATAAAACCATACAAACTAAGGATGATGCTATCAGCTATACAAGAAACAGGCAACATTATATCCAGATAGCAGACAATATGTACCTACACCACGAATACCTTGACACCATAAAAAAGATGATTTTGAACAGTCCGGTATCTGATAAAAAAGAATATGTATACAGCGATTTAGACTTTATTCTTTTAGGCTGGATCGTTGAAGCGGTAACGAATTCGAGACTCGACGACTATGTGCGCTGTGAAATTTTTGCTCCTCTTGGTATATCACAAACAACCTATTTGCCCCTTGACTACTTAGAAAAAAAAAACATCGTCCCGTCCAATTATGACTATGATTTCCGCCGACAAAAACTTGTTGGCTTTGTCCACGATCCGGGATCAGCATTAATGGGGGGCGTAGCTGGTCACGCGGGACTTTTCTCTGATACATACGGCCTTGCTGTTATCCATCAGATGTTATTGAACCATGGAACCTATGGAGGCTATAAAGTCTTTGACAGCTCTACTGTTGACTTTTTTACCTCAAAACAATCTACTATAAGTAGGCGAGGGCTAGGCTTTGATAAACAAGAGCCGAATGTCAACAAAAAAAGTCCTTGTTCAGAATTGGCATCCGATAACACGTTTGGCCATCAGGGCTTTACCGGCACCTGTGTCTGGTCTGATCCACTAACACAGTTAACGCTAATCTTTTTATCTAACAGAACATTTCCTGACGACACTAATAATAAAATCAGCACTATGGCTGTGAGAACAAAAATTCACACCCTACTATATGAGTCGGTTGTTGGGCATGCTAAAAATCCTGGTCGATTTTGACATAATGCAACCATTTATATCTTTAATGTGTTCAAACTGACTTAAATCGTTTTTCGCATGCGTATTGGAATTGTTTGTTATCCGACCTACGGCGGTAGTGGTGTCATTGCTACGGAGCTGGGTAAGGCATTAGCTCTTAAGGGCCATCAGGTGCACTTTATTACCTATCGTGTTCCGGCGCGTTTAGATTCTTTTATCGAAAATGTATACTACCATGAGGTTAATTATGCCGACTACCCGCTATTTGAAAGAGCGCCATACGAAAGTGCCCTGGCCAGTAAAATTGTTGACGTTGCCCTTTACGAAAATCTTGACCTGCTTCACGTTCACTACGCTATTCCTCACGCCTCCGCGGCATTTATGGCCCGTGAAATATTAAAAAGTAAAAAACATTATTTACCCTACATCACAACCCTGCATGGAACAGATATTACTCTGGTTGGCAAAGATGCGACTTACGCTCCTGTTGTTGAGTTTTCCATTAATCAAAGCGACGGGGTCACTGCGGTGTCAAACAGTCTAAGAGAAGACACTTACAAAAACTTTAATATCGAAAAAGACATATCGGTGATACATAATTTTGTAGACACTTCCCGATTTAAGAAAGCACGAAAAGAACACTTTAAGAAAGCAATAGCTCCAAACGATGAAAAAGTACTCATACACACCTCTAATTTCAGGCGTGTTAAACGCACAGAGGATGTTATTCGGGTGTTCAAATTAATTAATGATAAACTGCCGTCCAAGTTGCTTTTGGTCGGCGATGGTCCTGAACGACAACCCATGGAGCAACTGTGTAGAGAACTACATATTTGTGATAGCGTTCGTTTTTTGGGCAAACAAGAGGCCATTGAAGAACTTCTTGCAGTGAGCGACTTGTTTTTAATGCCTTCCGAGAGCGAGAGTTTTGGGCTTGCGGCTTTAGAGGCTATGGCTTGCGAAGTGCCTGTAATTTCATCCAATACCGGCGGAATTCCTGAGGTAAATATCCACGGCAAAACCGGTTTTATGAGCGCCGTTGGTGATATTAAAGATATGTCAGAAAATGCCATCCAGTTGCTATCAAACATGTCTCTGTACAAAGAGTTTAAAAATAATGCATATGCTCAGGCTCAACGGTTCGATATAAACATCATCCTGCCTGAATATGAATCATTTTATTCCAAAGTTGTTGAGCGCCATTTCGTTATTACGAAATAAAATACAGTGCCATAGATTGCTGTTTAATATACATGCTCTTACTAAGTGAAATACAATTGATTTTTGTTTTTATGATTTGTAATACTCTAAATCCATTGGTTTTTTCGTTTTGCCTCTTGTTTTCACTCACGCTACTTGCCCAGGAGCAACAAAATGAAGTGGTGCTTAAATACATAAATCAATATAAAGAAATTGCCATAAAGGAGATGAAGATGTATGGTATTCCGGCAAGCATTACGCTATCTCAGGGAATTATTGAATCCAACTCCGGAAGAAGCACTCTTGCTGTTAACGGAAATAATCACTTTGGAATTAAATGTCATAACACATGGTATGGCAAAACCATTATAGAAGACGATGACGTAAAAAATGAATGTTTCAGAAAATATGAAAACCCGGAAGAGTCTTTCCGGGACCACTCCGAATTTTTAAAGACTCGCGAACGATATGCTTTTTTATTTAAATATGCAACCACCGACTACAAAAGCTGGGCCTATGGCCTCAAACAGGCAGGATATGCAACAAATCCGAAGTATGCCGAAATTTTAGTTAGAAACATTGAAACATATCAACTCTATCGTTTTGACGACACAAGTCATGTTGCCGATAACAATAATGCAAGCATTGAACCGACACCACTTACAACAAACACAACATGGGCCTCTCGCATCTTTTTGCGGAATAATATCAAAGCAGTATACTTAATGCAAAATGAATCCTTATCTGAAATTGGTAAATTATCGGGACAGGGGCTTTCACGAATACTTAAATACAATGACTTATCTAAAAATTTAAAACCGGCCGATGGAAGCATCATATATCTCCAGCCTAAAAGACGAAAAGGAAGCGATCTATATCACACTGTTGCTATAAACGAAACCATGTATCTGATTTCTCAACAATATGGTATTCGCCTAAAAGATCTTTATCATATAAATAATATTGCTTTGGGTGAAGAGCCGGCCATTGGTGAAATAATATATCTTAGAAACAAGAGAAGCACCACGCCTATTTTAAGGAAAGATAAAAGTGTAAAACCACAATCTAATTCAGGTCATACCAATGTTATTATCCAAGAGAATAAAAAAGATTCAACTAATAAGACTAATGTAAATACAACAACCCCAACCGACGAAACTAAAAACAACTCTAATTCTATATCAATAAATACAGATAATTCATACTATACGGTTCAATCTGGGGATACATTATATGGAATTGCAAAAGTGCACAACACATCCGTGGAAAAACTTAAAGAACTGAACGAATTTCAAACTGAAATCATTCACGCTGGGATGAGAATTAGAATCAAGTAGCCGTTGTTAGTTGCTTGTTCTGTACTACTTTTGCACTCGCCAAATTACGCATGATTAAATTACACGATAAATCGTTCAAACCATACCTAACCGGAAATGAAATTCAGGGCCATATTAAGCAATTGGCTTCCCGGATTAATGCTGATTATCAGAACAAATTGCCCCTGTTTATAGCCGTACTCAACGGATCTTTTATGTTTGCTTCTGACCTACTTAAAAATATATGTGTTGATTGTGAAATCTCTTTCGTTAAACTTGCGTCCTATCAGGGGACTCAGTCAACAGGGTCGGTAAAAACACTAATCGGGCAGGATATGCCTATGAAAAATCGAAATATTATCATTATTGAAGATATTGTTGACACCGGGAAAACACTTTATGAGTTTTTACCAATTATTCGCTCTCAAAACCCCGCTTCTGTTGAAATAGCTTCGCTATTGGTAAAACCGGGGGCGTTGAAATATGATGTTAATGTTAAATATCGCGGTCTGGAGATTCCTAATGATTTCATTGTAGGTTATGGTCTTGATTATGACGGTTTGGGTAGAAATCTTAATGATATTTACGTAATAAACAGTCCTAGCAACAATGATTAATAATGATAAAATACTTGTTTTAGCCCCCCATACCGATGATGGCGAATTGGGATGTGGCGGAACTATTGCAAAATTTATTGAGTCGGGAAAGGATGTTTATTACGTAGCTTTTTCCTTGTGTCGAAAATCTCTTGGAGAGGGTTTAGCCCCCGACACACTGGAAAAAGAGGTCAAGGCGGCCACCCTGGTTTTAGGTATTAGTCAGAAAAATCTTCACCTGTATGATTATGATGTTCGCAACTTTTATGCGAATCGCCAGGAGATTTTAGAAGACATGGTTCGATTAAAGAAGGAGATTAATCCAACACTGGTTCTTACTCCCTGCTCAACCGATTTGCATCAGGATCATCAGGTTATTCACAATGAATCTTTAAGAGCGTTTAAAGATGTGTCGATTATTGGCTATGAGCTGCCTTGGAACAACTTGTCTATCAAAACCAACTTCTTTATCAAACTTGAAGAGCGGCACGTAATGAGAAAAGTTGAGGCGTTGAAAGAATATAAATCACAGTCTCACAGACCCTATTGTAATGAGAATTTTTTACGCTCCCTGGCAACAGCTCGCGGTGTTCAAACCGGAGCGGCGTTTGCCGAGGCCTACGAAGTACTAAAGTTTATCAGTTAATATGCTCAGAGTTGCGGTTTTATTAGATAATACGCTTAAAACGGATCGGCGCGCCTTAATGGAATTGAGCACCCTAAATAAACTGCCTATTGACTTAACTCTATTTTGCAATAAAGAGCCTGACCTTCCTGAAAATGAGCAGAGGGGCAATATGAAAATTAAGCGCCTATTTAACTCGGCAATGTGGGCATTTTCAAGCCGAAAATTGTTGGATGATTTTGCCAAGAAATTATCAGAGGAAAACTTTGATGTTTTGCATTGTCACGATCAATATCTATTGCACGTGGGCGCAACAGTAAAAAGATTGAAGCCAAACACTATTTTGATTTATGAGTCCAGAGAACTTTTTCACTCTTGGCCGCTCAACTACGCAAATATTTCTTTTATCAATACGATTAAGGCTAAAATTGTTCGCTTGTATGAAATGCGCAGAGAAAAACAAAATGGCAAACAAATTGACTATCTCATAACCGTTAACGAATCTCTTGGTAATATTTTGGAGAAATATTTTAATATTAAAAACAAAGCAATTATTACAAGAAATATTCCAGCCTTTAAAGAAATCCCTGAGAAAGATTTTACGCTGAGGCATAAATACCATATTCCTGACAAGGATAATGTTGTAGTATATATTGGTGTTAATGTTTATCGACACACCAATTGTATGGAGCAATTTGTTGACGCAATTGCCGGCATGAATAACTTGCATTTGATTATTATAACCCGAAGAAACGAACGACGCATATGGTTTGAGAATTATGTTAGGGAAAAGGGATACCGCAACATCTATTTTCACGATTTAATACCTGTTGATAAAATTGAGGAAACAATTTCATGTTGCAACATAGGCCTGGTAACCGCCTGGTATAAAAAAAAGCTCTCTTACTGGTTGGCGCTTGATAATAAATTATTTACATATATCATGAGCGAAATGCCCATATTAGGTACGGCACAACCCGAATATGAAAAGATTATTATCAATCATCATGTGGGGCAATGTGTTAACCCTGAAACACCCGGAAGCATTGAAAAAGCTATTAATGAATTGATTTTAAATAAATCAACATACATAAGCAATTGTAAAAAAGCTAAATATGATTTATGCTGGGAAAAAGAAGAAGCCTCACTATTATCACTTTATCATCAGTTAATCATAGGAAAAATGTAAGCTTTTTTGATAAATGAAAGTTGTTATCGTTCATTACGGCCTCGGGAATGTATCAAGCATCAAAAACATGTTGTCTTATTTAGGTTTTGATGCGGTTATTAGTGGTGATGAGTCCACGATTAAACAGGCCGATAAATTGATTTTACCAGGCGTGGGTGCTTTTGATCACGGAATGACACATATAAAAGAAAAAAACCTTTTAGATGTTTTAAATACTAAAGCGCAAATTGAAAAAAAACCCATACTTGGAATATGTCTTGGCATGCAATTAATGTGCAGTAAAAGCGAAGAGGGTGTGTTGGGCGGCTTAAACTGGTTTGATGCAGATGTTATCCGATTCCCTAAAGGCAGTAAAATACGTGTGCCGCACATGGGCTGGAATAGCATCACGATCAAAAAAGAATCGCACTTGATTGACAGCGATGATGATCAGGCTTTTTATTTCGTTCATTCATATCACGTATCAACAAAAAAAACAGATGATATTTTATTTACGACCCCATATGGCAACGAGTTTACATCAGCTATACATCGTGATAATATTTATGGTGTTCAGTTTCATCCTGAAAAAAGCCATCGTTATGGAATGGCCTTATTAAAAAACTTTATGCTTAACACCTAAGTTTATTATGTACAGGCCAAGAATTATCCCACTACTTTTATTACATAACAATGGCTTGGTTATTACAAAAAAATTCTCAAACCCTCATTACATTGGCGATCCTTTAAATATTTTAAAAATATTTAATGAGAAATTTGCAGATGAAATCTTTATTGCCGATATATCCTGCCGACAATTAAAAAAAGAAATCAACTATTCCCTACTCTCAGAAATGGCTTCTGAAGCTTTTATGCCCGTAACTTATAGTGGTGGCATACAGCGGATATCTGACATCGAACGAATAATTGCTTGTGGTATAGAAAAGGTGTGTATCAATAGCTATGCAGCCAATAAGAGTTTTTTAAAGGAAGCTTGTCAGATCTTTGGATCAAGTACTATTGCATCCGTTGTTGATGTGGGAAAAAATTGGCTTGGTAAAATCCGTCCATTTTCACATCAGGGTAAAAAACAAATTGATTCTTCATTAATCGATTATGTTAAATACCTTGAAGATTGCGGCGTAGGTGAAATCGTTATTCAAGATATCCAACGAGACGGAATACGCTCCGGCTATAACTTGCCTTTACTAAAAGAAGTACTTCAGCAGGTTAATACGCCCGTTATCGTTGCAGGAGGAGCAAAAGACTATAATGATCTTAAATCCGCCATTTTAGAGGGCGCGGCCGGAGCCGCGGCCGGTAGCTTGTTCGCATACTCCGGTGCAATGAATGCTGTTTTAATAAATTTTCCTGATGAAAGATTTCGAAAGAACCTTATTTAGCAACCTGTTTCGTTCCAATGCTGATATTCGTGTTGCGATGCTTTGCGACAATGAATTTGTTATGGACAGCAGAATATATCGCGAGGCCACCACGTTAGTAAAAGCGGGGTACCAGCTTACCCTTTTCGCTGTTAAACGCAACGACCTGCCGGAGAGCGAAATTATTGACGGCATTCAGGTTAAACGCGTTTTTGATCAGCGACTCTTTCATTTTATCAACTCAAATTCATATCTGAAAGAAGTTGCAGTACATATAAAAAACTACAATCCCCACATACTTCATTGTCACGATTGGATCATGCTTCATTTGGGTGTGATTATTAAAAAGCAACTACCCAAAACCATACTCATTTATGACTCTCACGAATTATTTCACTCCTGGCCAAGACACTACTCTTCCCTGTCATTAGACATCGTCGTTAAATCCTGGATTGTCAGAAAGTTAGAAGTTCTGCGGGAATGGATTGATCGTAAACATATTGATTATATCATAACGGTTAGTCAATCAATTGCCGATCACTTAAATAAGTATTTGAATGCTAAAAACAGAGTTGCATTAATTAGGAACTTTGCCGAGTTTGAAGAGATAACTGTGCGTGAAGATTTTGTTCGCAATAAATTCAATATCCCCGTCACGGATAAGGTTATTGTTTTGTTTGCTTATCTTATCTATAGAAAGAAAAGAAATATCGAACAGGTAATCGATGAGATTGGCAACCGGCCGGGTGTTTCTTTTGTAATATTTTGTAATAATGGTGGCCATAAAAATTATTTTATGAGCCTTATTAAGGATAAAGGTTTTACAAACATATATTTTCACGAAGCTATACCTGCCGATAAAATAGTGAATTACCTAGCCTCTTGTGATGTAGGTATCATACCAACATGGAATAAAAAACATCTTTCTTACTGGCTTGGATTAGAGAATAAATTGTTCCACTATATTATGTCTGAATTGCCAATATTGGCTTCAGCGCAACCAGAACATAAAAATATTATCGAAGGACATAAATTGGGGGTTTGTGTGAACGCAGACCAACAAGGTGCTTATTGGTATGGCCTGAAAGAATTGCTTAAAAATATTGATCAGTACAAAAAGAATGTTGCAAGCTCTAAGCGCTTATTTTCTTGGGATACTGAAAAAACCCACCTGCTTAATCTCTATAATCGAATCATAACAGAACAGTTTTCGGCTTATGAGCCAATTAGTAAACCCCTTGGCATTCAAAGCATAAATTTTAACAATACATCTTTTAAAGAATGTGTTCGATGTGTATTCAATAATGATATAGATAGAGACATTTATTTTAATGAGTCCGGACTTTGTAATCATTGCGTGGCATATGACTCGTTTATATCTAAACGCATAATAAAAGATGAAGATAAATCCAGAGAACTTGAACTCTTAATAAATAATATTAAGAAGGCCGGAAAAGGGAAAAAATATGACTGTATCATTGGCGTAAGCGGGGGGCTTGACAGTACATATGTTGCATATCTTGTTAAACAATATGGACTTAGACCACTAGCCGTCCATTGCGACAACGGCTGGAATTCAGAACAAGCGGTAAAAAATATAGAACGAATTATTTCTGGGCTTGGGATAGACCTATATACACACGTAATAAACTGGGAGGAGTTCCGCGATATTCAACTTAGCTATTTAAAAGCATCGGTGGTTGATGTTGAAGCACCATCTGATCACGCTATTTTTGCCAGCATGTATCATGTTGCAAAAAAATATGGTATTAAATATATTTTGAGTGGAGAAAGTTCGGCAACCGAGGGTATTCTCCCAGAATCATGGAACTATTTAAAGTTTGACTTAATTAACATAAAGGGCATTCAAGGCCGGTTTGGAACTAAACGCCTGGAGACATTTCCTAAATTGGGATATGCTCGAAGATTGTACTATAAAAAAATTATAAATATTAAATATGTTAAGTTTCTTGACTATGTAAATTATATTAAAACTGAAGCTAAAAAAACAGTAACTGAAGTATTAGGCTGGCAGGATTATGGAGGAAAACACTACGAGTCTATCATTACAAGATTTTATCAATCGTATATACTGCCCCAAAAATTTAATATTGATAAGCGTTATTCACACTTTTCAACCTTGATATGTAACGGACAATTATCGAAAGATGAAGCGAAAAGATTATTATCCCTGCCAATAATAGAGGAGCGCCTTGCTATTGAGGACAGGAAATACATTATTAAAAAATTTGGTCTTTCTGATGATGAGTTTGAGAATATTATGAATGCTCCCATCAAAAAACATACAGACTATCCTAGTTTTATCGGATTGATAAGAAAATATCGTCCACTTATCAATCTTATCAAATACATTGCAAGACGTAGAAATTCTGGGGTATATGAAATCAAAAGAAAAAATTGTGTTGCCGTTCTAATTAGTGATGTTGATTTAAATAACCCGGACACGATAAAAGAAATTCAAATTATAAACAGCTTAACCTCGGTACTGATAATTTCGACAAGAGAAAAAAGCCGACCTGATGAGGATACCATCCAAGGGCTTTTTGTTAAGCGGATTTTTGAAGATGGTTTTGATAAACAAAGCAAAATTAACCTGTATAGTGATATCATAGCGCGAATGGGTTTTGAAGCCATACACTGCTTTGGGCCGGAGATGATCCAAATTGGAATTAGAGTTAAACAATTAAATAAATCAGTAACATTAACCTACGACATTACTGGTTTTAATCATAACAAAATTGACACAAAATCCGCAAGTAAAGATCAGGAAGATGACTATATATCACCCTTAATGAAACGTAATTATAAAAAAAATGTAGATTATTTAATATTACTTGATTCGTCTTTTTCTAAAATTAATTCAAGCACAATTGTATTGAATAAGCGGCCTTTATGTTTATCCTTAAATAATTCCCAAGACTCATTCGATTTAATTAATTGGGATAAAAGCGCTATTAAACTCTTGACGCTTTATAATAATATTTTTTCTCGGCCTTGAATATAGTAACCACTAAATACCAACCTAAAAATTCTGATGCATGGAATGAACTATGTTTAATAAATAATAATTTATTACAGACAACCTATTATGATGACATCAGAGTGTTGTTCAATCAATACCCAGTATATTTTGAAGTGTTTGATGGAAATAATTTAGTTGGTGGCGTTAAAGCATATGAATATCGGTCGAACAAACTTCCATTTATTAGTAAGATCAGTTCAACGCTCAGAATAATTGGTGAAGTCATAAAAGCCATTGATACTGAATTGCCGATAGAAGCAATTAATAATAACCTGATTGATTACATATCACATAATAATATAACACAATTTAAATCGATGGGGTATTATGGAGGATTTGAAAACATAGCACTGATTCATCTTAAAAAGAAAAACACTATTGTTTCTCCGTTCGATGTTGCCGCTTTTGATCTTTCAGAAAACAAGGACGTGTTATGGAAAAAAAATAAAGAGTCACATAAACGAAATATTAATAAAGCTTTAAAAGCGTCGGTAAATCTGATTGAAAGTGATGATCTCGATCATTTTATTACTTTGTTAAATGAGACCTATGCTCTGCAAAAGAAATCGGCGCCCAATGCATCGTTTATAAAAAGAATTTATAATGTTTTATACCCAAAAGGGTTGCTCAAAATATTTTTTGCCGAGCACAATAGTATTTATTACGGTTCTGCTTTAGTTACTCAGTTCGGTAACTATGCAGATTATTCATTTGGTGGTAATCTAAAAAATAATTTTGGTGCCGGTCATTTTTTACATTGGAGTATTGCATTAACATATCAACAAAAAAACTACTCCAGATATATTCTGGGACAAGTTGCCAAAAATGATGGTGACTATGGTGATAATACAAAGTTTGTTGATGGCATATCTCGTTTTAAACGAGAATTTTCGACGTTTAATTTACCCTCTTCATCTATTGAATGGACAATCAATCCATTAAAACTTAAGACTTGGCAATTAATTCAAAAATTGGCCGGCTTGTAGGGATAAATAGTAATATTATTTTTGTTAATTAATGTTCAAACAATGGATCATTTGAAAGTTGATGTTAATAAGGTGGTTAACGAATTTGATAATCGCGCCGAAAACCTAAGAGACGAGAACGCCGTGCTTGATGCTCGCGATAACCCAAAGGTTGCTCACCAAAACGTGTTTCGGAATTATCATACCAAAAAAACGGTTATTAAGTATTTAAAACCAACCTTAACCGATGTAGTCTTGGATTTTGGCTGTGGTGTTGGTCGACTATCTAATCATATCGCTCCGCTGGTTAAAAAAGTTTTTGGCGCCGACAAGTCAACAAAAATGTTAAAAATTGCCTCAGAAATAAATTCAAGCAATAAAAACGTTAGTTATCAGCATTTTAACTCCTACCCTCTCCCCTTCGAAAACAAATCATTCAGTAAAATATTTACCTATTGGGTATTGCAACACGTAGACAATAATGAGTTGAAAGACACCTTTAGGGATTTCTACAGAATTCTTCAGGATAACGGAATGGTTTATCTGTTTGAACAGGTTAGAAGCAATGAGAGCATTGTTCTTGACAACATTCATCATCAAAGAAAAAGAGAGGAATATCACGAATTAATGAAAGACGCTGGCTTTAGATTTATTAATGCGGAAAGGGTTTTTAGGTACCCCTCCTACTCTTTGAGTATTTGGTCAAAATATTCCGGTGCATCTAAATTTTTACTTGGCCTTTTATCTCGGCTTGAGTTAGTAACAGCAAATCGAAAACCAGAACATATCATATATTCAACGGATGTTTTGATTTATCAAAAAATATAGTTTGACTTTAACTAAAATCATTACATATAATATTAACGGCATACGCTCTGCCGCATCCAAGGGATTCTTTGACTGGTTGCTTATTGAAAATCCAGATATCGTATGCCTACAAGAAATAAAAGCAGACCAAACCCAAATTGATTATAATTCAATTGAGCGTTTGGGTTATTATCACACAATAGCCCCTGCTGTTAAAAAAGGGTACAGCGGTGTCGCTATACTCAGTAAAATTAAACCTTCACTTTGTGGTATTTCATCAGGTATCAGCGAATACGATGATGAAGGCCGATGGGCATATAATCTTATTGGTAATACGCTTTTTATTAGTGCTTATTTTCCATCGGGTAGCAGCGGCGACGAAAGACAAAAGTTTAAATATAAATTCCTATCAGATATTTATCCTATAACCACGAAGCTAATAGATGAATATAAAAATGTGGTATTGTCCGGAGACTTTAATATATGCCATAAACCTATAGACATACACGACCCGGTTTCAAATAAGAACTCAAGCGGGTTCTTGCCTAAAGAACGGGCATGGATGGATAAATTTTTCTATAGCGGTTGGGTAGACGCCTTTAGATTCAACAACAATCTTCCCGATCAATATACCTGGTGGAGTTATCGCTCGGGAGCCAGAAAAAGAAACAAGGGTTGGCGTATCGACTATCATGCAATAAGCGAATCCCTGACAACGAAGGTTATCCGCTGCGATATTCTGAGCAACGTTGTTCATAGTGATCACTGTCCGGTACTGTTAGAGTTGGATTTATAAAATTTTCTTTATCGTATAAAACTAATACAATGAAATTGCCGTTTTATATGTTTTATTTTTGTTTGTATGAAATTAGGCGAATCCGGTCCATCTTTTCAGAATATTATTATTCGAATAGATGCTTTCATTAGAAAGTACTATTTAAACCAGATTATAAGGGGCAGCATATTCTCGATTGCCTTTCTTGTCTTTGCTTTTTTACTTTTTGTTCTATCAGAATATTTTTTATTTCTTCCCGGATTCATAAGGAGCTTACTTTTTTATGGTTTCATTATTTCCGGTATTATTTCTATCGGGTACTGGGTAATTATTCCAACGGTAAGATATTTTAAATTGGGTTCGATTATTTCAACTAAAGACGCCGCTATCATCATAGGAAAACATTTTAGTGAAATTGATGATCGACTTCTTAACATACTTGAATTGAAGGAATTGGTTACACCCCAGAATGCTTCGCTTATTGAAGCGGGTATACAACAAAAAACAGATCAGATTAAGCCTATTGCTTTTACAAACGCAATCAATCTCAAGTTTAATAATAAATATCTTATTAAATTTTTGACTCCAGCTATATTATCTTTTTTTATTATATATATTACAAACTCGCGTATTATTAAAGAGGGTTCTTCTCGTATAATCCAATATCAGAAAGATTTTGAAAAAGATTTCCCTTTCGTTCTTGAGTTCACTAGCGGAAAATTAGAGGTGGTACAAAACAACAACTATGTGCTCACGATAAAAGTTGGCGGCCAACAAATACCTGATGAGTTAAATATTCAAACAAGGCAGTCATTAATTAAAATGACAAAAAAAGGTAAAAATCTCTTTGAATATACTTTTAACAATGTTCAACAAAATATTGCTTTTCGCTTTAGTACATCGCGTTTCTCTAGCGGCACCTACAACCTGATCGTTTTAAAAAAACCGTTCATTGCTTCTTTTAACGTTACTTTAAACTATCCAAGTTATACACAGATTCCTAACGAGAGCTTTAATAATTTGGGAGATATTTCTGTTCCTGCCGGAACGGAAATTTTTTGGACAATCAATACAAATAACACCGACGACGTTCGATTTAAGGTTGAGTCGGGCTACATTGAAACAATCAGAGTTTCGTCCTCATCATTTAAGACCAAACACAAGGCAATAGTAGAAAGCCCTTATAGCATCTATTTAAAAAACACACAAGGCAATATAGCTGATTCTGCTAATTACTTAATAAGCGTAATTCCTGATTTATTCCCTACCCTATTCGTAGATGAAATCATTGACTCGGCTAATTCAATGATTCGGTATTTCTCCGGTTCCGCGGGAGACGACTATGGTCTCCGGCTTATACAATTTAAGTATTCGCTGAAAAACAGCAAAAATAATGATCGAACTATTGATAAGTCTATTATTATTTCTAATGCTACCGGTAAAAATGATGCGTTTTCTCATTATTTTAATGTCTCTGATTTAAACTTAGAGCCGGGAGACCAAGTTCAATACTATTTTGAAGCTTGGGACAATGATGCCATAAACGGCAGTAAATCAACAAGATCTCGCATGTATTCCATAGAAATTCCTGATGAGAGCGAGATAAATAAAATGGTCGATAAGAATAATCAAGATCTTAAAAAGGATCTGGAGAAATCGATTCAAGATCTTAATAATCTTAATAACGATCTTAAAGAATCCCAAAAAGATCTTATTCAGAAAAAAAATCTTGACTGGGAAGACAAAAAGAAAATTAATGAGCTTTTAAATAATCAGAAAGACCTATTAAAAAAACTTGAGCAAATTCAGAAAGATTATGACAAAAACAATAATCTGATCAATGATTTGAAAACGACCAGTCCTGAGTTGAAAGAAAAACAAGAAAAACTTAAGGAGCTTGCCAATGAAGTATTGTCGCCGGAAATGCAGGATTTGATGAAGAAAATTCAGGACTTGATGGAAAAAATGAATAAAGAAAACACCTTAGAACAATTGAAATCAAACGAAAAACAAAACGAAAAACTTGAAAAAGACTTAGATCGAATGCTTTCTTTGTTCAAACAGCTTGAATTTGAACAAAAATTTAACGAAATAAAAGATGGCCTCAAGGAACTTGCAAACGAGCAAGATAAACTAACACAAGAATTACAGTCTAATAAAACCAAAGAAGAGCTTGAGAAAAAACAGGACGAGATCAATAAAAAATTTGATGACCTAAAAAATGAGCTTAAGGAGTTAAATGATCTCAATAATGAATTGGACAATCCAATGAGTTTGCCCGATATGAATGAAAAGTCAAAAAAAACAGAAAGCGAACTTGATAAAAGTTTGGATGATATAAAAAAGGGCAATAATTCAAAAGCATCAGAAAGTCAACGTAACGCATCTAAAAACATGAAAGAAATGGCAAATTCTATGGAAAGTTTCATGGATGGGGCCCAAATGGAACAAATGGAGGAAGACTTAAGAGCAATTCGACAGATTCTTGAAAACATAATTAAGGTTTCTTTTAAACAGGAAGAGCTGGTTAACAAAATGAAAAAAGTAAATACTACCGCGCCTATCTATGTTCAACTGATAAAAGACCAAAATCGCATTAAAGAAGATATCAAATTAATTGAGGATAGTATTCAATCGCTGGCTAAAAGACAAGTTGATATACAAAGCTATGTAGACGAACAATTAACTATTATTAAAGACAATAATGAACTTGCCATAGATAACATGGTTGAACGATTCACATCACAATCTGTTTCAAATCAACAGTTTATAATAACGAGTCTTAATAATTTAGCTTTAATGTTTGATGAGAGTTTAAAACAAATGCAACAGCAAATGTCCTCTAAAATGCCTGGAAATCAGTCTTGTAGCAAACCCGGCGGAAAAGGAAAGCCCTCACTTGGAAACATGTCACAAATGCAAAAACAACTTAACGATAAACTCAGTGAAATGCAGGGCCAAATGAAGCCTGGTCAAAAGCCGGGTCAGCAAAACGGCACAGGTATGAGTGAGCAATTAGCTAAAATTGCGGCGCAACAAGCCACTATTAGAGAGGCTCTGCGACAGCTTAATGATCAATATAACAAAGATGGCAAGGGCTCATTAGGTAATTTGAACCAAATACAGGACCTTATGGATAAAACAGAAAGAGACCTGGCAAATAAAATGATAACTAATGAGACGCTTAAAAGACAACAAGATATTTTAACAAAATTACTCGAAGCAGAAAAAGCTGAAAGGGAAAGAGACACCGACAATAAAAGGAAATCGGAAAGCGCAACAGAGGTTAAACCGGTAATTCCACCTTCTCTTCAGGAATACATAAAAAAGAAACAGCAGGAAAGTGAACTTATTCGCACTCTTCCTCCTGATCTTAAACCATACTTTAAGAATATTACTGAGGATTACTTCAATCAAATTCCAAAATAGTTCGATGTTAACCGAAATTAAGAAAATTAAAAAAGAAATCTCTTGTTCTCCCGATAGTATTGTTCTGGTAGAATCAATTGTCGATTATATTTCATCTGATTTAGGGTTAAATGATGAAACAACAGCGCGGCTCTACGTATCGTTAACGGAGGCGGCTAAAAATTCAATTATGTTTGGTGTTTCTGATATATCAAATAACTTTTGTATCGAAGTTGACTATGAATCAACCCGGATTTCAGTGTCAGTTAAGGATAATGGGCCCGGGTTTGACTTTATGTCTGTTCCCGACCCTACGTTGCCGGAAAACATTGAAAAAACCTCTGGAAGAGGATTGTTTTTGATTAAACATCTTAGCGACGAATTATCGTTTGCAAACAATGGCGCCACCATAAAAATGGTCTTTAATTTAGATTAATGCCAATTTGCTTCTATCTTTCAACTAATCGCATAAAGCGGATAGATGGTAAAAAGAATCTAATTGAACGCATAAAGGTGCTTGCTTTTATTGAGTGTTTTCAAATTGGGGACATTTCTATTATCCTGGTTGATGATTCCGAAATACTTAATATAAACAACAAGTATCTTAAACACAACTACTATACCGACATTATAACTTTTGACTATACAAAAGATCGCACTATTTCTGGTGATTTATACATTTCTATTGAACGCGTTTGTGAAAACGCCGAACAATATAATACAAAGGTGAATGATGAACTTAACCGAGTGATAATTCACGGCCTGCTTCATTTGTGTGGATATAAGGATAAAACAAAAAAACAAGCATCTCTAATCAGGAAGAAGGAAAACTATTATTTAGGTCTGAAAATTGACTAATATTTTCACGTGAAACATATATTTTATTAAACGGCATACCGTTTCACGTGGAACAAGAACGAATTGTTATATTTTTGCCTAAATGTTTAATAATTATGACATTATTGTTGTAGGTGCCGGTCATGCGGGATGCGAAGCCGCATATATTTCTGCTAAAATGGGTATGAAAGTATTATTGGTGACCATGAATATGCAGACTATTGGGCAAATGAGTTGTAATCCTGCTATGGGAGGTATTGCAAAAGGACAAATAGTTAGAGAAATAGATGCGCTTGGAGGTATGTCTGGAATAATATCCGATAAGTCAGCTATTCAATTCAGAATGTTGAACCGGTCAAAAGGGCCGGCGATGTGGAGTCCAAGAACGCAAAACGATAGAATGATTTTTGCTGCGGAGTGGCGAATAGCACTTGAAAATCAACAAAATATTGATTTTTGGCAAGATATGGTGGCTGGATTGATTATTAAAGATAATGTTGTTCTTGGTGTAAAAACTAGTGTGGGATCAGAAATTAGATCAAAAGCAGTAATCTTAACTAATGGAACTTTTTTAAACGGTATTATACATATTGGTGAGAAAAATTTTGGTGGTGGTAGAATATCGGAGAACAAAGCAACAGGTATTACTGAGCAATTGGTTTCATTAGGTTTTGAGAGCGGACGAATGAAGACAGGCACTCCCCCTCGAATTGATGGTAGGTCATTAGATTATTCGAAAATGGAAGAGCAAAAAGGCGATGAAAGTCCTTCGTCGTTTTCTTTCAGAGATCCTATCGTTTTACGACAACAGAAAAGCTGCCACATAACTTATACAAATTCAGCTGTACATGAAACATTGAAAAAGGGTTTTGGTAAGTCACCTATGTTTCAGGGGCGAATCGATGGTGTTGGGCCCAGATATTGCCCAAGTATTGAGGATAAGATTAATCGATTTTCGGACAAGGAAAGACATCAAATTTTTGTAGAGCCGGAAGGGTGGAACACAATTGAAGTTTATATAAACGGATTTTCCAGCTCACTTCCTGAAGATGTGCAGTTTGATGCGTTAAGACAAATACAAGGTTTTGAGCAAGTTAAGATGTTCCGACCTGGTTATGCCATCGAATATGATTATTTTCCCCCACATCAGCTTGATTTAACGCTTGAAACACGAAACATTCGCCACTTATATTTTGCCGGTCAAATTAATGGCACAACTGGGTATGAGGAAGCGGCCTGTCAGGGTTTAATGGCAGGTATAAATGCCTCACTATCTATTAAAGGTGATGATTGTTTAATATTAAACAGAGATCAGGCTTATATAGGGGTATTAATTGATGATTTGATAAACAAGAGTACAAATGAACCTTATCGCATGTTTACTTCTAGAGCTGAATATCGAATTCTGCTTAGGCAAGATAATGCAGATGAAAGATTAATGCCAATTGGTAATAAGCTAGGGACGATTAGTGAAGTAACTTATAATTCATTAAATGTTAAGATGTTAAACATTAATAAATTATTAAACCTACTAAATTCTAACCTTGTATTATCCAATGAATTGAATACATATTTAAACTCGATTAACTCTACTACAGTACAAGAGAAGATAAGTCTGTCAAAATTATTGAGCAGACCTAATGTTGACATATACGGATTGATTAACTCATGTCAACTTGAAAATCTGCTAAAGGATTTTGATGACAAGGTGCTTAGCGGTGCGGAAATATTGATTAAATACGGTGGTTATATTAAAAAAGAAAAAGATATAGCCGATAAACTAAAGCGTCTTGAGAACATCGTATTAAATGATGATTTAGATTATTCTAAAATTCATTCTTTATCTGCTGAGGCAAAAGAAAAATTAAGTTTAATAAAACCAAAAACCATTGGTCAAGCCGGTAGGATTAGTGGCGTTAATCCATCGGATGTGAGTATATTACTAGTTAGCCTAGGCCGATAGAGGTATATATTGTGCTTATCGCCTAAACTATTGTTAGTCAGTTATGTTTATTAGTATAAACGTAATTACCATGCAAGCGGCAAAAAAATATTACGAACACCAAACCAATTATTTTAAGAGCAAGGATAACATACACAAAATTATGTTACTTGTTAGGGTGTTGAATAATTTTATACGACACGATATTTTGAATCATATATATATCAACAAAGAAATAATTGTAACGGACATATATACGAAATTACGTTTGGAACAATCTGTTGTTAGTCAACATCTTGCAGCGCTAAAATCCGTGTATATAATTAAATGCAGAAGGTCCGGTAAAAATATTTACTACTCGGTTGATAGAGAAATTGTGACGGATTATATAAAATTAATAAATAATATATCAACTTCGGATAACGCTTTTATGAGTGACACAAGAATTGATTTTGGTAACATCACTTACGCATTTGAATTTCTGAGAGTTGTAAGTCACGATTTAAGACAAAATATAATATCATTCATATTAAATAATAACAACTTTGTAAATGTAAACGTCATCTATAACAATTTAAATTTGCAACAATCTGTAACATCTCAGCATTTACGATTATTAAGGGAAATAGGTATTTGCAGAACAAAAAAAGACGGTAAAAAAATATTTTATATGGTAAATGACGTACAATTATCAAATCATATAAATTTATTTGATGAGTTTATCAAAACTCACGACAAGTCTAACATCTTTTTTATAGATAAATAAGCTTTTGCTCTTATTAATTCCGGAATTACTATTTCAGGTAATTCGTTCAATAAACAACTGTACAACTTTTCCATTGTGTTCCGTTTCATATGCGGACAATCGTTACATGCACAGGAATTATCCGGCGGTGCTGGAATGAATACTTTATTAGGTGATTTTTTTTGCATTTGATGTAAAATGCCCGTTTCGGTGACTACGATAAATTTATTTGCTTTATTATTAACGGTAAAATTTAATAATGATGTTGTTGAACCTATATAATCTGCTATTTTTAATATTTGATCTTCACATTCCGGATGTGCTATTATCAATGCATCTGGATGATTACGTTTAATGTTTTCTAATTTATTTTTTGAGAATGATTCGTGAACCATGCACGATCCATTCCATAAAAGCATTTTTCTTCCTGTTATTTTATTTATATAAGCACCAAGGTTTTTATCCGGAGCAAAAATTATTTTTTGTTCTATTGGAAATGAATCAACAATTTTTTTTGCATTACTACTCGTACAAATAACATCACTTAATGCTTTTATTTCTGCAGAGCAATTAATGTATGAAATAACAATATGGTCGTTATGTTGATTTTTAAATTCAATGAATGATTCAGGTGGACAAGAATCAGACAATGAACATCCTGCTTTTAAATCCGGAATAAGTACTTTTTTATTTGGATTTAAAATTTTTGCCGTCTCTGCCATAAAATGCACTCCTGCGAAGACAATTATATCTGCATTTGTTTTTTCAGCCTCTTGGCTCAACTGTAAACTATCTCCAATAAAGTCAGCAATGTCTTGTATATCTGAATTTTGATAATAGTGTGCTAGAATGATTGCTTTTTTTTCTTTTTTAAGCCTTGTTATTTCTGAAAACAAATCCAGGTCTAAATCCGGAATTAAATTAGTAGTCACTCTCAACTTAATTTTTTATTTAAGTAATAAACAAACATATAATTAATAAAGAATTTTTAAAGTAATTATTATAAGTTATTAATGATGTTGATTCGTTTATTAATTAACATAAAAATATTTTGATTTAACATTTCTAACGCTAATTAACATCTTTATTTAAATTAATTATCTAAATAACAGGTAGTTAACATAATCAAGATTAATGTTGAGAATAGTTTATGTTAGTAATTATATACTGAAAAAACAAACAGACGATATGATAAAATGTGAATAATCTGTACTAAAGGCTTGTTTTAAAAACATCGTCCAGTATTAAAATAAATAAACTTCTACTTATTCACATTACAAGTAACGAAATACACAATTGAATAACTACAGATGAACACGTTATAAACGTTATTTATAGTATCCATTATTTTTGATGTATTCGCAAACCGGATCAGGAACGAAGTAACGAATTGATTTTTTTTCTCTAATTAATTGTCTGATATAGGTTGATGAAATATTAATAAAAGAGAAGTCAAATATTTTCACATTAATATAGCTACTATATGGACTTATTGTATTTCCTCTGTTATAAACATAAATACTATAGTTCGCCAAAAGGGTCTCATAGTTCTTCCATTTATTTAATGATATGAGATTATCTGACCCCATGATTAAAACAAATTGATGTTTTGGATATTTTTCTTCTAATAATTGTAAGGTGTCGATTGTGTACGATGGCGCAGACCGTTTAAATTCTATATCGCAGGATTTGAAAGCAACGTTATCCTGTATTGCCAGATTGACCATATGTAAACGGTCATATTGATTTAACAGAGTGTTTTTATCCTTAAGTGGGTTATGAGGCGATATAACAAACCAGATTTTTTTACAGTCAGTATAATTTATGATTTGATTAGCTATAATAAGGTGTCCATTATGAATAGGATTAAAGGATCCAAAAAACAAACCAATCTTCACGACTTATCAGGCAACTGGTTTAAATCGTTCAAATTTATTTTTGCAATTATAACAGAAGTGCAAGGAGCGACAAAGCGTAGAACCAAACAACGCATTAATAGTAGTATTGTCGCTTCCACAGTAAGGGCACACAGAATTCATAATCATATCATCTGTAACGATGCCGTTATGTTTTATCGGAGTGCCAAGTTTAAAATCTTCAAGCAATATCTTTCCTTTTTCAGTAACCCGATCCGAATTCCATAGTACATCTTTGTCTAGTACAACCGACACGGAGGGTATACCATGTTGTTCAAGGTTTAATTTTATGTTGGATTGAATAAGCTGAATAGCGGGGCAGGCGGTAAATGTAGGTATCATTTTCACAACGACATTATTGTCGTTGATTAATACATCTGTAATCATACCCATATCGATCACAGATATAACGGGAATTTCAGGGTCCATAACTTTTTCGAGCAAGGACAGAACATATTCTTTGTTGATGTTCAGATGGTTTACCATTCAGTAGTATAATCTGTGCGAATAACCTCTGTCATTTCATTAATAAGGTTTTCTAGTTCAGTTAAATGATATCCCCTTCTACCACCAAGTTTAATTTCGCCATCTTTAATTACAGGCACCTTGATATTAAAACTATTCAACGATTCGGTAATGAAACTATGCCACTTATTTTGTAATGCTAATTCGCCAACAAATATTCCATTATCGATTAAGTCTGACTCGTAATTACCCAACTCAAACATACCCATGGCGTATGGAAGCAACTCGTCCACGGCACTCTGTATGCGCAATTTGCTTTCTTCATTGCCGTTAAGTGTTAAACATTTCATCCAGATGTCGGCATGAAGAGTATGGTATTTTATTTCACCCTTAAATTTTGTAGCCAAAGATTTCAGCGGCAAAAATGTAGAATTGCTTAGATAGTTATACCGGAATGATTCGGCATGATCAAATAAATAATGACGAACCAAGGTAAAGGCATAATCGCCAATAGGCAGTTCGACAAACTGACAAGATTTAAAATCAGAGGCGTTTCGACGAAAAGCAATAAAATCCGGAACCTCCATATTAAACTGCTCATGCAATATATTGTACAATGCCTGAGCGTGACCTATCTTGTCCTGAGCCATTGATGAAAAAGAGATGTCTTCTTCCAACATAGGGCCAATACCGGTCCATTCGCTGTTCCGGTGACCAATGATTAAGGCATCGTCTGCCATTCGCTGAATTAAATCTTTAACAGATTCCATGGTTTATTTTGGTGCGTTTTCTTTTTTGAATTTATTTATTTTATCACGCACCTTGAAGCCGCCAGCCTCACGATACGTTTTTTCTGGAGTAGTTTCAAACATATCTTCATCATCGTAATGGAATGAGTAAATATTTGAAGATTGAGTGACCCACATATTGGCACATTTTAATCTTCTTCCGTATTGTTCTTTGGCAAAAACAAGAGCCATTTCCGGGTTAGCGGCATGCACAATACCAACGTGAACGTGATGTTCGCCACGCTTGCGCTGATGGAATACCTCATATGTTTCCCAGTTTTCCATAACGTTGAGAACAACATGTTCCGGATTTTTTTCCAGATCAATGCGGCGAATACGAGGATCCAGGCTTTCAATATTAGGCATAGGGAATCGTTTGTTTCATCGTTTGTTTTAATAAAGCATTGCGTACCCATCGGTTAGATTCTTCTGCAAACTTTCTAACCGCTAACCGTTCAGCGTTACAAGGACCATCACCATTAATGACGCGCTTAAACTCGTTCCAGTCAGGATCAGAAAATTCCCAGCGTCCCGTTGATTCATTTTTTTTCAGATTAGGGTCGGGAATCGTGATGCCCAGCTCCAGTATTTTGGGAACATACATGTCCAGGAACTGATTGCGCATATCATCGTTAGAAGCCATTTTCACTTTCCAGCGCATAAGTTTTTCACCATGAACCGAAGCTTTATCAGAAGGGCCAAAAAAGTGAATGATGGGTCGCCACCAGCGATTCAGGGCGTCTTGTAGCATATCTTTTTGTGCTTTTGTACCAACGGCCAGGGCAATAAACGCATCATGACCTTGTTTTAAGTGAAATGATTCTTCGTAGCAAATACGTTCCAGAGCGCGGCAATAAGGCCCATAGGAGCCTTTAGCGTTTGCTACCTGATTTACGATAGCTGCCGCATCAATTAAAAAACCAATCACCGTTACATCTGCCCAGGTTTTTGCCGGGTAGTTAAATACATTCGAATATTTCGATTTTCCGCTTAACAGATCGTTAATCATCGCTTCGCGACTCTTTCCCAAGGTTTCGGCGGCGCTATATAGCAGCTGGGCGTGACCCATTTCGTCCTGTACTTTGGCTATAAGCACTAACTTTCGTTTAAATCCCGGAGCCCGGGTTATCCAGGTGCCTTCGGGCAAAGCGCCAATAACCTCAGAATGCGCATGCTGTTCAATTAATCGGATTAATTGTTTGCGATATTCAAAAGGCATCCAATCATGAGGTTCTATTTTTTCGCCCGCATCGATTCGTGCTTCAAATTCCTGAAGTTTCACCGGGTCGTCGATGTGATCTTTTTGGTCTTTATCTGATGGTTCTGAGAAGATGTAACCGCCTCCGTACATAAGGATTAGTTGTTTTTTATTCCGTTTAAAAAAATGTCAGTAATGATGTCAGAAATCTGTGAAGGGTTTAGTTTACCGTTTGGCTTGTAATAATCGTACAACCAGTTAATAGAAGAGAATAAAACCATCATCACAAATTTTTCGTGTATGTTTTTGAATAAACCCAGTTCTTCGCCGCGGCGAATCAGGTCGCGGTAGAAGCCTTCGTAGTTGTTGCGCATTTTTTTGAACGCACTCAGGTGTGGCTCGCTCAGGTGTTTCCACTCGTGAACAAATACGGCAGACTCATCGGCATGCGACGTAATAACCAACACATGCAGTCGTATGGCTTCTTTTAGTTGCTCCTCAGGCCTCTCTTGCAGGTGTTTTACTAATGGTATAATAGCTAAAAACTTTTCGGCCATAGTGAAGCATATTTGTTGCAACATGGATTCCTTTGAATCGATATGATTGTAAAGACTAGCTACTTCTATACCTACCGTGCTTGCGATATCGCGCATAGAGGTAGCACTGTAGCCACGCTCGCGAAACAAGTTACGCGCCGCAGAGTTGATATGTTCTTTACGCTTCACTTTTACCGACATAAATGATATATTTCAAACAAAACTAACACTCGTTAGTTTAAAAAACAAAAAATTATTTTCTAGACATTGATCTGAAGGATATGCTCCCGGATGTCAACATTGTATTTGTGATTAGTAAAATTATTTTAACCCCGGGGACATGTGGAATAACAAAATACGAAACGGACCTTCTAAAATAAAAAGTCCATCAATTAATAAAGCGTTATGATTAATAAATTAAAGGTGCTCGGATACAATGTCGTTAAGGCCCTTTGTTTTTTTAGTAAAAACAAATTTTCCTTTACTAAAATTATTAACCGGCCAACCATTCCATAATAGATAATTGCCTTGGGCATCTTTGTAATTATAGAGCGCCACAGTATTATCCGTAAACCCCCAAATCATTGTATTGGCAGATTGTATAGGGTTAAGTTCGCTTTCTGCCTCTTGCTCGGGGAAGCGCACGGTTACGTTAGTAAATTTGTGATAGATTGTTTGCTGTAGCCAGCCGCTTCCCACACCAAAAATGGTAAGGATATCTGAAAGCCCGCCGGCAATAGCGGTAGCCTGAAGCTTAAACTCAACAGTAAACTCATCTGTGACTCCCTCCCCAACAAAAAATTCACCGGTGTTAAATCTAAAATTAGCATAATCAAAAACTTGATTCATTAATCCGGAGGCTTGAGACCAATTGGAGCCGCCATAAACTAAACGGGTTGCCATAGGGGCTTGTGTACCAAGCATACCATTATCATCTGTTAACTGAATGGCGGTTACGGGTATAGAGATTTCAGATAAGATATCATTACCGGCCGCATCATAGGCCTCGGTTAACTGCCAAGTGCCCTGCATAAGTATTTTGGTTGCCGTTGGCTCTTTGGTGCAACTTGCCAATAATAAAGAAATAAAGGCAACAAAAGCAAGACTGACAATAGGAGCGGGTAATATGCGATTGATCATAAGGAAAAGGTTTAATTATTACTTAACTTGTAAAGATAAGGTAGTTTTTTAGTCTGCAATATCCGGCACGCCACATTTTACAAAACATAAGCCAAAAAAAATAAGATGCGCATAATGGTACTTTATTTACAGGCTGCTATTTTCAAAATATTGGGATTCAACTGGATAATATTACCTGCTTAAATGCCGAACCCACCGGCTATGATTACATGGTATCTCGAATCAACTACAGCTATATCGGTGTGGGCATAAAAGAAACATTTTCAGATAATAAAGTAATACTCTATCCTAATCCGGCAAGCGATGTAGTATAAATACAAACAGATCCAATTTATTAGTCGGGGTTCTTTGCGTGTCTTTAATTCTATAGGAGTGCTTGTTATGCAAAAACAAATAACAGACAACAATATAAATATGGAGGTTGGCCATTGGCCGCCGGGTATGTATTATCTGCAGTTATCCACCGAAAAAGCATCTGGCGTTCGCGGTTTTGTGATTCAACACTAGGATATTTCTTATTTCTGCATAAACGCTTACATTTGCATCGGAAAATGACAGAGGGGACCGAAAGTCCCCTTTTCTTTTATACCTAAATGAACAACATCAACGACATCGTACTTGAACATTTGCAACCCATACTTGGGGAGCTGAATCTGTTTCTGGTTGAAGTAAAAATCAACGAAAGAACAGAAACAGTGCGTGTGTTTATTGATAAAATGGACGGCATCACCATAGATGATTGTGTGGCCGTGAGCCGAGCCTTGGAAAAATCGCTGAACGAAGCCTTCAACTTTTCGGAGAAATACGCGCTCGAGGTTTCCTCACCCGGCGCCGACCAGTCTTTCAAGGTACACGAGCAGTATGTGCAATACCTCAACCGCCCGGTAGAAGTGATAGCTTTTAACGGCATGAAATACACCGGCAACTTAAAACAGGTAAGCGATAGCGGTATAGTGATTACCACAGAGAAAAAGGAAAAGAAAAACATCCTTCACGAAGACATCAACCTGAGCTTTCAGGACATTAAATCCACAAAACCATTTCTTAAATATTAAAACCAATTCAAAAAAATGAACAGCATTGAATTAGTTGAAAGCTTTAGCGAGTTTAAAGACCTCAAAAACATAGATAGGCCAACTATGATGAAAGTGTTGGAAGACGTATTCCGTACCCTGATTCGTAAAAAGTATGGCACCGATGAAAGCTTTGACGTGATTGTTAATACGGAAAAGGGCGACCTTGAAATATGGCACCGACGCACCATTGTGGAAGATGGTATGGTGGAAGACCCTGTTTCGCAGGTAGGGTTAACTGACGCACAAAAACTGGAGTCTGATTACAGTATTGGAGAAGAAGCGGTTGAGGAAATTACCTTGGCTTCTTTCGGTCGCAGGGCTATTCTAACGGCCCGTCAGACGCTTGCGTCTCGAATATCAGAGCTCGAAAAAGATGAGATATTTAAGAAATATGAAGACCGTATTGGCGATATTTTAACTGCGGAGGTATATCAGGTTTGGAAAAAAGAAACCTTGTTGCTTGACGAAGAGGGTAATGAGTTACTGTTGCCCAAGAACGAACAGATTCCGGCCGATTTTTTCAAAAAAGGGGACACCGTGCGTGCTGTAATCAAAAAAGTAGAAATGAAAAACAACCAACCCATGGTTATTCTTTCCCGAACCGCACCAAGCTTTTTAGCCAAGTTGCTGGAAAATGAGGTTCCGGAAATTTTTGATGGCATCATTCAAATCAAAAAGATTGTTCGCGAGCCCGGTGAACGCGCCAAGGTGGCAGTGGAATCATACGATGACCGCATCGATCCGGTAGGGGCTTGTGTAGGCATGAAGGGATCGCGTATTCATGGTATTGTTCGTGAGCTGAAGAATGAAAACATAGACGTTATCAATTTTACCAATAACACCAGCCTCTTAATTACCAGAAGCTTAACCCCGGCAAAAATTTCAAGTATAGAAATTGACGAGGCCAACAAACGGGTATCTGTATTCCTTAAGCCCGATCAGGTATCCTTGGCTATTGGCCGCGGTGGCGCCAATATTCGTTTGGCCAGTCAGTTAACCGGCTATCAGATTGATGTGTTCCGCGATAATGAAGAAGAGGATTATGATATCGATTTAGAAGAATTTGCAGATGAAATTGATGATTGGATTATTAATAACCTGAAGGCTATTGGGTGCGATACCGCAAAGGATGTGTTAAATCTGAATGCGGAAGAAATTGCACGTAGAGCCGACCTTGAAGAAGAAACCGTAAAAGAAATATTGCGCATACTTAAATCCGAATTTGAGAATGAAGGATAATACCTAATTTAACACCCGAATGTCTGACACAACACAAACAGAAAAAAGAATATTAGCAGTTGCCAAGGAGCTGAACATAGGCGTGGCGCATATTGTAGACTATCTTAACAGCAAAGGCTTTAAGATAGAAAACAAGCCTACATCTAAAATTACGGCAGACATGTACGGTGTGTTGTTGGCAGAATTTTCACAGGATAAGGCCATAAAACAAAAGGCAGATAAAATCAGTCTCGGACGAGGAGCTTCTGCGACAACGCCACACGCCCAAGAAGAGCCCAAGAAAGAGATTGTCTCTAAACGCGAGGAGAAAGAGATATTAATTAAAAATGTTACGGCCAAAGAAACGGTTGTAAAGGCAGAGCCGGCTAAAGAAATTAAGCAGGAAAATGTGGCTCCGGAACCGGAGAAGCCGGCAGAAGAAAAAGTAAAATCGAAAGCTCCTGCACTGGAAGGTCCGAAAATCTTAGGAAAAATTGATTTAGACCCCAAGCCAAAAGAAAAAGAAAAACAAGAGGAAACGCCGAAAACAAAGGGACGCAAAAAAGCGACAGCACCGGAACCCGAAGTTAATCCGGCACCTGAGTCCCCTAAGGCGCCAGAAGTCCCACCGGCAGAGCCGCCGGCACCGGAACAACCCAAGCCGACGGAAGTAAAGAAGACGGAATATGAGATTTTGAGCGGCCCCAAGGTATTGGGCAAAATAGATCTTAAGGCTATACAGGACAAAGAAAAAGCGGTGGCTCAGGCTCAGGCTCAACAAAAAGAGGCTCAACAAGAGAAAAAGCGTCAGCGTAAGCGCATTTACAGTAGCGATCAGAAAAAGCCAATGGGCGGCGAAGGGGCCAAGCGAGACCCTCATCAGCGCAGAGATCAGCATCAGCGTCGCGATCAGCATGGAAGAGGTCGCACAGACAAACCGGATCAACAGGAAGTTTCTGAAAAAGAAATTCAAGATAAAATTAAGGAAACCATGGCCCGCCTTGGAAGTGGCACAAAAGCTAAACCAACCAAGGCCGACTACCGAAGGATTAAACGTAAAGAAGCTGGTGCGGAGAAAGAAGTCAGCACGGGCAATGAAAAAGCAATTATTCAGGTAACAGAATTTATCAGCGTATCTGAGTTGGCCAGCCTGCTGGGCGTTGCCGTGGTGGAGGTTATCAAAACCTGTATGAGCCTCGGTATTATTGTATCAATAAATCAGCGTTTAGATGCCGAAATAATTGAACTTGTGGCTCACGAATTTGGTAAAGAAATATCCTTCATAAGTGTTGAAGAGCAAGCGGATATGGAAATTGAAGAGGAGCAGGATGACGAAGATAGTTTACTGCCCCGCGCACCCATTGTAACCATAATGGGACACGTTGATCATGGTAAAACATCACTTCTGGATTATATCAGGGAGGCTAATGTTGTTGCCGGCGAAGTGGGTGGTATTACGCAGCATATAGGCGCATACGAGGTTACTAAAGGCGAAAAGAAAATTACGTTTCTTGATACACCCGGACACGAAGCGTTTACAGCGATGCGTGCCCGTGGTGCAAAAATTACCGACATCGCCGTAATTGTTATAGCCGCCGACGATAGTGTGATGCCTCAAACCAAAGAGGCTATCAGTCACGCGCAAGCCGCGGGGGTGCCGATAGTATTTGCCTTTAACAAAATGGATAAACCGGGCGCTAATGCAGACAAAATACGCGAACAGCTTGCTTCAATGAATCTTCTGGTAGAAGAGTGGGGCGGTAAGTATCAAACGCAGGAGATATCAGCAAAAACCGGATTCAATGTGGATTTATTGCTGGAGAAAATATTACTTGAAGCGGAAATTTTAAACTTAAAAGCAAATCCGGATAAAATGCCCATAGGCTCCGTAGTGGAAGCCACCTTGGATAAGGGGAGAGGGTATGTTACAACGATTCTGGTGCAGGAGGGAACCCTCCATTCCGGCGACGCAATTGTTGCAGGAAGTAATTTTGGGCGCGTGAAGGCCATGTTCAACGAACGAGGCAACCGAATTCACGAGGCCGGACCCAGCACTCCTGTTCTAATACTCGGGCTCGATGGCGCACCACAGGCCGGAGAAAAAATAAAAGGCTATGAGGATGAACAGGAAGCGAAACAAATAGCAACCAAGAGAGCCCAAATAGTTCGCGAACAAGGAATACGAACGAAGAAACATATAACACTCGACGAAATCGGACGACGCCTTGCGCTTGGAAACTTCAAAGAGTTGAACGTTATCGTTAAAGGAGATTTTGATGGATCGGTTGAAGCGTTGTCAGATTCCTTATTAAAACTTTCAACACAGGAAATTCAAATCCGCATCGTATTCAGAGGCGTTGGCCAGATTACAGAAAGTGATGTTCTGCTCGCTTCGGCATCTGATGCAATTATCGTAGGATTCCAGGTGCGCCCATCAGCAAGCGCTCGCAAATTAGCGGAGAAAGAAAATATAGAGATAAGACTATATTCAATTATTTATGACGCCATAAATGAAATTAAGAGTGCCATGGAGGGTATGTTGGAGCCTAAGATTGAAGAAAAAATTGTTTGCAATATTGAAGTCCGTGATGTGTTCAAAATCAGTAAAGTTGGAACCGTGGCCGGCTGTTATATGACAGAAGGTAAAATTAATCGCAACACCAAGGTGCATATCATCCGAGATGGTATTGTAATTTATACGGGAGAGCTCAGTTCACTAAAGCGCTTTAAAGATGATGTGAAAGAAGTAAGTGCGGGTATGGAATGTGGTATCACAATTAAAAACTACAACGACCTGAAGGCCGGTGATATCATTGAAGGATACGAAGAGGTTGAAGTTAAACGCAAGCTTTCATAGTATCTCGCCCAAAGACGATTTGAAATTAAAATTGAGTAAAATTGGGTGTTAAAAAAAAGCCGTGTTATTTCAGAAAAAATATTTAGTTATTCCTGTAATCCTGTTCCTTTCTTTTTCAGCATTTGATATTGTTGATTTCGAATACACCTCTAATTGGGAGAATACGTCCTGGATGGATTCAGACGGGAAACTTCAGAAGGCACCCAAAGGCAAAATAAAGTTTAGGTCATTCGGTGCAATTTGGTTATATCCGGAAGCAGGAAAAGAATTTGTATTATATCCCAAACATTATAAATGGCTTAAATTAAATGAAGGAAGTAATACACAGATTATTCTGCCTATTCCAAGAAACGGAGTTGGATCAACTTTGGAACCATATCAGGTATTAGCCTGGAACGACAAGTATATTTTGGCGGGATACATGTCTCCCAATATAGTGATGCAGCATATTATAGATAATCAATTTAAAAAACTCGAAAACATGCAGGGCTTTAATCAAAAGACGATTGACAAAAAGGTACAGCCCTACATCAGTGGCTGTGACATTATGTCGTCTATTAAGAAATCCGGGGGCATCTTGTATGCAAGCCCTGATTCGTCTTGCGATGGCAAAGAATCTATGAGTGATTTGTTGGTAAGGTTTGAAAAGATGAACTACTAAGCGAAATAAAATCGTGGTGATGTCAGCATCTAACTACTGCAAAACATCAACTTACCATTTCAATACAAACTCAGCATCTTCGAGTTCAATTTTAGTGTAGTACAGGTCTTTAATCACCTTGCTTTTATCTGTGCTATAATGCCATGGATCAAAATCGGTTACCGGAGCAACAAAACGATAGTCCGTAGTAATGATGTCTAGTTCTATTCCGGCAATTTTTGGATGCAATTCCGTTTCGTTGTACCCATGGAAAAAGACACGCGACTTTTTAAACTTACTATGGTAGTTTCCTTCTTTCATTTTTAGCGTAAGGCTTTTGTTTTTGGGATTAAACAGTATTTCGCGTCGATAGTACATTCCGTCTTCATAATCAAACCCGGCGCCGTCATCTTCGTAGTAAACAAACGACTCATTTCGAATGCCTTTGTATATATGAATTTCAAGCGTATCGCCCGGATCGCCATTTGCATGTGATACAGCGCGCTGTATGGGCACAATAGCTCCCTGCTTAACAAAAATGGGAATCTTATCCTTACCAGTTTCAATCAAAATTTCTTTGCCACCCTCATAATATTTATCTGTAAAAAAGTCGTACCACCCCCCCTCAGGTAAATATATTTTTGAAATCATTTGTGTGCTGGGAACAGGAGCAATTAAGACAGAGGGGCCAAACAGATATTCGTTTTGATAATTGTTGTTATAGATGTTTGTATCATTCATATAATCAATTACCAAACTGCGTTGTATAGGCATGCCGGTTTGTGAGGCCTCGTAAAAGATAGAATAGATATAAGGTAACATTCTATATCGTAGTTTGATATAGTTTCTGGAGATCTCTTCAACCTCTTCGCCAAAGGCCCAGGGTTCGGCATCTCGGCTATTGATCATACTATGACAACGGAAGAAGGGAGAAAAGGCGCCAATGGCTATCCATCGTGCAAAGAGCTCATTACTTGGTTCGCCGGCAAAGCCCCCGACATCATAACCCGCAAATGCAACACCGGCAAGCCCCATGCTATTGATCAAACGGATGCCGCACATCATGTGTTCATCAGAGGCTGTATTGTCGCCGGTCCAAACGGCGGCATATCGCTGTACGCCACTATATCCACTTCTGGTCAGCACAAAAGGTCTTTTTCCTTCCAATAGCTCTTTAGTTCCTTCGTAGGTGCTTCTCGCCATTTGCATGCCATATACATTGTGCCCCTTTCGATGACTTGCTCCTATTCCTTCGTAATTAAACTCAACCACATCCGGAACACGCTTGCCCCAGGTGGCGGGCTCGTTCATATCGTTCCAATAGCCTTCAATGCCATTGTCGATATGAATCTTGTATTTCTGCCCCCACCATTTTCTGGCTTCCGGATTTGTAAAGTCAGGAAAGTGACAGGTTCCGGGCCAAACTTTGCCACTATATAATTCACCGTCAGGATACTTTAGAAATAAGTCTTTTTTTATTCCTTCTTCATAATAGGGATAACCTTCTTCTACCTTAACTCCGGGATCAACAATCAGGATTACGTGAAAGCCAAGCCTGTGTAACTCATCCACCATATCGTTGGGATTGGGAAAGCGCTCCGGGTGCCACGTAAATACCTTGTACTCATCCATATAGTGAATATCCAGATAGATAACGTCGGCGGGAATATCTTTTTCTCGAAAGGTTCTGGCAACGTTAATTACTTCTTTATCCGGATAATAGCTGTAGCGACATTGCTGGAAGCCAAGCGACCAAAGCGGAGGGAGTTGAACGCGGCCGGTAAGGGCGGTGTAATGTTTTAAGATGCCGGCTATGTTGTCGTCGTAAAAAAAGTAATAATCCATTTCGCCGTCAGATGCTGTAAATGTGGTGAAGCGATCATTACTTGCCCCGAAGTCCATTATGGATTTATAGGTGTTATCATAAAAGACCCCATAGCAAAGAGCGCTATGAATGCCGATGTAGAAAGGGGTGCTGAGATATAGCGGGTCTCCATTGGTTGGATAGCCAAAATAATCCGTATTCCAATGGGTGTAGGACGAACCTCTTCGATTCAGGTTTCCGGTTTTTTCGCCCAAACCAACAAAAATCTCATTAGGCTGAATACTCTTATATGAAGCAACCTCGTTTCCAAACCAACCGGTTCCGAAAGAGGGGTGTTCCTGATGGATGATCTGACCTTGTAGGGTTAGAAATTGAATACGCAAACGGGTTTTGCTTATCAGAACCTTAATTTTTTCTGTTTGAATGACGTATTGTTCGTTCGATTCAAAAAACTGATGTTCTGTTTTTGAAGGAGGCGTTGTTATGGCGTATGAGAAGTCTTCAAACGATTTATTATTTCTTATGGCATTAACACGTATCGTATGTGCATTAAAAAGCTCAACTTTTACGGTTGCATTTTCGCAATGAAAAAGATAGCCGGTTGCTATTGTACTAAAAGTCTGTACAACGCCAATTGTTTCCAAACCCGGATCCTGTCGTTTCAAATTCTTATTCAAGAGTTAACGGTATTAATGAGATGATTATAATTGAGAAATGCTGTAAGCAAAAGCAGGAAGCGTATTTTGTTTATTGAGAGTGGTTCCCAGCAGTGCTTTAGGGTTATTAATGTCATCCGGCAAAAAGAATGTGGATGGCTTATTACGTACATTGACCACTATCAACACTTTTTGACCATTTCCTTCGCTGACAAAGGCATACACATCTTTGTTTTTGATGTCAATTCTAGAAATGGCGTTTTTGTATAAAGCACCATTCGACTTTAAGGACAATACATCGGTATAAAATTGATTTAGATCAGAATTCTGATTATAGTTAATGGTGTATTTCTCAAACAGATTTATTTTTTGATCGTAGCCTACTTCCTGCCCATTATATACAAAAGGAACGCCCGGCAAACAGGCGGAAATAACGAAGGCTGCTTTGGTGCCATCAAGGCTGATGAACTTGTTCTGAGGGATATCATCCCAGGAGTTTTCGTCGTGATTTGTGATAAATCGAATGTGCTTGTACGTTTCTGGGTATTGTATTTTTTCCTTGGCTAATACGGAATCTAATTTGGACAACGGTGATTTATTATTGAATACGTCTTTGAGCGCGTGGTAAAATTCCCAGCCATAAGTTATTTGAAACCCGGACTCGTATAAATCAGGCTTAGCGCCCTCGGCGAGCATAATAACAGGTTTAATTTTATTTAAGCTATCAATTGCCTCCGCCCAAAACGCAACAGGAACCATTTCGGCCACATCGCAACGGTATCCATCAATATCAAACTCTTTAACCCAATACATCATTGACTTAATCATTTCCTTGCGCATCTCTGCATTTTCATAGTCAAGATCGGCAACGTCGGTCCAATCAGCAACTGGGGGGATGATTTGCCCTGTACTGTCTTTTGTAAACCAATCCGGATGAGTGGTTACCCATTTATGATCCCACGAGGTGTGATTTGCTACGTGGTCAATAATGATGTTCATATTGAGTGCATGACAACGATCAACCAGCGCCTTAAAATCCTCGTGCGAACCATAATCGGGATGTACATCTGTGTAGTCTTTTATGGCATAGGGTGAGCCATAAGTGCCTTTTCTTTTTTCGATACCTGTTGGCTGTATTGGCATTAACCATAGGGTGTTAACCCCCATTGCCTTTAGTCGGGATAGATCGGCGGTGATCGCCTTAAAGTTTCCTTCGCGGGAGAAATTTCGAACAAACACCTGATACATGACCATTTGATCAAGTGATGATGGCTTGTAATGCGTTTGAGTCATTTTCTTTTCAGATTTTGTATTTGGAGCATTGCAAGAAAAAATCAATACCGCGGAAGTGATTGCTATGAAAAAAAAACGGTTCATTCGAATAGTTTAAAATGGCGCGTGAAATTAAACAATAGAAAGACTTGCAATATAAATAGCACTAATTTATATACAATCAACAGGTAAGCGGCCGGCGTCCGTGTGGATAATGTGTGAATAAAAACAGTGGCGTATTTAAAATTAAATAAAAATATTTGTCGAAGAAATAAATCATTTCATCGAAGAAATAAATTAAAACAGCGACAAAAAACACAATTAAAAATGAACAACAAAAAAACTTTACTGTCTGCCTTTTTCGTTATACTGTCATTTTATGTCGCCGGACAATCTAATGCGTTTCATCAGCATAGTTTACCAAAAATGCTTGAGTCTTATCCCGACTCAATCAATATTTCAATGGCCGAGTTTGAAGAACTGTTTCGGGCCGAGTCTCGCAATCCGATTACGCTAACGTCGGGTAATTCAAAATCAATAGAATTATCCTATATCAACAAAACGACATGGGAGGATAACAGCGTTACTGTTGCATATCGTGTCGTTAATCTTCCGGACGGAACAATTTTAAATATCAATAAAGTAATCAATAAAGGCGCCTGGGAATACAGGGCACATATTGTAAATCATAAATACGCCGACGCATACAAACTCATTACCAATAACACGCAACGGTTCGTGTTTAGAAAAATTGATACAGAACAAGTTGTTGCAGAATAATAATACAGTCATACATAAAACAATAAGAGAATAATGAAAAACAGTTTAGCCCTAGCAACACTCCTGCTTTTCGCCCTTAATGGTCTGGCACAGATACCGGTATTAAATAGTTTGCCGGGCAGTCAGTACGTCGTTTATCTGGATTTTGACGGCGAGGTAGTTAATAATACGAACTGGAGTGCAACAACGATAAATGCTACTTCCTCAGGATTAACAAGCGCTCAAATTATTGAGGTGTTTAGGCGGGTTTCTGAGAAATATCGCCCATTCGATGTAAATATTACAACAAGCCTTTCTGTATATAATGCCGCCGCTATAAATAAGAGAATACAAGTAGTTGTAACAACTACATCGTCGTGGTATGGATCGGCAGGCGGGGTGGCCTTTGTTGGCAGTTTTGGCTGGCCAGCGTATTCTCCGGCATTTGTTTTTCCAAATCAACTCACATACAATGCTGACTATGTTGCTACAGCTGCCGCACATGAGATTGGGCATACTTTGGCTTTAAATCATCATGCTCCATATGATGCATCTTGTAATAGAATAGGATATTATCATCCAGGTCAAGGCACCGGACAGACAAGTTGGGGTCCAATTATGGGAGCGCCCTACTATAGCAACTTTGTAGTTTGGTATAAAGGCCCCACCACCTCTCCGACCTGTGCTCAAACAAATCAGGATGATCTGGCCTTAATTACAGGGTATATACCTTACAGAAATGACGATCACGGTAACACCGCCTCGGTAGCAACAACGATGAATATTGTTTCTAACGCCATATCAGATTCCGGATCTATTGAAAGAAACAATGATGTTGATTTTTTTAAATTCACGTTATCGCAAACATCGAACTTGACTTTAAATGTTCGCCCTTGGTCATTAGACCCTCAGAATAATACGGCAGCTTGCTTGGATGCAAGGGTGGAATTATTGAATTCCGCAGGCGCACTGCTTATTGCCGATGAGAGCCCATCAACGTTAAATGCATCTATTTCTGTTTCCAATTTAGCCGCCGGAACATACTTTGTAAAAGTTGATGGTGTTGGCATATCCAATTATAACGATTATGGTGGAACAGGCCCCAATGATTATGGGAGTTTAGGGCGATTCTATTTGACAGGAACAATAACAAGTCTCGCTACGGGTATTAAACCGTCGGCAAATTTTAACATATCCCCCACGGCCTGCCAAGGAAGCGCAATCACAGCAACCAACACATCAACAAATAATCCAACATCTTTTTTGTGGACTTGTAATGGCAGCAACCCATCTACTTCAATCTTACAGAATGCCATATTTACCTTCAACTCACCCGGAACATATTCGGTTAAACTAAAAGCAACAAACTCTTTTGGATCAGATAGTATTACAAAATCAATAACAATTAACGCTAACCCAAGCATAACCGGCAGCGCGAACACAACAATCTGCAGTGGCACCACAACAACGTTGACAGCAGGAGGCGCAACGACTTATGTGTGGAGTCCAACAACGGGACTAAATATATCAACGGGCACCACCGTGAATGCCGCACCAACAGCCAGTACAACATACACGGTAGTGGGCACCGGATCGGGAGGGTGCACGGGCAGTAGAACAGTTGCGGTAACTGTAAACAGTGCTCCGACATTAACAACAAGCGCCAATGCAAGTATATGTTCGGGAACGTCGACAACAATGAGTGCAAGCGGTGCAACGAGTTACACCTGGACGCCCAACACATCAATCAACACGAGTACGGGTAGCTCGGTCACCGCCACACCAACATCAAGCACAACTTACACGGTCACCGGCTCGGGAACAAATGGGTGTACATCAAGCAAAACCATAACGGTAACAGTTAATGCCAATCCGGTGTTGACCGGCAGTGCGAACACAACAACCTGCAGCGGCACCACAACAACGTTGACATCAGGAGGCGCAACGACTTATGCGTGGAGTCCAACAACGGGACTTAATATATCAACGGGCACCACCGTGAATGCCGCACCAACAGCCAGTACAACATACACGGTAGTGGGCACCGGATCGGGAGGGTGCACGGGCAGTAGAACCGTTTCGGTAACTGTAAACAGTGCTCCGACATTAACAACAAGCGCCAATGCAAGTATATGTTCGGGAACGTCGACAACAATGACGGTAGCGGGAGGCAACACCTACGTGTGGTCGCCGAACACAGCGATAAATAGTAGCACGGGAGGAGCAGTAACGGCAAACCCGACTTCAACGATAACCTATACCGTAACCGGAACGGGCGCGAATGGATGCACATCAAATAAAACTATAAGCGTAACCGTAAATTCGAACCCGGTATTGACGGGCAGTGCGAACACAACAATCTGCAGTGGCACCACAACAACGTTGACATCAGGAGGCGCAACGACTTATGCGTGGAGTCCAACAACGGGACTTAATATATCAACGGGCATCACCGTGAATGCCGCACCTACAGCCAGTACAACATACACGGTAGTGGGCACCGGATCGGGAGGGTGCACGGGCAGTAGAACCGTTGCGGTAACTGTAAACAGTGCTCCGACATTAACAACAAGCGCCAATGCAAGTATATGTTCGGGAACGTCGACAACAATGAGTGCAAGCGGTGCAACGAGTTACACCTGGACGCCGAACACAGCGATAAATAGTAGCACGGGAGGAGCAGTAACGGCAAACCCGACTTCAACGATAACCTATACCGTAACCGGAACGGGCGCGAATGGATGCACATCAAATAAAACTATAAGCGTAACCGTAAATTCGAACCCGGTATTGACGGGCAGTGCGAACACAACAATCTGCAGTGGCACCACAACAACGTTGACATCAGGAGGCGCAACGACTTATGCGTGGAGTCCAACAACGGGACTTAATATATCAACGGGCACCACCGTGAATGCCGCACCTACAGCCAGTACAACATACACGGTAGTGGGCACCGGATCGGGAGGGTGCACGGGCAGTAGAACCGTTTCGGTAACTGTAAACAGTGCTCCGACATTAACAACAAGCGCCAATGCAAGTATATGTTCGGGAACGTCGACAACAATGAGCGCAAGCGGTGCAACGAGTTACACCTGGACGCCCAACACATTAATCAACACGAGTACGGGCAGCTCGGTCACCGCCATACCAACATCAAGCATAACTTACACGGTCACCGGCTCGGGAACAAATGGGTGTACATCAAGCAAAACCATAACGGTAACAGTTAATGCCAATCCGGTATTGACGGGCAGTGCGAACACAACAACCTGCAGTGGCACCACAACAACGTTGACATCAGGAGGCGCAACGACTTATGTGTGGAGTCCAACAACGGGACTTAATATATCAACGGGCACCACCGTGAATGCCGCACCAACAGCCAGTACAACATACACGGTAGTGGGCACCGGATCGGGAGGGTGCACGGGCAGTAGAACAGTTTCGGTAAAGCTCACATCAACCTGCGGAGTGCCCACGGGAATAACCGTTCAGAATATCACGGGAACCTCTGCTCAAATAACCTGGAGCGCTCAACCTTGTGCGATTACATACAGATTGCAATATAGGGCATCTGGCTTAATATCATGGACTAATATAAGTTCAATTTCCGGAGCCACTATTTCAATAACCGGCCTACAGTCGAATACAACGTATCAATACCGGCTAAGGTCAAATTGCTCAACATCGACTAACTCTAATTACTCGGCAATTCAAACATTCTCAACAACATCCTCGCTTAAAACCAGTAACGAGCTCAACGATGAATATGAAACAGCCAATATTTATCCAAACCCAACATCCGGAATTTTGAATATTAATGTAAGTTATGATGAAGCCGGGATGTTGCAATTGGAGTTATATAATATTTACGGACAACGTGTATGGCAGCAATTTCAATGGGTTGAATCAGAGGGCGTCTTTAATTTTAATATCAGCCATTTAGCTCCGGGAGTATATATGTTAATGATGAGAAAAGAGCAAGAAACCAGTAGTTATAAATTGATTAAACAATAAAATATATCACTAGAGGATCGCTTGAACGGGAGGCTTGTTACTGATTTACTGCTATTTTAGCGCACGTTAATTTAATTTATGGCAGCTAAAACCAGCAAACAAGACGCACTTGATTATCACGCCAAAGGACGCCCGGGAAAGATAGAAGTCATCTCAACCAAAGACACCAAAACACAGCGCGATTTAGCACTAGCTTACTCTCCAGGCGTAGCTGAACCCTGCAGGGAGATAGCAGACAACCCCGAGGCTGTTTATAAGTACACCGCTAAAGGCAATCTGGTAGCCGTGATTTCAAATGGCACCGCAGTATTAGGTCTTGGCGACATCGGGCCGGAGGCATCAAAACCGGTTATGGAAGGCAAGGGAATTCTGTTTAAAATATTTGCAGATATTGACGTTTTCGATATCGAGTTGAATACAAAAGATATAGACGGATTTGTAAATGCGGTAAAGGCACTTGAGCCAACTTTTGGCGGTATTAATCTGGAAGATATTAAAGCCCCCGATTGCTTTGAAATTGAAACACGACTGAAGAAGGAAATGTCAATTCCTGTTATGCATGATGATCAGCACGGCACAGCCATTATCTCCGGTGCGGCATTGATAAATGCACTGGAACTGGTTGAGAAGAAAATAGACCGGATTAAACTCGTAGTCAATGGCGCCGGCGCATCGGCAATTTCTTGCGCTAAACTGTATTTAGCCCTCGGCGTTAAGAGGGAGCACATTGTAATGCTTGATCGCAATGGTGTAATACGTAAAGACCGACCTGATCTTGACGAAACAAAAGCCCAATTTGCCACCTCCCGAAACATCAATACGCTTGAAGACGCCATGACAGACGCAGATGTATTCTTAGGGTTAAGCAAGGGAAATGTGGTTACTCAAGATATGGTGCGCTCTATGGCAACAAACCCGATTGTCTTTGCGTTAGCGAATCCAGACCCTGAAATATCCTACGAATTAGCTGTAGCCTCACGCGAAGATGTCATAGTTGCAACCGGACGAAGCGATTATCCTAATCAGGTAAATAATGCGCTTGGTTTTCCATTTATATTCAGAGGCGCTCTTGATGTAAGAGCACGCGAAATAAATGAGGCCATGAAGCTCGCCGCCGTTTATGCTCTTGCCGAATTGGCAAAAAAGCCCGTTCCGGAAATGGTTAATATGGCATATAATCAAAAAAACATTTCATTCGGTAAAGATTATATCATTCCAAAACTTATTGATCAGCGTCTGATAACTGCGGTTTCACCTGCTGTAGCCAAGGCCGCTATTGAGTCGGGCGTGGCAAGGAAAATCATAACTGATTGGGAAGCATACGACAATGAACTTCGTAGTCGCCTTGGATTAGATGAAAACTTTACCCGTGTAATCGTAAATAAAGCCAAGCACAATCCAAAACGTGTTGTTTTTGCCGAGGCAGACAATTACAAAATCCTCAAAGCCGCTCAGATTGTAAAAGATGAAGGCATAGCCAAACCAATATTGCTAGGAGATGTGGAGAAGATAAAAAAACTCATCGATGAGAATGCCATTGATCTTGAGGATGTTCCAATCCTTGACCCTCGCGATGCGGCTCAATCCGATAAGCGAAATTTATTTGCTCAACAACTGTACGAAAAACGTCAGCGAAAGGGAATTACGATTTATGAGGCAAAAAAACTCATGAATGAGCGAAATTATTATGGCGCAATGATGGTGTTAGACGGAGAAGCAGATGCTTTAATATCGGGCTTAACAAAAAATTATCCCTCCACCATTCGGCCGGCATTACAGACCATAGGAAAAATGCCCGGCGTCAGTAAAGTTGCCGGCATGTATATCATGCTTACTAAACGCGGACCCTTGTTTTTTGCGGATTGCACGGTAAATGAAAACCCAGACACCCAAACGCTGGTTGACATCACCGTGATGACGGCAAAAGCGGTACAGCAGTTCAATATTCAACCGCGCATCGCCATGCTTTCTTATTCCAATTTTGGTTCAGCACACGGCGAAGAACCCGAAAAAGTTGCCAGGGCAGTAGCTATTCTAAAGAGAGATTACCCCGGAATGATGGTAGATGGTGAATTACAGGCCAATATTGCCATGAATCAGGAATTAATGCGCGATAATTTTCCATTTTGTACTTTAATGGGAGGGGGTGTAAACACGCTTATATTTCCTAATCTGGCAGCGGGTAATATCACGTATAAATTACTTCAGGAACTCGGCACCGCCGAAGCAATAGGTCCGGTACTTCTTGGCCTAAACAAGCCGGTACATATTTTACAGCTGGGGTCGTCGATCCGCGAAATTGTGAATATGGTAACCATCGCCGTAGTGGATGCGCAATCAAAAAACGGACGTTCATGATTTCATACCTTAAGGGTAACGTAGCGGCGTGTTCCGCAACTCAAATCATATTGGAGGTAAACGGCATTGGCTATAGCCTGCAGATTTCTTTGAACACCTATTCGGCCGTGCAGCAGTTGCGTGAATGTCAACTACACACATATCTCCATATTACGGGAGGTAATCAAAGTCCATTAATGGTTTATTTGTTTGGTTTTTATGAAGAGGCCGAGAGGGATATGTTTATACATTTATTAAGCATAACGGGTGTTGGAGCAAATACGGTGAGGCTTATTCTATCCGATTTAAAGCCGGAAGAAGTTCAACAGGCCATTCTTTCGGACAATGTTGGGCGATTTGAGCGCATAAAAGGCATAGGGCCTAAAACGGCTCAACGAATTATTCTCGAATTAAAGGATAAAATGGCCAAGACAATAATTTCGTCAAAATCAGATACTATCACACACAATAATATAGAAAACGAAGCGTTAAACGCGCTTATCTTGTTGGGATTCAACAAAACAACGGCCGGCGCCGCACTGCAAAAAGCCCTGAAACAAACCGGGGGAGAATTAACAGTAGAGGCGTTAATAAAGCAGTCTTTGCGTAATCTCTGACCGATAAGAACATTTATTTTTCACCCAATAAAATACTTTGAGCACCCGCATTGTAAGTTTACAACAACCCAACTAATACTAACAACCCAACACCCGTAATTCTACTGAGTGAACAAATCACCCATTCATATTGCTTTTATATTAACCTCCCTTGTGGTGGGGCTTTCCTTTATTTCTGCTATTGGTAAAACAGGAATTATTCCTGAACCGCATAGTATAAACCCCCGACCTACTATACTTGAAAATCCATCAGACACGCCTAAATTAAAGTATCCGATATCCGATAATAATTCTTCGTTTGGGGGCACTTCGGATGGTATCAACCTTGATGACCCATCCAATATCAAGGATAGTGTTGCTTACGACTTAGAGAATAATCAATATGTATTGTACAGAAAAATTGGCAATCAATTTTTCCGCGATCCGGCATATGTTTCCTTTGAAGATTTCCTTAAATATGAATTTCATAAACAGGATCAGGACTATTTGCATCAAAAAAGTACATCAAACAATCTGCTTAGCCGGCGAGGTTCTATGCCTCCGGTTAATGTAAATAATCTGTTGGTTGACCGGCTTTTCGGGGGCACTAACGTGGATATCAAGCCTCAGGGAAATATTGAGTTGACTTTTGGCGGTAACTATACCAACATACAAAATCCCGCCCTAACTGTTCAGCAGCGAAGACAGGGCGGATTCAATTTCGACATGAATATCATGTTAAATGTTGTTGGAAAGATTGGCGAAAAATTAAAGCTGACAACGAACTTTAATACACAGGCACAGTTCGACTTTGAGCGGCAGGTAAAATTAGAGTATACGGGCAGTAAGGATGAAATTATAAAGAAAATTGAAGCCGGTAATGTGAGTCTTCCTTTGAAAGGTTCGCTGATTACCGGTAGCCAGAGTTTATTTGGGATTAAAACACAATTACAATTTGGGCGACTAACGGTTACCAGTGTTATCTCTGAACAACGATCACAATCACAAAACTTAACCATCCAGGGCGGGCAACAAACACAAACGTTTAAGGTGTTTGCAGACCAGTACGATGAAAACAGAAACTTCTTTTTATCGCAGTATTTTCTTGAGCGGTACAATACTGCAATGTCTACCATACCGGTAATCACCAGTCCGGTTCAAATTACAAAGCTGGAAGTATGGGTTACCAACCGAACCGGAGCCGTTGCTGACGTTCGCGATGTGGTTGCCTTTATGGACTTAGGCGAAAACAAGCCATTTAATGGCGGAGGCTTAGGCCCTGTTGTTGCTAACTCCGGAAATGTTTTACCATATGCCTATTCTCAATTTCCACAGTTTAACAGCAATAACCTATATGATATTGTTTCAACCAATTCTGCGGCACGTACTTTAAACACAACGGTTAGCTCGCTTTTGGGACTTGGGTTTACGCAGGTTAGTGATTTTGAAAAAACATATGCCCGAAAACTCAGTCCATCCGATTATACCTTTCATCCACAGCTGGGTTATGTTATGCTGAATCAGCAATTACAACCCGATGAAGTCTTAGCGGTTGCTTATCAGTATACCTATAACGGACAGATTTATCAGGTGGGGGAGTTTGCAAATGATATTCCGCCGGACCCCGCCACAGCCAATGTGTTATTTCTTAAAATGCTGAAAAGCACAGCGGCACGACCTAAACTTCCTATCTGGCAGTTGATGATGAAAAATGTTTACACACTGGGCGCCTTTGGAATAAGTCCACAAGACTTCAGACTTGATGTGGTATACCTTGATCCCGGTGGGGGTGAACGACGCTTTATTCCGGCCGAGCCCCTCAATACCCTTCCATTAATACGCTGGCTGGGTCTTGATCGCCTGAATAATCAAAATGACCCCCAGCCGGACGGGGTTTTTGATTTTATTCCGGGTCTTACTATTAACCCTCAAAACGGGAAGGTGATATTTCCTGTTGTAGAGCCATTTGGTCGCGACCTGACTAAAGTTTTTGGCAATTCTCCTGAAGCAAAAAAATATGTTTATCAAGTTTTATATGACTCCACAAAATTTGTTGCGCTTCAGTTTCCCGAGTTTAACCGATTTACACTCAAGGGAACCTATAAAGCAAGTTCATCATCCGACATTTCCCTTGGCGCGTTTAACATCCCGCAAGGCTCTGTTTCGGTTACGGCGGGTGGGCGCATTTTGCAGGAAAACTTAGATTATACCATAGACTATAATTTGGGTCGTATAAAAATCATCAACACCGGTATATTAAATTCCGGCATACCCATTAATGTTCGATTTGAAAACAACCCGGCATTTACCTTCCTTCGAAAAACACTATTCGCATCAAGGTTTGATTACTTCGTTAACGACCGCTTTAAGCTCGGCGGTACATTTATGAGGCTCAGTGAGCGACCGTTCACACAAAAACTGAATATCAACGACGACCCTATTGCCAACCGAATCATTGGAGCAGACGCAAATTATCAAACCGAGGCGCCCTGGCTTACCCGCCTCATTGATAAGATTCCTTTAATCGACACAAAAGACAAATCAACCATAACATTCACGGCCGAAGGAGCTAAACTCATTCCAGGCCACTCAAGGGCCATTGGAGATGAAGGTATCGTTTATATTGATGATTTTGAGGGAACGCAAACCACCTACGATCTTCGCTTTCCGTTTTTTAACTGGACATTTGCCAGTACGCCAACTCTCCCCAAATTTTTACCTGAGGCCTCATTGGTAAATGATTTATCCTATGGATTCAAGCGAGCCAAACTCCAATGGTACAATATTGATCCATTCTTTTACACCAATAGCGCACCTACCGGCATCAGGGACAATAAAACCGAGCAGTACGGTTATTACACCAGGCAGATGTTTGAAACAGATATCTTTCCCGGCCGACCGAACATCAATCCAAATGGTCTGCCTCCAATTTTAACAACGTTTGATTTGCGGTTCGATCCACGGAAACGAGGGCCATATAACTTCAGAACCAACAATCTGGATCCGAATACCGGCTTCTTGCTCAATCCAACAGAAAATTGGGGCGGTATTATGCGATCTATTGACTTTAACGACTTTGAAAACGCAAATATTGAGTTCATTCAATTCTGGATATTAGACCCATTTCTGGATGGCGTGCCACAAGGCCAAATCGGGGACATGTATGTTCAGTTAGGTAATGTCTCAGAGGACATTCTAAAGGATTCCAGGTTGTTTTTTGAAAACGCCTTACCTCCGGATGGTAACAAATCCAATATGGACGAGACGGCTTGGTCTTTTTTATTAAAACAAGGTTTACCGCCGGTTGCCAACGCATTTGACAACAATCCAACCGCCAGACAGTTTCAGGATATCGGCTACGATGGAGCCAATCAGAGCGAGGAACGAGCCCGTTATACCGATTACCTGAACATCATTCAGAGCACCCTGAGCGGCGCTTTGTACAATAATATAAATGAGGATCCATCCAATGACAATTACAGATACTATCGCGACCAGTCGTTTGATAACAGCCAATCGGGTATCCTCGATCGATATCAGGATTTTAATAATCCCGATGGCAATTCGCCCATTTCACAATCCAATCAGGCCCTATCCTTTGCATCCACTTTTACACCCGAGTCGGAGGACTTAAACAGGGACTTAACGCTTAATGAAACAGAATCCTATTTTGAATACAAGTTCAGTTTAAATCCGGCCCTGTTAACACAAGGTCAGAATTTTATTACCAACATTGTTGAGACGCCGGCAAATGATGCAGATGGCAACCCAATAGGTACGATGCGGTGGTTACAGGTTCGTATTCCAATTTCTGATTACATACGCAGAACGGGAGGCATACAGGATTTCCGTTCTATTCGCTTTATTCGTGTTTTCTTAACCGGATTTGAAGAGCCCATTACACTTCGCTTTGGCCGATTAGAGTTATTGCGAAATCAATGGCGCCGATTTAACTTATCACTGCAAAGCCCCGGCGAATATCTTCCTAATGACAACACCTCGAGCACATTTTTTAATGTTTCATCTGTATCGTTTGAGGAAAACAGTTCGAAGCAGCCGGTGAATTATGTAATACCTCCCGGAATTGAAAGACAACAATTGGTTGGAACGGTGACTAACTTTCTACAGAATGAACAAGCGCTTCAGTTAAAGGTGTGTGACCTCCAGGATGGGGACTCCAGGGCTGCGTTTAAAAATCTGAATCTGGATATTCGTTATTATGAAAAACTGGAAATCTTCACCCACGCTGAAAGTGTTATCGGACAGCAACCTATTCAAGATAATCAGTTAACCGCTTTTGTTCGTTTGGGCTCCGATTTTAATAATAACTACTATGAATACGAGATTCCCTTGAAAATAACACCGCCGGGCACCTACAATAAAGACGACGAGTCTGATCGTTTGGCTGTTTGGCCCGAACAAAATAACATAACCATTTTTCTTCGCGAACTCGCCACGCTTAAGCAACAACGTAATCAGGCAGGCTTCCCACTTAACTTGCCCTTTGCCATAGAGAAAGATGGGGTTCGCGTTACCATAGTCGGAAACCCGGACATCGGTGTACTGCGAACGGCTATGTTGGGAATTCGCAATCCACAAAAAGGCACCTGGCCTAATGCCGATGATCCCGGAAATCCATTATGCGCCGAAGTGTGGTTTAATGAAATGCGGTTGACCGGATTTGACGAGGAGCCCGGGTACGCCGCCCTTGGTCGATTAGATATAAAGATGGCCGACCTCGGAAGCATTACCTTCTCGGGCAATATGCACACAATGGGCTTTGGATCGGTAGAGCAAAAAATAAGTCAAAGATTCCGGGATGATTTCTATCAGTATGATATTTCCGGAAACTTCGAAATGGGCAAGTTTATTCCTAAGGCCATAGGTCTTCGTGTGCCTGTTTATTTGGGTATTGCCAAATCGTTTAGCAGTCCTCAGTTTGATCCGTATCAGCTCGATGTGCGACTTAAAGATGTGCTGAATGTATTGCCTGAAAACGAGCGCGCCACATACCGGCGAACAGCACAGGACTATACTTCGATTCGAAGTTTCAACGTGACTAATCTCAGGCGTGTCAACCCTAAAAAAGGTGCTGTACCTCATTTTTATTCGGTAGAGAACTTGTTCTTTACTTACGCTTATACACAAACATTCCGAAGCACGCCGATCATAGAGAGTGATCTCACCGATAGATATCATGCTGAAGCCAATTATGCCTTCCCGGGTAAGTCTAACTTTATTGAGCCTTTTAGCAAGTTGTTGGGCGAACGAAAGGGCAAATACTGGAAACCCTTAAAAGAGTTTAACTTCAACCTGATGCCGACGAACATTGCTGTTAAGGTTCAATACGACAGGCAGTATGGGCAAACACAGCTTCGAGCACGATTTGAGGATGATTTTGTTGAACCCACCTTTGCCAAATTTTTTACAACCGACCGCAGTTACTCGTTTAAATATGATATTACAAAAGGATTAAACCTAGATTTTAATGCGATTAATAACGCCCGTATAGATGAGCCTGCCGGCGCTATAGATACCGAAGAGAAGCAGGATTCGATTCGAACGAATCTTAGAAAATGGGGCCGAAATACGCACTATAAACAAACCGCCAACTTCAGTTATGCGGCGCCCCTCAGCAAGATTCCGTTATTAGACTGGACGAGCCTCAACGTGAAATATGGCTCCGGATATGAATGGATGGCCGCACCGCAGGTGCTGGATACCACACTAAATGCAGATGGTAGCATTTACCGTATCCGACAGGTAGACAACCCTTTAGGTAATACGATAAACAACCAAAGAAATATTGCAATTAATGGTGATTTAAATATTCGCAGTTTATATGGGAAATGGAAATGGCTTAAACGTTATGACACCAATTTTATGCCCGGTAAATCACCGGCTCCGGGTGGCAAATCGCCTGTAGACTCCAAAAATGTAGATGAGGATAAAAACAAGTTAAAAAATAATCAGTCTGCACCGCCAAAAAGTTCGCCCGCCGTATTCGCACTGCGCCTGCTGATTAGCTTGAAAAAAATTAATTTTAGCTATAATCAAACCAACACCACCATAGTGCCCGGTTTTGTTTTCCGAAATAATATTCTGGGACAGAACCTGGCCAACTCCGCCCCCGGATATGATTTCATTTTGGGGTATCAGCCGGATTCGCTCTGGCTCTATGATGCGGCGGCCAAAGGGTGGCTGAGCAACAATCCGAATCTGAACTATCAATTTATTCAAACCCTCACCAAAACACTTAACGCCCGTGCAACATTTGAGCCGGCCAAAGACTTTATTCTGGATCTGAATATAAACCGCACGCTGAATACTAATACAAATGCATTTTTCCGAAACACCAATACCGTTGACAATCCGGTATTTAGAATGCAGAACCCACAGCAGAATGGCAACTTTACAATGACCTTTATTTCACTGCCTACGGCTTTTGCGAAATTCGACAGCGGATATTCAAAAACATTTAATCAGTTTGCACAATACAGAGAGCAGATCTCTGCGCGTTGGCAACAGCAAAATCCGGAGTCGCAGGGCTCTTTTGTGAATCCATACGACACCACATTAAACAATGCCAGCTATGCGTATGGCTATGGACCGTATTCTCAGGATGTGCTCGTGCCCGCATTCATCGCCGCATACTCGGGCAGAGATCCGTCTAAAGTAAAAATCAGGAGTATTTTCAGTGCCGTGCCCTTACCCAACTGGAAAATAACCTACAACGGTATCAGTAAATTTAAATGGGCAAAGAAATATTTCAATAACTTCAGCTTGTCGCACGGCTACACGTCAACTATTTCAGTAGGAACATTTCTCTCCGCTATCGAATACCGCGGTATTTCACAAAACGGAATTTTTATACCCAACGTAATAGATCAAAGCTCGGGCAATTTTGTGACGTATTATGATATTCCCGGCATATCCATTAATGAGCGTTTTTCTCCATTAATTGGCCTCGACATGAGCTGGCGTGTAGGTTTAACCACAAAGTTTGAATATTCGAGCGGAAGAAATCTGCAAATGAGCTTCCTGAATTATCAGTTAAATGAAACGCGCTCCAGAGACATAACGCTCAGCTTGGGATATAAATGGAAAAATGCCCCTATACCATTTAAAATACATGGCAAGAAGCGCCGCCTGAAAAATGTGATCAATTGCAATATGCAATTTGGTGTAAACTCGAATAATACCAGCGCCTTCCGCCTGGATTCATCTTTACCGGCATTGCCAACCGCCGGAAATACAACCATACAGATTAATCCATCTTTCGATTATCAGGTAAATAACCGGTTAAACATTAAACTATTCTTTGACCGCAGATATACGATACCGGCCACTTCGGCATCGTTTCCAATAATATTTACTAATGCCGGGTTAACCGTAAGGTTCACGCTTCAATAGGTTTTAATTTAAGCTTGTTGCTGGTTCGACTTATTCTATCAATTAATCTATTATTTTTGGCCACACACTTTTTAGCACATGCATTTTCCGGAAAATCTTAAATATACCAAAGATCACGAGTGGATACTCGTTGACGGTAATTCAGCAACTATCGGTATTACTGATTTTGCTCAGCACGAGTTGGGCGATATCGTTTATGTTGATGTAAACACGGTGGGCAAGTCGCTCCAAAAGGAGGAGGTGTTTGGCACAATAGAAGCAGTAAAAACGGTATCGGATTTATTTATGCCGGTTAGCGGCACCATTACCGCCGTGAACGACGGCCTTAATAACACGCCGGAGTCTGTAAATAAGGATCCATATGGTGAAGGGTGGATTGTGAAGATTGCACTGACCAATGCCGCCGAAGTTGACGCGCTTATGAATGCTACTGCTTATAGAAGCAGTGTGGGCGCATAATCAGTCGATTCGCAGTGAAACCGTTTCGGTGCTTTTTGCCACCTGCATTATGGGCGCTTTTTATTGCCATCTTATGTCTGATGCCTCAACGCAATATTCCACACCCAAACTGGCTTATATTTCCCAATGCCGACAAGTGTGTTCATGCCCTCTTTTACAGTGTGCTGTTTTTGTTCATCCATCGAGCCCTTTTAATATTAAAACGCCCCATCGCCCTATCGGCGATTATAAATTTTATCATTTGCCTGATTTATGGATTAATGATTGAGCTGGCTCAGCACTACCTTACTCCCGACCGGGCATTTGAGTGGCTTGATCTGAGTGGCAATAGTTTGGGTGCATTGTTTGGATGGATGCTTTCTATGCTCTTGCCCGAAAAAATATTTTTTGCTTACATCAAAATATAAACACGCCCTGTGTGTTATACTGTTACTTTGTAGAAAACTATGAGACACGTTTTATATCTGCTTGTAATCATGCTGACAAGTATTTCTGTCTTTGCTCAAACTCAAACACAGGATGAACAACTGGCCTTGTATTATTACAATAACGGCGAATTTGAAAAAGCCGGGGAGCTCTATGAAAAATTATATACCAAATACCCGCAAACAATTACCTATTACAACTACTATTTCAAAACACTGCTTCAGTTAAAACAGTATGAAGACGCCCTGAGAATTAATAAAAAGCAAATTAAAAAATTCCCTGCAGACGGAACCTATCTGGTAGATGTCGGTTACACCCTGCAGTTGCAGGAAAAATCTAATGAGGCAGAACAGTATTACAATGAAGCCATCAACAAACTACAGCCGGATATGGCTATGATCACTCGTTTGGCTAATGCCTTTTTGGCCATTAACAGAAACGACGAGGCGCTTCGAGTATATGAAAAAGGACGAACCGTGCTCGGGAACAACGGATTATTTATAAATGAATCGGCATTGATTTATCAAAAACAGGGAGATGCGGCGA
>Ga0315901_10000039_pt1 | contig 172732 bp, 225 predicted proteins | sample LakEriMetagenome_10_FD_203761 | JGI IMG/M metagenome (GOLD analysis project Ga0315901, IMG submission 203761) | Freshwater fungal communities from buoy surface, Lake Erie, Ohio, United States - Buoy 2 MA116 | ecosystem: Environmental > Aquatic > Freshwater > Lake | place: USA: Lake Erie, Ohio... | reverse complement strand
GTTTTCACTAAAAGAAGACATCAAAAACGCGTTAACACCAGATCCTCTAGTTAATTTATTATTATCACTAACAACTTCTCTCGGATCTTTAAATCGAAGACGAGGTGGTACACTCCATAGATTTTTAGAATTAATGCCTATTTGATCAAAATCTAACTTAGCTTTAAATGTATCGTCTCTTGGTGAAATTATTTTTTGAAATTTTTCAAATGCAATAAAAACAGTATTTTCTTCTGCGTATATATAATTGAATTGTTCAAATTGACTAGAGTTTTTAATCCATCCACTAGTATATCTTTTTACCTTATTAATATTCTCTCTATTAACCGCTTGAGAATACGTAAATTGATCGTCTAATATTAATCTATTTCCATCAATGTATAAAATACCGTTCACGCATTTCCAATCTCCACTTTTTTGATCTGCGTTTTTCTGTATGTATTTTCCTTGATAATAAAAAGTATACACAGTATTATTTGAATCCTTTCTATATACTATTGCGAATTCTCCATTTTTTAGTTGTTGTATTCTCTCTTTATTATTTTTTACAAGCTGTTGAAAACACGGTGGCCACTTTTCAGCATCGTTAGCATATTCAGCAGCAAGCTTAATCTCAGCGGCTTTTTCACTTTCACGTTTTTTAAGAGCTAAAGAGTTTTGGCTATTTACGAGCTTTTGTACCGCTGCGCTAAATACTTTTGTTAGACTGTTCACGTTGTTAACTCTAACGCTTTCACCCAAAACGCCTAAACTCATCAATTTTAAACTACAATCGTAACCACCGTCGGTGTTGGAAGTAAAGCTAAAGTTCGTAACTATTCCCAACATCGCGTCGTAGTTACCGTCGCTGTTTCTTACTGATTTGGCTATTTTGTATCTTAACAAGTCTTTATCCAAACCTTTTTCGAACGGATCTATGCTGTAATCTTCTCCTTTGTATAGCGTCGATTGAGGTTTAATTTCGTCTGCTGATGTCTTGTCCTCTTTGTAAAAGAAGGTGTTACCCCATTCCAAAAACATGGTGTATCCCAATTTGAAATACAACAAATCTACGATGTCTAGTTGAGCTTTATCGTTAACGCTAAATTGAATGTCAGCCGCTCTTATAGAACCCAACTTGCCCTGCGTCTGCACTTTTACGCTCTTTATCCCGGGGAATGGTCTGAAACCGTACTCTCGAATCTCGTTTTGTCCAAGCATTCCGTAAGATCCGTTTAAGCCTATTCCAGATCTCAATTTGTAAGAAGGGACGTTGTTGGAAAAATCGTCGACATTGACGTTGGTTATACCAGAGTAAGCGGATGTTCCTCCAAATAAAACAAATTGTTTAGCAAATAATTCTGGAATTATTGCGGTTACGAAACTTGTAGGTGATTTTTTGCCTACGTTTACTGATGAAACCAGTCTAACCCAACCAGATTTGTTGGCGATTTGCACAAGATTTGTGTTGTCTCTATTGTCTATCGAGTTCATTTCAGACCTGAGCAACACTTGGTTCATAACCCACTGCGGTATTGGGTATCCCAAAACGTTATCTATGTTTGTGTAAGACATTTATTACCTTGTATAATTTTCTTGTTTGTATTGATTTATAGCCGCTGGTGCGTTTGCCGGTATTCTCAGTTGCGCACCGATGGGGGGATATATTGAATCTCCCGGAAGGTTATTAGCTGACGCTATCACCCACCAAAGAGTCATGTCCCCATAAAAGTCCAAAGCCAACAGGTCCAATCTGTCTCCAACAGTGGTTATTACGTAATTATCGTTTTGAACAACTGGTATGTCTGGATACACGTTTGTTTGTATGTATTGTTCTCCAACGTTGTCTACTTTGGTAGTTGGTATGGTTTCGTATCTGTATGACATTATATTGGTCTATTTACTAAATTAGAAGGCCTTCTAGCGTTCTGTTGATTTTGTATTATATTGTTTAAATCCTCAGTATTTACGGTAGGTCTTTGCAATTGTTGCAATCCCGTATTCAGTCTAGCGGTTGCGTTTCTAAGAGAGATAGTTTGTTTTGTTAAATAGTCGTTAGCTATTATATTTGTTTGAGAAGCGTACGTTGTCTTTTTTGGTAAAATGTCGTGAATAGGTCTAAAAGTCACTTGCACGTCCAGATAGTGTGGCAATTGCTCTCCGTCATCTATTTCCCAACTAGACATTTGGTCTATGTTCACGTTAACCGATTCCAAAAACCCGGGTACCCTGTACAAATAATCTCCCACTGTGACTCTCACCAAAGAAGAACGCATTATTCCGTTTGCGCTATAATCAGGGTAAACTTGGGAAACAAGTAAGTTGAGCTTTTCGTAAACTCTAGACATTTCGCTTCTAGAAAAAACAGCTAACCTAAAAGAAAATCCCACGGTTCTAGAAAAACCTTGATACGTAAAAAAGTCCTCTCCTCTACCGATGTACTTAAACGTGTTGTAAGAAGCTTGGTGATTGTCCGTCAATCCAGCTGTTAAAAAGGCCCTGAACTGTAAAAACAAAGCGTTGTCAGGATCGTCGTTTTCTATGCACTCAAAACCGAATTTTATCAAGTCGTCTTTTGCGTCAGGCCACGGATCACTACTATACTGTTTTATATCGGAAAAATTTATGTTGTCCGTTATAGAACCGCTAGAATACGTGTAGAATTTGTAGTCTATAGCGTCTTGATCAGCTACCGGTAAATTCACGCTTGTCAGCCTTTCCATTCTAGCTTTGGCGCCCCTTACTTTTTGGTTTGCTATTTGATCGTAGCTTAAAGACGCACCAGAACGCACCTTGTTAACCGCGGTTGTGGTATCTTCGTACCTTCTTATAGTTGTATTACCTATTCCGTAAGCTGAACCAGGACCTCCCAAATAGTTCTGGATTACGTTCCTGTTTAGCGATATTCCCAACTGGTTTATTTTGTTCAGGCTTCCAAGTACGTTTGTGTTGTTACTGATCGGGGAATTGCTTGTTAGCTTAAGCTGTTGGAGTATCAATAACCTGTTTTGGCTTTGGGCCTCGTCAACTGTCATTCTCGATTGCGCTCCAACAATGTTGCTGTAATATTTAGAAGATAGATCCAAAGGAAAAAGCCCGTGACGGTTGAAGTGAGTACCTGTGCCCGCTACTCCAACTTGATCAAGCGTGTTTCTTCCCCTGTTGTAGATTCTTGTGTTTTCCAAAATGCCAGGAAGAGCGTTAACCGATCCGAAAGCGAATAGCGATGTTCCCGTCTCTGTTTTTGGGTTTGACAGTTGGAGACCTATCTGTTTTGTAACGAAAGCAGTCCCCCTTGGAGAATCTGATAGAAACTTTTTTATCCGCTCCTTATCTATGCGTCCAGATATTGTAAGGGTTTGCGTTCCTATTTCAAAGTCTAATCCGCCTCCTCTAATGGGGTAATCAAGGCTGTATCTATTGCTTTTGTAGTAGCTTGCAAATTGCGTAGGAACGCCTGCTTGATCTATCGGAAATTGAATGTAAGGTTGACCTGAATAACCGTTGTTGGGTCTGTCAGATCCATACTTCAATGACGTGAATTTAGTTCTTAAGTCTATTAGAGGCATTTCTTGAATTTTATTATTTTTTATTGTCCCCCACTAGCAACATTTTTGTTTGTTGCGTTATCGTTCTTGGTTGTTGTATTTTGCACTTCAGCTTTTGTCACAGATCTGTGCAGCACTTCATTGTTTGTTTGCATTTTGTTTTCTATTAAAATGGTTTGAGGACCTGTAAATCCTTGATTCACTGTAGTGTTTGTTGCTGGTGCGTTTGTGGTTGTTTCTGATTTTGCTTTATTGTTCGAAACTCCGGGTCCAGCAAATTGTAAATCTCCGCCAAGCGCTCTTACGCGATCTCCTGCTCCTTCCAAAAACCCTTGAATGCTTTCAGCTTTTGCGTCTGATATCGCTCCGAAAAAGTCTAGTATAGATACTACTCCCCCTGCTATAGTAGCTACAATGTCTACTATTGAAGCAAAAACGTCTCTTATAGATACAATAACAGCTCTAATGTTTTCTGGTTTTGATAGATAGTCCATAAATCCTTCTATCTTATCTATTATTCCACTGCTTTCAACAAAATCGGATATGGACTGTTTTATCTTTTCCATAAAAGCCGCTATCTTTTCTTGCATTGAAGCATTCATCATGTTTTGGTAAGCTTCTTCTCCGACTGCTTCTTTTAAAGCCTTGTGAGTTTTGTACCGCTCAAGTCCTATTTGCAATTGTTGTCTAGCGTTGTCTGTGTCTTTGGCGCCCAATCTCGAAAGCAACTCTTGCCTCTTGAGCATGTCTCCCATTTGATCTCTGGACATTCCGAATGCTTTTGCTAGAGACTCCGCTTGGATCCTGTTCATCTTTAAAAAGTCTCCGCTGCTGCCGACCTGTTTATTTATCTCTAACGCTGCACCGGCTAGATCGTTGTTCAAAAACAGCTCTCTTGCCTTATTCAAATTTATCTCCTTGCCAGTCAACAGTTGCGCTTCAAACTCTGCGCTTATGCTTGATTCGAAATCCAAAAAAGAATCTGCCATGGAATCCAACTGTTTTAGTTCCAATCCCATCGCTTTTACAGTAAGTAGACTCTTAGTTAGTTTTTCAGGATACTTTGCAAATTGCAGTCCCAATACGCCTCCCAAATTCGAGGCTTCTTTCAGTATTTTTTGGTTTTGGAATTGAATACCCGTAACTCTCTTCAGCCCCTCTACTTGGGCAAGGACTGACTTTACCACTGATTCTGAGCTTTTTCCTGTTATCACCGCTGTTTCTGCTATGCCCTGTCTTGTTTCGAGTTCTAAACCGCTTATGTCTTTTAATTTGATGTTTGTGGATAGAATCTCTGAAGACATAACGTTCGTTACTCCCAACGCATCAACGAATTCCATTTGTGATTCTACAAGTTTTTGCGTATTTACAAACAGATCTCCGTTAGATACGTTTAGGCTAGCAAATTCCATCTTCAATTGGCGCGCCTGTTGGGTAGACATGTTCATTGCACGCGCAAACTTAACAGTTTGATCTTGTATGCCTACGATATAGTCAAAAGCAGCTTTTAGACCTTTTACAACACCCCCAATTGCTGCGCCTGCTAGAGGTATTGCTAATAGAGGATCAGTAATGTTTTCTAAAAGTCCTGCTCCTGCTGCTTTAATTCCTGCTCCAAGTACTTTAGTTTTTGATATTTTTCCGTTAGCTTCTTGAAGTTCTCTGGCTTTAGACACCATTTTTTCGTAAACTTCCGTTCCTAATCCCAATTTTTTAGAAAACAAAGAAAAAGCTGCGCCCGATACGCCTATGCCTTTTTCTACAGCTTTTTCTTTTGCTAATTGTTCATCTAAATCTTCATTTGTTAGTTTAATTAAATCTAAGGACTTCTGCCTGGCTATATACTCTGCTTGTAGTGGACTCAACGATCTCATTTGAGCGTCTATTTGATCTTCTAAATCTTCTAGCGCTTGTCCAGTTAAACCCTCTTTTTGTTTGAGAAGTCCTAATAATTGATTAGCGGTATGTAATTGAGCTGGATTGTCTTTTGAAAGTTTGGCCTCTAACTGATTAACTTTGGCTTGTTGCACAAATTGATTTGCTATCGTATTCTCTATATCATTTTGTATTTTTTTAACATCTAGAGAACTACTCCTATATCCATCTATAGATTTTCTTACCTTATCATATCCAGTTAATAACTTGCCTAATTCTCTAACCTGGTCTTTTATAATGTCATTGAAATCTTCTCCAGACCTTATGAGATCTTTTAAAGCCTGTTTAGTATCCTTTAGATTAGAAGCGGCTTGACTACTTTGACTTGGACCAGTATTTTGATTATCTGCCATTTGCTTTATACTATACAAATAAATATTTACTTATTTGGTTTTGCTTTAGATACGAAGTCGTATTTCTTGGAAGCTTCTTTAACAGCGTCAGGTATCTTAAACTTTTTCATGTCCGTGTTCTCTGTTATCTTCTGCTGTTGTTCGTCCCTGATAGCTTGGACCTTCTCTAGATACTCGTTTATTTTTTTTAGATTGAATCGCCTGTGAGATACGGGCATTTCCCACACCTCCGACCAAGAGAATCCTCCTCCGCCGTGATAAGTTAATTCGAAACATTCAGTCATGAAATGGGACCTATAAGAAGGTCCCGGTAACATTGGTATTATTTTTAGTAAAGTATCATCCACGTTAGTCCATGTTTGGAAAGAAGAATTGAGCTCCCATCGGAAGATCTGTTGAAATTAACTCTCCATCGCTCAATGTAAAACTCACTTTTGTGTTTATATCCGGTGTGTTTTTAGCGATGTCCTTTTTCAATTCTATGGAGTCTCTAGCCAATAGAGCTCCGCTGTCGACGAAGTCTCTAACTGTTTTAACCCCGTAATCTCCGTTTACTGCCACTATCTGGTGTTTTAACCTCGTTGATTGGATACCTCCATCGATGCCGGTGGCCTTTTTCAACCCCTTCAACTCTTCGTCGATCTTTTTATCGTCAGCAACTGTGAGTATCTTGTAAGTCACAACGTTTTTTGTGTAAGGTAAAGTGAAAGAGAATTCGTTTTTTTCTGAAAACTTGCTTTCGTCAACTTCTTTGTACTTCAAATCCTGTAAGTCAACGGTAACGGTTTCCTCTTCGTTCGTGTTTGGGTTTACGTACTTGAAAGAGTAGTCTTTACCGTAAGCTAATATCCTTGATGCGATGAGTAACGCGTTCCTGTCGCCTAGCAAAAGGTCCTCGTGGTTGATCTCTGTTTTTACAAGAGACTTTAACATCATTTCTATAGCTTTTCCCTGTCTTAATAAATTAACGTTGGTGAGAATGTCCTCTTCCTTCGCTGTCATATACTTCATTTGTACTTGACCCTTTGAAAGCGGATTGTCTTTCGGATACAACAATCCCTTGGAGGGAAGGTCTATCATCTCTGTCGGAACTTCAAATTTTGTTTCTGCCATTTTGTATTTTAATATAAATATACGTGTATTAAATTTCCTGCATAAAAAAACCTCTCGAGTAGAGAGGCTTTATTTTTGTTACGTTTTAGTTTTTGTAATATATTTTATGTTCTTGTAAGAATTGATAATATTTACTTCCCTTACCTCTGATTAATCTATTAGAAAGAGCGTCTGAGATTGCGCTATTATTGATGTTTAATTTTTTAGATAATTGATACGCTGAACCTGCTTCTATTTTTTCTCCCGTGATTATATTTTCACATATTACTGAGCCTTTGCTAGCTCGAGATTCTTCTCCTATTTTTCCTAACTGTCTTTTAGTGGCGGCTAAAGAATAATTCTTTCTTTGTTCTTCAGTTGGAGTCCAATTGTCTTTGCATCCAACACCGTTTTTATTGCCTTTCATTATTTCACTCATTTCTTTTTTCCAATCGTTAGATTTATTTCTTTTCCATAATTTCATTAAAGCTTCTCTTGCTACAGAATACTCCTCTTCTGTGAGTTTTATATCTCCACTATAAGTCATTCTATGAAAAGCCCATAACATTTTGTATCCATATATTGGATGATCTTTAAACGCCTCTGCGAGTATTTTATGAACTCTATAGTGTTCTCTCGCAGTTAATAAAATTGTTGAGCTTTTTTTACCGAATGATCTTGGTACGATGTGATGTAATTCGTAATAGTTTCCGTCTTTTTTTGATCTTGATTGACTTAACGCAAATCTTATTATTTTAAAGTAGTCCTGTAACATAAAAAACCCCTGCTTTATTATAAATATGCAGAGGTTTAGTAAATTAAAAATTAAATACTTAATTTCTTTAAAAATTAAGAATCAGAAGTTGAGTATACAAAAATCCATTCCAAGAGTTAACGTAAGCTCAGTGGGATCTTGAGTAGACCAATCGTAGGATCCGAAGTTTGTTTCCTTGATGAAAGCACCTTTGATGATCCATTCTGATACTATGTCTCCAACAGGTCCGAGGATGTTCATGCTACAGTCTTTCTTGTAGAAGTCTGAGTAGCCATCGCGTCCTGTAACTGATTCGTGGTGTAAACGAACCCATTCCATTATTGCTAATTGACCGCTTGGGCTAATTGGGTTGTAGAGCGACAAAGTTAAGTCTCTCCACTCGGCTTTCCCTTTCAACTTACGGTAAACGTTGATGTGATCTAATTTGATCTCGTTTAAAGTAACTCCAGGGGCATCGGCCTTTTTAATCATGTACGAAGGTATGCCGTCAACGTAGAACACAAACCTGTTTTGGACTGTGGGTTCAAACGCCGTAAACATTATTTCCGATGGATCTAGAATTGGCATGTTATTATAATTTAATTATTGTTCTAATTTTTTACTTGTCTTGTGCGATTTTACCGAACTTTATGTCTTTGGCTCCTGATGCTTTATCTTTGTCTATCGCCTTTTTAACTGTTGCGAATATGGCAGCGGGGATACCCAAACCCAAAAGGTACTTCTGCACTGCGGGATCTGTTATGGTATCTAAAGCTTGCATCGCCATGTTTACCATGTCGCCTTCGGCTAAGTCGCCCTCTTTAACTTCTTTTTTGTCGTGTTTTTTCTCCAACTCTTGTTGGATGCTTTCGTAAAGCTTCTTAGATACTCTCAGTCTTAATACGGTATTGTCGTTTATGTTTTTCATTTATTTTTATTTATGCATTAAGCAAATGATGTGCCTGTTGGCAAAATGTTAAAGTTTAAGTATATGAATTCGGCTGTTCTAGTCGGTTGCAAGTATATCGTTCCAACGAGTTGGTTTCTGTCTATCACATCAGGTGTGTTGTTTGTTTCGTCCATAACAACTTGGAAAGCGTATACTCCCTGGCGTTGTTGGATTGATTCTAAGTATGGGTTAACCTGATTCAAGAACCTATTTCTTGTTACTTGCGTGTTTGGTTCGAATACCAGAGTCTCGCCTATTTGTCCGATGTAGCTCTTAAGCTCTATCAACAATCTTCTAACGTTAACTCTATCAAGTGCTGATGCTTTTGCCTGTAGAGTCTTCTGACCGTATATAACTGTACCAACTCCTGGGAAAACAGCTATTGGGTTAACTCTTCCTGTGTAAAGGGTGTTTCTTTGATCTGTACCCAATCTTCTCTCTGGTTGTAGTACTGTCGACATGCCACCTCTGTTTAAACCTGCTGGTGCGAACCACTCAGCGGCTACTTTATCGTTGTATTCGTAAACAGCGGGGATTAGAGTCGATGCAGGAACAAAATTCAATTTGCCTGTTTCACGGCTTCTAACCTGTAACCAAGGCCAATAAGTTGCTGCGTAAGAGTTATCGTAGCTAGCTGCTTGCGAAACAACTGTTGATATGTTCTGTCCGTAGGATACCATGTCAACTACAGCGATTGCGTCTCCTCTGTCTTGAGCCAACTGCGTTAGAGAGGCTATTTGCGATGAAGCGTTTTGGTTGGTTAAACCTGGAGCGTATATCACATTGAATGCGTAAGCGTCTTTGTTGCTTAAGAGAGATATTGCAACGTTGTAATCAGTTGAGCTAATACCTTGGATATTGGGACCTTGAGTGCTTGGAATACTTTCAAACATGTTGAAAGCAGACCCGTTTAGTATGCTACCTAAAGCTCCACCGAAAGCGCCGTTTGCAGATCCAGATCCGTTTTGAGGCAAAGAAGACGTGTATTCGTTTCTTGCTACTCCCAGTGAATTAAAGTATCCTGGCGTTGGTAGATTTACTGATTTTACTCTAACGTAGCTACTCTTGTTTCCGTAGCTTCCTGTTGTTTGTAGGTAATAGTTACCGTACTCGTCCAATACTGGAGTTTGGGTTTGATCACCTATTACGTAGGCTATGTAGTTATTTTGATTTGGATCTAAAGAAAGTCCGTTCCAAGTCTCTAATATAGTCTTGTTATTGTTGTAGTCGTCTCCTCTTCTGATGATTAGGCTGAATGTGCCTGATCCGCTATCAGAGCCTGCGATTTCCCATCTAACGTTTGCGCTAGAACCGCTAGGTAAAGCACCGTTTGTAACTGTGCCACCAACGTTGTTCATTATCGTACCGACAGACAAAGTGTCTAAAACAAAGCTTGCGCTAGTACTGTTAGTAGTCACAGAAGCAGTAGCTGCTGTATATGATCCTGAAGCAACTCTTGTAACCAACAAAGAATCTCCGCCTTGCTCAAAGTAGCTAAGTGCGGCCATGCTTGTTAGATATTCGTAATTTGCACCTCCTGAAACGAAAGAAGCCCCAAAAATGGACTTGTATTGCGAATAAGAAGTTACTACTGTGGGTGTGTTTACGGGTCCTACTACAGTTGGGCCAATTAAAGCGGCTCCAACTTGTACGGGTCCTTGCGTTATTTGTGATAGGTCGTTCTCTTGCAAGAACACTCCTGGAGAAATCAGTACTTCACTCATTGTTTATTTATGTTTTATCTAACAATAAATATGTATAACTAACTCAAAATCTACTAACTGAATTCACCAGTCTCTAAATTGATGGAGATTTTTCCGTACTTATTCTGTAGTGTCTCTAATAACTGCGTTTCAGTTGTTTTTAAAGACACAACTTTTGATTTATAAAAATTCGATTGGTTTTCTAATACCGTTTTTTGAAACTCTAATTCGCCTAAAGCTGAAGCAAGTTCTAAAGCTTCTTTGGTTATCTTCTTAAGATCTGCCAATTCTTCTTCTGTTAATTTTTTAAACTCTGACATGATTATTTCTTACTTTCTTTTTTAGGTTTTGCTGTTGTCTTTTTTACTTCTTTCTTTTTTACAGATTTTGGTTTTTCTGGTGTAGATGCCTCTTTTTCTGTTTTAAAGTCTTCGATAGCTTTTTGAAAATGATCCCAATCTTCCGATTCTACGGGTTGTTTGATTTCATTTTCTACTGTGTCTTTTTTCTTTGTTTTTACGTAAACGATTGCGCAAACCGTCGCCAATGCGATTAAGATTAATAGTGTCATAATTTATTATTTTTATATATCTATAAATATACGACATTTCTTTTAATCGCTAAAAATTAAAATTCTAGTCCAAAAAATTTGTAAAAAAGCTTTTGTTTGTCAAGTCTTCTGCGTTCTTTGTTGCTCTTTCCTCTGCGCGCTTTAGTTCTTTTTCTGTAAAAAGGAGACAGCGCTCGTTTTTACCGTCTGCATCCTCTACCCAAACAGATACGTAAGACGCCGCAGCGTTTGAAAACTTTTTCTTTTCGCTATTCCACACTTTGATAAGGCGGCCAGCTTTTACTTTTACTTGATCGATTAAATTTGCCATGTTTTAAATTTTACTTTATTAAATAGTTTACCATTTGTAACGAATCGTTTTGAATCCTTGCACAGAAATCTGCACTACCTATCCACCATAAACCTGTTTTACCGTAAGAGTTACCCATTATAGGTGCTGTAGGAAATCCAGAATTATTGTTATATTCTGATGTAAACACTCCGTTAACACATACGTTTTGATGTAATAAACTAACAGTGTGCCCTGCTTCATGACTTCCAGCTTCTGCTATGTATCCCTGATTATAAAACAGCGCTTTGGTAAATACAAAAGCTGCTACATCTTGGTTCCACTTCATAGAACTCTCGTAAGCAACACCTCCTGCACCACCGTACCACTCGTTGTTTTCTGTAAATATTATGCGTTGTCTTCTGTTAACAGCTTTTGAGTTAAATACATTTTCATCGGTGGTTACAGTGACATTAAAGTTTCTAAAGTTGGATTTTATCTTTGTTACAATATTCGAAATTTCTGTAGAAGTTAAACCACTTGGTCCAACGTAGGTTGGTGTAGTGAACCACAGAGTAGTTTTTACTGTATCTCCATCAAAATCAAGTAATACAACATAATCTTTTATTACTGTATCTACCGGAGGCGGTGGAGGAGGCGGCGGTGGCGGCGGAGGAGGTGGAGGCGGTGGTGGGCAAGGCGTGCTGTCGCAAGCATCTCCTATACCGTCTTTATCACAGTCTTCCTGAGCAGGATTGAACACACTTGAGCAGTTATCCTGTCCGTTAGGTATTCCATCCCCGTCGTTGTCTCTTTGAGGCTTTCTTCTTTCGTTTACGTCTGAAACAAAGGAGGTGCCTCTTTTTACTGTGTTGTACTCAAAAAGGTCTATAGTACAGTCTGTGATTGTAGGTTTTTTTAAATCTACGCTCTTATTTCTATTACAGTGTACTAACAAAAAAGACGTTACTAATACGGTTAAAATTAAACTAATTGTTTTTTTCATATTATACTATTTTATACCAATACAGCCAACCAAGTAACCTAACAAAAAAGTATCTTATGTAATTATCTATTTTGTTTTTATTAACTATGTTAGTCCAAAGTAACATTTCTTTGTCTACCTCTTTTCTCGACATCCCGTGTCCTCTCCACAAATACAATTTATCGTGTACCAGATAGCCGAACAAGCCATCATTAGCAGGAGGAACAATTCCCCATAGAGATTTTGGAGAGGAGGACATATCATACGTAAACCCCCGTTCTATGTTTATTATTTTTTTATTGCTGATTAGTTCTATAGTAAGCGGTTCCAGTATTTTCCAGTACTTGTTTGATTTTCTGGAGTAGACATACGATTGAACTATCAGCTCGTCTGTTAAAAGAGCTTCTACAACGTTGTCCTTAGTTATATAGCCTACTCTTTGCACTTGCGATTGCATTGCTTACTACTACCCAGTTTGCGTTTCTTATTTCTTGAACTCTTGCGCCCAACTCTGCCCATTCCGGATTCTCGTCAGCTATTCCAGCCTCTATTTGGGGAGTCAATAGATCCATCATCTCGGTGTTTATCATATTGTAGCTGCCTTCTGGTTTGCTGGACAGGATGTAGAACACGTTTATGAATTCTGAAACGTCTGTGGATACTGTAGCAAGATCATCGTCTTGTTTGTTTTCACACGCTGTTTTAATTTTTTCTAAAGTTGAAAAAGACGCGTAAGCAGCTATTCCAAATTGTATGTCTGCTATTGCGTAAAAGTGTTTTGCTTTTAATTCGATGTTTACCATTGTTGTTTGTATAATATTGTAAAAATTATTGCTAATATCAAATATAACGCTCTTTGTTTCCAAAAAGTTAAATTTAAGTTAACCTCTTTATGGTCTATTTTAGAATTAGTTGTATTTGATTCGTAGTCAATCTTTTTCCCTCTCATCAGATTTAGAGAAGGGTCATAAATAACTCCTCTAATAGAAGCAAATGAAATACAATAGGTTATAAAACCGATAATGAATTCCAAAAACGTTTGTGGGTTATTATTAAAAATACAATATCCTACAAAACACAACAACCCACCATAAAATACAGTCCAAGATTTACTAATATTCAATACTGTACCTTCTGTCGTTCTTATGCGCATGTAATCTATAAAAGCACATACGACTGCGCTTATTACAGAATAGGATACAAAATTCAATATATTTAAGCTCTGCTCTTGCATGTTTTTTAGTTTACAAAAGCGCCGTTTTTCTGAATTGAATCAAAGAACTGGATGAGGTTAGGGTCGTTTTTAATTATCTCTTGGTATTCTTTGTATTTGATTGTTTTTGTGTTGTTGCCGCTTTTGTTGATTGGGTTCAACAAACCTATAGCTAACGCTGCTATAATTCCCAAAGCGACGAATTTAGTTATCCAAGAAGCTTCGCCTTTTCCAAAGGCTCCACCGTTCTTAGTTGTTACATAAATAGCAACACCTACTACACCCAAAAACAAAAACACCGCTATCCACAGTTGTTTTTCCCAACCTGTTGCTTCTGCGGCTTTAAATACGCTCTCCCTTGATGGCATTACGTCTACATACAGTATAGGCACTGTAGCAAATTCTACCGCTCTAACTGTGTCTCTAACGTACTGTTTAGGTACCCATTTTCCAGAAGCGTCGTAGTGACCTTTAACTTCCCTGTAACCTGTATCAAATTTAACGGCTACTCTTTCTACATCGTTTGTTCTTGTATAGGGTTTGCTTACTTGGTGGTTCTTTTCTGACCAACCGCAAGACGTCAATGCTAGGGCTAGCACGCTTGCTACGATTAAACTCTTAATTTTCATAATCTTTGTTTGTTTATAAATATATGCTTGTTTTAAAACGTTTACACTCGTTTAATCTTTCCAATTGTAGTTCATTCTCAATCCCACCCTAAAGTAGAGGTTTTTGTTTATCATCTCCACGCCTGTGTTTAATCTTGCGTCGTCGAACCAAGACTTGAAATTGTAGTCCACTCCCCAAGAAGCTGCTCTTCCTATCACAAGCTGTCTGTTCTCTACAGCCCTTGTTTGTATGATAGCTGCAGTGAAATTGAATCTGTTAGCGAACAACACGCCTCCTTTGAAAGTAACAAAGTTTACGTGGCCGCCTCTTTGGAACCTATCGCTCAGTCCAATGGAAGCCTGTGGCTGGAGCAGTCCTTTTCCGAATTTATACCCAGCGTCGAACATTATGCCCTTGCGTTCACCGAACAACCCAGCGAAATGGGCAAACGGTTGCGAGTAAGCGCTTGCGAAAAGAGTTAAAAATAAGATTGTTAGTACGTATTTCATTTTTTTAGTTTTGATATGATAAAAGATGTTACAAAACCGCTCACCGCTGTGAACGCTAAATCCACAGGATCGAACTTACCGTAGCTTCTGTAATCGTACAGTTCTTTTGCTAAACCTGCTGAAGTTGCTGCGACGGTTCCCCACAACACAGGTTTCTTTGTTGCAAAAGCTACCGGTGCCGCTACGTAGCTACCCGCAAACGCATGAAGTAGCTTATCGTCCTGTATCAGTCTCGTTGGAGCGATTCTCTGCGATAAACAGGATAGAGACAGCGTTAAAGCTAGTATGGTTAGAGTGAACCTCATTTAATATAAATACGGCTACCCATTGAATCCGGCTATTTGGGCTCGAATTAGCTGTGTAAACCAACCTTTATTTTTTAAAATTTATTTATGTACTTGTTGTACAATGAGTATTGTAATTGATCTAACGGAGGCATGGTATACATATCGGGGGTTGCAGGTGGGAATCCAGTTAATTTTAGATAGAGTTTGTTGTTTTGGTTGTTACGTATTGCGTGAGGTGAAATCCATATGTCTCCTGTTTGAGAAAGACAACTTCCTTGAAAAATGAAACCTCCCATGGTTGGAGAACTAGGTATGTTTGTGATTGTGTTCCAATCTAATCCTTCAGATCCATATAGCTTAGATATTGTTTGGGTTTCTGGGTCAAATTCGTATGGTAATAATAGTCTACTAGTATTTCTATCCGTTATTGTGCTATTTGGAGATTCGAAGGTGATTTGTACAAAGTATATTTTACCGTTTGTTCCTAAAGTTGGAAACCCGCCTCCTAAGTTAGCTGAATCTCTATTAACTCTGTTAGCGCTTGGATAAAACATCGGGTTTCTAGTATCTAAAAACCCTTTATTGTAGATAGCTGTTACGCTGTCATTTTCTGGATTAATTTGTAATATAAAATTTTGACCGTATGATATGCAGTATATTTTGTTGTCCAATGCTAGCACTCCTCCCCAAAAACCGGCAGCAATAGTATTTCTTTGTAATACGCGCTGGAAATTTATTGAATACACGTTATTACCATTCATAGGTTCTATTACAATTATAAATGGCGAATTAAATGGTAGAATATAGATCTTTCCATTAGGTGCTAACACTGCTGCTACGTAGCCGTTTATGGTACCTATACCCGTATTTAAACTCGAGAGCGTTTTTGTGAAAGGATTAATTATTAAAATATTACCACTATTTGCCCCGGCAGATCCATCATAAGGAGCGCAGTATATTAATCCATTTGGAGCTAGTACACCGCCAAGATACCCTCTTTCTGCAGGTAATGTAATGTCTTTTATAAGTGTAACACTATCATTGCTTGGATCTATTTCGTAAATTGGTAAAGCGGCGTTCGTCGAACTATTGTTCCTAAAAGGTATCGTGTACAATTTTTCATTCGATGCGCGAACTATACCTCCATAAGCGCCACGATTGTTATTCATTGGTATCATTGTGGTAATACCTGTAGCAGGATCTAATTTTTGTAAAAAGTTAGAAGATCCTATAGGGCTATCTATTGCAGTGGTAAACCCAGTGTGAACTCCATACAAACATCCGTTTGATGCTAGTGTCATAGGTCCGATCCTTGGAAAGTCATCGGAGCCTGATCTCGCAACAACAGTAGTTTGTATGGTTCCGTATTCGTTTGTTCCATACATCATGGGATTGTTGGGAAGATTCAAAACAGAAGGAGGTACTGATTGGCCGTTGTTTCCGTTATGGAAATATCCTAGGCTCTTATTAAGATATGTTGCAACTCCCCTTGCCATTAATAATCTCCTCCTCTTGTAATTACATGAAATTTATCTTGAACACCTGCATAGACGGATATAGCGGCTTGTAATAATTGACCTGCTTGCATCAATAACCCATTTGAATAAAAAAGAGTTTGTGCTTGTCCTATTGCTGTATTAGACGCTGTAATAGTTGGAAGCGCTATTTCTGATACTAATCTTGGATTGGCTCCGTTTGTATCTGTAATAAAAACTCTTCCTACCATTGCGGATGATGCTGCTGGGGACGCTTGGGCAGATACGAAACTTACAAAATCAACTCTGCTACCATTTGATCCGGCGGTAAATATTGTTGTTAAAGCGCCACTACCATCTCTTGCAGTATTAGCGGCTGTAATTTCAGCACCAGTTGTTTTTGGAGATAAAATAAAAATTGGTGTTGTGTTTGCTGGCATGTTTATTGTTTTTAGAAAAAGTTAAAGTAATTAAATAAATTTAAGGTTGGACTAGCACTACTACCTCCACCAGGGATGTTAATAGATGCTGTGTTCGATGATACTGTAGCAGTGACTCCCGCTCCTGTAAAGTTAATAAATGTTGCGGTGCCTTGAGAAGTTCCTTCATCTGCTATTGTTATCGAAGATACACCTCCTCCTCCACCTCCTGGTGCCCAAGATGCAGATACCGCCCAACTAGCAGTACCGAACAAAGATCCAGTAATGTTAGGAGAATTTAATGAACCTGTTACGGTGTGTCTATCTGTTGCTGCGTTTCCAATAGTTACACCAGTTCCAGTAACTACGAATTCGGTTACGCTTCCGCTTGTAACAGAGAAGGTAGATACGCTTACACTCGCGCTTACGCTGCCGGTTGTTATCTGAGTCAGGTTTAAACCTGCCACCCCTGAGGCTAAAATGTAAGACGCTGTTGCTGCGTTTTTTACAGCGCCAAGCACTATACTCCCTGTATCATCGGCAGTATACTCTACGTTTTCTAGTATTACTGATAACGGAAGTGTGCCGCTTTTGTTGGGAAAGTTTATAATTCTATCCCCTGTAATTAAACCGCCTTTTAAACGTAAAACATTGCCCGAAGCAACGCCTATGTTTATTCTTGCTTCTGAATTATCAGCTTCAAAACCTGCAAATATTTCAGGTGTTGTGTTTTCTACGTTAAAAGAAGCGTTTGCGTTTGATACTGTTATGTTATTTGTTGTAGTCGTTCCATTATCCGTTACCTGTTGAAGATTTAGCAAACTATAAGAAGCTGTTCCAAACAACGAACCTGTGAAAGACGTAGCCACAACTCTAGTGTTCACCAATAAACCTTCTTGCGACATAGATGCACTAACGCTCCCAGAAGAGATCTGGGACAGATTGAGACCTACTATCGCGGACGATGGTATATTACGCAAATCTGCTCCCGAGCCACTGAAAGAGCCCGAAAACGACCCAGAGCCACCCAGGGACAGCGATGCGGTTGGCACTGTTGCAATCTCGTTAAAAGAGATCCACGCGGTGCCGTTCCACTTCCACTTTTGGCCCAAAGGACCTACGTAGATTTGATCGAGAACCGGGTTAGAAGGAAAATTTAGTGCCATTTACTGTGTGTTAGTTTGTTGTGTTAAAATGTTTCCCAGTTGCCTCCGGTGTATTTTACTTTAATTACTCCGTTCGCGTCTTTTGCAACGTGTGTTATTTTACACACAGCACACAGTATTTCTACCATTTCACCGTTGTCGAGTTTAGACGCGATGTCTGTTACCTGGTAAATGTGCGCGTGTTGAGCGTATTCGTTGTAGTCTGGAATCGATTCTAACTCGCCTGCGTTTTCGTCAAACGGTTTTTTCCAGCTTGCTATTTTTGAATCGAAGCACGACTTGCATATGATTAATCCCATGATTGCTTATTTTATATAAATATTAGTACTCTCTGTAATAGACGTGGCTGTAGGGACCCATTCCAACATCGGTTGCGCCACCAGCTGCTCCCTCCGATGATAGCGTTGGCGCCCAAGTGGGTGCACCTGTGGGAGCCGCCCTTACTAGCGCTCTTATGGGTACGTAGTAGTAGTTCGTTAAGCTGTTTCCAGGGCCTGAGCCCGCTGTGGCTGTGACATTTAGGCCGAGTTGCACGGCGGTGGTTGATGTCGGATTTTCTATGTTATATATGTTAAGAGCTAAGTTTGCGCCTGTTACTCCCACCCTCGGTCCGTTAGCCGATCTGATAGTTGATACCAACAGGTTGCCGTATATTAAATACCTTTTGTTGTTTTCTAAAGTTATCTGTAAACCGGTTATAGTTTGCTGAGCTGTATTTGTAGTTGTAAATGCAGTTGATAGCATCGAATATCTCCAAGGGGTGTTAGCAGCAAGATACGTTGGTATGCTTCCGCTCGGTAGCTGCATAGAAAACCCTCCGGATACCGACGTTGTCCACGATCCGGATAAAATGCTTATCGGCGATATGATGCTATTTGAAAATTGACTCATAATACTATTCTATTACTCTGTAAAACAATACGCTACCCGAACCGGCTGTAACAGCTGTACCGCCTGTTTCGCTTAGTATTTGTACCTGAGGGTCACCTGCGGCTGTTTTTACAAACGAATACTCTCCGTAGACCAAAAAGTTTGTGTTTAACGTTGGCCAGGTACCGGCTGTAATGCTTGTTATATTGTTACCGTCTGCTGAATTTTGAATTGCGTACGCGGTGGTGGACGTGGGCGTAAACAGGCTTCCCAAGTAATTGCTGCCTGTAATGACACGCATCCTAAACCCCGTTGCTGCGGCTGCCGATCTTCCTATTAAATATAAGTTAGCTAGATATCTTTTACCGTTTGTCAATCCCGTAGTGGTAAACACGGTTACGTAAGCAGTATTACTAGTATTAGCAACGTCTGTAGCTAAACTCTGCGATTGCCACAAACTTGCAGTATCGAATAAAACAGAGCTTGATATTAAATTACCGGCCGGTATTTGCGCAATGCTGCTTCCGCTTATATTTAAAGGTCTACTTGATGTAACCGGAGCTAGACTACTACTATAACCTATAAATCTATTCAGATAAATACTTCCTGAGTTTATTGTTACTCTATCTGTATTTTCTGATGCTAAGCCTATAAAAAAGTCTGTTACATTGGTAGGGAATAAAACGCTATCGTTGTACGTAACACCTTGTATTGTTGTTGGGTAAGTTGTGTTTGCAACCGCTAAACCCGCCGCAACACTTCTAAACAAACCATCTCCTGTTCCACCTATTCCCCTAGTTAAAGCAGTAGCAGTAGAAGCAATTGCTATATTTATAGCTTTTGTTGCACTGTTTGTACCATAATCTATAGTTGGACCGCTTGCAGCTACTGCTGTACGAGTACCCAATAAATAGAACGGAGAATGCACTTGAGTGTTTCTAAAATTTTTAACAGTTGAAAGAAACACAGTGGTCGTACCGGGCAACGGTTGGGCTATACTTTGCGTAACTGAGCTTGTTATGTAATATATCGGATCGGGTAAATTTGTAAAATAGAGGTTACTAGATGCTGATACTGGAAAGTGACTCGCTTGTACTACATCAGTGTTTGATGATCTTTTTATGTAGTAGTTGTCTACTGTCGAATTTATGTATAAAGGAAATGCCATAACAGTATTTTATAATATTACCACTGGTCCAAAGTTAACTAATAGAGCATTACTGCTAATCGCGACGCCTACCTCTTGATATATGTTATTAGGACTACCCGCGGGCGTACTGAGTATGCCTCCATCTGTGCTTAAAAAATATCTAGATCCTGCGGTTAAAGAAGTGCGATTTGTAATCAACCCAGAGTAAAACACAACGACCGGATTGGTTGCAACTGCGGATTGAGTTACGAAACCGTGCGCTTGTCTCGTTATGTCAGAACTCGAAGCTTTTCTAACTCCGCCTGAGTGTATGTTTACTAGATCACCTGCTGCTAGTGTTTCAGAAGCTAACAGTGATGGAAAACCAGAACCTGAAGTTAATACTATCGAACCTGTAATAACCGCTATTCCCGCAAATGGAAAACCGCTGCTTGCTTGGGTAGGAGCCCACGAAGCTGATACAGCAAACGAAGCTGATGTAGCGTTTATTGCCCAACTAGAAGTACCAAACAAACTTCCTGTTAATCCGGAAGTTGACGTCATACTACCGCTAATAACAAGCGAACCTGATACAAGTAAGCTGCTTGATACTTCAAGCGTATCTATACTTCCACTATCTAAATAAAATATAGGCATAATCTATTATAAATATAATTTTTTAAGTTGTTTCACCGTACGCTGTTGCTATCCAATAAGTTGTTCCTGCTAAGGCTGGGTTGCTGTTTGCGTTTATCACAAAGCTACCAGCTAATTTTGATTCTATAGTCCACGATCTAGCATCTTCACCTGTTACTGTTATTGCGTAGTTTGTATCGGTAAATGCTGCGCCAAACGTTACTGTTGCTTTTCTTGGGTTACCTGTAAATGAAGTGTTTGCTACTGAACCTGCTTTGGTCCTTAGTCCACTTCCACCAGTGCTTGGTGCCCATGAAGCTGAGACTGCGAATGAAGCTGTTGTTGCGAATGAAGCACTTATCGCTATTGAAGACGTAGATGCAAAAGAAGAACTCACTGCTTGTAATACGTACGAAGCTGATTGAGCGTTCTGTACAAATGAAGCTGTTGACGCAAAAGAAGAGCTTGTTGCTATCGATGATGTAGAGGCAAAGCTGCTGCTTACTGCTTGTAAAATATAAGATGCGCTTTGTGCTAATTGTACAAACGAAGCAGTTGATGCAAAAGATGAACTTACCGATTGTAGCACGTAAGATGCTGTTACTGCGTTTTGAGCTTGGGAAGCGCTTGTAGCAAACGAAGCACTTACTGCCTGTAGTACATAAGAAGCTGTTTGTGCATTCTGTACAAACGATGCGGTTGATGCAAACGAAGAACTCACTGCTTGTAAAACGTACGATGCACTAATAGCATTGTTTGCCCAACTAGCTGTTCCTTCTAATGATCCTGTAAATCCTAAAGTTGATATTGTAGATCCTGTTACAATCAAGCTACCACTTATGATTGCACTTCCTGTGAATGGGAAAGTAGCACCAGCGCCGCCAGGTATGCTTATAGATGCTGTGTTAGATGATACTGTGGCTGTTACCCCAGCACCAGTAAAATTAAAGTAAGTTGCAGTACCTTGAGTAGATCCTTCGTCTGCTACTGTTATTGATGTTGCTGTACTTGGTGCCCATGAAGCTGATACTGCAAATGAAGCTGTTGTTGCAAATGATGCACTTGTTGCTATAGATGATGTAGATGCAAACGAAGCGCTAGTTGCTATCGATGATGTAGAGGCAAAGCTACTGCTTACTGCGTTTAGTACGAAGCTAGCAGTTGTTGCAAACGAAGCGGATACTGCTTGTAAAACGTAAGATGCTGATTGAGCGTTCTGTACAAACGAAGCAGTTGACGCAAAAGATGAGCTCTGTGCATTTTGTACAAAGGATGCAGTTAACGTATTGTTAGCCCAGCTAGCAGTTCCAAACAGAGAGCCGGTTATGATGGGCGCATTTAACGAACCTGATATGTTGAAAGAACCGGTTACAGTGTGAGTATCTGTTATAATACTTCCAATATCAACTCCTACATTTCTAACTTGGAGCTCTCTTGCGCTTCCTGTAACTACGGTGAAGGAGCCAGTTACTACTGTATCTCCATTTAGGCGAGTAGATCCAGAAACGTCTAAGCGGAAGCCTGCGTCGGTGTTTGTATTAATTCCAACATTTCCGCTTGAGTTAAATATTTGGAAATAAATTAAAGAATTAACTCCCAATCTTAAAGGAACTGTTGTTCCAGTAGTATATATATCAGCAGAATTTCCTCCAGTAGTACCTGATAATGATTGTACAAGTGTGCTACCCGCGTTGTTTCTCATTACTGTACTGCAGGCCTGGTTATTGGCGTTGTTGATCATTAACAAATAAGGCACGTTAATGTCAGTCATTCTAATTCCAGCAGAAACAGTAGATCCTGGATTAAATTGAGTAAATCCGGCAATATCAATGCCTATTTTGTTGCCTGGGTTACCTCCACCCGCATTGATATCAATCTCTAAACCCTTAATCGCCATGTTTTGTGCACCAGCACCAGTATGAGCAATCCTTTGATTAACAAAAGTATGAGCTGAATTTACCGTTACGTTTGGAGCAACTAATAGACCGTATACAGTTTGGCTATTATTAACAGTGTATTGTGGATTAATTTGTAAAGAATAAACATTGTCTCCAGAAGCATTTCTTGTTGCTATTGACGGATTGTATATAGTATGATATTGGTTAGTTGCGCTTGATGTGTATGCTCCTCCAACAATTAAACTATTAGTCGTGTTTGTATTTAAGGCTATTAAACTTCCGGATATTGTTGTGCTTCCGCTTATATTAACAGAACCGGTTATAGTATGTGTGTCTGTAATTACACTTCCTATACGTGTACCTGTTCCAGTTACTACAAACTCAGTTACGCTTCCACTTACTACACTAAATTGAGACGGAGATACAGAAGCGGTTACACTGCCTGTTGCTATTTGTGTAAGATTCAAACCAGCAACACCCGATGCTAAAATGTAAGAAGCAGTTAAGGCATTTTGTGCCTGAGAAGCACTGGTTGCAAACGAAGCGCTAGTGGCTATCGATGATGTAGAGGCAAAGCTACTGCTTACAGCGTTAAGTACAAAGCTGGCAGTTGATGCAAACGATGCGCTTACTGCTTGTAGAATGTATGACGCTGTTGTTGCAGAAGTCGCATTTCCAAGCAATGAGCCAGTAATCGAAGTGGCATTTATGTTTGCGATAGTTGCTGTAGGGGCTTCGACATTTGATCCCGATATGAGGTTAGCGTTGTAGAGATCGTTTCCTCCTAATCCCAAATCACCGCTCATTTGTCTGCCACCATCAACAAGAAGATACTGCGTGTGATCGTCTGCGTTTAGACCTAATAAGTTTCCGTGTACAGCAGATGCGTTTACACCAGCAGCTCTAAAACCAATAATCGGTCTAATGTCTTGTATTTGCGTTATGTTAGCGGAGCCTGATTGGACGTACACTGCGGCTAACGGCACTACGCCGTCGTTAAAGTACGTTGGTATGGTTGGTAGGTCTGCGCCTTCAGTTTCTACTAGAGTGTTGTATTGGTTGTTGTTAATTACTAAGAAGTATTCTTCATCTACACCATCTCCCACAAGGTACACTGTGTGTTTAGTGTACGCTGAAGCAGACATTGCTACTAAAGCACTACTTGAAGCGTACACATTGTTTGGCACTATGGATGAAGTGTATCTAGCCCAAACTGAAGCGCTTTGGTAATATTGTGTTAGATTGATTGATGATGTGCCTGCTGGTAGGAAGTTGTTTTCTGAGAAGTAGTAGCTACCCTGTGTCACGTCTAATTTAAACGGCGTAACGTTTTCGGTAACAATAGATCCTTCAGCAAACACAGGTCCTAAGGCTTCTCTATTGAATTTAGATAACCTATTTGCTGTGTGTTCTGCGTTCCATGGGCTTTGATCTATTAACTCAACTCCAGTATCGTTTGTAACTACCCTTCCTAATATAATGTTTTGAGCAAAGTTTGGTGTTGAGCCCGCAGCTGACAACACGCCGTTGCTGTTGATGTAAATATAGTTGTTAGTGTTTGGAGATAGAGTTATATTTTGGTTAACCCAATCAAACCTTTTAAACACTTCTGGATTGATTGGATCGTGTAAGTAACCGTATCCTGCGGCTGTGGTAACGGTTAAGCTACCGGAGATTGTTATGGTTCCTCCTTCCAATACTCCCATTGAGCTACCTTTAAAGATAAGGGTAGTAGCGTCTGTGTGAGTACCGTCTGCAAATGTTACAGATAGTTTTCTTGTAATGTCATTTTCACCGTCTGTATCATCTAAGAAGTTCCAATAAAAATCTTCACTTACACTGTTTATTTTGGTATGATCAGATATACCTTGATACCTTCCTTGAGTGCCTACTTTTTGTATATCAAAATCATAGGTTGTAGAATCGTGTATCATAGATCCCACTACTCTAAAGAGTGGAGGATTGCCAACATTAGGAACAACGTACCCATAATCCCACCCCTGTACATCTAAAGCACCTGCTTCTAAAGTTGCTCCGTCTTCTAGCTTTACTGCTGTTGAATTAGTAGTTCCGTCTCCTATAAATGATCCTACATATAGATTTAGACTTGAGCTAGGGCCAACAGCATAGTTACCTATAGTAGCGCTTGCTGATGGGAATAAGTAATAGTTTTCTAAGTTACAATATGTTGAAGCGCCACCACTAGATGATACATAAGCACCATAAGTGAAAGCCCCGTTTATATCAATATATTCACCATAAAACTGAGTGTCGGTTGTACTTGCATTTATAGTTATACCCCTATCACAATTGTTTATTGAAATTTTATGTGCTTGAGCAAAATCACCAACATCATCAATATACAAAGCGGAATACCCAGATCCAGCATTTGCTAAACTTAAGAAGGATACCTCGTTATTGATACCCATCTTAATGATGTGCTGGTTAGATGCGCTTGGGAATATTTGGGTAGTTTGAATGTTACTACCTACAATACTAACGTAGGGTTTACCTGTTAAGTCGATTGTATTTTCTGTAAATTGACCAGGTCCTACTTCAATTACATACCTATTATCTTCAGCTGAGTCTGTAATGTAAGCTACAGAAGCACTGATTGAAGTAAAGTCAGCTCCTTTTTTACCAACGGTTATCTTTCTTGGATCTTGTCCTACTTCATAAAGAGGGGCATTTAATGCGATTTGTGTCTTTAAGAAGTTATCTGTTCCTTGTACTTTACCAGTTGAACCTGTGTGTTCAATTAATACGTCAGTAGTACAGTTTTCAAAGTTAAGGGCAATAGCATCTATACTTGGAGCAGATCCTGTTTGTGGAGCCCAAATACCATTTATCCATCTTTGGAAGTTAACACCTGTTAAGCGAAGTTGACCTCCATTATATACTTTAAATCCAGTACCTCTAGCAGTACCAGTTGCTCTTGTTAATAAACATCCATTAACAATGAATGTACAACCTGGGGCATCTGCTAAGGCAAAGATTTGATTATTGTCTGTTCCTGCTACACCACCGTTAGTAGAAGTTACGTTACGTAACTGCATTCTACCAATACCACCACTTGAACCAGAAGTAACGTGGAAACCTACATCAAATGATTTTTGTAAAGTATTGTCTGTGTAACCACCATACTTAACATTAGAACACTGTAATATACAGTTACCGCTACTTCCACTACCAATTACTTTTGCGTTGGTGTAATTGGTTCCAAAACGAATATTTTCAGCGTATGCGATAGCATTTCTTTGTGGAGTCGTTGCTGATGAATATACGATAGCTGAAGCACCTGGTCCGGTTGATCCCTGTACTTGCATGTCGATGACCATTGACTGGTCGCTCATTACGAATACGCTTTGGCTCGGGTTTGACGCTGATACTACTGTTGAAATTGAACTGTCGCCTTTTACAGCTACCCAAGAAGGCACTGTGATTGTGTCTTCAATGTAGATGCCTGGATAAACTCTTACCGTGTATGTGTTATTTTCAGCTGCGTCTGTAATGCTTTCTACAGCTGTTTTAATGACATTGTAATTAACGTCTCTACTCCCTTGTAAACCTACGGTAACAATGTTTTTAGTAAACGTTAAATCGTTAATGGTACTGTACTCTACTTCGTCACTTCCCGTATTGTACGTTAGTACGTTAATGCTGGATGTGTTATACGTTGGCGTTGATAAACGTAGTGAACCTGTTATGTTGAGAGATCCAGTTAGGCCGTACGAACCGGTTAATTGTTTCCCTGTCGCCCAAATACTTCCGCTCTTAACTAATAAATCTCCGTAAGAAGATGTTGTTGTAGTATCACGAACATCGTGAAGTTCCCCTAATTCGTATCCATTATCTACTTTAACTTGTAAAATACCGCTAGTAGATTGAACAACTACTTGCCCCAATCTCACTGTGTGATTAGGAGCAGTAGGTACAACGCTGGTGTATTGACCTGAAGAAGATAGGTACAGTAATGTTGCTGGAGCGAATGCGTTTGTATTGATACCTGTGATTTCTCCGTCTGTGATCGCGTAACCGAAGTTGTTAGAATTTACATCTTGAGCTATAACACCAATAGTGTATGCTGATCTAGGATCATCTTCCCAACTTGCTGTTGCAAATGTAGCAAATTGGCCAGAATTGCCGTTGATATAAACAACTGTTCCTTTAGTTAGTGTAAACGGATTTGTATTTCTTCCCCTTAAAACATTCATATGACCAACGTTAATCATAAAGTTGTTAACGTCAGTATCTAGCTCTAATGTTTTCCTATCTATATCCCAGTGTATTCTACCTTCTACGTGCGTTGGAGTTGCTGCATTTATGTTAAAATCAACGTAATCTACAGTTGATATATGTGATTGAGTAACAAAAATAGATCCTGTTACAATCAGGCTGCCGCTTATAATAGCCGATCCGGTAAAAGGAAACGTGCTTCCTGCTCCGCCGGGAATGTTAATAGAAGCGGTATCGGAAGACACAGTTGCTGTTACTCCGGCGCCTATAAAATTAAAATAAGTTGCTGTACCTTGCGTTGTTCCCTCGTCTCCTACAGTAATAGTAGCGTTGCCTGTTGGCGCCCAAGAAGCAGAAATAGCGAATGAAGCTGTTGTAGCGAATGAAGCGCTTACCGCGTTTTCTACAGATCCTGAAAGAAAGGATGCAGTGAGAGCGTTTGTAGACCATGAGGCAGTACCAAACAAAGATCCAGTGATGCCACCGGATACACCTAAAGAACCAGTAATTGTTGAGTTGTCTAACGCAATTAGACCATTGCGCGCTACGAATTCGTTTGCCATTTAGTACTGCCTCAGTTCACTGTCCCTGAGACGGGGGTTTGATATAAATACGGTGAATTCTAGAAAATCTTATAGTAGTTGTTGATGTTTGCTTCGATTGAGGTGCGTTTGGAGGATTGATTTGATGCGTAAATTATAATTTCAGAAATAAAACAATTTGTAAAAAATGCACCACCAGCATCAGCCCCAAGCCTAAAAGCACTAACTTCCTGTGAACCAGCGTTACCCGTTGTTGCAGATAAACCATTTATGCCGATAGCAGAGTTTGCTCCGTTGAACAATGCGTACTGCAAAATAAAAGACTGCGTTGAATTTGATGAACTTAAAACAGTACCAGAAAAAATGTTTATAAAAAAAGTTCCGTTTGCCCTGTACATTTGCCACCTACTCGCATCATTATTAGAACCTAAAGAAATTCTTGAACCTAATTCTGTATATTGTAATGCACTAAAAACAGTACCGGGCTGTAAAATATTAGAAGATAATGTATGCTGAATAAATGCGCTTGATTGGAAAATAACAGATGGCCTGCTTATTCTGCGATAAATAACACCGCTTGCAATTATTTGAGGTTGATTAACTGCTGTACTTTGTGTTGCATTTCTTCCATTACCACTTTGGTCGTACCATGTTACCACAAACCCATTATTAGCACCAACAAACGCCGTCAATGCCGCTTCATTCAAATTTCCATTCACATCAAACCCAATATCCGTTTCAGCATTATCGTTAGAGCGTCTAACTCTAATAGCAGCACCAGTATACGAGCTTCTAAGTCGTCTTAGAGAGTAAGCAGCAGCGGCATTCTGTCCTGCTAACGTATCGAGTAGGTATCTTGGTCCTCCGTTTATTGTACTCATAATTAAAATATTCTGTAATAACTGTTGATTGAATTAGTTATGTCAACGTATCGATTAATGTTAGTAACGTTGTAGTGTATAACCTCTTGTAAATAACCTTGCCAAACAGTACTAAATATTGAATTTCTATATCCAAGCTCTATTGGAGTATTAAAACCTGAAGCAGGAGTTCCAGAAACAAACGTTTTACCATTACTAAAATTATTTACAAATATTTCTACAAAAGAAGTATCTCTGTATGAAAATAATATATTAAAATCATTATTAGTTCTTAATACAGAATTATCATCCCTTACCGCGGTTCCAGCAGTGTTGAATCCAACAGTAGAATATATATTTGAATTTGCTATTCTAAGAAATTGTCCAAGTCTAACACCTACTGTATCTGATGATATTAACACTCTTGTAGCAGAAGAAAAAGAATTTGATACGGCAATTGTACTCCACTCTCCTTGAAGTGAAGTAATATTTGTGATTGGATTAGAAATCATGCTCCTTGAACCGTCGAAATAAGCAGCTGGTAGTCCATTTGTTGGGTTTGTTTGTATTACGCCGCTTAGTATTATTGGCCCACGATCAAAGCCCGCTCCACCATCGTTTATGCCTCTAAATTGGTGTGTATTATTTCCAGATTGATCATACCATATGCTTATGTGACCGATATTGCCTCCTACAAAATTTACTATAGCTGTTTGATCTAATGTTCCATCGCTGTTAAACCCAATGTCTTGTTCTGCGTTATCGCCTGTTCTTCTAACTCTTATTGCAAATCCACTATAGTTAGGATTAATGCGTCTTAAAGAGTATGCAACGACAGCATCTCTAAGTATGTTTAACGGTCCAATTCTAGTTTTACCTCTTACTTTAAACATATTTAATGTTTTATATACCTCGTATTATAGATTTGATAACCCACCCGCTTCCTGTTGTTACATTACCTGTGATTACCAATAAACTTGCTGATACTGATCCTGAGAGGGAGAACGCTGCTGTGTTACCGAAGTCGGTTGTTGAGTTGTCTGTGTAATTAACAAGAGATCCGCTCCATATAGCCATGAACTGACCCGCTCTTGCATTTGAACCCGATTTCGCTGTGTATTCCACGAACGCACCGTCATAAGAACCGATAGGTAAAGAGTATATTGTAAAGCTACCGCTGTTTGTGGTCGTTGTTTTGACTGTCGTGTTTAGCGACGGTGCTGTATAGCTACCCATCAGCGTTGTGCTGTCCGAGAACACTTCGATCACTGGAAAACCTGAGATGTCGTTTACACTGAACAGAGAACCTGATAGGCTATCAGATACAGTGAATAATTCGCCTTGAGAACCTCGTACAGTGAATAGTGGTTCTAATGAGCCTGACCCCAAAACTGTTAGTCTTTGTGTTCCTGATCCTGAGATTAAAGCAGCAGACGCTGTTACAGATCCGTTAACATTGACGTTTCCTGTAATGTTGGCTCCACCTGTAGATATTGTTAACGTGTTTTGTAGTCTAGTGGTGCCGTTTACATCTAATTTAAAGCCGCTGTCTATTGGTGTTGATCCTACGAATACGTTGTTGCTTGTAGGAAACGTTTTTAAAGCAGTAGATACAGTAAGATCGCTTGTAAACGCACCCGAACCCGATACGTTAAGAGAGCCTGTTACAGTGTGGGTATCAGTGCTTACACTTCCAATAGCAACACCCGTTCCTGTAACTATAAACTCGGTTATACTTCCACTAGTTACTGTGAATTGCGTTGGTGATACACTAGCAGTAAAACTAGCAGTTGCTATTTGCGTGAGGTTTAAACCTGCTACTCCGGAGGCTAGTACGTAGGATGCCGTTATTGCATTTTGTGCTTGAGAAGCACTTATAGCAAATGAACTTGATACAGCATTTAGAACGTATGAAGCTGTTGGAACATTAGTTATTGTTCCTAAATCTATACTTCCTGTATCATCAGATATATATTCTACATTATTTAAACGTACTGATAAGGGGATGAACTTTTCATCTAAACTCGAAGGTAAAGGAAACTTTAATGTTCTTGACCTGTTACTGTACGAATATGGTATAGTTATTTTAAGATTATTATTTGAGCTTGATATATTTGTATAAAGCTCAATATAGCTTGGTGTTATAGTTGCGTAGTTGCCATTGTTTGCAGTAACAGATAAAATAGGATCGCCACCATCATTTGTTATTGAAACGCTACCTTCTGTTTTATTAAAAAAAACGTCATTTGTTGTAGTATTCCCATTATCCGTTACCTGTTGAAGATTAACTAAAGAATAAGACGAAGTTAAAGCATTTGATACAGATCCTGAGAAATAAGATGCTGTAGTCGCGTTATTTGCCCAACTAGCAGTACCGAACAAAGATCCTGTTATGTTGGGAGCATTTAATGAACCGGTAACTTGTTGGCTTCCTGATACAGTTACAGTCCCTATTAGTGTTTGAACGTCGTTAGTAGCATCTCCAAACTGGTTGGATCCGCTTGAGTATATCACAGAAGCGGACTCATAGGTTACGTTTAAGAAAGCTATAGAGGCTGTTCCGTTTAGTATAACGTCACCGTTTATTGTACCACCAGTAAGAGGGAGGTAAGCGGGCGCAAAGGATGCTGTTTCAGCGTAGGATGAACTTATTGCGTTGTCTATTGTACCAGACACATTAAGAGCAAACGAAGCTGTTAGAGCATTTTGAGCCCAACTAGCAGTTCCAAATAAAGAACCTGTTACGCCTTGGGTCACTGTTAGAGAACCGCTTATAGTTTGTGAACCAGAATCGTTAAGCATTCTTGTCCAACCCTGGTAAGACCCAGAATTGTAGTACCAAAAACCTTCAACGTTGCTTGCTGTTGCGTAGGTTAATAAGCCTTGAGCTGAGCCTGTTATTGAGCTTACTCTGTCGGTTCTTGTTATTAACGTTCCGTACCTTGTAGATGTTATTTGAAAATAAGCACCGCCGTTAGTAGCCGGATTTGTGTTTGGTTGGGTTGGAGCTGTTTCTGATGTGTGGATACCGCCGAAATAGTAGGTGTTTGCTGTACTGTAGGCTAATCTAATACCTGTGTTTATAGATGAAATATTTACTGCTCCACCTTGTATATTTAAAGTATTAGAAGCAACGGTGGATATCGTTGGATTAAATCCTACCGTTGGCCAACTGATATTAGATACCAATTCTACAGATCCGGATAATTTAAGAGAACCGGTTACGATAACTTCTTGTCTTAGCGGGTTTACGTAAGATGCTGTTTCGGCGTTTATAGCGTTGTTTATTGTGCCCGAAACATTAAGAGCAAACGAAGCTGTTAGAGCGTTTTGAGCCCAACTTGCAGTACCAAATAATGAACCTGTAATTCCTTCTAGTACTCTTAGTGAACCTGTTATGTTTAAAGAACCAGACATTGTGTGTTGGTTGTCTGGCCATAGTTCTAATTTTTTATTTGCTTCTGCATCTAATCCACCAGCAAAAAACATTACAGGCATTCCTGCTGATGCGTTTCCTATATGTAAGTGTTCTGCTGTTGAGTAAAGATAGGCGTCGCTTGCTGTACCAACAGCATTGGGAGTATTATATCCACTACTATTAACACCCATATCGATGTAATAGCTTGTTTCATCACCTATATCGTTAGTGGCTACTATATCGGATGAGGCAGCTGAACCAGAACCTAAGTTCTGGATATTTAGCTGCATGTAGTTTTCATTTACCGTGCCTCTGCCTATGATGAGGTTACTAAAATCGTTGCCTGCGCTCCCCGATATCAAAGGTTCTACGAGTAGGGCTTCAGGATTGCTTAGGTTTGTATCGCTAGCATTAACACCTACCGTACCTTGAGCTGTAATGTAGAGTCTAGCGTTATCTAATGCTGGGCCCTCTCCATTAAAGATGATAACTCTGTGGTTAGGAGTTGCGTTACCAATCAATAGGTCTTGTCCTGTGGAATACAAATAAGCATCGTTAGCGTTGCCTATACCGCTAGGGCTGGCATACCCGCTGCCGTTGATGCCCATGTCGATAAAGTAGCCAGTTTCATCTCCGTTGTCTGCCGTTGCTACTATATCAGATGAGCCTGTTTCTCCTGGACTAAAATTTTGAATGTTTAGTTGCAGGTAATTGTTTACTGTACCGTGACCTGAAAGTAGGTTATACGATTCTGTGTCTCCAGCGTCTATAAAAAGCCTATCGGGATTTGTTGGATCTACGGGAGCTGTTGCACCTATGGCAGTGAAAGATCCGCTATCGTATATTGAGCCAGTCCTCAGTTGGTCTGGGGAAATGTACACAGCCGCGTAATACTCCGAACCCGATATGTCGCTTGATCCTGATGGACCCTGTTGGCCCTGTGAACCAGATGGACCTTGTGGACCCTGTGGACCTTGAGCGCCTTCGACGGTAGGTTGCAACCAAAGTTTGTTGGTGCCATCGTCTATGTAAATGTAGAGGTTGCCGTCGTCGGAATCCATCCAAAGCGATCCTGTCGATATGAAAGAACCAGAAGGAGCGCTACCTGTGTAGTAGAATTGGTTTGCGGATGTAGCACCTATAGTAACTATCTCTTCCCCGTTTGATCCGCTCTTTTTTATGAACGCCAAACCATCGTACGTGTTTAACGCTATTTCTCCGAAATCTAAAGATTCTGTTGTTGGCGTTTTACCAGGAATGGTGCTTCTGCGAAGCTTAAGATATTGGTTTGACATGTGTCAATAGGGGATTAGTATATACTAAATTTATTGGCGCAGCTATATAGCTTATAATAAATATGTAATATTGCGTACTATCCCGTCTTAGATTGCGTAAATAACCATCCCAATACAGCTGTCATCGAGCTGCCAACAGTGGCACCGACCATTACATCTAAAAGTTGTTTGTTGTGTTCAGGTACTTGTTTGAATAATAAAAAGTACAGTAAACCAAAACTTGCTAGTACAATGATGACAGCTACAACTACTTTTACAGATAGTTTATTGATTTTTTCCCACATATTTTTTGTTTTAAGTGTCAATAATTCTCTAATAAATACCATTAATAACCGTCTTTGTTTAATTTTAGTCTTATTTTGTCTAGGACGTGCTCAATGGTTACTGGATTTTTCACTTCTGAGTAGGTTATTGAGTCTCTTGGGTGTGTTTCGTTGTATATTCTAGTTACGTTTGATTTTATTTCGTGATACGGTGGAGTAAAGTCTGATATCAAAAATGTGTGCGTACAACAGCTTGTGGCTAACCACGATAGACCGCTTGACAGTCCTACGTGATACTTGGATTGGTATATGTCCTTAATCCTATCCTCTAATGGAAGATCTCCTGATTTGTTAGTTACGTTTTGTAAGTAAGAGTATTCTTTGCTTATTACTATCACTTCAAAACCTAAACTGTTAAACAGATCTACTATAGACTGCCAGCCACCCACTACATTCCACTCTTTGACTCTTAAAGAGGCGTATTCGCTTATGGTAACTTGTTTTTTCTTCTGTAAATGAGTGGGTAACTTTATCTTAGCTACGGACTCTCGGTATTTCAATCCCAATATATCGGATGCTATCTTTTGTAAAGGGTTATCTAAATACAAAGATGGTTGGTACACACGATTTAAATGGTTGTTTGTTCCTACGTAATACTGCGCGTAGACATTATCTATTCTAGTGTTTGGTTTTACAAACATTATCTTTGGGTACGAGTCTATAAACAGTTCGTTAAAAAAAGTCGAACATACAACGTTGCAATTGTGTTTGACTCTAAACTGATCCACGTAGTCTATCCAAGCCAGATTGTCTCCCAGCGCTGATGCGTCTATCTTGATGAAGACAGTTTTACCAGTCGCATCGTAGGTCTCTGAGTGTATCTGTTTTCCAAACGGATTGTGTAATTTTACATCCCAATGACCAAACCACTGTTTTGGACCAAAATAAGTAAAGTTGTTCTGTTTGTTTAACTCTATTTTGTAAGACGTGTTATCAGACAGATCTGTCAAATCTCCAAGTATTTTTTCGTAAGGTGAATCTGCGACAGCTATCGTTGGTGAACCTAATGTAGTCGGGTTTTGGGTAACGTAACTTACTTTTACTTTCATAGCATAGATTTATAAACTTCGTAATATTCTTCGGCTATTTCGTCCCATTTGTACTGTTCGCACGTCTTAAGACCGTTTTCAATCATGTTTTCCCTCTCTAAATCGCTTAATTGTGTGAATTTGTGCATAGCTGCTGACATGTCTTCTGCTGTTAATCCGCAGTTGATGCTATTATCGTCATTCAAAAAATCCCCCAACCCGTCTACTCTGGAAGCTATTAATACGTTTTTAGACGCTAAGGCCTCCAACGCTACGATACCGAAGGGTTCGTGTTTGCTGGGCATTATGACTGCGTCGGCTGAATGCAGTAAATTTACTTTGTCTTGTTCGTACACGGGACCGTAATAGTGAAACCCCGGTTTATTTCCGATGGTTTTTTCTAGTTTGGATACACACGCATGATCTCCTCCATTGTAAGATCCAACAAATATTAGATCTACGTCTTCTGGTATTTCTGCGTCAAGTAAAACGTCTGTTGATTTCATTAAGGAAAAACGACCTATGTAGACGATCTTGTGTTTTCTATCTCCTGGTAATTTGACTTTGTCTGTGGGTTGCCAATCTTTTAGATCGATTCCGTTTGGTATGATCGTAGTTTTATTGGAGAACTGAGGGAAATACTTTGCGTACCCTTTAGAAACGTTTATAATTTTATCTGCTTTTTGCAGACCAAACCATTCAGTCTCTACGTGAGCTTTGTGCAACCAGTAACCGTCTACTGTATTGAAGTCGTAACAGTTTGTAATTCCAGCAGAGACCATCGCGTTTGCTGAAAGTTGCATTGATAAAAGCAACGGTACGTTGTGTATTTGTGCTAAGTAAACCCCAGCAAAGTAAGTGGACCAATCGTACGCGTGAACTACATCAGGTTTTGGAAACTTTAAAGCTTCTGCCAGGTATATAGTGTGGCCCAACAAAGTGTTAACAGATCCGTGTTTTATTGACGGTATAGGGTGGTAAACCCCTACGTAATTATCAACCCCGTTTGGGCCGTCTGGGTAACCTGCCACGTAAAAATCTATCTTGTTTTTTAACCTAGAGTGTATGTTCTTAAATTGCACACCAAGGCCTCCTGTAGGCGTAGAAATGCTGTCAGGGAATATAACTAAAACTTTCATAGCTATTAATATAACAATTATTTTTGTTTATGTCAATCTTATCTTTATGGTACCTGTTGTGTGATACAATCCTCCTAGCGGAACACCAGCAGCTGCGGCTGCAGTATCGTCTGCAAAGTTAAGAGATTGTGATACTTGAGGTAGCACTACTGAGCTTGTTGCAAGCGTGCCTACGTTTTGTAATCCACTGCTATTAAATACTTGTACTTTAAGAGCGTCTGCTCTGGTCAGTATACTTCCAGCGCCAATTATGAAAGCCGATTTATCATCTCCCTGAGTGTTATATCCGCCTATAGCTAGTTGGTAAGAGCCAGAAGCTACTGTACTTGCACCTTCTGCGTGTGATGATTGGCCTAATGCTATTGTGCGTTCACCTTCAGCGTGTGAGTGGGTTCCTATTGCTGTTGTTTGAGAACCTTCAGCATGAGAATAGCCTCCTAATGCTATTGTACCACTACCTTCAGCGTGGGAATTGCGTTGCACTGCTATTGTTACAAATCCTTCTGCGTGTGAGCCAGTTCCTATTGCTGTTGTAAATTCACCTTCTGCATGTGAGTAAACTCCTACTGCTGTTGTTGCTACACCTTCTGCGTGTGACCAATCTCCTATTGCTGTTGTAGTAAACCCTTCGGTGTGTGAGTAGCCTCCTATTGCCATCGTTACAAATCCTTCAGCATGAGAATAGTCTCCTACTGCTGTCGTCCTGTTACCTTCTGCGTGTGATACATATCCTATTGCTGTTGTTTGAGTACCTTCAGCATGAGAATAGTCTCCTACTGCTATTGTACCAATTCCTTCTGCGTGCGATCCTCGTCCTACCGCTGTTGTGCTTTGACCTTCTGCGTGTGAACCTGTGCCTATAGCTGTTGTATTATTACCTTCAGCGTGTGAAACATCTCCTGTTGCTTTCGTAAGTGAACCTTCAGCGTGGGATAAATTGCCTAAAGCCGTTGTACGGTAACCTTCAGCGTGTGCTGCTGATCCTGATGTTACTGTCTTGAATCCTTCAGCGTGTGAGTAGCCTTGAATTGTACCAAATCCGTCAAATAACGTATTATAACCAGAAACAGCATTTGCTACTGTAAGACCACCTTCAGCATGCGAGTAGCCTCCTATTGCTATAGTAAACTGACCTTCTGTGTGGGATCCACCTCCTATTGCTGTTGTTTGGTCACCTTCGGTGTGTGTATTGTTTCCTACCGCTGTTGTACTAGAACCTTCTGCATGTGATTGTTGTCCTACCGCTCTTGTACCTTGACCTTCTGCGTGTGAGCTGTCTCCTATTGCTGTTGTTATAAATCCTTCTGCGTGTGATTGTTGTCCTACTGCAGTCGTGCTTTGACCTTCTGCGTGGGACATATTCCCTATCGCAGTTGTTTGATATCCTTCAGCATGAGCCATCGAGCCTGACGTCACTGTCTGGTAACCTTCAGCATGTGAGTAGCCTTGTATACCACCATAGCTTGTGAGTGCCTCTGCTATTGTAAAGCCGCCTTCTGCATGTGAATCTGCACCAATTGCTTGTGTATTACTACCTTCAGCGTGTGAGTGGGTTCCTACTGCTGTTGTATTAGAACCTTCTGCGTGAGAATAGCCTCCTATTGCTGTTGTAAACCGACCTTCAGCATGTGATTGAAGTCCAATTGCTATTGTAAGACCACCTTCAGCATGAGAGTTGTTTCCAACTGATGTTGTATTGCTTCCTTCGGCGTGTGATGCTAAACCAACTGCTGTTGTATTACTACCTTCAGCATGCGAGTAGCCTCCTATTGCTATAGTAAACTGACCTTCTGTGTGGGATCCACCTCCTATTGCTGTTGTTTGGTCACCTTCAGCGTGGGATGCTAAACCAACTGCTGTTGTATTTTGACCTTCTGCGTGTGAGCTATTTCCTACTGCTGTTGTACTTAGACCTTCTGCGTGTGAATAGTCTCCTATTGCTATTGTAAGGCCGCCTTCAGCGTGGGACATATTCCCTATCGCAGTTGTTTGATATCCTTCAGCGTGAGCTATAGATCCGGATGTTACAGTTAAGTAACCTTCGGCATGTGAGTAGCCTTGTATACCGAAGTAGCCTGATAAAGCGTCTGCTATTGTAAGACCACCTTCGGCATGCGAGTAGCCTCCTATTGCTATAGTAAACTGACCTTCTGTGTGGGATCCACCTCCTATTGCTGTCGTACTTCCACCTTCTGCGTGTGAACCGACTCCTATTGCTGTTGTCTGTCTACCTTCTGCGTGTGAATAGTCACCTACTGCTATTGTAGTATTACCTTCAGCATGAGAGCTGTTTCCAACTGATGTTGTATTGCTTCCTTCTGCGTGTGAAACGTTGCCTATTGCTACGACGTATCCACCGATAGCGTGTGAGTAGTCACCTACTGCTGTTGTCCGCTCACCTTCTGCGTGTGATGCAAATCCTGCTGCTGTTGTTACAAATCCTTCAGCGTGTGATCCATTTCCTATTGCTGTTGTATTAGTACCTTCAGCGTGTGAACCGATTCCTATTGCTGTTGTGAAGGATCCTTCTGCGTGAGAATAGCCTCCTACTGCTATTGTTACAAATCCTTCTGCGTGTGACCAACCTCCTATTGCTGTTGTAGTATTACCTTCTGCGTGTGAATAATCTCCTACTGCTACCGTTTGCTGACCTTCAGCGTGTGAATACTGTCCTTTAGCCGTAACAGTTAAGCCTTGCTGTAAGCTTTGACTTGTGTAGTTAAAAGTAAAAGATCCAGTTCCTGCAAAAGTATTTGCACTATTAAACTGTATCTGTGTATTCGAACCACCGGGTGTTCCGCCGCCTCCGCCGCCACCGTTCAATGCGTATGAAGCTGTGAGTGCGTAGGACGCCGACGCGTTTAAACTTCCAGACACGCTAACGGATCCACTCAATAGAACTCCATCGTTTTGGAGATATAGGCCGGTTGAATTACCTAATCCATCGGTAACTCCTTTAGCTACGCTTGTTACTTGACCGTTATCGCCTACTTTTAGTAGTGATTGGTAAGTGTCTTTTATGTTTTGTCCTGTAAGTGATGACATTTTTTTTGTGTTATATCTTGTAAATAAATATTAGTATTCTCCTAAATCTACAGTATCGAAGCTTCCACTATCACCAAACGTGTCTACTCCGTTTATTGTGATCGATCCGGTTGTGTATGTGCTCGATGTGACAAACGTAGATCCGTATATTACGAAGTCCGGTATGTTCGCTCTGCTGCCGTCCCACGTTCCAAGAGCGTCTTCCCAAGAACCTGAAGCGTTGTCCCAATTCTGTAAAGCAGTTGGCACTTTTGATCCGCTCAATATCAGTTGATCGTTAACTTCATCGTAGTGAAGGTTTGAAAGTATCTGTTTAAATTTTAGTCTTGCCATTTTATGCGAATTTTCCTATAGCCACAACTTCGTCTGTGTTATCAAAAGCGTAACTGAGAAGCGTTGGATTTATCACCAGAGCGCCTCCGTTTATGTTTTGCGTAAAACTAACTATTGCTGTTCTTTCTATCAATTGTCCGTTACAGAAGAAAGTAAAGTTATCGATACCTGTGGCCGGGAACCCTGTTGGAGCCACCAACCACTGGTTGTTAAACTGCACTGTTGTATCGTTTACGTACACTCCTGTGACTTGTTTGTTCGTGTTTATGTACGTTAACGCTTCTGGGTTCACTGTGTTTATGGTTTGGTTTATTACTGTGTTTATCGAGTCTGCGGCTATAACAGAAGCCAAAGACTTTCCTGCAGGCTTTTTAGCTACGGTGTAACTCTCTAGCGAAGAATCTGTGGTTTCAAAACCGAATATCACCTGGCTTGTGCTGTACACTTTACCGTTAAACGATAGCTGTTTGTTTAGGCTATCGGGTATCAAATACCCGTTTAGGGTTAAATCAAAGTTTGTTCTAACCGCTCTATCTTCTCCCTGTTCGTATTGAGTTGTATCGCTGAAAGTCTCTATGGAACTGTAAAATTGGAATTTGTTCGGGTCTCCCCAATAAGCTCTTGAAGCGTAGTTTAAAGCTTCAATTACTTTGTCCATCTGTTCCATGTAGTACGTCCATATCACGCAAGAGTATTCAACAGTAACGTAGTCAGGAATCACGGTCGCTATGTACTCTTTCTGTGGAACTCTGTTGTTTAAAACTCCAAAATTGCTGTAGAAATTTCTCTTTGAGTATCCCTTTTCAAAGTACTGTAGGTTTTGAGCAGAGTTTCCGTCTAACTTGTTTCCCAAGTTTCTGTTTTGGGTTATGCTGTTCTTTTTAAAAACCAGAAGCGGTGCCATCAAACGACCCTCTTTGTCCCTGTAGTAACCGTCTCTTTGAAAGCTTTTCCAGTTCTCTGGCGTTCCGTACAGTATGGGTATGTCTACCCTAGCGTTGTTCTGTATTACGTACAGTTTCAATACGTCTTTGAAATAGTGCATCACAGCTTCGTCTATGTCCTTTATTCCGATGTAGTAATCCTTATCGGAATCGTTGTCCATTGAAGTCTGTAGCGATCTGTTTATTTCGGGTTGGCCTGCCTTTTTCGGTTCAGAAAATATTTTCGTAGGATCTGTCCCTTGAGTGGTGTAAGGCTTACTCAAAGAAGTCATGAATTCTTTTCTGTTTCTGGGTCTAGTCTGTTGGGCCATTATAATCTATTTTTTGTTATGCCAAGAGCGTCAGGACTTGTTAAGTGCGTATCTAACAGTATGGAGTACGAGTTTCCAAAATTTTGTAAACCGCTCTCGTAAGAGTAGTCGTTGTCTTTTCCCACGATCAATTGGTTTTCGTTTACGTTTCCTACGTGATAGTAATCTTCGTTGTACATTATGACGTCTCCAACTTCTGGTACTACGTTTGCTTGTTCCAGGTGATACTTTAAAAACCTGAACTGCACGTTTCTGCTTACTTGTACACCGAAGTCTTCTTTGTTAGCGGTGAAATCTCCCCTTTCTATCAAACAGTTTATTAGCACGGGACCCACGTAATACTTTGTCATCCCTTCCCCGTATACGTTTATTTCCGTATCCTTTAAAACAATTTTGTAGTATCCGCAGTTTTGTGAAACTACATTTTCCAAAAGCTCTCTTGATATGCCTTTGAAAGTACTTATGTCTCTGGATGATCCGAATATTGCCATGTTATCCTATGTAAATCATTAATGGTATGTTTGTTAACGTGTCGCTGAGAGATTGGTTCTCTGACTGTTTCCTCTCCAACTGTGCTTTTCTGCTCATGTCGTCGAAGTCCTGTCTCAACTTGTCTCTTAATTCTTGCTGTCTGTTCTGTCCTTTTGCTATCAAATCGCCAGCGTTCAAAGTAACTTCAGATCCTGGTATCGGTACGTTTGTGTACTTACCCCTTATCAATCCAAGCAGTTCTGCTGCTAACGCCAAGGTGTACTCGTAGATCCACTGTTTGCCTGGGTAGTTTATTTGGGAGTATACCACTAATCCGTAAGGCACGTTCGAAGGGTTTGTTACCAGGCCAGTGTTACCGTTGTAGTAGCTACTAGATATCGGATTGCCAGCTTCGCTCTGTTTTGAGTATTGAAAGAAAAGCTTTCTCTCTTCGTCTTCGGGTATCGGAAATATGCGTAATTTGTTGTTGATCAATTCGAAAGTAAACGCCGATCTTCTTACGGTGTTTGACATTTCTATTTGTTGGATACGTTGAATGTCCCAATAGACAGGGAATAGAACGAAGTTTAGACCTGGGGAATAACTCGCCCAACCAAAGTTTTCTGTTGCGCCTTGGTAGTTTATGGATCCACCTATGTAAGGATCATAGTATTGGTTAACCGCTGGGTTCGCTTCGTAGAATATCCTCTTTATTATGATGTTATCTCCCGGTTGTAGATTTGCGTTTTCTACCGCCCACTGTTTCATATCGTACACTTGAACTTTTTTCTTAAGGTCCAAAGAACCTGTGTACCACTCTACGTTTCCTCCTACTCCAACCTGTTCTCCGTAATCGCTTGCAATCGCAACTATGTTTTGGAGATTTGGAGTCACAACTATGTTGTTCAGTTGGGAGGCGGTAGGCGAACCCTCTAAACTTATGTAGTTGTCCTTTATTTTGGATTGGTAAAGTTCTTCCGCGTATATGGACACCGCTTCTTCGAAGCAAGCGTATATGTTTAAATCGTCCAATTCTACGTCCATAACGCCGTATCCCAACTTTCTCGCCACAAACGTAGCTACTTTGGGACCGTCTGATTGGAACTGGGCATCGTTATCGTAGAATCCGAAAGGCGTGCTTCCTGATATCGCTATTGGCGTACCGTCATATATTAATGGATTTGGCATCTTTAGTCTGTGTGTTCTTTATATATTTTTAGTATGTCTTCTACTATTGGGTCTCTGTGATTGGTTTTCAAAGACACTACCGCGAATCCTGGCACTTCTTTAAAGTTTGTGCACAGAAATTGAAAACCGCTCATCTTTCTGTCTTTCAAATCTATCTGAGACGTATCTCCTACCACAATCATCTTGCTTCCACTGCACATTCTACCCAACAACAATTCCATTTGACGGTGTGTCACGTTTTGTGATTCGTCGCACACAATTGCGCAGTTGGTAAAATTGCGTCCCCTTAGGAAACCAACGGGTATAACTTCTATTCGTCCTTCTGAAACCTCTTTATCTATCTTTTCTTTGTTGTATAACCTGTACATTTGGTCGTATATCGCCGCGGTGTAGGGAGCCAACTTAGCGTCCTTATCACCAGGAAGGTATCCTATCTCTTCTCCAGATGTGACAGCGGGTCTAGTGAGTATGATCTTTTCAACGTCCCTTTTAAACAACATGTCCAAAGCTACCTGTGCTGCTACCAACGACTTACCTGAACCGGCTTGTCCTTTTAAAACCGTTATCTTGTTCGCCAGTATGATCGATTTTGCTTCTTTTTGCTCCTCGTTCAATGAAACTTGAAACTTTATCGGATTTTTCGGCTTTCTTTTTTGCGAAACGTCTTGATTTTCCATCTTACAACTGTGTTTCCTATAAATATGTAGTGGCACGCAATAGCGTTAATTTACTAGAAGTGATTTGGAGCTCATGGGGAAGCTCATTTTTAGCTTATATGTTACATTGTATTGGACAATAGAGCTAAGGGGTGAGCTCCGGGATCACTTGGGAGCATAAAAAAGGCCGACCTTACGGGATCGACCTTATTTTATTTATTGTGAGCTTATTAGATCACGTTTGTGTCAGCCACAACAACCAATCCGTAAAATTCTGGTCTCACCATAGTCATAGCGTAACGAGTCATGATACCTTTACGCGGAGTAAAAGTGTTAGGATCGTACACAAGAGGAGTCATGATCAATGGAACGTACGGAGAGTAAACCGCGCCGCACTCAAGGAATTGATTTCCACGAAGACCCATAAGGATCACGTTCTCAGTCATGTAGGGGTTCTTGTACACTTTGTAACGGCTGTTAAGCGCACCGATCTTCTGTACACCGAAAGCGTACTTCATTGTGTCAGCAGCTCCGTCAGTATCAGCAGCGAATCCAGGGATTGACTCAAGGATTGTAGCGATTGTTGGAGATACTACGATGAAGTTAGCGCCACCGCGTAAAGTACGCTGATGGATGATGTTAGAAACCTTTTGCATCTTGATGCCCAAAGTTTGGAACCAAGACATTTGAGTGTAGTAAACACCCGCTGTGTTAACATCAAAGCCAGTTGTGGTGTTGTTGATTTGGTTACCAACCTTAGCAGACCAGTACTCAACTGTAGGAGCGTTTTGAATTAACATATCCAATACTTCGAGGTCGATCTCAAGAGAGATGTGCTCAGAAAGGATACCAGTCAATTCAGCTTCAGCGTCAAGTGAGTGGTAAGCGTTAAGGTCTTGCGCAAATTCAGGAGTCCACTGCGCTTTCAACTTACGAGTCTTAGCAGAAACTGTCTGAGACTTCATCTGTACGTTGATCTCAGGGATAACGATAGATGTGTTGCTAGCAGCGTTAGGAACTGAAGGAGCACCTGTTCTGTCTTCGAAATCACCGCGAGTGTTGAAGTCTGTCTTCTTGTTGTAGTTAACAACGTAAGTAAGAGGAGCGCTAAAAGTGCTCAAAGCCTTGTTTACGAAGAAGTTAACAAACACACCAGCAGCACTTGAAGAAAGAACAGTGAATTGCTGTAAGTTATCAGCAGAGTTAACTGTAGAACCAGATGTGATGATGAAAGCTCTTACGCCATCAATGTTGATGTTAGCATCAATAGAAGATGTAGGAACTGTTACTTTTGTGATTGTTCTTGCAGCTGCAGAAGCTGAGAAATCAGAGTTGAATTCCAATTCAGCCCAAGTAGCAGAAGCAGAAGCAAAATTTGCAGCTGATGATGAGATTGAAGCAGAGAATTGGTTAAGAGAATAACCGAATTTACCAGCTCCGTAAAGAGCACCTGCTGCTAAGTTACCAAAGTTGCTAGACGGAGTACCGTAGATAGAATCGCCTGAAGCGAATGGTCTCTTAGAATCTCCGTATTGGAAATCCAAATAGAACACTAGACCAGCAGGAAGATTCATCGGCTGTACGCTAACGAACTCTTTAGATGCGATTTGGCCTAAGATTTTACGAACCAAAGGAAGAGCAACGCCCGCCCACTGTTCGCCGGTACCAGGAGTGAAAGTAGCACCGCCTGAGTTTAAGCCACCGTTTGTTTGTGATGATTCGATTACAAGCTGCTTAGCTTGGTTTTCTAGAATAACAGACATGTTATTCTTTTCGTAATCTTGGAGTCCCTCTAGGAGTCCAGATTTTTCCCATTTCTTTGCGAGTCTGCTAGCAACGCTAGTTTGGCTCTCGAAAGTTGATTGGGCTGATTCTTTTAGTAAAGATTGTACTAAATTTGCCATTGTTATTAGTTTTTTTTGTTGTTATTTAATGCCTGCGATTTTTTGCCATCTAGAAACGAAATCGTTTGATTCGATGATTGGTTTGCTAGGTGCTACGCCCGCGGCTTTCGATGCAAAACCTACAGATTCTTTTAGCTGTGATTTTTTAACGCTTAAAGATTCTTTTAATGTTTCAAAAGTGTTTTTAACCTCTTTAACAGAAGTAGATCTATCGAAAGCTTTAATTACTTTTACTTTTTCTGATTCTGTCAAAGTTTTTGCTTTGAAAATTTTGTTCATGTAAAGAAGCTTCGCATTCAATAGGTTGATGTCTTGTAGAGTTTCATTTAAAGCAGCTATAGTGTTTTTTGCTTCTTCTAGCTCTTTTTCCATCTCTTCAACTTTTTTACCTTCTTCGTGCTTTTCTTCTTTGTGACCTTCGGCTTCTTCTAATTCTGCCAAGATTTCGTCAAGAGATAAAGGCTCTTCTGAGCTTTCTTCTGACTCTTCTTCGCTTGCTTCGAATTCGTCGGCGGTCGTGTCTTTTTGTGCCATTACAGACTGTAGAACTTGTTTGAGGTCGCCAAGAGTGATGTCTACAACTTTGGTTTCGTCGTCAGTAGTTTCTTCTTCGTCTTCGATTTCTGCATCAACGGTTTCGTCGTCTTCGGCTTCTTCTTCAGCCTCTTCAACTCCTTCTTCCATGTTGTAGCCTTCTTCTTCAACGTTTTCTTCTACTTCGTTAAGGTTCTGGTCTTCTTCCAAAGCGTCTAATTCGGCAAGAATTTCTTCCAAAGTTGCGTCTGTAACGTCGTCTTCAGACATTGTTTGATCTTCTTTTTCGCCGTAGTAGCCTTCTTCGTGAGTTTCGCCTTCTTCCATGTCGTATCCTTCTTCTACTTCCTCTTCGAGTTCTTCTTCCAATTCTTCTGATAGCTTAGTGCGTATCATGTCTTGGATCTTTGGCTCAATTGCCTCTTGAAGTTCAGCTTTTGCGTTAGCGATAATGCTCGCACGCACCGCTTTAGCATCAAGAAGTGATTGCTTGTAAATGTTTGTTTCCATTATGTTTCCTTTGATTTTTAATTGCTTATTTGGGGGAGGGAAGCAATATGAGGTTTCATTGATTTAGCGCAATAGTGAGATTTGCGCATTTACCAATAAATACGTGCATTTTTTGTAGAATATGTATATACACAAAAAAAGCTAACAAAAAGTTAGCTATTTCTAAAAATATTTTGCTTTTCTTATTAGTACGATAAAGCTATTTCAATCTTTTGTCTAGTTTTTATCAAAGAGTCTATTTTTTCATCAATGCTGTTTAGCATATCACCGTATTCGTTAGCATCTTGGTCGCTCCACGAACTTCCTTTCTCACCCGCGTCTAATTCCATGTCTATAAACGCTTGCTTTTTTTGTTTATACAAATCCAAAAGATCATCGTTAAGAGTTTCTAATCTGTCTACGAGGTCTTCTCTCTTCTTTCCATACACCCTTTTTTTCATACTAGCGGCGTAGGCTTTTAAGTTTTTTTGTCTAGTATCTTTAGCAGCTCTAAGAGCCATTAACACCGGATCGTTTGCTGAAAACTCTTCGCTTAATATTTCAAATAGTTTCATTTTTATTAGTTTATGCAACATACACCCGACATTTCACATATGATGTCTCTCATCAAATTGTTAACGTTTGTGTATTTGTTTTGCGTTTGAGTTATGATTGTTGCGTCGTAAGACTCTCTTAAACCGTTAACAGGTTTCATGTAAGAACCGTAGGTTGAGGGTTGACTAACAAAGTCCCAACATATCAATTCCAAATCTTCTTCAACTTTCACTAAGCCTTCTGCCATGGGAGTGGTTGAACCCAAAGCCCTTGAGGATATGCCTACAGTTATGTTGTTTAAAAAAAGCTCTTTGAGTATGTTACCAGAGGGAGTAGGCAGTATTTCGATAGTACCGAAAACGTCTTTACCTTCCCACCAAAGATCCAGTATGTTGTGAGAAACGTTTTTCAAATTTATGATAGAGCTCTCTGGGTGATCCAGTTCTCCGAGCGCACGCTTCTCTTTTATAGGACCGTCGACGTATTTTTTAACCTGTTCGAACAGAGTTTCGTAAGGATACACTCTGCGGTTTGCGTTTGGTTTGTCGCTAGCTTGCACTTTACCCCTAACTATAAGGTTACCGTTTTGGTTTTTTAATCCCTCGTGTAAGTTAATAGTTGGTGTAAAAAAAGAATGCTCTATTAAAAGTTGTTTGCTCATGATGCTACTCTCTCTTTTGTGTATTTAACTCCTGCTGATTTTAGATCAGCTTCAAATCCTGGTACTTCTGAATCTTTCTTAAAAAAAACTTCTCCTCCTGCGTGGATTTTTGTAGCCTCTTTCAACTTCTTCTTTACAATGTCCAAAGCCTTGTGTTTCTTTTCGCCCTCTTCCATCGCTTGAACTTTTTCCATTATCGCTTTAAGTTTCTCTTCGTGTGTCATGTTCTTGTAGGCCTCTTTCTTTATTCCAGTGTCTGGGCCCTTTACGCTGCCAAGGTTGCCAAAAGGAAACTTTGAGAATGCTGCGTCCCTATCTTCTTTGTCTTTGTCGACTGCTGCGGCTTGCGGTGTTTGTTTTGGTTGTTCTTTACTATCTGTTGTTGCTTTGTTTATCACGTTCATCTGATAGTCTCTTAAAGCGCTGTCTTCCAACTCTATAGTTAACGTACCGCCCATTATTTCTTTAACTACTCCGGGACCGTCTGGTGTGTTTACTTCCATGCCTTGGTGGTATTCCAAGTAGCTGTACTCTTGTAAAAACTCTTTTATATTGTTCAACACCTCCGCTTTGTCTTCGTTTAAACCCAAGTTAGTCATAGCGGTGGTTGTATCTCCCATCAATATGCTATCTACGACTTGTTTGATTTCTTGTTTGTTTGTAGCTCTGTTTACGTCTGCCTCAAATTCAGTTGCCCATTTTGAAACGAGCGGTGATTTTGAATTAGTATAATTTTTTTTATACCAACCTATAACTTTCATTTTTAATGCTTCCAATTCTTGGTCGTCCACCTCTTCTTTGTTAACCAACGGTTTGTTTGTTGGTGCTCTAAATTCATCCTCTTCAAGATGAGAAGATAAACCGCTGCCACCAGCTGGATCGGTCATTGGTTGATTTATGTCGTCTAATATCTGCTGAGCTTCTTCTGGTGTGCAATATTTTTTAATTATCTTTGTTGCTTCACTAGGCGTAATACTGCTCTGTTCTGGAAACTGTACTATCGCTTCTAATTCGTTTTTTATATCTTCGATGTTTTTAGATTTAACTAGTCTAGCGAACCTATTAATAGCGTCTGCTCTATCCTGAATGTCTTCTTTTAATATCTTTTCAGATCCAGTAACGCCTTTGTCAGGCATCACTTTTACGCCTTTAGGTTTTCCCTTTCTGTTTTCTTTCTTAGAAGCTTTTGTGTTTGCCTTCTCTTCTTTGTACCCCTTAATTTTTTTCATTGAGTTGTGTTTATCGTTCAACTCTTGGGTTACTTCCTTTGTTTCTAATTGCTTATCTTTTTTGTCTATTTCTTTAACGTTTGAGAAAACTTGGTCTTCGTAAGCGTTTTTATTTTTTTGAAGCTTCTTAGCGACACGGGTCTTGATTTTATTGAGTGTAGTGTTGTCTATCACCTTTTCTTTCTTCAACTCTAACTCTATGCCCTTTCTAACAGCGTAAGGAGACATGCGATCCAATATCTGCTCTGTGTCAAGTTTGTGGGCTTCGTTTATTTTTCCTTCTCTAGGAGCAGACATCTCATCTCCCATGTTTCCGGGGTATAGATCTACTCCTCTCGTACTTTTTAAATAATTCTTATAATCTTCGTCTCTATCTAGATTAGCTTCTAACCAATCCGGCATTCCCCTCTTTATATACTGTATAGCTTCGTCAGGATCTTTAACGTACTTAAGCACTATATCAAGAAGTTCTTCGTCTACGCCCTTTATCTCCTGTAAAGATTCTTCGGTGGTTTGTAATTCGTTTTTAAAAGTTGGAGCATCGAAGAATGCACCGCTTACCTCTTTGGTTACGTTCTCTGATACTAGTCTTTTTCCTTTTAGTATGTTCACAGCGTCTTTAAAAGAAGTCACTGGACTGATGAACTGTGGAAATTGTCTGCGTGCTTCTTTAACGAAGTAATCGCGGGACGTTTTACCCTCTTGTAGCTGTTGGTATAGTTTGGTTATGTTCATATCAATAAATATTATCTTCCTTGTCCACGATACATTTTTTCTTTTCTATCGTGTTTGTTGTGTGATTTTTGTGAGCTTCCTTTTTTTCTTTTACCGAAAGTTACTTTACGGCTATCTCCTGATGATTTTGATTTTGCCATGTTACTTTATTGATTTGTATTTTTTGTATATCTCGGAGATGGATACTTGAAGCTTCTCCATCAGTTTGCTTGTGTGACCCTTGTATTCGCGTAGTCCAAGCTCTTCTTTCATTGTGTTTACGTAATCCATAACCTTCTCAGCTTCGTACAGCTTCTTGCGCACCAATTTAATGGCTTCGTGCATCTGCTGCTCTTTGCTTCTGGTTACAGTCTCTTTCTTGAAGCGGTGGTAGTTTTCGTTTAGTGATTCATCGCTTAAAGCAGCTACAAAGCCCTGGTAGCTGTCAACCCAATCTCCATTAACTTCAATAGTTTCATCATCTGTATTGATGCGTACTTCTCCGCCTTGATAAGTTAAATCTAGTATTAATGTACTATAATTTTTACCAACAGCTGTTCCACCAACAATGCGTTTACCTGCTTTTTCAGCCCAACGAGCTACTTGATTTACAATGCCAGTAATCTGTTTTCTTTTAGCAAAATTCTTTATGTTGTCTGGTACGTACGCCTCTTGTATATCCTCTTCGCTTATGTCTAGTCTTGGTTTCTCTTCAAAAGATTTTTGTGCAGCGGGTTTAGTTAAGTCTGATTGGTGATATATAGCTGTTTTCCCGTTTTTGAATTGTAGTGTGTAGTACTTTCCGTCTTTCGAAACGTCTGTTACGTCGCCTATCTTGTTGTAGTTTATGTTACCTTTAAGAGTTACTTTAAGCTTTTTGTCTGTTTCGTACTCTTCGTTAACGTCCCACAAATCTTTGTATTGGAAACCGCCTCTATCCGGAGTGTGGCCCGCTCTGAATCCCTTTACTTTTTCGTACCCGTCTCCTTCGTTTTGGCCTTTGTACTTTTTTTCTGGAACGTCCAACCCCGGTAAATACGCTTCTCCTCCTCCTGTAACGTTACCCTGTTCTTTAAAGTATTCGTGAACGTGTATGTTGTTCGAATCCAATCCTACGCTTTGTACGTAGTCTACAAACTTCTCAAAGTCGTTTTGATCAATCACGTAGTAAACGTCTGAACCGTCTTGTACGTATTCTACATCGCCTCTAAATTCGTTTGAAAACAAATCATCTATCTTTTGGTCGTCTATCGAGAAGATAACCTGGTTCTCAGCGATGGTTTCTCTCAGTTTTATTGTAGCAAACTGGTTGTTAAATTGCATATTTTTTGATTCTAAAGTTTCTTTAACTCTTCTACCAATTCTAAGTACTGTAAGACGTTAGATATGTTCTCGTCTTTTATGCTTTGATTTGGCTTTATTGGTTCCAAAAGCTTTATAGTCTCTTTCAATCTAATCCTTGTAACGTCGTCTTTAACCGAATCTTTGATTGAAACAAGCTCTGATTTTATTTCTTTGATGGTTTTGTTAAGATACGCTTTTAGGTATTCTGTATCGGATACACTGTTTATGTATTCTTTTAAAACGTTCTTTTGTCTTTCAGAAAATTTCGAATACTTTGAATTGAATTTTTCAACTATTATTTTGTAAGCTAGAAGTCTAATCTCTTTGTCCTCTTTCATAAACTCCTCTACCATTACGGAAGATATCGGTTTGTTTTCGATGTTCTCTTCGGTTATATGTTCTAGTAGGTTTATTTTACTTAAAAGTACTTGCTTTACGTCGAAAGATTTGTTTGTGTGAGATTCAAATATTGTGTATATGGACGCGTAAGTTTTGTAATTGTCAACTTTGGCTTTGAAGAAGTTATCGATATCGTAATTGCTTTTGATCTCTTTTATCAAGTTATACTTCAATCTGTCCAATTTTTCTTGATCCAATTTTTTTCTTTGGTCCAAAACTGTGCTTATGAACATTTCAGCTTTTCCCTCTGTTAACTTGGGCGTAGTGTTAAACGAACTGTACAGAGCGTACTCTTTACCTAACTCTGTATTACTAAAATACTTTTTTAAAATCTTAACAGACTTCGAATCCCTGTTTTGTAGTAAGTCAGATGTTGTTTGTCTAACCAACAATTCAAACAGAATTGCTGTGTTTCTATATTTGCTGTGTTTAACTGCCATATTGTGATTAGATTCTACCTATAAATATATGATTATTTACTCCGGATCTGTTAATATGTTATCTTCGTTTAATATATCGCTCTCTTCAAATAATTTTGTTTTTCTTGATTTTGAAGAAAACATTGAATCTAACATTTTTTTGTTTTTGTAAAATTCGCTGTTAGAGTTTTCGAAAGCTAAAGGACCTCCACGGTATTCAGGTTTCATGTTATCTTCTCCTGTTTCAGCGTTTGATTTTAAATCGTAAGTACCCATTGCGTCTCTTCCAAAAGAACTAGCGTCTGTGCCACGTATAGATTTGTGCTTTTGGGGACGGCCTGGGGATTTGTATTCGTCTTTAGGTTTATTTTCATCGTATCCTGTCGGTACGTCAAGTGGCATATCACCTTTGCCTCCGTAAAGACTGGCCAATTGGTGAGGAGTACCGAACGCTTGTCCTGTTTCTGATGGATCGTTGCCTTCTTCAGCTATTTGTTTGTATCTGAATAGACGTTTTTGGTCTTCTAGTATCATGTCTTCCAGCTCTAGGTATTGATCTTCAGAGAAGTGGAATACTTTATCGTATATGAAGTCTCTTGGTAACAATTGACCTTCCATCGCTTGTCTTGCTAAGTCTATCTTTTCTTTGAATAACGCAATCCTTTCTTGATCGTATATGATAGACGGATTTGTTAACGATATTGTGAAGTTGGCAGCTGATTCGTTCGTGTATCCGTGAGCGTATAGGTGGATCAAACCGATCTTAGTCAATTCTGAAACTATGATCCTTTGTATCCTTTCTACGGTTCTTGCAAATCGTATGTCTTCTGCTGCTAGGGTCGCTTTACCTGTCAAATCCTTTTCGTATCCCATGAAAGCCTTTGGTACCTTCAACGCTGCAAAAAGTTTCTCTCTAAAGTACGCAACGTCTTCGATACCGTTGTAATCCAGACCCTTCGCTGTGTCTATTCTTGTGGCCTGATCGTTGCCTCTTACAGGTATGAAGTAGTCCTCGAGCATGTTTTGCACGTTGTACTTTTGGTTGTAATCGCCTGTCTGGGGATCTATCAAAGGAGTTTTTTTCATCTTATTGATCATCCTTTGCATGTAGTTTTCTACTTCGTTTGGAGGTATAGCACCAACGTTAACGTAGAACACTCGTCTTTCTGGGGCTCTTACTATCCTGTGAATCAACATGGCGTCTTCTATAAGCGTATACTGCTTAAACAGCTTTCTTGCTGGCTCCAAATAAGATCTACCGTAAGGCAGGTAGTTAACGTCGCCTGTGAGTCTGAAATGCGCCATCTCGTAGTTATCGAAGAAGATGCCAGTATCTTGGTTGTTGAAAGCTGAGCCGTAACCTGTGGTAGATGCGATAGCTGCGTTTGGATCGTACTTAAATCTAACTTCGCTTGGGTTTTTTATGTTGTACCCCTCTTGTCTAACTATGTTGTAGGCAGAGAACGGGATCACGTTGTACACTCCGAAACCCTCTGCTATTTCCAGTTTTATGTAAAAATCACCGTATTTACACATGTTTCTTATCCAAGACCACAGAGTAAACTCTACGTTTAGTATAGAGTAATACAAGTTGTAAAGAAGCTTTTGGATGTTTTCGTCAGAAGACCGTATCTGTAGCACTTCTCCTTGCTCGTTCTTCAACGTACACTCGTCAGCGATGATGTCCAACGCGGAAGCGATGATAGCGTCTGTGTCCATCGCGTCGTAATCTGCGTATATCTGAACTCTCGCTGATTGGTAGTTTTGCGCCAAGTTCATGTTAACACCGTACGCTGTTGACGTTGTGTAGACTTTATGGAATCTATCTATAAGACTGTTCGTCTGTATTACGCCTGACGTTTGTATCTTATCGCTATCGATGACTTTTACCATTCCACCGCCTTCGTTACGAATGATTACATCGGTAGAGAATAGTCTTCTCAGAGCGCTAAATAGATTGTTTTCGGGTTTTTTTTGTTCTTCTGCCATATTTTTATATTAACCAGCTAATGTCTATATTTTCGCTTCCTTGTGGAGTTGCTATGCTCATGCTCCAAGGATCGTTATAGTAACTGTTTGGGTTATAGTAAGAGTTTGGTTGACTAGTTTTACTTATGTTGTTTATCGTAGCGCTAGTCAAGTTGTTCATTGTTTTTTTGAATCTCAAAGAAGTCTCTCTAAGGTACATGCCTATTGCGAAGCTCATCACTAGATCATCGTTGTACCCCTGCATCGCTTGTTGTTTACCGTTCTTCCATATAAATACACGCAACTCTTCTAACAGTCTTACAGATCTTATTGTACACACTTTGTTTTCTATAAAATCTCTCATTTTTTCTAGTACAAGCGGTCTTGTTTTTTGAGTTGTACTGAACCCTGGAACTAGTCCTGCAGCTCTATCGAATCTGTCTACGTATTTTTCAAAGCTACCGTCGCTGTCTGCCCTGTGACCGTAGTGCAAGTTTGTGTAATTCCTTTCAACTAGGGTTTGAACTACGTCCCAACCTATGTTTGCGTTTTCTACTACCAATAAAGCTTGATTGTATTCGTTCGCTGTCGCTAAAAGAATGTTCGCGTACTCTCTTGTATCTATTTGCGCTTTGTACTCTGCGACTTGGGTTATTGTTTCTATGTCTATTACGTGAAAGCCAGAATAGTCGCTTCCGTCTCCACGCGCAACGTCAGCTATCAACATGTAGTGTTTCACTGGATCGGGATATTCCCAAATCCAAAGGGCCTTGTCCATTCCACGTCTTTCGAAAGGCTCGCTCACCGTGTTCAATTCGTAGTGGGTTAGTATGTCCGGTTCTATGTAACTGTTTCCTGAAGTGGCGAAATCGCAATCGCACTCTTGTGCTGCGTTTCTTACGCCCAACTCCTTTGTTTGTTGCTCTCTCCAAGTCTCGTCTCTTTCTGGGTGTACTCTCCAGGGCAAGCTTACGGGGGTGAAATTGTTTTCTTTCTTCTGGGCTTTGGTGTATGTCTTGTGAAACCAGTTACCTATTCCGTTTGGCGTAGAAAGAGCTATGCATCGACCGCCTGTTGCAAGAGTTTGTTGAGCTGCGGTAAATATCTCTTCGATACGATCTATGAACGCAGCTTCGTCTATGACAAGCAACGATACCGCTTCTGAACGTGTTGCGTCACCGGCGGCTGATACAGCTTTTATTTGAGAACCGTTTGTTAACCTTAAACTAAGCCTGTTGTCTTCAGTGTGACCTATTTTTAACCAGGTTGGCAAATTCTGATACGCAAATCGCACTTTGGTTACCATGTTTTTTGCTGTTGATTGCGTAGTAGCAACCACAAGAACGTTCTTATCTTTATTAAACAGCATCATCCATAGCGAATAAGCCGAAACTAGAGTGGATATACCCAACTGCCTCGATTTGTTTATTATTACATACTCTTGGTTTTGGTATATCTTAAGTACTTTTTCTTGGAATTCGTAAAGATCGAACAGCTGTCTTCCCCTTGTGGGGTGTTGTATCATGTAGTACTTTCTCATGAAATACACAGGATCAGAGGCGCACTTAACAAACTCCTCTTTTATTCTGTCCCTTAAATCAACGTTCGGTGTACTCATGTTTTGTTAACGTTTTATAGCAAAGTAAGTTAGAGTTCCTACCAATACACCAGCTATTATCTGTGTTCTTGTATTTTTTAACTTCAGTGATCTGTATCTGTTAGCCAAGTCGTTGTATTCTTTCTTCCAAATGTCCAACTTAGCCGCAGATAAATTTAGCTGATTTACGTAGTTAACCTCTTTCTCTTGATACACTGAAATGCTTTTGTTGTAAGAATCAACTTTTAAATTTAGTAAGTCTATCCTCTGTTTTGATAAAAGCAGCTCTGCTCTAGCGCTATCGTAAGATACTAGATCTTTGGCTATCTGTTTAGCTACAAATACTGGTATTTTTATGGTGTCTTGCGATTTGGCTTTTTCTGCAAAAGATAATAAAAAAATTGTGAATATGGAGATGAAGATGCTTTTCATGTTTTTTTAATTTTTAGTATCCGTATCTTGATCTGAAAAATGAGTCTAACTGTGTGGAGTTGTAGTTCGAAACTTCTTTTGATTTTTCTATGTAATACTCTCTAATGATTGTAGTTTTATTGTTTACCGTTTCTAACTGTTTATCGATAGCGACTCTTTCGTTAGATTCAACTGTAAGCAACGAGTCTTGTTTTACTTGCTGTTTTTTCAAAGCCTGTATTTGCAATTCTATAGAATCCAATTTATTCCTTGACTCTTTAGATATTTTTGTTTTTGGCGTAAATACTACAATAAAAATGTACAAAAATAAAAGGCAGCCAACTATAAAAGAAACTGGTTTTAGCCACTTTTCGCTGATCTTCTTTAAAGAATTGAATAAATTCATTTGTTTTAAACTTTATCTATAAATATGTGTATTAGCTATATAGCCATTCTGGTTTGGCTTTAACCCTGTTGTAAGTTAATTGTTTACCGACTATTTTATCAAGGGCGTAAAACGTTCTATAAGCGTCTACAGCGTTCTCTTGCTTGTATTCATCAGGCATACATTGGGGCGGTGCATAAAAACCGTTGTCTGGTATTTTTGGCTCGTTTTGTTTTAGCCACTCTAATATTCCTTGGGTTTTGTGTACTCTTCCGTAATGCTTTGTGTATATGTTAAATATCTCTTCAGCGTGGTATACCAACCACCTATAGTGTTGTATTGATTCTCTAACCCACTTTGTCGATGGGTGATTTAGGTGAGCTTTTTTGTATGGAGCTTGGCCGCCTGTGGCCCAGTGTGCAGTTGACAGCATTTGCGCAGATTCTATACCCATTTTTAGAATGTGTTGATCGCACAGATCTCTTGCTGCCAAGATTGGATCTTCGTGTAAATAGAATATGTTCATAACTTTTTTATAAATGTAACAATTATTTTTTAATTTTAATACATTTATTTTTATTGTGGTTTTACACTCGCTATTTCTATTGTTCCTTGTACGCCACCGTTGTTTCTTGCTACAAGGTTTATTCTGTAGGGATCTCCGCCTTTACTAACTGTCATGTCTATCTTAAGGCCACCGAAACTTGGTTCGTCTACTATCTCTATAGGCATGATCTTGTTGTTTTCCATGAACAGCGCTAAAGATCCACCGCGAGGGTATGTTTCTGGTTTTGTTGGTTGACCGGATGAACTTGCAACTACTTTGAAAAACGCAGGAGAAGTGTCGGAAAGCGACATTGCAAAAGCTACTAGAGCCACAAGGCCATCGTCGTATTCTGACTTATCAAGTTGATCAAAGAAGAAATTAAGCGCTTTTAATGCGGCGTATTTACCTCTAAGTTTATCTATGTTTTTTTCAAGTTTATCTCCAGCGGGTAGAATATATTTTATGTCTTTTACACCTCTTACTTTGCTTTGAATCACTTTTCTTAGCCTCTGTATACCGTCTATGTAATTCTTTTCTTTGTAGTTTATCTCGTCCTTTGTTAGGTTATAGTCGTCTTTTATTGCTCTAAATTTTTCGAAGTAAGCTTTTGCTTTACCTCCTTGAGCTTTTTCGAACTTTAGAGAAACAGCTGTCATAGGTGCTTCTTTAGATCCCCAGTTTTCGTTAAATGCATCGTTGAGTATCTCTATGAATGAAGCTGGATTGTCTTGTTCCTTTGCTAATGCTAATATCGTTTCTGCTTCTGCGGAATTTAATAACACATACACATCTCCAGGACACCACTTATCTGCAGGCATTTTTAATTGTTGTTGCGCTTCTGATCTGTACGCGTTAAATATGCCAGATCTTACCAATCTTGCATCAGGATAAGCTGATTTTATCGTTAGCGCTTGAGATAGTGGTTGATTAAGCGTTTTAACGTTGTCTTTATTTTTTTGTATGCCTCTTAAATAGGTTGTAAGTTCTTCTTTAAGATTAGCGTCTATATCTTTATTTCTATTTGTGGCTGATATAGCTGCTTTTACAGACGAGTCAAAGTTTTCTAATGTTATAGGTTCTTCTATGCTACTGTAATAAAAAGACATCACAAGACCTTCTTTTACGTTTGTAGAAGTAGCTGTCTCTGAGGACCCCTTAAAATAAACTTTAAAAGTTCCAGATGGTACTCTTACTTCTGCGTAATCATCATGAGATAGTTTAGCTCCTTTTTTTATAACTTTTACGTTGCTAAGTCCTGTTAATTGAGCTAGTAGATCAACTCTTGCTTTTCTGTCTGTGGGGTTTATTCCTTTTAAATACACTTTATATTTTGAACCTCCCTGGTGCTTTGCAGCTACTGGTTGCATTAAAGCTACGTTTTTGTTCTTTTTCAAAGCCGCTAATATATCCTCTTCTGCTTTTTCTTCTTTCAGTATGTAGCTCTCTATTATTCTTTTGGCTATGTTGTTCTCTTTTAATTCCTCGCCTCCTTCTGCCGGAGGTGTTTCGGTTTCTGGTTCTTCTACGCTTGTGTCTTCTACTCCTTCTGTACCCTTTTCAGCGCCTTCGGGTCCTTTTGTTTTTAGCGGAGAACCGAATCTAAGAAGTCTTGCTATTGCTTGCATGCACAACTGTTTTTCTCCGGTTGTCATCAAATAGTACTTCTTACCAGATATTGTCGCTTCGTAAGCTTTACCCAAATACGTTAAAAAAAAGTATTGACCGTTGTGTAATAGTATTTTAAAGGTGGTTGGTTTGGGTGCAACTATGAATATGGCATCTAAATACTCTTTAAAAGAACCTGTCATCAGCTCTGTAAGCAACTCGTTGAGCGTGCTATACTTCTTGAGTATAAAGCCCATGGGATCCTCTTCGAAAGGTGTTAAATCCTTTTTTTCTTCGGGCCTTTTTTCTGTCTCTTCGTCCTGTTCTAACAGCATTTGTTTGAGTATTAAAGCTTCCAAATTCATATCTTATAAATACGTTTTATTCAATTTCGTGAAAACCCTGATTTGCTTGTTCGATAAAATTCTCCGAATTTGTTATGTGATCTTGAATCCAACCTGGAATGTTTCTTTCTACTCCGCCTAACTTTTGCATGAGTTGTGTTGCGTTGCTTACTATCTCTTTTAAGCTGCTCATAGCCATCGCTACTTCGTGGTCTCCACCTTCTTTTACAGAATGCTTTTTCTTCATTGATCTAAGCTTCTTGAAGTCAGCCGCAGTTATCTTGCCTTTAGGTTCTGCTACGTCTATCTTTTCTTGGTCACCTGGAAGATCTACTTCTTCTCTTAAAGATCTTACCAACGCTTGTAGGGATATGTTTTTCATTAGTTCTTTTTGTTTATCTCTTTAGCCGCTTTAACAGCAGATTTGTACGCTTTTGACCCTTTCTTAGCAGGCTTCTCACCGCGAGCTCTTTTTGCTCGTATGTTTGCCCAAAGTCCAGGTTTTTCTTCAGTTATCATTTTTAGTATGCTGAGTAAGCTAATCATGTTCGTTTAATTTTTAGCTTTGTTCTGCATGTATACCTCTTAACAAATCTTCACATGCGTCTGCTATATCATGATAGTTAGCACCTCTTGCATATTTCATTAGGTCCTCTATAAATTCATCGCTTCCTATTTTTTCTTGTTTCAATAAATCTATCGTTGCTTCGTATTCACTGTAAGGGCTATTACTCGCTAAGGCTACTATATCATCAATCAATTCTTGATAGACTGCGTAGCTGTTTTCTTTAAGTATACCAGCTAATTTTTGCATTCTTTTTACTTCGTTAATTTGCTGTTTCATGCTCGGTTATTTTGACTGTCAGCGCTCCTGCGCCTTTTATGACACGGTGCCACGCCAGTTTAGGTATAAATATGCTGTCTTTTATTACAGTAGGCAGTTCGTTGTCCAATTGTACCTTCCAGTCTGTGTTGTGCGTAGCTGTTACAGTCCTATCTTTTAGGTCCCTGTGCCACATCAGCTCTATTGGATCTATTGATTGATCGAAAGTACGTGTTATTGTATTGCCTACTAGATTATCGATGTAAGGCCTAGACATGTTTTTCAGAACGCTTTTTGAAGAAGAAATATAACCCAAGAAAAGAAAGCGCAACGCCATAGAAAATCAAATCCGTAGTCCAATAGGAACCGGTCCAATCCATCACTAGTTTGAATAGTGCGTCGAAGCCAAGCGGATTGAAAAACATCGCCAGCATGAGACACGTCGTTGATACGTTTTTTAAGAATTTTGATCTCCAGGTCATGTAATGTTTGTTTCCCGTCGGGGTCCATACTATCGATTTGAATTAAAAATAACGACTACCAGAATCCTGTGAAGTTGCTTTTTAGACCCAATAGGCTTGCGTACCTCGGTAGTCTACAGCTCCAATACTTTGGTGTCGTTTTATCTTTTGCCTGAGAGCATTTGTGTCTTGCTGCAAAGGACTTCCTCGCTTCGGGGTTGTTGATCTTTGCGCTGAGACCTGTTGTGTCTCCGAACGTAACCTTTTTTATTCCTCCACCCGGTTTCCTAACGTAAACGTAGAACTTTTTGGGTCCTCCACGCTTTGGTTTGTTTAGTTCGGGCTGTTTTTTCTTTGACTTCTTTTTTACTTCCGTCAAAAACTCTAGCGTCATTGGAAAGTCTAACGGTACTTTTATCCCTTCGTAAAGTCCAAATTTGCCTATGTCTGTGCCTTCGAAGTAGTCTCTATCTTCTTCAGATAAGTTTATTTTACCGCTATCGTAAAGACCTCTTACTTCGACTATGAGATCCATAAACGATGTAGACTGAGGTCTGTATATGTTCTCGTTGATGGGAACGTTGTTTTGAAGGTGGTAGTTCAAGCCCTCTGACACCAGAAGCCTATTCACAGATTCGTGTAACGATATTCTATTGCAATTGCACATTACTGAAGGTTTCTTAGTTTGTACTTTGTGCTTTCTATAAGGTCTACTATTGTATCAACTTGGTTCTGAACGTAAGAATCCTGGGGTATCTGTCTCCTTGTCGCTTCAACGAATTTACAAAGAGTTTCGAAGTAAGAAACGAAGTTGTTGTCTTCCTTTATCGCTCCTGCCATTTGGTACCCTTTGATTATGCCGTAGCGTCCCTGTATGCCTTCAGCTAAAGCGTCTATCAAAGGAACGATGCCTTCGTAGTACGCTTGTAACGCTAGATGCGCTGCGTGAGATCCGGGTCCTGTAACTTGAAGGTGATACACGTGGGCTTGGTTTCTGCTCTGCATCAATGTACCCAAGAAAAGTCCTACTGCTTCCATTGTAATTATTTTTTATCTTTTTTACGTTTAGAGATGTAATCTTTAGCTAGCTCTTCTGGGTTGTCGGCTACAGTATCGTACTCTTTATCTAGTATTGTATCTATCAATTTTTTTACGTATTCTAAATCCTCTAATTTGTCGTTGCTTAGATTTTTGCTATCCAACGATGTAAAAAGTTGCTGTACAGTGACTCTTGGCGCTTCGTTAATCTTTTCTTTTTCATCAGCCTTTTTGCTCTTCTCGATTTTTTCAAGCTTTGTCAGATAGTCGTCTATCTTGCTTGCTATGTTCGCAACTGCTTCTTTGTGGTCGCTTGCCTTCTTTGGATCTTCCTTCATTGCATCCATGTGTTCCTTACGCTTCTTTTCAAGCTTGTCTATCGCTTTCTTTAACTTCTCTGTAGTCGTTCCCTTCTTCTCTTCGAGCATTCTTTGCCCCTCTTCGTACTCAGCGCACATTCTTTCTGCTATCACCATCGCTTGATCAGCATTGGGATAAACCCCTTGCACTTGGTCAGGATTTATTTCGGTTCCTGATATTCCACTAAGCGGGTCGATGGGCTTAACCAGTGAGTCTGGTGTGCATCCAGGATAAGGCGACGTTACAACGTAAAGTTCACTTATGGTGCCCTCTAACGCTTCTTTCTTTACTTTCTTTGGCAGTCCTTTGTGTTTTGTGGACGCGAATTTTTTAACCTCTCCCGGTTTCATGGATTTTGCCATTTCTCCGGCTTTTGCTGATACGTCTTTGGGATCTACTGTACCCTTTTGGATACCGCGTACTATTCCCATAAGCTTTTGTTGTTGTTGTGATGCTGCTGGCATGTGTTTTTTATTTGCTTATCTATAAATATCAGCGTTGCTCGCTCTTTATCTTGTCTAATTGACGTTTTACTTGATCGTATATATCTTTTTTGTTCCCACCCTTCCAAGCTTCGATCTCTCCAGCTTCGGTAACGTACGACTCGTTCTCGTTGTACCAAGCTTCTAAAGCGGATTCTACGTCTTCCAAATACGTGTTGTGATTGTTGTTGAGTATAGATTTAGCGTAGTCATCGTACCTGTTCTCCAACTTTAATTTGCTTTCCATATCTATAACGCAATCTAAACACTTACCATGAATTGAGTACATTTTTTTGTTAAGATCGTTAGACTTCATGTGTTTGTTGCACTCTGGACAACATATAGGTAGTACAACCAGCTTTTTAAACGTATCCAATTTGGTCATGGTTTGTTTTATGCCGTTCTTTATTGTCCATTGTTTACCGCTCTCTTCCCAAACGTCTCCCTCTTTGTGATCGTACTTGTTCTTTTCGTAACCAGCTTGTACTTGCGTTCTATCACCTGTTTTACCTGTGATTAAGTTGCGCATGCGTTGCACTTCTCTTTTTGAGAACTCTTTCTTTAGGTTGTTTTCGCTCATAACATTATTTTATTTTTTATTATTTTAGTGGTTCGAACCAATTGCTACACCACTTAGTTGGATCTTCTATCTGTTCTCCCGTTTCTGGATTAATTAGCTCGTCTGTTCCCATGTGTTCCTTGTAATCTGTACTGTTGCAATAGTGTTTGCCTTCTTTTAGCTCGTAGTAAGAACACACGTGGCAGCCAAACCCGTACTTAGAATACATGTAAGGCGGTTGGTCTCCGTGCTCTTTTAATATTGGTAATAATTTAATCATTTACTTTGATATTTTTTTAGTTTAGAAACATCGTGGGTTATACCGTATTTTTTTAAAAGGTATTTAGTAGCCTTTTCAACGTGATTTTCTCCTTTGAATTCTACGTCGTCTATAAAATTGTTTCCTTCCCACACTGAAGAATACCCGTTTAGTGCTGAACCGGTTCTCATGCTTCTAGAATAGTCGCTATGCACTACGCTTACTGTGGTACCGTCTTTGCTTTTATACACAGCTTTTCTCATGCCAAAAACCTGCGGCGGTTTTGTGGAAATCAATTTGAAAGCATTCTCAAACAAAAGACTTTCTATTTTTATCATGATGCGTATTTTTTTAATATTTCGTTATTCGCTTTTATTCTTGCAGCATTTTTTAGTCTAGACTTTTTGCTCCTTTTGGGTTTCAATCTTTCTTTTGCTCTTGCCATTTTATTTCTTTTTGTCTAGCGTTTGTAATGCGTGAGATGTGTCTGTTTGATTTTCGTGCTTTATTCCCACACCGCCAGCTGCTTTCCACGGTTTTAGGTTTACATCGTAATCGTCTATAAGTACAGAAGTCTTTATCTCTTCTTCGCTTTTGTTAGCCAATATCGAGTGTTTGTCCCCTGTTTGTTTGAATATTATCGCCTTTGGTTTTGGATTCAAGTTCTTTTCTATCCACAGTCTTTTGCCTTCTTTAGCGTCTGTAAAGTTACTTGGGCTGGAAAGTATTATCGTACCGTGCTTTCCTATTTTTTTCCAAATCTCTTGACTTCCGGGAAACCATGACATTGTCGACCAAAACTCTACGCCTGCGTCTTCGATCGCTGATTCGAAAGACGGTAAACCCCTTTCTTTTATGTACTCTTTGGGTCCCATTCCAAAGTACTTATCGAACTGCGCATCAAAATCGCAGAGGACACCGTCCATATCGCAATAAAGTTGGTACTTCTTAAGATCTTCCATAAGCATTCCCAAACTTTTGTTTTCGTATATGATCGGGTGCTGTCTACCGTAAGATCTGAGTATGATACCAGCTTTTGAGTTTGCTTCGTTCTCGTGTTCGCTACCGTCTTTTCCTGATTCTGGTTTTAGCGATCCTTTTTCGTTTTGGCTGTGGTGCACGAGTTCGTGAGCAAGCGTTCTTAGACAATCCGCTAAGTTTCTGTTGTTGTCGTACACTACTATTGCTTTCTCTTGCGGATAGTAGCCTCCGAAACTGTAATTTATTTTTACAAAGTTCTTGTCCCTAGTTATCTTGATACGGGGAGCGTGTTTTATGTTCAACTCTCCGTAACAGAACTTGAGAAAGTCCTTGTATATAGATATTCTTTGTTGTTCTTCCATTTATTTAGAATGATGTTGCTAAACCCCTGAGTATGAAAGATCCTGTTAGTTTAAAAGGCTTATCGTATATGCTCTTGTCACGTATTACAACTCCCTCTTGATCTTCTACTGCGCCTAAAGGACTATCCATAGATTTTAAAACAGCGTCTCCAAGCTGCATGGTTGCCAAATACGTTACGAATCCGTCGATGGCCGCTTTGTAGTCTTCTTCGTTAGCTAAAAGTTTGTCAAGCGGTGTTCCGTTTTTTATTCCTACAAACACTTGCTTACTTAACGCGTCTATTTTTTTACCGTCTGCTAGAGTGACCTTCACGCCTTTCGGTATCTTTGTAGTTTTTAACCAATCTTTTAGACTCTTTGTCTCTTTTTTGCCTTTTGAGTAATTTACAGTGTAAGATTTTGACAGTTCGCTAGAGAAGTTTGGTTCTTTTCCTACCTTTGCTGGTATTGATCCGTATATTTCAAAATCGTACTCTTTTGCAATCGGTGCCATTTTGTTTATCATCGATTGTAGCGCTTTTTTGTCGTAAGGTATCTCTTTTGCGGCTCTTCTCTTTTCGGTCACTTGCTGTATCTTCAGAAGACCGTGTATGGCCAAAAAATTTTTACCGTAATCTTGAACGTTTGTCTTGCCTGATACGTATTCTATGTTTAGTAGTATGTTTGGGTTGTCCAGGAGTCCGAGTTTGGCTAGTTCCGGCTGTATGCTTGGTAAAGATTCGTTGAATATGTCTAACACCTCTCCTCCTATCTTAACCATTCCGTGACCGGGAGCGAACCTATCTTCTAGATCCGCCTTAGTTATGCCTTTTACATCTAGCGGTTTGTTAGATCCACGGTCCATTACGAACTGTTTCTTACCGTCAAGTTCAACAAGTCTCACAGAAGCGTTAACGCCGTCTATTTTAACCGAACCAGGATTCTTTTGTAAAGACTTTACAGCTAATATAAAAGTTTTTATTAAGTCGTTTCCTGTGTTTACGCTTGGTAGATCGAATGGGTGAGCCATATGTCCACCGGTGCCTCCTTCGGTTAACAGGTTTAAGAGCGATATTGAGCTTTCTTTCATAGGTGCGTTATCTTTTTTTTCGAATTTGGATTTGATCATGCGCTCTATCTTGGGATCGTACCAACCAAAGATCTGTTTGAAGTCTTCAGCTGTTGATTTTGGGTTTGATAATACAGAACGTATGCTTGTGCCGCTCATCTCTTGTCCGTCTGGAGTCTTTAGCGATACATGAGGAGCAACTATTAAATAACCGTGCTTTGTAAAGGGTTCCATCTGTTTCCCCGGCTCGTACCTCTTAAAGTACCCAGGAGTGCCGTCTTTCTTTAGGCCTATTTTAAATCTCGGATCCTCTTCCATGTCTTTTTTACCGACCATAAATACTATAGCGGTGGTGTTTGGATCGTAGTTTGATGTCACCTCTTCTGCTTTGTAGGGGTTTTTTACCTTTACGAGGTTGTCTCCAAAACCGTACTTATCAGCGATAGCTTTTTTTTCTTGAAAATTTAAAGGGCTTTTAGGCATTTCTACCTTATCGGAAGTAACTATGTATGTGTTATCCTTGCCAAATTTGTCTTGAAGCCACTTGAAAGTAGCTGCATGGTGCTTTCCCATCGGTTGGAAACGTCCAGGATACACAGCTATTACCTTTTTTACCATATAAATAAATATACGCTACTTATGCTTAACGTTTGAGCGACCGTCCACTTTGTTTATCTCTATGTGCGAATCTACAATGTCCCTCATAGAATCTATGTGAGATATTACCATAACAAACTTGAACTGCGTTTTTAGGTAGTCGAACAACATGGCCATTGAGCTTAGATTTGACTTGTCCAAAGCACCAAAGCCTTCGTCTATAGCCATAAAGTTCGGCCTTGGTAAAGTCGATATGCCTATCAAAGACGTTCTTATGGCCAAAGAAGACACAAACTTCTCCATACCCGAGGTTAGTTCTATCGGCCAGTACTCTTCTTCGCTGTACGCTATGTACGCGTTTACGTTTTTATCGTCAGTTTGTAGTATTATTCTAAAGTCTACGAGCTGGGATAGTATGTTGTTTACCTCTTCTTCTACTTGAGGTATTGTCATCGCTATCAAATCGTGCGGTACGCCGTCTCGGTGTACAGCTTCTAAGTAATATTGGTAGTGGAGCATCTCCTGTTCGAAAGTCTTTAGCTCGTTTATAGACTTCTTTAGGTCCTTTATAGAAGAGTCTAACACTGTCTTCTCTCTGTCGTACTTTGATGCGTTTTCTTCTGCCTCTTTTAACTCTTTGTCAGCCTCTTGCGCTTGTTTCTTTATTATCTCTATCTCTTGGTTTATTCTATTGTTGCTTTCTATAGCCTTTAATAGTTTCTTTCTCTCTTCAAGCTTTTCGTCTATCTTTTGAATGCCTGATTTTACTTTTTGTACACTGTTTTCGTTATCTATTGTGTCTTTCTTTAGCTTTAACTGCGAACTTACTAGCGCATTTAGCTTATTTTTTAGGTCTAACAGCTTTCTTTTGTCAGCATCTACGTCTCCGTACTGTTGCAGTTGTTCTTTTAACTCGCTTAATTCTTTCTTTTTATTTTGTAAATTAGATTGGTCCTTTTGTAATTCGCTTTTTGTGTTTATTGCATCCTTAACAAAGATGTTGTCCATGCAATACTTACAGTTTTCGTCGTACTTTAGCTCTTTTAACTGCTCCATTTTCTTATTTTTGTGGAAAATGTCGCTCTCTATTTGCTTTATTTCTAAGTTAACCGCGTTTATTTTGTTCTTAACTTCTGATATTGATTTCTCTCTTTGTTTCAATTGCGCTTCGTCTATCTCATCTATAGAAGATTTCAACGCTTCTTCGTCTTGATTTAAAGAGTCTTCTTTGCGCTTTAGGTTGCTTTTATCAACAGAGAGATCGTTTAACATCGACTGGGCTTCGTTCTTCTTGTCCAGTAGCACTGTTTCGTCTATCACAGATTCATCTACGTCCTGGAACTTGGTTGCTAATTGAATCCTCTTTTCGTTTAGGTCCTTTATCCTATTTCTTAGGCCTTGAACGTTGCTGATAGCGCTGTTGAGCTGTCTATCGATGTCCTCTATCTTTGTCTCTTTTTCGTAAAGCTGTTCGTCGTAGTTGTTCTTTTGGTGGTGACGAACTATGGCCATCGTTTCCTTTGAGCTTTCGTTTGCTGCTTCGTACATCTGTTCGAACACTCCTATGTCAAGGAACTGTGATAGCAGGTCCTTACGGTCCTTTTGGTTCATGTCTATAAAGCCTGTGTTACCGCTTTGCGTTGACAGCGTAGTGAGTATGAAATCGTCGTAGCTTCCCAAAAGGTTCTTTATGTTGTTGTTGGTGTCTGTTCTCTCTTTACCATTTAGCGATACCTTATTGCCGTCATCGTCTAAGTGATAAAAGTCTACTTCTACCCTAACGTTTCCACTCTTTTGCCTCCTTGCGTTTCTCTCGATCGCGTAATCTGTGCCGTTCAGCTCAAACTCAAGCTTGCAATAGAACGTGTTTGAATTGCTATTCATGACTTGGTGTCCCCTCGTACTCTTGGTGCACTTATCGAATATGCAGTACGTGATAGCGTCTAACAGAGTGGACTTACCGCTTGCGTTTGGAGCAAAAAGACCGTAAGTGCCTTCCATGTTCGTAAAGTCTATGTGATTGTTTTTACCGTAACTGAACATGTTTTCGAACTCGAAGCGCTTTGGCAACCACATGCTGTTTCTTGGTACTTCGTTCTTTGGCAATTGCGCATTGATCCTATCGTTTATGTCGTGCACCTTTTGTATCGAGGCTGCATCAAGCTTATATTTGCTGTTTAGGTAGTTGTACAATAGCTCCCTTTGCTTATCTACAGACCTAAAGTCTACGCCTCTAACGTTGTTTGCGCTGTTTTCTCGCTTGCTTGAATCGTAAAGCTTTTGGTAGGAGACTTCTATGATGTTTTTGTCCCTTTTTATTTCGTTTACTAAGCTTTTTATTGTGCTTTGATCAGTGTTTTTATACTTTATTCTTAGGTATAGGTTGGTTGGTAGGTTATTTGGCAGCGGGTTGAAAAGCCCGTTGTTAACTTCCACAGTATAGAAAGCGGTATCGTTGCTGATCTCTAGGAATTCTGAACTAAAATCTTCTATGTTCCACACAAGTATACCGTGTATTAGATCCTCTCCGTGATTTTGCTGTATAAGCGAACCTGGGTATGCTATAGTCTTACTTTCGTTTAGGTATTGTTGCTTGTGTATGTCCCCAAGTAGCACTAAATCGAATCCGTCGAAAGATTCGGCTTTCATACTATCGCTGTGTAGCACATACCCCGCTTCCGTAGTAGAGTTATTTACCAACCCGTGGTATAACGCTATGTTTTTGTGTGAGTCGCTTTTATTTACTTTCGGATACTTTGAGGAAGCATCAAACACAGACCAGTGGTAGAACATACAATCTCCTATTTCGAGTACGCCTGAATCCTTGAAGTAGTAAAGGTTTTCGTCGTTTAGAGCGTTCACTATTGGTGTCAACGCGTCCATACGATTCATGTTGTTTAGATTCGTATCGTGGTTGCCAGGGATCATTAAAACTTTGCCTATAGAACAAAGGTTTTTCAACAACGCTTGTACTTCGTGAAAAAGCTCAGGACTCACATCGGTCTTTGAGTGCACTATGTCACCAGTCAAACAGATTATATCGTTTTCTGTTATCCTATTTTTTAACTCTTCGTAGAGAGCGCGAAAGACGTTTTTGTATTCTTGGTGTCTCTTGTAGTTCCTAACGTGAATGTCGCTAACGTGGTATATCTTACCAATTTTTTCGATGTTCCACTTCGTTTTCTTAATTTTACTCATATATTAGCTAACGCCATTTGCATTTTTTTGAATAGCAATTCCTCCTGTTTTATCGGTTTCGCTTTTTGCAGAAGTTTGATCATTTGCTCGAATCCGACCTTTGATGGATCTTTGTCTTCTAGGTTGATGTGATACACTTCTTTACCGTAACTTATCAACTCTTCTACGTACGCGGTTGATTTTTTTAAAGCGTCATTGTCTAATACTATGTACACGGTTTTTACTTTAGATTCTACCAACTTCTTCATTAGGGCGTTTGATATCGACTTCCCAAAAAGTGGTATAGCGTTCCTTTTTATGGCTATAGCATCGAATGCGCCCTCGCAAAGTATGACTGGCAGGTTCCAATTGATGTAGTACTCAAAGCCTATTATGTTTTTCTTGTCAACGCTTGCCCCATCGTAAGCCATTCTCTCTTTATCGCTGATTGCTCTTGCAACAAAGTAGTTAAGCTTTCCGTTGGTATCGTAAGATGGTATTACTACCCTGTTCTTATATTTACCGTATTCGCAATAACCTATGTTGTATTTTATGATGTCCGTTTCAGTTAAACCTCGTTCCTTTAAAAGGTAATTCAATGCCTTTTTTTCTAAAAGAGACTTTGGTTTTAGCGGAAGTTGCTGGAATTCAGTCGGTAGCGCGGCAACATTCTCTACAAACTCTTCGTTTTTTGCAAAGCTTTTGATTTTGTAGTAGCTTCTTATCTCTTGTATGTCTTCTTTTTTCGCGCCGTGCTTCATCAATAGCGTGTCTGGCTTCTTTCCCTTGGTCGAAGGCTCGCACGTCCAACAATTGTATTTTCCAGTGACTACGTTAACCACAAGCTTGGGTTTCTTGTGCTTGCAAAACGGACAGTGGAAGACGTAATTGCCTTTCTTGTCAGATTTGGCCTTGCCAAAATTGTGTTCTAATACACCCAATACCAACTTTTGTGTGTCTTTATCAAGAACGTCGCTATTTATTTTTAACTGTTGATCGCTCATAATTACAGTGAATATATAAAATGTATTTCAAAGTATAAAATTTAAAAATATTGTGAAATTTATTTTTTTTATTCAAAATTAATTTGTATATTTGATCGTTAACGCGAAAGTTTAGGCTCTATACCGTAGCTTGGTGTGATTCCATGGTCGAGTTTTAGACTAAACAGCAACTTCGCTACCAGGCGATCGATAATGGGCGTCAGGTATACAAATAGGGAAACGAAATAAAAACAAATTTAATATCGGGTGTACCCGACGGCATAAAGGCCGCTAAGGGAAATTTGTTATAATCAGTCTACCAAAAAGGAATCAAAAAAAAACACAAACCCTTAAGCGCTTACTATGCAATTTAACGCAGAGAAATTAGAAGAATTAAAGCAGGATATAACAGAAGAAGATCTGTTGGTGCTTTACAATTACATCGATGAATTCTTTGATAAACTTAATCCTGAAACAAGAGCTACACTGTTTTCGCTGCTTTTGGAGCTGGACAATAAACTACTAGAAGATGAAGAAAATCAAGATATTGGCTCTCGAAGGCTGCACTAGGTGCGAAACGCTAATTAACCAACTCAATGAGGCCGGTGTTTTGCATACTGTTGTGCACTGCAACAAAAACGGTGCTGTGTGTGACGAAATGGAAAGGCTCACTGGCACTTTCACGTACCCAATATCTGTGATAATAGAGAAAAAGCCCATAGAAAAGAACGGTTTTACAGTTTACAAAGAAATAAGCACTATAGTATATTTTGCAAACAACTACTCGTCTTTCACTCCAACCAAAAAGCTTGCGGACGATCGCGTAGCAATCCAGGTTCTGTCTCTAACGGATATGTACAACATTCTCAAGCAATCGTAACATACCGCTGTTTTAAAACGCAACTAGAAAGAATTTTTATTAGAGTTAAAAAAAATTGTGTAATATTATATATAAAATCACAGTTATGCATAACACATTACACAAAACAAAAACGCTTAGCGAGCAACAGCTACAAGACAACTTAGATAGGTTTTACCAATTAATAGATAAATACATCTCTAGTAAGCGTAAGGACGATCTCTTAGATTTCTACAAAAGCATAGAGCTGACTCTGGTGACAGCACCAGCGTCTTCAAAAGTGTTTCATCACAATTGCTTTATTGGCGGTTACGTTGATCACGTTATCAGAGTGGTTGAAGCTGCATTAGTTTTGGATAAAGTTTGGGACAGATTCAATCAAAAAAAGGATTACACTGTAGAAGAACTTGTGTTTTGCGCCATCAATCACGATCTAGGAAAACTTGGTACAAACGAACAACCCTTCTATTTACCGGTTGACGACGCGTGGAAGATAGAAAAACAAGGTTTGCTTTACAAATACAACTCAAACATTCCTCATATGAGAATCGCTGACAGAAGTCTGTTTTACTTACAGCAGGCTGGTATTGCGGTTAACGAAAGGGAGTACTTGGCAATAAAGTTGCACGATGGCCTTTACGAAGAGGGTAACAAAGCCTACTACGTAACGTACAACCACGAATTCGAAATAAAATCAAATCTAACATTCATATTACACCAAGCGGACCTAATGGCGAGTCGGGTAGAAACTCAAAATTAAAAAAAAATGACAACACTGATAGTATCAATATCAATTTGGGTTGTAAGCGTTATAGCTTACATAATCTTCAACCTATATACTAAAAACAAAAAACTAGAGAACATTGTTATAAAGCAACAAAACCACATAGCTTTGACTACCAACCTTTACAAAGAATATTGTTCTTTGGTTGATAAGATAGATTCAACAATGTGGGTGCAATCAGATCCAGAGCTGTTATCCTTATTCGAAAACATCAAACAGATAAAAACAACTACAGAACAGTATCTAGATTAACATGACTGAAATTAAAGAAAACGATTTGCTTTTTACAAAAAAAGGTACCGTTAGAAAAAGAAAACCGAAGAAGAACAACAACTATTTCACAGAAGATACCCAAAAAGCGATTTTAGAGTATAGAATCACCGAGGATCTTGCAGAAAGGAATAGGATATACAACGAAAAGATACACTATGCTTTCTATAAATTGGTAGAAAACATAATACACTCTTTCAAATTCTATCACTTAGACACTGACTCTATAGAAGATCTAAAGTACGAAGTGATATCTTTTTTGTTGCAAAAACTCCATCTGTACAAAGAAGAAAATGGAAAGGCGTATTCGTATTTTGGCACTGCCGTAAAGAGGTATTTGATCAATTACAACAAAAACAACTACAAGTCAAAGGTAGCTAAAGCAGAAATACAAGAGATCGACAACGAAGAAAGAACTATCAATTCTTTGATTTACACTGATTTTAATTCTGACGTTGATATCGAAAAGCTTTTTGACAAGTACATAAAAAAATTGAATTTGGAAGTATTCGACATGTTTCAATCTCCCAACGATCTGAAAGCGGCAACGGCGATCATTCAGATATTCGAAAGAAGGAAAACTTTGGACCTATCAAATAAAAAGCTGATATACATTTACGTAAAAGAGATGGTAGATGTTCAAACCAATACTATAACAAGGGTGATAAAAAAGTTAAAGACAGTGTATAAGGTCGTTTTAAATGAATATCTACAAGAAATGGAGTATTGAATATTTATAAAAAAACACCATGGAACTAGAAAAAGAAGTTTTTGCTGGTAAAAGTATACAGAATTTGGTAGAGGAGCTGTATAATAAGCAAAAAAATCAAGAAGAATTCATACAAAGCGAGATAAAAAAGTTGTCTCAATTCATAGAAGGACCGGGAGACGCTGTTGTTATGATACCGTTTATAACAGATCTTTTGGAGTCCAATACAAAAAATAGCGAACTTTTGGTTAAGTTGCTCAATTTGTTTAAGCAGTCTTCTGAATCTAAAAAGAACAACGAAGCGTCCTCTGGAGTACTTAGCGAAAAGGACATACAACAACTTTTCGAAGAAGTATCTTCTATAGACTTTAAAAAACAACAAAAGCAGATAGGCTCTTAACATGGCCCAGTACAAAAGCACCATAAGCAGCGATTCTACCGCGGGAGAAAGCAGGGGATCCTATTTCATTATAGGTAGAGTTAAGAGCGTTGTGTTAGGCAAAGAAAAATACGACGGAGAACCCGATCCCAATTACACAGGACCAAAAGACCTTGGAAAGATAACGTACGAGATACTGTACACCAATCTAAACCAATCAAGAATAGCAAACATATCAATACCCGCTTATCCGATATTCAGTTTTATAAAGCTTTATCCTTTAATTTCTGAGATAGTTTTAATAGTCCCTGGACCGAGTTCAGAAATGAACGACGGTGTTGGAAAACAAGACTACTACTATTTCCCTCCCTATTCAACGTGGAACTCTCTGAATCACAACGCTTTTCCCAACATGCAGGAATACGCAGAGTATTTGAAAGATTTTTACAACAATCAAGATTACAACAACAACTTAAGACAAGAGACCGAATTTCCAACCTTACCGCTGGGCGTTACTTTCTCAGAAGCAAAAGACGTTAGAGCTTTACGGCCTTTCGAAGGGGACACGATACTGGAATCTAGGTTCGGTCAATCGATTAGGTTCAGTAGCACTGTGTTAGCATCAAGAAACTTAAACACGTGGTCAAATTCAGGAGAGTTGGGAAAACCCATAACAATAATAAGAAACGGACAGGGCAAACAGAACACAAACGACTACTTCGAAAACACAGTTGAAAACGTTAACGTTGACGATGCTACAATATGGATGACTTCAGGTCAAGAAATAGACATATCTGGCATTAACGAATACCCGTTGAAGTCCTTTGGCGTTACTCAAATTAAAAACAACGCTATTACTCAAGTATACAAAGTCGAATCTAGCAAAGACACAATCAGTCCTAACCAATCAGATAGAGCAACAGTTTAAAAATGTACGTACCTGAATTTCCATACAAAGGCAATCAAATAATAGTAGCTTCGGATAGGTTACACCTGCACGCTAGAAAGGACTCAATATTCCTATTCGCAAAAGAGGCAGTTTCCCTATCTTCACAAAACACCATAAACTTGGACGCGTCCTCTGCGGTCATTGTTGATACTCCTAACATAAAGCTTGGAAGTTTAAACGCTAACCAAAGAGTCATACTCGGAGATAAATTTGTAGACGATTTGAAAGATTTTTTGAATTCTTTGATAACCGCGTCTGATCTACTAACAAAAGTTTCAGCGGGTAAAACAGCCCCAACGCCTGAACTGGGAGCTAGCATGTCGTTTTTAGCGGTTTTTGGTAAACAGGTCAACAAACAGTCTCAAAACTTTTTAAACAAATTGGATGGTTCTTTGTCCAAAAAAACATTTACCGAATAGTGTCCATAAAAACAATATACGAAAATAAAGTAAAATCCAATTTCTCCTCAGAAGCAAAGGGACTTGAAAAAGTGGTGCTAAGGGGAACTTTAAGCATGATAGACATAACCGATGGAATGGACAAGATTTTTTACGGAAAGCCAATAGAATCCGGTAGCTACGTGAAGGGAAAAAACATTCCTAAGAATCCCCTTGATTTGGGTATTATACCTGTGTTAGATCTTATAAATTCGGTTGACTATTGCGACGTAATAAACTACGCGATATCCAAAGTACCCGCTGGATCCAAGTTCAATCCGTTGATAGTTCCAGAAGATCCCTTTGAAAAAATAAAGTGGAGGTTTCAAAAAACCGCTTTCGATGTTAGATCAGAAATAGACACTTTTTATTCTGGTTACGACGATGCCCTTGACAACGAGTCTAAAACAAATCTTTTTAATTCTGTAGGCAGGATTAACAGTCTTTTTTCTACTTGGACAAACGGTTTTAGAAACGCTATAAACGCAGACGGAAATTTCGGCGATCAGGATTTACAAACTCTAACAACAGCTTTTCCACAATTAAGGAACATTGGAAGCTTTGTAACAGACAAGCTCGAATATTACAATCGATTTACAGATTTTAGACAAATACCCAACGAAGATTACCAGAAGCTTTTAAATACAATAAACAAAATAAGGCAGTATTGCATAATAATAGAGTCGTTGAGTACTCCCGCTTCTGTTATCACAGGTCTTAATCTGTTGGGTATAAACGGTCAAATAAACGATGCTATAAAAAAAGTTCAAGATTTAATAGATCCCACAAAGGCCATACCTACAATAAAGAAAATAATAAAAGTTTGCGTAAAGATAAGGAACATATGCAATAGCATTAAAAACTTAATTGCTACTGGTCAACTGTTGATAAAAATAGCTCTGTTGTTAATCCGCGTATTTAAGGTTTTTATAAAGTTCTTTAAAGCGCTTCCTTTGGCGAACCTATTTACAACCACTGGGATAACTACTACGTTTTCAGATATAGTAAAAGACCTAAAAGACAAGGGTGCTTCGACTTTTGAAACAAGGTTGAAACAGTTGAGTTTGTTTTTTAATTTTGTTATCATCTTCTTGGACACCTTAGTACCTATTTTGGGAGAAGTGATACAGAAGCTAACAACCCTAATAACGTCATTACAAAATTGCGATAACTTCCCAAAAGAAGTCTTAAACGAATTGATAGACGTGAAGAACGGATTACAGTCAGACTTAGACGAATTTAATAAGTTCTTAGAAAATAAAAAACAGAAAGACAAAACAAAAAAATCTCAAAACAGATTTGGAGACTTTACCATACAGATAGTAACAGAAGAGGTGGTTGAAGAGGCAATATCCCTTAGAAGGAGGTACGGTGTAGCGCTAAACAATAGAGGGTTGGTGACCGTTCAAAGCGATCCAACGTTTGCATCAGACGATCAAATAATTATACAAGAGGTAAAATTGCTTTTGCAATCTAAGGGAGTTATAGACTCCGCTTCACCAGATTACAACTCGGAAGAACTGAATTTGTTAAACGATACAAGCGCTTATTTATACGAAGACGACATCAATTGGGAAAGCTTCGAACAACAATCGCTTGACTTAGACAGTCCCAACAACGAAAACGAAGACGAAGACAATTTGGGATTGAATGCTTTTGTAAATAAGCTTGATGGAGGTAAGAGATTAAGAAGGAGGATGAGAAAGATGTTAGAAAAAAACAATCAAACATTGCGAAGTAATTTATCAAACACTGATCCTTCTGGTAGATACTCTTCCCGTTTATCTAGCACAATTCCTAGAAACAGTCAAGCATAAATTCACATTTTAAATATTTATACAATATGAGTAGTTCATCTATAAATGCACTTAGAAAAATAATTAGAGAAGAGCTAAAAAGCGTTCTCAAGGAACAGTTAATTGATTTGAAAAGAGAGTTAACTGAATCTCTTTCGAAAAACACAGAAGTTGGTCGCAGCGGTAACAAAAACAATATAAGAGAAAACCTGAATAAAACCATGTTTCCTCTAACGCTAAACGAAGACGTTAAACCCGCTATCCCAAAGTTCGATACTAGAAACCCTTTGGGATCTCTTTTAAACGAGACCGCTATATCCATGACGACAGACGATGTGCACAAGTTTAATAATTCCAACTACGCTCCAACAGAAAAGGTTGGATCGGTTCAAGACATGCTAGCGAACGCAACTCCCAGTTCTAACATGGACATGGTTCAAATAGATACGGTGCCGGATTTTACGGGCATGATGGATTCCCTTAAAAGAAAAGGATTGTTATAATGGCTTACGGACTAAAACAGATATCGCCGCTTGATCTAAGACCCTCTACAGCTATAGGGGTAAAGATACCTTTTTCTTCCAAAAGCGCTTTTACCAGTGTTTATACAACCAAAGAACAGACTAAATACAATTTAATAAACTTCATGTTGACCGATCCTAGGGAAACGCCAATGATTCAAAACTTTGGCGCTGGACTTAGATCTTTCATATTTGAACAGATAGCGGTTAGAGACCTCGAGTCTTTACAGCTGTCTATCGCAACTAAAATAGAGAACAATTTTCCAAACGTTGAAGTTGTAAATTTGGTAGTTACAGGACAACCCGAAACAAATTCTGTGGTTATAGACTTTAGTTATAGATTGAGAAACTCAAACGAAAACGATACAGTAATAGTACAGATACAAAACATGTAAAATGACTAAAAAGCCTGATATAAAATATCTGAATAAGGACTTTGCAACTTTTAAAACAGATTTGATAGAGTACGCTAAGTCCTATTTCCCAACTGTGTATAACGACTTTACACAAGCCAGTCCAGGCAGCATGTTCATAAACATGGCGTCTTACGTTGGCGACGTCCTATCTTTTTACTTGGACAACCAATTGCAAGAAACTTACGTTCAATACGCTAAACAGAAAAACAACCTTTTCGCTCTAGCCTACACAATGGGTTACAGGCCCAAAACTGTTTCTGCCGCAATAGCAGGACTTGACGTGTACCAGGTAATTCCAGCTAAAACGAGCGGTAGTTTAAAGTACCCTGATTTTGATTACTCTTTGGTTATACAACCCGGAATGGTTGTTAATTCGTCCATAAACAGCTCTGTGAACTTCTACGTTCCCGAAAAAATTGATTTTAGAACTTCTTCTTCTTTCGATGAAACAGAGATAACAGTTTATACCACAGCTGGTGACGGTTCTCCGACCCAGTACCTTTTAAAGAAGAAAGCAAACGCTATATCAGGACAAATCAAGAGTCAAGCATTCACGTTTGGTTCGGCGCAAAGGTTTCAAACTGTAACAATAAGCGACATAGAGATAGTTGGCGTTGTTAGCGCTGTAGACTCCTCAGGTAACAAATGGTACGAAGTTCCCTACTTGGCGCAAGACTTCATTTACAATCCAGTTGCAAACACAGCCGCGAATTACCCGGACTTGGCACAGTACTCCGATCAGGTTCCTTACATACTTGAAAAGGTTAAAGTGGATAGAAGGTTTACAACTAGATTTACCAGCAACGACAACCTGGTGATAGAATTCGGTCCAGGCATTAACAGCGTTGCTGATACTGTTGTAATACCAAACCCTAGTACGGTTGGCGTTGGTTTGACTAGCGGATCTAACACTATAAACACCGCTTTTGATCCCACCAACTACGTTACCACAAAAACTTACGGACTTTCTCCGTCTAACACAACTATAACGATATCTTATTTAGCAGGCGGTGGAGCTTCCTACAACGTTGGAGCAAACGAACTAACCGTTCCAAGTTCTGTAGTTACAACGGGCGTCAATACAAGCTTTAGCAACACAGTAGCAGTAAACAACGCAGAACCAGCAACAGGGGGCGGAGACGGAGACACGATAGACGAACTAAGACAAAACATACAGGCTTCTTTTGCAAGTCAAACAAGAGCTGTAACACAACAGGACTATTTGGTAAAGGTGATGGAAATGCCTTCCAAGTACGGCAAAATATCAAAAGCCTACGTAACAAAGGACGATACTACTTTTGCAAACTACTATAGCTCGGATTACACAAACAAGAACCAAACGCTTGTTAGCATGTACCTTTTGGGATTGGACTCAAACGGTCACCTTGCGGAGCCAAGCGAAGCGTTATTGAAAAACGTTCAAACGTATCTGTCTGAATACAGAATGATGACAGACGCTATAAACCTAAAACCTGGGTACGTTATAAACATAGGTTGCAATTTCGATGTGATCATAAGGCCCAATTACACTGGCACAGACGTAATAGCAAGGTGCTTAACAGTGCTAAAGGACTTTTTTAACATAAGCAATTGGCAAATAAACGAACCTATAGTTCTTAGCGACGTTTACACGCTTTTGGATACTGTAGAGGGCGTACAAACTGTGAAAAGCGTAGAAATAGTTAACAAATCTGGGGTTTCAAACGGGTACTCTAAGTACGTATACGACATAAACGCAGGTTTGGTAAACGGTATAATTTATCCTTCTTTGGATCCTTCTGTGTTTGAAGTTAAATACTTAGACACAGACATACAAGGAAGAGTGGTTAGCTTCTAATAAAAACAACAAAAATGGCAATATACAAAATATTTTCAGAAGCGGACACAACGATCTACTCAAAGTTTCCAGCGATGAACACTGGGCTTGACGAGATCTTGGAAGTTAGCGTTAAAAATTCAGAAGACGCAAACAACAGTTTGATAGCTGGAGTTGGTCCCATATCATCGGATGACTTACGCAGATCTTTGATTAAATTTTCTAGCGACGATCTACAGAAACTCAAAGCGTACGCAACTGGTTCTTTTAAAGTGTATTTGAAACTTTACTTGGCCAACGCAGAAAACTTAAACACTGACTACTACTTAGAAATAAGACAGGTTGCTCAGGATTGGGAAATGGGTACAGGACACTTTGCTGATTCTCCTCAAACAAAAAACGGAGCTTGTTGGTATACTTCACAGTCTTACTACACAAATGTAACAAATTGGTTAAATCCTCAGTATTACTTAACACCCGGCGGTGGTTCTTGGAACAACACGTTCACCACCCAATCTTTCGATTACAACAGCGATAAAGACATAAACGTAGACGTTACAGCCATAGTTGACGAGTGGTTCAGCGGATCTCAAAGCAATTACGGTTTTTTGGTGAAACACCCGAACGCGGTGGAAAACAATTCAGGAAGCTACATTGCTTTGAACTTCTACAGCAACGATACTCACACAATATACCCTCCAACCCTAGAAATCAGGTGGGACGATAGCGTATACACGACAGGAAGCCTCTCAGTGTTGAGCGATAGCGATTCTGTAATAACTCTATCTAACAACATGGGTTATTACAAAAAGAACACAGACATCTATAAGTTCAGAGTCAATTCAAGGGACAAATACCCGACAAGGGTGTTTACAACCTCTTCTTTATACACTTCAAACAAGAGATTACCACAACAGTCGTATTGGTCTTTAGTAGACGCAAAAACGAACGAAACCGTTGTTGACTTTGATACCAATTACACAAAGATAAGTTGCGATGGAGTTAGTAGCTATTTTAACGTACACATGAACGGTTTAGAACCAGAACGTTATTACAAACTACTCATAAAGTGCAATTTGCCTTCAGGAGAACAGGTAGATTACGACAACAACCTAATATTCAAAGTAACTAATTGATGGAAAAAGTAAATTTAGTTAAAAAAATAAGGGGCGTAAGTACGTACACAAACGCTATAGACAACCAATTTACAGAGCTTATTTCTCCGCAAGTTGTAGAACAAACTCCCATTGTTACAGTAGAGGATTTTTTTAACTACTACGAACAGCTTTTTTTCGACATACCAACCGAAGGGGAGATAAATTCTCACAAGTATTTGGTAGAAAAAAGTACTCAATACCTGGGAGGATCGATATTCGATGCAGAAAAAGCGGCACTCGTAGAAGAAATTAACTCGTTAAGACAACAATTAATAGATTTAAGCTCTACATATTTAACAGTTAACAACATAGCAACCTAATGGAATTAGTTAATATAACATACAGAGGCACGGGTAAAACTTATCAGGATTACAAACTTGTTGACGATCGGTTGATAGTTACAAATTTTATAAACTCCTCCTTTGGTGCTCCTGAAGATTACGTTGAGCTATCGATCTTTGACGAAGTGGGTCAATTGATAGATATAGACTACAACGTCACAAGCTACTATCCATCACAAGGTTCGACAAATCCCGTAGACGGTTTAGCTTCAAGCATAGAGATCGATCCAAAAAAAGATCTTCAAGACCGCGGTTACAACCGAGGCTTGCTAAACACGCAATACGGTTTTTATAAGAACTTATTCAATTCTACTTCCAACATAAACTATTGGATAAAGGAAATTTCCAGATCCAGAACGGAGTTAAAGTTAAGCAGCCAATTTTTAAGTAATACCCAAATACAAGAGGGCTTTGCTGCTTACCAAACTTACGTATCTGGTAAAAACTATTTCACAGACTTCTACGTCAACTTCGGTTTAAATAGGTTACTGATAGCTAACAACGTCGCTGTTTCGGTTGAGGACGATGGAACTTACCTACTCATAAAACTTTACGAACCTCTTCCACCAGAGTTCGATTTAAAATCAACGCTTTGGTTAGTTGATGCGCTTTCAGATTCGGTTAGCTTTGACGTTAACATTCAGATAGAAGCTGAATCAGAAGCGACAATGAACCAACTTAGGGGACCGAATTTCAAAATAAAGGTTTCCGATAGAATAGGTCAAACAACGCCGTACTACAACTACAACGCGCTGTTTAGTAGCGATCTATCGTCATCGATGCAACAGTTACAAAGCTATTACGACGATAAAGCAATACAGATAAACGTAGACTATTCTAACTTTGAAAACTTCGTTCACTTCTCTAGCGCAACAGAGAGGCTAAATAACTTCGTTTATAAGCTGTCTTTGATAGAGGATTACAGATCACAGATATCGGATACAACCTCTTTTACTAGCATGAGTGTTGATACAAATACTTCTGTTTCTCAATCGAACGTATTGATTCAAAACAAGATAGACAACATCATAAAAAAATTCGATGTTTACGAATACTACCTCTATTACGAATCTGAATCTTTTGCGTGGCCCAAATCTACGAGTCAAAAGCCGTACGATCTCTATTCAGTGACTTCTTCCCAAGCATTGAATTGGTTGGGATCGGAGAATACTACGCCTTCTTTGTCAGGCGTGTCGATACTCTATTCGTCATCGCTGTACGACGCAAACAACTCAGACAGACTAACAAATACCATACCGCAATATCTGCTTGAAAACCCAGACAACCAACCATACGTTACATTTGTTGACATGGTTGGACAACACTTCGATAACCTTTGGATATATTACAAGGATCTAAGCAACAGATACAGCTCTTTTAACAATCCGTACGAAGGTGTGTCTATGGACGTTGTTGCAGACGCATTACGTGGTCTAGGTATGAACTTGTACACAAACACAAGCGTATCAGATAACCTGTATTACACGCTGTTTGGGATGAACCCAGACGGTTCCCTGCTTCCTCCAACTGGATCAGAAGTAATTACTAGCTACGTTACTTCTAGCATAGACACTTTACCCTCTAACCAGCTTGAAAAAGAGTTGTACAAGAGACTTTATCACAACTTGCCCTACCTTTTAAAATCAAAGGGTACTCAAAGGGGAATAAAAGCTTTAATATCTTGTTACGGTATACCAGAAGAGATTCTGACGGTAACCGAATTCGGAGCTAACAACATATACACAGGAAGCGGCTTAATAGAGGCAAACAACGAAAAGATAAACATTGTAACTTCCAGCATAGCTTTGGGAGAACCTGTCCTTTCCCCGTACACGACAGCGCAAGAGTACAACAACCTAGTTAGAGCAAATTCGATGGACATAGAAGTTGGATTCTCTCCATCAAACACAATCAATAACAATTTTGAGTCTTCTTCTGGTTACGTAAACTTCAATCAACTAATAGGCAATCCAGAAGACCAATACAAATCGTCTTACCCATCGTTAGACGCTTTAAGCAAACAGTACTTTTCGACTTATACGCAACCTCACAGTTTGTACGAATACTTTAGACTGATAAAGTATTACAACAATTCTCTGTTTAAAATGATAAAGGATTTTGCTCCTGCAAGGTCTAACGTATCAACAGGAATCATAATAAAGAGTCACATCCTTGAAAGAAATAAGTACGCAAGGCACGAACCAAGCATGAGTTTTTACAACAACTATTCGCAGTCCGTCGACATGATAGACATCTCGGGTAGTAACGCTTTGGGTTACGAGTTTTCTACAAGTTGGTCTGGTAGCGTTATGTCTCCGTACGGTTTTGCGACTGTGAGCTCTACCGACGGCGTAGAAAAATACACCGGAGAACTTAGCGGAAGTTCGATAGTTGTGACAACGGCAACATCGATAAGCGATCAGTCAGAAATCTCAAGCAACTCTAGCGGTTCTTTGGTTACCACGGTAAATTACGGAGCTGTGTACCAAAACGTTACGGCTTCTGTGAGATCTTTAAAGTTCTTAGATCTAGACTACACTTATAACCAAAACACCCCGGTTAACTTCGGAATAATAACCAAATCAATAATAGATGCTCAAATCGATAACTTCCAAACGTACACCAACCCTAATTCTCCGTACGCTCAGTTACAGGATTCAAACTACGCTACCAGAGCTTTTACGTATCCTAGGTTTGTAGGATCGTCGATAAACAGCGCAACCTACAACACGTACACAGCCGGAGACCAGTCTTACGGCAGCAGCGCAACTATAGACAAAGTAAAACAGAGTTTTGCTTATCTTGTAGACATATACTCAGCATCCATTTTTTTACCGGGCCGCTCAAACGCGCAGATAAAGTACCTCATAAATAGCAACGAGGCAGTATTGGATTTGAGTAAAGCAAACTTTAACATATTCGATGTACAGAACTTTTTCAAAAGTGGGGAAACGTGCGACGTATCCCTATTCGAATACGACGAGAGAAACCCGTACGCCCAGTTATTGGTAAACAATCCCACACTACAAATATTTGAAGGCGGATTTAGATACCTACCGATACTACACAACATAGGAGGATCTTCTACAGTTACGCAGAGCTTTTCTTTACAAATACCTATAGAGGTTAGGTTACCACTGGGATCAACAATACCTCCCTCTAGCTTGGATCCAACATTGTTCAACGTATTTCTATTCTCTGTCAACGAAACATTTGTAGATCCTCCCGAAAATACAGAGGCAGATTATACGTTTACCGCGAGAGTTGAAAAGTCCGGGGGAGCTGTGAGCAGCAACACAGGCGTTAATTTCAACTATACTATAACGGGACCAGGCGTATCGTACTCTTCAGCTGGAACACTAACTATAACAACCGGAAATAGTGACGCAACTGGCGATATTGTAACTCTGCGTATAGCGGGCGTACCCCCTGGTGGTTACACAATCAGCGATTTTACGTTTACAGTAAGCGATATATCTATACTTGGTAGAGGCGCAGGAGGAAGTACAACAGGAAGCTTTACAACAACGTTAACTACAGAAGTGAGCAGCAGCCAACCCTGTTTGTACTACAACACTTCCTCGAACGAGATTGTTTTTGATAGCGCTCTGTCGTACTACTACCGTTACGGACACGTTCCGCTGATGAATTCAACTTCCGATCCCTCTTGGAGTACGTCTGGATTGAGTAGAGTTGTGTATCCTTTTTCGATAGGAGTAGGTGATAGGATTAGTTTTTATAACGCATCCTCTTTAGGTTGGAACGAACGGTGGGAGTACGTTGTTAAAAACGTTTACTTTACAGGCTCTTCGAGCACTTCGGATGTGACCGGATCTAGACTAGTGGCTGGGTTGGGCACAACCCTCGACGGTTCTCTGATCAACTCTTCTTCTCTTGTGGATCAAGTCACAGGTGCAAACTTCAGAACTTGCAGATACATTGTCTGGAAACACATTCCCGACGAAACGAATGTCATACTGAGATACGATCCGAAAGATCAAACCCTTGTAGAAAACGGGCTTTTGTATCCGCAATACATAGACGAAGACCTTAGAGATAGATCTGGTAACATAATAAAATCTCTTAAGGCCCAAAATTTAATCACAAACCAATAAGATATTTGTGAAACAAGAATCGAAAAACATTATATTTATATTTAAAGCAAATTTATCATGTCTTATTTAAGTCAAACATCAGTTGTAGTAGACGCTATACTGACCAAAAAAGGAAGAGAGGCTCTTTCTAGAAACGATGGATCTTTTAGAATAACCCAATTCTCGCTATCAGACGACGAAGTGGACTATTCACTTTACAACCCAACCCACCCTTCCGGTTCAGCGTTTTACGGAGAGGCGATCGAAGCCATGCCAGTGTTGCAGGCTTTCCCCAACGACGAGGAGATCATGAAATATAAGCTCATAACCCTTCCAAGGGGAACCGCTAAACTACCTGTGATTAGCATACCTTACAATACAATCATACTAAAGCAAGGTGCATCTCTATCGATAACTCCACAGACCTTGAATTATCTGTCTTCTACCACCCAGTTTGAAGCTTCAGGTTACGTAGCAACAATCGGCGACGTTAGAACGATGAGTACTTTCACAGGAGTTGGTATCAATACAGCTGAAGCAACATCGTTAAACGCCACAACAACCGTAGGCACAAACGTTAGCAAGACTGTTATAGGTACAACCATCAACCTAACTGCTACTACAGTGAATACGCTGTTCGGTAACCAAACGACTCTGTACACAACTCTCATCGTAACGGGTAGAGACTCAGGAGCTAGAATATCGATCCCTGTGCAGATAACAAAAACAAATATATAACAACACAATAAACAAGAAATATGTCATTCACAGCATTGGATCCAAACGATTTCGTAGTATCGGCCGATTCGGTAACAGCTCCGGCTTGGAGTAGTAACATACCTACGCTATCATCATTCTTTACAGCTTCGCAAGGCAATTACTACCTTGACGTGTATAATACCGGTTCTAGTCAGATAAACGCTGCCATCCAGTTCTCTATCGCTTACGGTAGAAAAGATGCGTCGGGTTCGGTACCCATCAATCCTTTGGTGACACAGAACACTCCGACCAGAATAAACTTCGGTCAGTTCAGAAATCTGATATACGGTGACGCTGAATCGAGCGTAAACTTCGGTACCGGAAACACAGACGCTTACGATCTGATCGCTATAACTGTAGACAGAAGCAGGTACAAAGAGAGCCTAATGCCTGGTACTTTCAATTTGAGACTTGGATACGGAACCAATAGTCCTTTGAGATTGACTGACAACTCTAACGATACCACAGTAATATCTTACTTGGATTGCGGAAGAGTGTTTCAAGTAGTTTCAGGTTCAAACGGCACTTCAGCTAATGTTACTGCGCCGTTAGGTGCTTCAACAAATGGTTACACAGTATCGGGATCTTACGGACTGTTCTTACCAGACATCGGAACCATACTTCTTAATCCAAGGGCGTTAGCGCTTACAGCAGCATCGGGCGGTATTGCTATACCTTTTTATTCTGCTAGCGCATTAAACACGGTAAATAATAACTTGGTTTTTGAATCTATATCTTCAGGATCTTCTTTTCAACTTTTGTCTCAAGAGACGATTTCTTCGAACTACGTGTTTGTTAGGGTTAGAAACGCAGACTACAACTACACTACAAACCCATCGTTCTTGACTGGCTCTGGGGAATTGATTTACAGCAATTTTATAAACAGTCCACAAACTTACCCAACAACTGTTGGCCTTTATAATGAAAACAACGATCTATTGGCTGTAGCAAAATTGTCTAAACCTCTTACAAAGGACTTCACGAAAGAGATGTTGATAAGAGTGAAATTAGATTGGTAAAATCTCATGAGTTTATCTTCAAATACACTGTACGCATCAGACGTTACTGTTGTGCCCATAAAACTTAGATATTCGTCTTCGTTTTCGGGGTCGATATCAGGCAGCAGCATCACTACGTTTAGGGGCGAGAGCGGGTCAATATCGCTCTCAGGAAACATCAATCAAGATTCAATAAACTACTTGTCTATAAAGCACCTCTACTATTCAAGGTTCTTTAACAACCACTTTCCAAACTCCTCTTCGATGTACGAAAATTGGTTACAATCAACTGCGGCATCAGGAGCTTTGGACGCTGATAGGAGGGCATATCCTGTTGGACCAGGCTCTTTAGCAACAGCAATATCGATACCAAGGGAGAAGTACGGAGAGAACATAGCTAGATACAGTTTTGTAGTTTCTTCATCACTGGGTTACATCACTGACGACGGAAACGGAAATCTAGTAGACATAACGAACAACACCCAACTGTTAAACTTTTCCAAAAACAACTACTTCAGCAACCCAAATAATTATTTTGAGTTGATGCCTACGTACATCGTTACGGGTAGTCACGTGGGAAACATAATCTATTCGCAAGGCATGGCGATTATAACAGACGGAAACTACGAAGATTTGCTGAACTCTTTGAACTCTTTGAACTTTTACGCCGAATCTACGATATACGAAAACACCGTAAGATGCAGAGTTTCCGAAAACGATTTCAATTACACTTTAAACCCAAGCGCAAACAAGGCGGGATCGACCGGATCTTACATAGACGCTGTCACTGGTTCGGATTTTAGGCCGTACGCTACAACAGTGGGTCTGTACAATCAACAAAACGAGCTACTGTTGGTTGGTAAGCTTGGCAATCCAACGTCAATACCGTCTAACACCGATTTAACGTTCGTGGTGCGTTGGGACAGTTAATCATATTTATATAAAAAGAAGTTAATGCAAAAATGGTTATACGAGGGTATAGAGATAGAGAGTCTCTCCCAATTCCCCGAAGGCTGCGTAGGTTTTGTATACATGATCACCAATACCACAAACGGTAAGATCTACGTAGGAAAGAAAACGCTGTTCAATACACTCACAAAGAAGCTTACAAAAAAAGAAACAGAGAACTGGGACAAACCAGGGCGCATTCCAAAGAAAAAGAAAGAGAGGAAAGAAAGCAACTGGTCCGACTACAACGGTAGCAACAAGAACCTGCAGGAGGACATTAAACTCATGGGTCTACAACACTTTCACAGGGAAATACTAGAGTTCTGTTTCAACAAAAAGCAGTGCACTTACTACGAAGAACAGTGGCAACACAAATTAAAAGTGCTTCACGTAGACTCTTACAACGATACGATAGCAGGAAGATACTACAGAAGGGACGTTAAACCAGATCCAGATCTGCACCAGAGCGCACCATCAGACAGTATTTATTAACACGCAATAACCATACTCAATAAAAAAGGAGCTCTGGTGAGCTCCCATTACGTTGTGGTGTTGTACGTCTACTTACACTTATAGTCCAAAAAATTGGAGCTCCTAGGTTTTTCGTTAAGGAATAAATAGCACTCTGTTTTACCTTGGTAAGATATTTGTTTTTTGAAAGACAGCGGTACTATTGCTCCGGAAGCCAACCTTGTAGATCCGAAATTCACTGTGATGAGAACGTTAACTTCTCCGTTCACAGCCAACTCCCTCTCGTAAGCTTCCAAAAATCTCCAAACGCCCCTATTCAAATACTGGTCCTGTAGCGCGCAGTTGATGTAACTAAAAGTCTTCCTCAACATGTCTGTGTTACAGTTGAAATCGGCAGCGGGTGCCATGTGTCCCTTATCGTACACGTTGTTTGCGTAATCTAGATCGTTCGAAGTGTGCACAGTGTCGTTCGTGTAAAAGTTCATACCAGACCTGGAAGCGTTCCCCTTTGGGCACTTAACCGTATATCTTATCCACAACGGTTGTTCGAACGTCTCAGAGTACATTATCGTGAATATATCGGATTTTACCAATACAGAGTCTCTTAACGCGCTTTTACCGAGTGAATTTTTTTGCTGGAAAGAACACAGAGCTAAAAAAACAAGGCCTATCGAAAACTTTTGAAGCCTATTCATCGGTCTATTTTAAAAGATTGTAATACTCTTTGAAGTGCTTTATGCGATCGGGTAGTCCTATGGTTCCACCGTTAACGCGCTTTGTAACAGAAGTTACGACAGCGTCGGTAGCGCCCTGATCGGCTATCTTGTGTAGTCCGTTTTTGTGAAAGAACCAAGCAGCTGATAACAACGGGTATTTAGTGGCTACCAAATCCGGGTTATCTACAATAGATTCTGCTACAACAGCGTCGAACGCCTTGTAGTTGTCTTTACCGGTTAATTGAATGTATCCACGGCCGCGAAATTTCCAACCCTCACCGGACGCTTCTGGTCCGTTACCCATTCTACCACCGTACACCAAGTTAGCGATCTTTTCGGGCTTGCGCTCGTACAAAGCTGCCTTCTCAGGCGTGGGGAAATACTTCTTGAATATTCCCAAAAGGCCTTTTGCGCCGTAGTTTAGATTCTCGTTTACTGCTTTGAAGCCACCGCTCTCGTGGCCCGCTTGGGCTAAGAAGTGCGCCAAGCGAAGGGGAGTGTTTAGTTCGAATTTTGCGATTGTGTCGGGTAACTGTGCGATAACAGTGTCGGGAACGTGTCCCTTCAGTTTGTTTAAGTCCATACTTTATTGTTTTTATTTGTTTTGAAACGTAGTGTCGGCCACACTTGTGCTGTCCGAGTTGATTGTTACAGTCGTCTTTTCTTTCCCCCAAAAGTTCTTCTTCCTTTCTATGTACACCGTATCTACCACCCTAATCACAGTTGGGTTTTTTGTGGCCTGATCCAATGCGCCTTTAACTATAATTATCTCGTTCTCTAGCGTCTTTATTTTAAATACCGTTTGGGTTATTTTTTTGTTAATAGCTTTTTCGCTTCGTCTATCAATGCTGTCGCTTTTGATAACAGTGGCTTTACTACTTTGTATAATTGAATCAGCTTTTTCATAGTTGGTTTCTGTTTTGATTTGGTGTGATGAACAACTTGCTACTAAAGACAATAATAATAAATAAAATATTTTCATGTTATTGTATTTTACCTAGTTGTTGTAATACGGTTATTTTGGAAGCTGCAGCGGCTAACGTGCTATCAGATTTTCTGAGAGCGTTTGTCAACTCATCGATCTTTGCTTCTAGTTTCTGGATCTTTTCGTTTTGCGCTTTTTGCGTAGAAGAGTTGCTCATTTTGATGTCTACATAAAGGTATCCAACCGCGATGATGCAGATGAACATGAGTCCCTTTACCGGTTCTTTCGCAAACTCTTTAAAGCTGATAGGCGGTTTTACTGTACCGGCTACTGCTTCTACTGCTGATTTTTTTGTTGCCATGGTTATAGGTTTTCTTCTTGTGGTGTTTCTTCGGTTTTATTTTGGTATTTTGTATTGATAAACTTGTCTACAGACGCTATACCAAAAGCGCCTAAAGTCATAATCAAAAATGAATTGAAAATAAAATCGTTAATCAAGAGCTGTTTGCCCATGTACCCTGTAATTATATCTACTACAGCAAATATTATCATCATTAGAAAGGACGCAAAACCAATTACAGATTTTTCATTGATGTCATTGCCATCTCTGAACAGGTTGGATAAAAAGTTTTTCATAGGTTAGAGGTTTACGATGAGTTGTTACAAAAAAAATGGCTACAATGCAATTAACACTATAACCATTCCGTCAATAAATATGCTTTGCTATCCAAAAAACACAGACTCTCCCAAATACTCACCCGTAACTCCCAATTCGAATGTGTTTATTGGGATAGGATAACGTATAGGCCCTAAAAAAGGAGCTCTGGTGAGCTCCTGGTGTGTCTTGGGCGCATTGGTTATCAATTGGTTATAACTGATTGGTTTCCAATACTTAAATTTTTTGGTGACTATAGTCTATCCGCTAACCATCCTGCGGCATCACTCACTTTATATATTTGTTGAATTGCTCTTTCGAGGCCTTCGTTGTCGTCTAATATAGACTGTGCCATATCACCAGCTTGTGCGTCGGAGAACTTATTGTATTTTTTATCTTTTGATAAGTCTCTTATGAATTTGTCAAGCTTTGATTTTACGTTCCAATTTTCGGCTTCTTTACCACTAGCAGATATAGCTTTTTCTAACGCAGATTGTACGTATCCAAAATCTTCAACATAATCAGCGCTCGCTAATACTTTAGCTGATAGATCTGGTTTATCTAAAATGAAAAACCGTAACTGATTCAATCTTGGTGCTCCTGGTACTGTTTCGTATCTCACTAATACATATTTGTCACCGACTTGTAAAAATGTATTCGATATGCTCGCTCCGTAATTACCAGGGGATTTTTTTGCAGACAGCTTTTTAAAGTTTAATCCTTTACTATTTGCCCAGTTTTCTATATCAGCGCTTAACTTTGTAGATCCATAAGCCTCGTTTACTAAGTTAGTTAACTTTATCATAAGAGTTTTTAATAAATATTCAATTAATACATTAGACACCTATCTTTAATGCCTTCTAAGAATTCGGGTCTATTACCTAAATTGAACTTATCATTGAATATCCAAGTGTAAGGAATATTTTTAGTAGGACGCTTTTCTCCGTGAGATATTGCTATGTGCTTCCAAAAAAAGCAAGTTTTATCTTCTACATTCAAGTACTTTTGTGACACCATAGGGTTCTTAGGGTGTTCAACCAGCACTTTCATCTGTCTCAACCACTCGTGCGCCTGTTTGTTTTCTGGTATAAATTCTCCCGCTGAGTTTACGCTGTACTTAACTTTACCGTTTAAGTTCTGACCATCGAATATCTGGTGAAGTCCGTCGAAGTGGCCAGTACCTCCAAATAGTATCGACTCTGGATCGACCAAGTGCGGGTAAGACATCGCTACATATCTGGCCGTGTTCTTACAGGGGTAAAGCGGGCTTCTGAACTTCTGGTGTTCTTTGAAATACGACTCTAACAGTTTAGCAAAGCCCATCATCGTGAACTTGGGTCTTACTCCCCTTTCTACTTCGTCCAACACGTGATACAGATCTTCAGCTGCTTGCTTGGGTCCTTCCAACACCCACTCTTTTACGTTTGTACCCTTAGGGTAATATATCTGAAACAGGTCGTTGCGAGCGTGTCTGTTCTCTTTGAAGTGTTCTCTTGTTGCTTCTATACCCCCGTCATAAAGCTTCATAAATGTGCCCCAGTGTTCGTTAGTAAAGGAGAACACAAGCGTATAGAACAGTCTCGCTTTGTTACTTACTATCTCTTTCATGTACTCGCAGTACGGGTGTTCGTGCCAGTGTAGGCGGTGGGAGAATATCTGGTACTCATTTTTTAGTAGATCGTCCTGTCTGTCGTCGAACTTGTGACAGAACTCGAAGAACTTGTCTATGCGTTCCTCTTCGGTCCAATCCTTCATCCATGATCTTTGCGGTTTCTTTCCCTTAAAGGGTACTTCGCACGTGTTATTGTATATTATGTTGGCCATGGTTGTATTGGTTTAGAAAGTTTTTAAAAGCTGTTAGCATGCGGTCTATCGGATAAGGCCCGCTTTCCGTTTCATCCCAGAGTTGGTAATCATCTCCAGCTTGGTAATAGAATTCAACCAGTTCAGAGATCTCTACTCTGTCTTTTTTTGTTTCTGTATTGCTCATAGTCCGTAGTATTCTTTTACTCGTTGTTTGTATTGTTCTTCTGTCATATTTAAAGACTTGATAACTTTGTCGTCTGACGGATGTTCGGTGATACCATTGAAACTCGGTACCAACCCAAGGTCTAACATAGCTTTTTGTCTTCCGTAAGGGTGATCTTTAATGCTCGAACTGTTCCAAACGTGGTCGAAGTCCAAGTGATCGTAGTCTGCACCAGGCTTAACGTAGTTCTCGATCCAACGTATGCTATCGCACGCAACGTCCTCTGCGTTGTACGGGTAGCTACCTGTGTCTTCGTATATCTTCATCATTACTGCGTCTAAGAAGTCCTCTTTTGGCATCTTGATAGACTTGGTAGCAAGATACTCGATGCATTCGATAGCGTTTGTGCCGTAGTAGAACGGGCTCTCTCTGTTCACAAACTCAGGGAACCAATCGGCAATATCAGCGATAACAGCGGCGTACTGGAATTTGAAAGCTCTGAGGTCCCTGTCTTTGTTCCACTTAAACATGAAGTCGCCTACTTCACGCAAGTCTTTCTTTTCTCCCTGCTCTAAAAACCTCGTAAGGTCCTCGGCCAACTGCGGTACGTATTCGCAAAGGAAGTAGTCTCCTCCACGCTTGTATCTGCCTTTGGGCTTAGGAAAGCTTGGGAACTGGTAACCTATAGACGTATAAAACGGTCTGATCGCTTGCTGAATGATCTGTACCATTTGCGGTATGTTGTCGGCTTTGTGCATATCGAACAGAAGCGTATTGTGGTACCCTGAAGGCTTCATCGAATAGTTGATAGCGGAGCCTGTTAAACGGTGAAACAAGAAAAGGTACATCCACTCTCGCACTCCAAACACATTGCGTTTACCAGTCCAGTTCTTAGATATGATTTCGCGCTGCTTTGACATGATACCGTCCTTCATCTTGTCCCAATACGGATGGTCCTCTGTGAAACCGTAGAAGCAGTCGTTGACAATCTGGGAGAATCCTGCGTATTTTCTTTCGACCACATCGTACAGCTCAACGTGCTTCATCAGATCGTCCTCTACGCTTGAGTCGCAGTGTCTGATCTTACCTAAATTGCACTCGGCCTGTTGTACAGTGGCCATTCTAAAGTACTTCAAAAATTCGTCGTAGTACTTGGTCATCTTTAGGTACTTGACGTTGTTCATTGCTTTTTTGTCCATGTGTTATTGTATTCTTGTGTTTTGTTGATCTAATTCGTAGTCCCAGTAGTGGAATTCCCTGGAGATGTGTACAGATTGTGGCCTCTCCATAACTTTGAAGTCCAATTCAGCGTTCTCGTTTTTGAAGATCGCAGGCACTTTGTAAACGTTCCACTTGTTTCTTTCTGCAATCTCGTTGAGCTTTACGCTTATGTACTTTGCCAACGCTGAGCGCTCTTCCCAAGTTCCGAAGTACGGCATCTTTTTGTACCAACCAGTTTTGGGGATCTTTCTAGAAACGTTCTCAATAGGCAGTACTTCAGTCAACGTAACAGAATCTAGATTGAGTTCAAGCAGTTGCTGCTCTAGAGCGGCCATCATTTCGTCAATAGATTTGATTGGGTCTTGCTGTCTCATCAGATGGTGACGAACGTCTATGTTACCCATGTAAACGATGAGCTCTTTTACCCAAGGAAACACGTAAGACTTCAATCCTCTATTCAAGCAACCGTACATTGTCATACCGTCGTTCCTACACACCATCCAACCGGGTCTGTAAGTACTGAAGCAGTGTGAGTCGCCAAACACCAACTTGTCTGTCTTTTCGATGAAGTCTACACGAGGAATAGAAGTAGCACACACGTTGTTTACCATGTCAGCTTTCTCTAACAGGCTTTTGAACTGTTCTGTGCCCGTTCTGTGGCGAACTTTAATTAAGTCACCGATCAACGGCATGTCAACGTGAAGCGAGTACATTCTAACGCCTTGCACAAATATCCTTTTAACTTGATCGTACAGTTCGTCGTTGGCGCCTCCAAAGATATTGAAAGTTCCCTTGAACTCCATACCGTGTTCTAAAAGTATCACATCGTATTCCGACCAATCCGTTTTCTGATCGTGAATAACTGTGACGTTTGGATACCCAGCGTGCTTTAGTTGATTAGCGATCATAGTCGGCCAACCGGCTTTATGAGAGGAGATCTGTCTGCTGATCTTACCCACAAGGGCAGAGATGCCGATCTTTACAGACTTGTCTTTTTCGTAATCTGTGAAGTAAGTGAAATTGAAATTGTTATCCATTTTTGTTTGTTTTATTAAATAATTCGCAAAATTCAGGCGCGTATTTTTTAGCTAAGCTTAAGTAGTACTGTTGTTTCCACTCTTCGTCTTCTCCCTCTCTTGTGCTGTGTAAACGTATTTGATCCCTCAGCCTTGCCGCCATTTCGTACCTTTCTGTGTCTATGCACCACTGAAGCCTATCTTTAATCATTTCTATGTATCCTTCTTTAACCATGTTGTGCTGCTTTTATTTTAATTCTTTCGAACAACGCTGTTATGTGTTTAGTGTAGATATCTTCGTTAGTAACCGATGGACTCTCTTCGTTCACCCACTCTTCTTTGCCTTTGCTTATTCCCATGATCTTGATGTTCATTGCGCCCTTCTGGTTCAACGCGATCTTCCGTGTCTTTTCTATCGCCTCCCCCATTGTCCTTGCCATGACGCAGCAGACGTAGTCTCCCAATTTGTTCCAATTGTTTATGAAGTAACGATCGTCCTTGTAGTGAAGGTAATACACAACCATCGGTTTCCACGGAGAACTTTCCCTCTTTAACCTCTCGACCTCCTGTCTTGCCCAATCGACGTACCAGTTTAGAACGTGATCGTCAACTTCGATGTCGTACTGAAACAATTGAAACACTTTCCACGAATCTAAAGCGTACCTACCCACACCTTTCATGTCTTGTAAAACTGATATGGGAACCGAAGTACCGTATTCTTCTACTGCTTCTATCCACTGTTTGCTGAACCGCTTCCACGCCTTTGCTCTTCGGTTATAGAAGCCCAGTGTTTTTATCACCGACGCTATCTCTGATTCTTCTGCTTCTAACAACGCTTCTGCGTTTGGATACCTTTGAAAGAACTCGTGGCGAACCTGGTCGACCTGTTTGTGGCTTGTCTGGTTGAGCATGAAACACACCATTAACATTTTCCACGGATCGTCTCTGTACTCTTCTTGCCTTGTTTCGTACGGGGAAGTTTGTAGTCTCATAACTTTGATTGTATACTAAATTAACAAATAGTTCTCAAACAACTAAGCTTATCTTTCAAGTACAAACGAAAAAAAGACCCCAAAGATAGGGTCTTTTACGTATAGATTTTTGTGTTGTTATGCAAGTTTGTTGCGCAAGAAGTCCATAAGATCTTCGAGCTCGAAACCATCGTCAATAAGAAACTGAGCTGCAGCCAATAGTCTGTCTCCGCCCAATCCCATAATTCGATCGTCTGTAGTACCGAAATCCTCCGTATCGTCTTCTTCCATAGCTGTACCGATCTCTTCTCTTTTTAAACTAACACCACGTTTGTACGTTGATTCTATATCTTCTGCGTATTCGCCGTCGTTGTATTTGTCTTCGACCTTATCCAAATAGGGCTTCACAGCTGCCGCGTAAGATTCAAAATCGGGGTAAGACGCATCTCCAAAAACTTCTTGGTCTACCACTCTATCTCCGAATCCCAAATTAACCTCTCCAGCGATGCCTTCTTCTCCGTCAAAACCCGGAGTCGCGTACACAACAAGGTCTTCAGGATCTATATCGTCGTGGGTCCACATGTAAACTCCGCTCATATAATCGTAGTCAAACGTCCAAGATCCCAACTTGCTCTCTATAGCTGAACGTACCCAATCGTCTGTGTACACTTTAGAAGGCTTTTTAAGATCTTCCATAGCTGTACCCATTTCTTCGTTTACGGGTTTAATGTCTACGTATCCACCTATGTTTTCGTTCAGTAATTTGTTCCCTTTCAAGAACCCGGTTAAGTTAAAATTGTCTTTCATTTTTTATTTATTATCTGTTTACTGATTTTATGAAATTATCGTAATCGCCGTCATCATCCATATCACCACCGGCTCCGTATTTACTTACATGATTGTTTGTAATTTCGTCTTGAACCATAGCGTTAACTAGATTCTTAAACGCCACAGCTGTTTTATCTGTATAGAAACCAGGTTCTTCTGGGCTCATTCTTGCGCTAGTAGTCATATATGCACCTATGAAAGCGGCCGCTTCGCTTAAGCAGTCTAATAAGTTCTGACCGTTCCCCCCTTTGACAAAACATTTTTCAGCAGCAGCCTTTAAATAAGAAGACAGTTCATTATCAGTCGCCTCTTTTAGGCTTTCTTGATCTTCTCCCATTGATGCACCAAGATTCTCGTTTAACAAAGCGTTCTTCTTTAAGTATCCCTGTAAGTTAAATTTATCTGCCATTTTGTTTCTGTTTATCTATAAATATCACCAATCGAGTAAAGGTTCGCCGTCCACTACAACTCTTACTATTTTTCCCCTAACTTCGTCGTTGTTCAGCGATTTAATGTACGCCTTTGGGCTTTTGATCTTGTTGTAACTTAACACGTCTCCGTTTTCGAATTCAACGCTCACCGTGTGTCCGCCCGGTTTCAAAGACAGCGGATTAGTTCTGTACTTGTCTTTTACATAAAACTTTGCCATAACTATTATTTTTTAATTAGAAAGAGGTGCTTTAATTGCTGGGTGTGCTTGGTATTTTATTAATGCAAAATTATCTAAAGTAAGTTCATCAAATTTTAATTTAGGATCATTTATTATGGCCAATATAGGCAATTCAAATGGCGTTCTAGTAATTTGTTCCTTTGCTTGCTCAATGTGATTACTATATAAATGTACATCACCCAAGTTACCAATCAATTCATCTGGAATCATATTAACTTCTTTAGCAATTATTTCAAGTAGTAAACCATAAGAAGCAATGTTGAATGGTAAGCCCAAGAATGTATCTACTGAACGTTGATTCCACATTAAAGATATTGCTCTGGTTGGTGTATCGTTTATTGTTTTATAAGGATTTATATCTTCATCCTGTATTCTGAATAAATGATATCTTTCTTGATTATTCAATTCTCTTGTATAAACTTGAAATCCATAATGACAAGGTGGAAGTACCATTTGATCTAATTCACCTACGTTCCAAGCGTTAACCATTAATCGTCTTGAGTCTGGGTTTGTTTTAAGGTCGTTGATTAGATTTTGGATTTGGTCTATTTGTTTTTTTAATGTTGGTAAATGATGACCACCACTATATTCATCCCCATATTGATATTCCCATTGTCTCCATTGCTTACCGTAAATTGGACCTAACTCACCCCACGTCTTAGCAAACTCATCATCTGTTTTTATTTTGTTGATAAACTCCTGTTGTGTAAGAGGTCCACCAAATAAACCTTTAATTCTAAAATCATACGGACTATCTGTTGGTTCAAAACTTTTACAATAGTTCTTATAAGCATCACCATCCCAAATATGACAATTGTTATCAACTAGGTATTTGATGTTTGTATCACCTCTAAGGAACCAAAGTAACTCAGTTACAATGCCTTTGAAGTACATCTTTTTAGTTGTAAGTAATGGAAACCCATCGCTCATTTTGTGTCGTATCTGTCTTCCAAATACACTTAACGTTCCTGTACCTGTACGGTCTTGTTTTTTTACACCGTTATCAAGTATGTCTTGAAGTAATGCTTGGTATTGTTTGTCTATGTTATTCATAAGTCCCATATACTTTTACTTTATTGTGTAGCATCTTATATTTCTCCTTCGGTGTGGTTTTTGTTATCGTCCCAATCCAAAAAGTCTTCGCCTTTGTATTCTGGGTGGATATCGTTCATCTCCGCTATTCCGATTATCCAAGCCCAAACTAGGCCTGCAATTGCTAATATACCTAAAGCTACAAAATATTTCATATATAAGTTTTTAGTGTAAACGATTAGTAGTTCCACCAAGAATCGAACTTGGATCTACTGCTTAGAAGGCGGTCGTTCTTTCCATTGAACTATGGAACCCAGAAGACAGACTTTAAAACCTTTTCAAGAAATAGATTTTCGTACGTCTGTATGGTTGGTACGCCTTCACCGCCTGATGGACGTATATCAGCAGTCTTGCAAGGTACCCGATGGGGGTGAGAGGCCAAACGATTATCCACGCAAAACCCAACAGTGCGTCTGCTTCAATGTTCCTTATTGCTCCGTTTATTATCGCTACGACTATCCCTACCGTAACGTAAATTCCAATGATTTGTTCTAGCATCATATTGTGTTTATTTAAAGTTTTGTGCCCCATGAGAGACTCGAACTCTCACACCTTTCGGCACCAGATCCTAAGTCTGGTGTGTCTACCAATTTCACCAACGGGGCATTATTAGTAATGCTATATCGTTTTAAACACAAGTTTTCCATCTACCACTTTTGGTATTTCACAATTGTATTGTTTTGCCAACCTTACCAAGTCTTTAAAACTTGTGGATATTCCATTTTCTTCATACTCTTTTAAATGAGTGTAAAATCCCTCGTAATCCGCACTACTGCTAACATCAGGTTGCTTCAATGGCTTAGTTTCGTTTTCTTTTGACATATCTTTGTTTATTTAAAGTTTGTAATTCTAATCAAGTTTATCTGTTAAGGTCGCCACTAAAGCAACCTGCAAAACGTTATACGCCATTTGACAAGCACTCTAATTCATTTTGGTACGCTTCCATTTCTTTTTCATACTGCGAAAACGGGATTGCAAAAAACATCATATCGCAATCAAGGTTATACATCTTTGTCTTTAACATTCTAATTTTTAGCCATCGTGACAAACGGCGTATAACATTGGTATTACTTCCACCTGTGCTGACGTTCTTTTCTGTACTGTTTTGCATATTGTAAACTGTTTAATTGTTAAATACTGTTGCACTGCCAATTCACAGGCGGCAGTAATACCTATCCGTTATAGGGCATTTAATTCAGCCTTCAAACGCTTTAAGAAGTTTTCATCTCCATCATCCCCAGACAAATACCAATCAACTCGTTGGGCATAGACTGAAGCCTGACGAAGTATTTTGATAGCTTTTCGCATTTCATTTTGCACCTCTAATGGATGAATATAGTAATACTTTTCTTCTGGGTATTTTTCTAAGTATTCCTTATCAAAATACAATTCGTCTTTAGGCTTTTCTTTGCCCTGACGTTCTAATTCACTTTCAATACTATCCGCAATAGTGTTGATGTGATATTGTGTATAATCAAATCTTCCTCCTGACATAATAATAAACGCCCTATAACAAGGGTATTTGTGCAAGCGGCTGGACACTTGCGGTTAATTTAAAGGGTATTCGTGCCGCCTTCACAAATACCTGACGTTACACTGCCATTGCGAACATTAGTATAAATCCTCGCTGAATAGCCTAAGTAATGGTTCTGCAATTTGGTTCGCCTGTAATGCAATTTTTGCGGCCTCTTCTCTATCAACAAAACGATTTCTATTCGTCAAAAAGCCCTGCTCCTTTTCATAAATACCGAGCTGTTTCCTTTCTCCCATCGTGCCACCTATCTGCTGAAAAATACATCCGTGTCTATAGCCGCAAAAAACAAGCCCAGTAGTAATATTTTTAGGCTGATGCTCATATTGCTCACCATCATCAAACCAAATTGCTGCACATAAAATATACTCCATATCAGAAACGGCAGGTAACATTGCATTGTTCTTATGCTGGCTTTCGGAAGTACCTTCAAGTTTTGAATTGCTATTATCCATATTAAGTAATTGAGTTTTTAGTTAAAAAATATCAGCACAAAAACAATGCTACCACGTTGGTGGTCATGCTACCTTTGACACGCCATAAAGCAATGTGTCTAATTCTTCCAACGGGTATTTATAAATTAAGGCATCAGAACTGCCCGACATTAAACCAGTTAAAAAACTTGCATTTTCTTTTCTGTAAACTTCCAACATTCGAGAATTGGTATCAACTGAATATTTTACATTAGCAAGCCTATCACATAACTTTACATACTTTGCCCAAGCTGTTTCACGAATACCTTTGTAATAATTTTCGCCAGCACGTTCTTTTCTGTTTTTACCCTTATCGTTTGTTAAAGCGTAAACGATTTCAGCAACTTCATACCCTGCAACTTCTTTTACATCATTGTAAGTAAGTCTGCAATCTTCAATAGTATCATGTAACCATGCAGCATTTAATACAGTTCCCCAGCATTGTTGAGGTATTGCATCAATATACTTTACTGCATAATGTGCAACCATTGACAAATGGACGGAATAAGGTTTGCCATCATACAGGTGGTTTACTTTGTTGTGGGCTTCTATTGCAAAGCTGATTATTTTACTATTCATATTTTAAAATTTAATTCGTTTTCAAATACCGCCCGAACGCATAACACGGGTTTGGCAAAAGCTGCCTTTTCTACCCACTTCGCAAAGCCGCCAAGCGTTATGTGCCATTAAAGACCACCTATAATTCCAACAGCTACTCCACATAAAAAGACCAGTAACCAAGCCAAGTTCCATTGCCAATCTTTGTATTTAAACTCTCCGTGTTTTGTTTTAATTGTTACCATTTTAATAATATTAACTGACACATAACAAGGGGTTTTGTGCCATTGGGCTTTGACGAAAATTCATAAAGGTTGTCGTGCAAAAACGCTATCAACTTATGATGCTCTGTTGAGCCAGCGACTACATTTAATTTAATTTCTATTTTTGTCATAATTTACTAATTAATTATTTCTGGACGAGGGATATAGATATTACAATGACTAGAATAATCTTCACCTACTACATCTTCACTATTCCAATCAATTAAATCTTCTGGTAAATCAAACATAGTTGCTTCATCATCTTTACCTAAAAGGATTTTTAGTTCTTCAATTGTTGGCTCTCTTTTTAATTGAACTTCAACTTCTTGAACTCTACTAAATTTTAGTTTCATAATCTTTTTTATCTATTATATTAGTTTCACTTTTACAATCAAAACACCATTCAAGATTAGTTCCTGAATCAGCAGAATAAATTTCTTCTGTATTTACATTTACCCATTTACATCTTGCAACTTCTTCAGAACTACAATATTTACATACTTGTAAATACTCATCAGGTGTTTTTTGTTCAGCTTCTTCAAGTGTTTCTTGTTTAGGTTCTTCTTTTGGAATGATTATTTTGTACTCATAATATTCATAACCTGCTTTACCTTCATTATGTTCTTGAATAGTACCAGATTTTACTCTGTAATTACTCTCAACATCAACACTCTCACAACTTGGATTCTTAACAAACCATTCTAAAAACTCATCATCAATAGCTTGTACACCATCTTTAATTAAGTCTTGGTCTGTTGTTAGAATGATTTTTTTAAATCCTATATAAGATTCATTGTTAGTACCTTCAGTTCTTCTTTGAATTGTATTAGTTTTATAATTATAATACCAATCCCCTTCTTTAATTTCTTCATCAGAAGTGATGTAGATGTAAAATCCTTCATTGGTTGTTCTTACTTTATCCGTAATAGAAAAAAGTAAATTATCACCCGATTTAAATATACCAGTTGGTTTGTCTGTTGGTAATACGTGAATGTTTTTCATCTTATTCTGATTTAAAGGTTTCGTTGTAGTATTGTTCTGCCATACCTTGATAACCAATTAGTCTTGTTGATTCAACTTGACAACCAACACCAAAAGCATCTATTATCTGTTCCTTTTCCATTTCTTTGGCTTGTTCAACTTGTACAGATACTACATTTATTACTTTATCTCCATAAGCACCTTGAAATGCTTTTATTAAAAATTCTACTGCTGTTTGTTGTGCCATAGTTATTTGATTTTTAATATTTATTTAGTAGTCAGGACAGGATTCGAACCTATATTAAGTAGCAACAGAATGTACCACATTCAAGCTTTACAACCTTTTGAGTAACTTAATTGACACCAATTCCGCCACCTGACTATGTTTTAATCTACCCACTCAGTATCTCTCCATTCCCACCAACATGAACCACAAGTTACGTCAAACATTCTATATAAAGTTTGTTTGATAGATACTCTTTCCAACCATCTACGTTCATCTCCAATCCTTTTAGGAATGAAAAGATACTTACTAATTATTCTTTGTTGTCCTTCTTTTCTGTTGTCAATAATTTTACATCTCATAACTTTTATTGTTTTAATAGTCAGGACAGGATTCGAACCTGTAATCAACTCTTTTTGCGCCAAGATTTTACCTCGGGGTTGTAATCAACTGCGTCTACCATTCCGCCACCTGACTATATTCCCCACCTTGAGATTACAGGTGAGTAGATGTATCGGTTTTCTTTCTTTCAATAAACCTGCGGGTCTTACCCTCTTAAAATTAGTCAAACTACTTGGAGCCTCTGTTACCTAGCTTTATTCCAAAGAGACTGGCGTTTAAGGATGTCCAGTCCAATACCCTATTCATTGTTTAAGTCTTGAATTAAAGACTCTGAGTATCTCTTACTCATAGTAGTCAGGACAGGATTCGAACCTGTAAGAACCTACGTGCTTCACTCACTTGCGGTTCAGTTGCTCTGTGAAGGCTTGCGTTACCAATTTCGCCACCTGACTATTTTAGTTTTTGCTATCGGGGAAGGATTCGAACCTTCACACTGGGATTCAGTAAAAGACAAATTAGCATGCTTCGTGGTCAACCCGTATCCTGTTACCTGTTTCCTAATCAGCGCCCTCGAGACGAGAGGGTGTGTATGCCGTGCGTACGCTTTTCACCACCCGATAGTTTCCGTATTACTTAGTGCTATCTACAGCTACTTTAACGGAATCAACGACTGTAGAATCAACTGTTGTAGAATCTGTCGTAACTTGTTCTGTGCTCTCTCCTGAGCCACACGCCGCTAATAAAAAAGCAGCCATCGTAATTGCGATGATTTTCTTCATCTTATGTTTGGTTTTTGGTTACTGATTTTATTTTACCCATTCTGAAGCTCCCAAAGCGATAGCTGTTGATACGCTTATTTGCGAATTCTCCTTCATGCTTTTAAGAGCCCAAGCCACAACCTCAACTGCAAGTCCGTATTCGTTTGCTTCTTTTAAATAGTACTGAATTATCTGTAAGTCCTCTTCAGTTATTTTTACTTTTTTCATGAGTTTATTTTTGTGGACCCTGTAGGACTTGAACCTACGACCCCCTGATTATGAGTCAGGTGCTCTAACCAATTGAGCTAAGGGTCCCAGCGGAGGCTCAGGGATTCGAACCCCAGATACAGTTTCCCGTATTTCGGTTTTCAAGACCGACGCATTCGACCGCTCTGCCAAACCTCCTTTGTTTTTTTACTAATCTATATAAATCTATAGCATTGGGTTGATACTAAAAAATGTTAGTTTTGCGTACGATTACACCATATCCTCTTCTCCGAATTCTTTAATTAATTCCTGTTCTACAGTTTTCTTCGCTACTTGTTTGCCGTACCACCTAGTCACGTACTTGTTAAAACTCAATAGTCCCTCTTCTACAAGTCTCTCGTCCCTGTGCATGTTCATGGGAGAAAGCGCCGAGAAATTATTCTCGTCAGCGGTTACATTTACCCAGCAATCCGGATACATTGAAGAAAACTTGTGTGCAGCCTTAGACACGTCTGCTGTTTCCCACGTCTTTTCGAAAATAACTTTGTTCTTTTTGTCTGTTATTTTTACTGTAGCTTTTGGCATAACTTTTATTTTGTATCGTTTTAGTTAAAAAATAGAAAAGATCGGCGCGTAATGCATAGAAATGCACATACTTACCGATCTTGTTGTAACAAATCGCGAACCTTACGTTAGCGAGAGGTGTTTAAAGGTTCCGAGTACCAGTTAGGCTGTAGCTAGTCTCTGGATCTTAATTGTATTAGCTAAGCGTCCACGGGTGTAGTCGTAAGCTTCGTTAACGATACGATCGTTGAACTGCTTGCCGCTTAACACATCAGACACGTGAGTTGTAGAGTAACCTGTAGCTTCTGCTACAGTTGACACATCACCCATGCGGAGTTTGCGGTTGATTAACGACATTTTTTGAATGTAAGTGAGCTTTCTGTAGCTCGTTGGACGGTTAGACGTCCTTTTTGCTGTTTGTTTTTTCATAAACTGTTTTTGATTATTAATACATAGTAAATATACAACGTTAAGTCGATGTATAAAAGTTTTTGTTTTCGGTTTTAAGATTGTTTTCTTTGGTACATTCCACTGAAATTTAATTCGTAACACCAGCGGTTGAACGCTTCCATTTCGTCTTTGGTGAATTCTTGGTAATTTTTCACAGCGTTGTTTACTCGAGGATACGCCTTTTCTCCGGTTCTGCGTTGGCCTAAAAGGAATTCTTTAATTGAGTTCAATAGCTTTTTGATCATGTCTTTTTTTTAAATTTAATAAAATATCTTCGAATGGTCTACTTCATCTTCTTCGTACTCTACAACCACTTTTTTGGTGAGCCACTTCTCCCTTACGGTACCGCACTTTCTGTCTTCGATAAACGCCTGGCACACGCCCGAGTCTGCGTAAAGCGTTTCTGCTTCGTAACAATCGACAGCATCTTCATACGTATCAAAAGGTCCGTAAGTGTACACGTCTTTTTCTGAGTATCCATCCATCAGTTCGAACTCCCAGTCAGGGTTTGATACGTTCGATCTATAGTATGGACCGGTTGTAACGAACCACTTGTTTGGCGTGCCTCCGTCTCCTACCACGCGTTTTGCCATTTCTTTTATCTCTTGTTGAGTCATAACTTTTGATTTTTATTGGTTTAATTAATAGTTATTTACGTTATCGGTTACACCTTTTTTTGAATTTAAACTGCCAACTGCAGCGTTGAAGCCTGCACTTACGCCTGCATGGAAGAGTATGAGCGCATCTACGCTACCGATGTCTGTAATTTCAACATACAACCAATCAATACCATCTTCGTTTTTTACTTCAAGCTTCCAATTTTTCTTACCTCCTTCCCAAGCTTCTAATTCCTTCTGAAGGAATATTCCGCGATCGCGACCTACTATAAAACTAATTTTGTTCATAACTTTGTACAGTCACTGTTTTGTCAGCGCTGAAAGGTAAAAGTACATAAAAGGGTTGAAATAAAAAAATTCGGTGGAAAATAGTCCATTGGTTTCCAATGAAGAATTTACAACTGATTGGTTTTCAACGGATTAGCAACAGGTTGGTTTCCAATCAGTTACACCCGAATCAGCCCAGGAGCTCATGGCCAATGTATGATCCATGAGGCTGTGGTAACCTAAGCGCCTAAAATTGGGTTAAAGGGTGAGCGCTGGAGTGAACTATGGGGATCCCTGAATCATGATTGATTTGGCTGCCTCTTCGATTATGAGCTCAGCTTTATCAGACTCGATGCGAAATCCCTCTCGCCTATCGTTCACTCGGTATCCCATGCTTTCTAGTCTGTGGTGCACTTCCTTTTCGAGTAAAGCCGAGTTCAAACACCTGTAGCTGTATACGCAGTACCACGGCGTTATAACTCCTGTGGCTGAGTTTATCTCCTTTGTTCTTTGTGCAACAGAAGTGGTAGTCATGCCTATCTTGCATATACCCGGTACCGATTGGTTGACGAGAACGTAGACGTACTCGGGTTTGGCTATAGCGTGGGAAGGGTCTATCATGCCCTCACCGTAGTAGGTAACTTCTTCCCAACCCGATTCGCCTTCAACATGCGTTAGCGTGAATGCCACCGCGTGTTTTATAGTTCTTGGGTCGTCTTGAGGAAGTTTCCTGTACATTTTTGCTTCTTCTAAAGTTAGTCTTTTTAAGCTCATTTGTCGGAAGGTTTTGTTATTTTATCGTATAGCTGTATAGCTTCTTCTATTTCTTTTGGTGATAGCAAATCTGCAACTTCTTCAAGCTTTTTTGCTGTGTATTCTGAAACTTCACCGAGCTCGTCTATTTCTGCGTTGGCGTTCATTTGCAATTCTACGAAAGCTTCTACTTTGTTCATCGTGCTGTTTCTTTTAATAGTTTCAAGTTAATAGATACCGGTTTCCATCCTTTAGCGCTGTAGTCTTGATACAGCCACTCTTTTCCGTCGAATAGATAAACGTAGCTTACGCCTCTTTTGTTTCCTGCATCGCTATAGTTATACTCCTCTATTGAGTACGTTTTTGCTTCTACGCCCTCTTCACCCCTATCCCTTCCGTAAGCGGTACAACTATTTTCAACGGTCGTATCGAAATCGTGTTTCTCACCGATCTCCTCGCCCAATACACTCAGATCTCCAAGCGCTAACAGCTGATCGATCTTATTTGCATCTGCATAGTTCTCAGTTAACAGTTGACCGTTGTTCTCTAAGTAACCGTCCCAGTGACAGTAGATAGCGGTTACAGTTTTTTTGTCTTCGTTCAGTTTTCCAATCATTGATCTTGTTGCCATGATATTTTGTTTTATTGATTTTCTATTTTGTTTACCAACGCTTTCAGAGCTTCGTACTGTTCCCACGTCAATTGAAACCGCTGTCTTTGACTCGTCTCAATGTCCACGTCGAAACCCGCACCGTTGACCCATTCAGTCACTTCTATGTAATCGTCTTCTTTACCGTAACCGAAGCACCACTGTTTACTGATCGGGCCCTGAAGGCATACAGGCGGATAGAAGCTTTTATATTTTGTCATCGTTTATTTTCCATATTTTAAATATAATATTAAAATTTTATTTTACCAACCAATCTTCAAAGTCTTCAATAATAACTTCATCATCTGCTTCTTGATATAATTCTCTATCACTGAAGGTAAATATGTCTTCTAAATAAGATTTAATATTGTAATGTGAAGCTCCATGCTTTGTGAGGATGTATGTAATGCGTTGTTCTAAGGGGTCTAGTGGCATATATATCATACATTTAATGTTTTATTGATTTTATATTTTGTTATTCTCCAAACTCTTTTCTGATTAGAGCTCTGCCGGCTTCGTACTGCTTATCACTGATGTTACCGAACAGTTTCCACGTATTCAACATATTGATAGCGTCCATCTTTGTAAAAGCGCTTTCGACCATTTGTTTTATTTTTTTCATACTTATTTGTTTAATTTTACTACGAAACCTGTTGTGTCTTTGCGGGCTTTACCTTTTGCCCTTAGGCCTATTACGTGGCCACCTTTTGGATCCAAGAAGCGAGCATCTGTATCGTCGCCGTCGTAAACTGGGAAACCCTTCCACTCTGCTGGTAATGGTTCACCCTTTTTTGTATCGAAAACAACCGCAACGTTTGCACCGATTTTCAAAGCAGCTTCGCACTCTACTTCGTTAGCTTCGTTCTTGCTGAACGTAACGTGGTAGTTCTTGGGCAACTGTTTATCCAACCTGTTCAGCACTTTTGTGTAATCGTAGAACTGAACATCGGGAAATTCTTCCATGATGCCTGTGCGGGTCCATTCGATGTCGGAAGTACCGTTGAGCCTTACGGCAGGTACCATGTTTTTCTTCTCTGCTGTCTTGACAATAGACTTGATGTCCTTTCTGAGAGTGTTCATGAATGCTTCACGATTTTCAAAGAACAGCTTTGTCTTTGCTATTCGAGACTTTTGTACGGTACTGAAGGCGCCGCGGCCGGCAGAATATAAACACGCTTGCGTACAACCCTCTGACCTGCGTGGGCAAACTTCGAAACCCGATATTTTTGCGGGAGCCAAATACAGTATACCTGTGAGGATACCGAGCTTTTCTCCCTTTGTTGTCTTGTAGTTTTGCGTTGTTAACAGTTTCATAACTTTTATTTTCGTTTACAATTTTTTTACCTATTGGTATAATACTTACCAGTATAAAGCGCTTACTTCTCAATAAAGTAAAGGAAGGTGTTTTCTCCGGAGATTTTAGTGTGGAGCTCGTAATTACATGCGACTACCAAACACTTTTTCTCGTATCCCATTTCTGCAAGACCTTTTGCGATCATGAGTGGACCCGCAAAGCGGGATGTTGAAAGTTCTAACGAGTCTCCAAAATCGTAAAACGTTTCAAAGTGAGGAGCGTATTCTTTCCGCAATCTATCTTTCATGTCTTGGCTTGCACCATCGTACAGTTTCTTTAACAGTCTTACATCGATTGATACTGTTTCGCTATTACCGGCTTTTGTTGAATTGTTCGTATTAGTTATTTGAGATTCTGATTTAATGATTGAATTGATTGCTTTGCTTGGAGAACTCACCGTTTGCAAAGAAGTTAATTTAAACGGGTTGGTGCGTTGCGATTCGGGTATATAGATGGACTGCATAGCTTCCTTAGGGCAACCCATCGCTTCTAATACTGCCAAGCTTTCTGCGCTTGATCTATCGCTGTAACCCAATAAGTAATTCATGTGCTTTGAATAGAACCACTCAGGAATGTGGTGCAACACCTTCCATGTGCCGCGCTTGACGTTTTCCAAGGCGCCCAGCCTTTTAAGGTACGTCTGGTACGTTGATGTGCGGTACATTCTTTGCTTGTTAAGTTTTTTCCACCAAGTAGAAGACTCGTGGCAACCGACGTTTTTGTATAGATCGTCGGTAGTGTATGTTTCTCCAATCGATAATGAGTTAATGTAAGCTTTGTAGCGCTGAAATAATGAAATTTGCATAACCTATTGTTTTTGTTTTTAGAATGATTGTTTGTAGATACCCGTCATATTTTCTGCGGTAACTATTGGGCCTTCGAAGTTGTTTTGTCTTCCCCAAACTTCTGCTTTGCCTGAGTGTCCACACTTTGGTATAACTGTCCATATCACATTTCCGGTTTCTAAGTCACATATACGAAAGTCATCGTACAAAGGTCCGTTAACAGGGCAGTTGTTTTTGAAGAATACGTAGACCTTATCAGTATCCGTATTGCGTTCTTTTACCCAACGTTTAACTACCGCGAAAAGTCTTTTTGCTTTTCCTTCAAGCGAAGATTCCCTACAGAACCAATCGTAGAAGTTGAAGCAACGATCTTCTCTGCCGCTTGAGTCTACGTACTTTCCGTTTTCAAATGCTTCGAGCTGTTGTTTTAATGTTGCGTTCATAACGTTTTATTTTATTAGTTGTTTTATTATTAGAGCGATGTTGCCTATAACCCAAAGAGATATGGTTATAACAGCAAAACAGACAGTTGCACAATAGGTTACCTGTTCGATCTTTTGTCTAACGTTTCGATTAATATTGATCATCTCAGTTTAAGTTTTTTGGTTTAAGTTCAGGATTCGCAGATATAACGTCTTTCGCAGATATCGGCATGCCTATGTGAGTTCCGTCCAACAGAATAGCGCTACCCATAGTACCGTCGTAGATGCCCCCGTTCCAGGTGACTTCCACCAAATTGCTTTCGATACCGTCTATGCCGCGTCCCATTGCACGGCCGGATCCGTCGCTTGCTACTTTTACGTAAAGCTTGATCTTTTGCCCGATTGTTAAATTCAATTCACTTACTTTCATAACGTTGTACAGTCGCTGTTTTGTCAGCGGTGAAAGGTAAAAGTACCCCAAACCCTTCAAACAAAAAAATATTTTAAAAAATAGTCCATTGGTTTCCAATGAAGAATTTACAACCGATTGACAACCAACAGATTAGCAATCCTTTGAAAACCAATCAGTTGCGTTGGGAGCGCACCGGGCGCTGTTGGGCACAGCCTTTTTCAAGCTTATGGTTTTACATCGTTTGTTATTTGGCTGCGCCCAACGTGACCCAAACGCTCATGGGATAGCACCAACTCGCGGTATACACTGTACAATGCCCGGCCCCCGGCCGTATACGTCGATATCGATATACGTTTAACGATCGACCGGTCTTAGTCTTTTGGAACGTTAGAGAACACCGTCATCCAGCCTACCAGCAACCGCTGTATCATTTCTTTATCGCGTTTCGATTCCTCGCTGTCGTCCCTGTTAAAGTCGTAGAAATTGGGCGATCCGTAATGGTTCACAATAACGCACGTGTAAAGATTGTCCAGCTCTTCGTCTGTGGGGTTGTTGAAGACCGCCGCCTGCACAAAGTGCTGCATCTTGGCGTTGGGCCTCAGCCCAGCATTCTTGATAGCTTCAAACGGGTTGAGTCCTTTGCCCCATTTGCCGCGCGATGACACGCACACATACACAGCCTTTAAATCGAGGTTCATAACTTCTTTTTCTGCCATGGTATTTGTTTTTGATTTGCGATCGGGGCGGGAATCGAACCCGCGCCCACCGGCTTACCGTACCCGATCCGTAGATTAGCTGTTCTTTTTGAAGTACTCTTGGATGGCCACCGTCACTTCCGTTTTAAGATCTTCGAGATCTACGTCGACGCTCTCGATATCGATGCGACGATCGTAGCTAATGCTAAGCTCGATGCTGTCGTAATCTACCATGCATGTAGGGTCGAAGTGATCTATGAGCGTTTCGACCGCGTCGGTCAGTTCGTCGACGTTTACCGCTATGGGTTCCTCGTCTTTGATGTCGATGTTGTTTAACAGCTTGATAACGTCCTGTTTTGTGAAAATAGACGGATACGCAGACTCTACCGCTGCGATCGCTTGTTGAATGTTTGTGTACATAACTTTGATTTTGTTTAAATTTACTTATTATTTGGTTGTCTGGGTGGTTTTTTAGAGTCGAATGAACTGTCTTTTCAGTGGCTGGTCCTTGGTAACCACTATAAACTTTCTGCCGCTGCCGTCTTCGAGTTCGAGCGATATCACTTCTTTCTTGTACCGGTACTCGATGTACTCTTTCGCTACGGCCAGCAGGCCTTTTACGAGTGTGCTTGATTGTTTGTCCATACTTGAATATACGATTTTGCTTTGTTTAGAAAATTTCCCCTGGCCCGCGGTGGCTTTTTACACTAAGCCTGCGTTTTTTGCCGCCCTGAAAAGCGCTGTAACCTCTGGTTGATAGAACGTTTCCCCGCAGACTACTATCCTATCGTGGTACACTTCGACAACATAGTCGCGGTTGAGAATCACTTTTTCAATTGCCACAAGCTTGTGGCAATCGTACTCTGACTTAGCGTAAGATACCGCCGCTTCGAACTCGCTATCCAAATTGTACACTCTAGCGCATCGGCCGGGGTTGCTGAATGACATCATCGGTGCATCGCAGTAACCCTGCCAGCCTGTGCCTACATATATGCACGTTCTGTCTTTTGTTATTAGCTCTTGGAACGGGTTGAAATTGTGGTTCCACTTGTACCCGATCTTTTCTAATTCCTTTTTGTACGCTTCGTATACCGAAAAGTACTTCGATTTTACTGCGAACGCGATTTCGTTTGATTTTTTGCTCATGCTATTTGTTTTTTAGATTGGAAAATTTTGATTGCTCTGTACCCACCGGCCATTCATTAGTACTTCGATCGTATAATCTCCGTTGTACTGCCTGTTCTCGCGATTCGTTAACCACACCCTAACAGTTCCGTCGTCGATCTTTAACTCGTCACCGTCCCAAGCTTGTTCGATAGTCGGTAGATTTTGAAGCTCCCGCTTTGTGTAACTTCTGATGCTTTCTGCGTTCATGCTATTTGTTTTTGTTTTTTAGAATTTATCCAATTTACTGCTGCGATTTGTGTAGGAAAGCACACTATTCCGGCACCAGTAACAGTATCTACTACTACCCATGTGTAATTTCTATATTCTATGCGATACATAACTTATGTTTTTGTATATATGAAAGTGCCGGTTTTGAAAATTCCCTTGTTGGTATATTTGGCTTAAAGCAAGGGCCCCAGCGCTAAGGGCCCCTGTCTACAACAATTATCGCTTTGGCGGGGCGCTAACAAGCCGCTAGACTCCTTTAGCACCGCGCTAGCGACCGACTTAAGCAGCGAACTCTTCCGCCAACTGCCAAAGCCCCTTGTTCAGCACCATGTCCTGTACGGGGTTGGTGATGCCGCGGGCGGTGCGGTTGTTCATTTGGAAGCCGCCCTTGATCAGGTTCTCCTGTACAACGTTGAACGTCTTCCAGAGGGTGTTGCCGTTGTCCTCCTTGCGTTTTGGTTCGAGGATGGAGTGCAGCTCGTAATCTTCGGGCACCCTCTCCTCTCCCGCTCTTATCTTCAGGGCCTCGAGGGCAAAGCGGTGCCTCTGTTTGGGCGTCATCTCTAGGGAGTTCCAGTCGTTGATCTTCTCTACCACCTTGGGGAGGGTGTCTATCTTGGATGCTATGAGGTCCTTCACCTGTTGGAAGGTGTACTTGGTGTGTCTCTCTTTGAAGCTTCCCATGTCCATAGACTTCACCATCAGGCCGTTGCTGCACACCAGTCTGAAGAGTCCCATTTCGAATTGTATCGGCCTCGATCCGTCGTGGCTGTTGAGTAGTACGATGGTTGGCCTTGCTTCTATGCCTCCTTGGTTGTCCTTAACGAATATCTCGGGGTGCTGGAAGGATACGATGTGTGTACCGTAGTTGTTCCTTAGTGCGATCTTTGTCTTAGACTGTTTGGCGTCTGTTAATACGTAACCCAGATCCTTCATGTAGTCAACGATCTCGGTTGTCGGTGTGAAGTGGTACAGCTTCGTGTTGATGTAATCTGCGGGCTTGGTCGCAAAGATGGCTGGTGCTTTATCCTTTGCTACTTCCATTGAGATGCCTTCTAAGTTCTGTCTTGTCCAATTGTTGTTTGTGTTCATAACTTTTATTGTTTTTGTTTATGTGAGTGATTAGTGTCTGTGTTAGATGAGCTCGATCTGGCCCGAAACAAGGTCTCTCATGTCCGAAGACATTCTCTCAAGCGCGTTACGCAGATCGGCTATTTTGTACATAGCTTCCGCAGTTACAGCACCTGTGTGGCCGCCGATGTGCCACTCTATGCGCTCGTTTGGACCGAACTGTCTGTACTCCTTCCAATCGTACACTGTAAATACGTGGCCGGATTCTGTCTCCATGTGCCATTCGTAGGTTGTTTTGTCTCCGTTCCTGTCGGTTGGTTGTCCAAGTATCGCGTACATGTCTAGCAGCGTCGCTCTTACCGTATCGCCGTGATAGCTTGTGCCGCTCACCGATTGTTTTGTTTTTTTCATAACTTTTATTGTTTTAGTGGTCAGGACAGGAATCGAACCTGTAATGGTTTATCAGTTCTTTCTTTTTGGCGGGCGGCATAGATTCCACTCTATGTCTCCACTACTATTGATATAGCGTCTACCAATTCCGCCACCTGACTGTTTGTTTGTTTTGGGTGTTTTCCAGGCCAGCAACGGCGTACAGATTAGTAACCGATGATGCGCTTAACCAATTCCTCAGAAAGGCCGTAAGCAAGAAGTTCGTTAACGCAATCAGCCGCAAACTCGGGCGCAACCTTACCGTACGACATCGGGTACTCGTTAATGATAGCGTTCACATCGCTAACCTCGCGCTTGAAGATGGCCAAAAACTCCTGCGCCTCGCGCATCATTTTCTTGTTGCGTACAGGGATGCGGTGCTTACGGCCCAACAGGTCGGTGAATTCAACAACCGTCATAGGCTTAACGTGATCGCTTACCTTCGATGCGGCGAATCGCTTGTATACGATGGGATCGGAATTGTGCTTGCGAACTAAGTTGCGTGTCTCTAACTGTCTTAACTGGGCCTGGGTTGATACGAAATGCGACATATTTAAGTGATTTGTTACTGGGTAAATATACCACATTCCTGCGAGCTGGAGAAATAATTTCGTAACTATTTTTAAAATTCTTTGTTGGGAACCAATCAGTTGCACCAACGCCTTGGGTACCAAAGAGTTGCACCCCATTGGAAACCAATCAGTTACCCAGGAAGGCCAGGGCACACCAGAGGGCGGCCAGTCCGGCGTTCACCCATATCGAGAATTTAACGTAAGCGACCGTGTCCATGTCCCTTTCTGTGTTGCAAGTGTAGCTGCTCAAGAACTTGATGCCTCCCGCAACCACCAAAACGTTGAGAGTAAAAAATAGAACGTATAAGAAGTGTATCGATACCATAAGGGTAAATGTACTGAATTCCCCCTAAACTGTAAAGAATATCTATCGAGTAACCACATTACACCACTCGTGCCCGATTCCAGGAGTCCCCTTCACCGAGCAAGTAAATTTTATTCCCATGTCCACCGACGGGTTCGATTACTTGGACCGAGAGTGCTTTTGTGCCCCAACGCTCGTTGCCACCCTGCTTGCCTTTGGTCTACTACCGATGGTATACCTAAAACCTCTATTGTTCCTGAGCTCTGTGAGACTTGTGCCGTTATTGTTTCACTGCCGTACGGTCAACGGTGACTGCTTAGTTTCGCTACACTGGTGCGTGTATTCTAACAATAAATATGCACACTTGCGATAAAATAATTATCGTTGGTTCGTACAGCGGTGTTTGCGGTAGCTATTTTTATATGCGTCCTGTGCTGCACCCGTGCTCATGGTTCTTCTCTTTTTTTGCCTTAGCAACATATCGGACAATTTTTTTGGCGATGATGGTGAAGACGGGAGTATTTCCCCCTACGTGTCTATCCCCCAGCTTCCGTGTTTCTTTGGTGATTTCGGTTTTTCCGGCCGTTGCCTTGGGTACCCCTCGGTTTTTGCGCCGGTTAGTCAAGGTTCACCACGCACTTGATGCCGTCCTCGGACTCGAACACCCACTGCGTGAACTCTTGGGTCCAGCCCTCTTCCTCGTGGTTGTCGTAGTACTTGACCGTTTGTTCCTTTAGGGAAGTGAACCTTCTCTCGTTGCCGGTTTCGTGGTTCTTTACGTAGAACTGTCCCCTACCGCTTGGGAACGGGTCTTGGTGCGTGCTTCCGTCGGGCAGCTGTGCCTCTAGGTTGAAAGCTTCAGCGTACAGGGTGTTTGTCTCTTTGTTGTATTTGAACTGTCTTATGTCGTAGGTGTATTTCATTTTTATTGCTTTGGGTTTTTGATTGCCATATAGCTGTTTCCAGGGGGTGGAGACATGAATTTTATTCCCTTCTCGAACATTATTTTCATTTGATCCTTCTCCATTTGTTTGGCTTCTTCGATTAGTGATGGCATTAAAAGTTTACCATCTAATAACTCATCTACTAACCATTCAACAGCAGTTTGTCTTTTACTCATAGCTTTTCAATTTCTTGTTTTACTTGTCCCCAATACAAAGAACTTGCGCCCCAATCCATCGGGTGATTAACAATTCTACTTTGTATTTCCTGCACACAAATCAAAGCACATTGTTTGGCTGCCTTATATTGATAATATAAATGTTCTTTACCTTTTTCTGCTTCTTTTGAAGCTAGTAGTGGCTGATACATTTTAATAACCAACTCTTCTGCTTTCTCTTTTGGTGTCATAATTATTTCTTTTTAAATTGTTCAAATAATTCTTTTGTTGTATAGCATTTCATATTTAAGCCAATCCAATTATCTTTAGATGCAGTTTGGAAGTCCTTGATTCTAATCCACTCAGCAAACTCAATTGCCTCACTATACATTCTTTCAGCTTGCTCCTTCTCCATTTGTTTGGCTTGTTCTTCAAGATCATCAAGTATTCCTTGTGTAACTCTTATATCACCCATTCCTAGATGTGTGCTTGGGTTATGTGCAAGTTGACGTAGTTGGTCTATTAGCCATTCTGCTGCTGTTTGTTTATTTTCCATATAAATCGTTATGATTAGATTTTTCTTTTTAATCCCCACATTTCTGAGAACTCTGTGTCAGTTTTACATTTGTTGATGAATTCTTCTTTGGTCATTCCATTATAATGACCTATAGGAGATATGTGTGTTTCACCACTATTAGTTTTAATAATCTTGGTTTGAGTATAATTCTCATACGCCACATCAATAATCTGATTGTATCTTTCTTTATTCATAACTTTCTATTGTTTTGGTTTCAGATAATTTTCAATAATATTTACCATTTCCTCAAATGATACATTCTCTTCGTCAGCTTTTTTCTGTATGAATTCTTCGGAAAGGTGGATATAATCGGCTTTAGGGGTTACTACCAATTCCTGAGCCGCACTTAATAATTTAGTTAATAATTCTTTATTCATAACTTTTCAATTTCTTGTTTTACTTCTTGCCAATAATAAAATTCGTTTGCAGTATCCATTGGCCAATGCCAACTGGCATTATATCGTGATACGACATTTAATATCTCATCTGCTGCTATTAAAGCACATTGTTTGGCTTCTTGACTTGCTGAATTAAATGGAGGATAAAGATCAACTTTATAAGTTCTTAAAAACTTATTGCATAACTCTTTTGCTTTTTCTTTTGGTGTCATATTTTCTTTTTTAATTGTTCTCTGTACCATTTGGCTCCTTCCTCAAATGCTATTGAATATACCCCATTAATTCTATTTGATTCTTTCTCTATCTCCTCATCTGATATTTCTGTTTGGGAAGATGTGGCTTCTATTATAGGTACTTTTTCATAATACTTAGCAATTTCTTCTACTAATTCAGGGAAAGGCAATCTGTCTAAATTAGTTTTAAATTCATCACTTCCCTTACTTCCATAAGTTTCATTGTAGTATTTTTCTTTATATGTATCTCCCCAGCCATCAAATCCATCTGATACTCCTTCTTTAAAGGCATCAAATATTTGCTGCTTCTCCATTTGTTTGGCTTGTTCAACTTGTACAGATACTACATTTATTACTTTATCTCCATAAGCACCTTGAAATGCTTTTATTAAAAATTCTACTGCTGTTTGTTGTGCCATAGTTATTTAATTTTTAAATTGTTCTCTATACAATTTCAATTAACTTATTAAGACAAGCAAGTTCTGCTTCTTCATAGGTGTCAAATGAATCATTGGTTTGTGTTACACCTTCTTTGTAAGTTTCATAACCAAATCCTTCATCAAACTTAAATACAAAAGAATATAGTTCATATTTCTCTCTAAACCATCTAAATGCTTGTGAGAATGTTGGTGCAATGACAGCATCTCTGAGTAAGTCTGATTGTATTACTTTGCCATATTCCAATCCATGCTTCTCACTAACATACCAAGCAAAACAAGGTTCATCAAACCCAAGTTCTTTAAGTGCTAATGCTTGTTCGTAAGGGATAAATTCTTTATTCATGTTATTTCTTTTTAAATTGTTCAAACCATTGATTAAACTCTTCTTGGAATGTTTCTTCAATATTAGGATTATTACCTTGAGCATATTCTCCATTCCAACCCTCACCAGTTATTTCAATAGCGGAAAAATATGCTTTCTTTAAATCTTCCTCACTATACATTCTTTCTTGTTGCCATTTAGCACCTTCAATAAAACTCTCTCTGCAATCTTCATTTACATCTTCTTCACTAATAACATTAGTTACTCTATCATCATACTTATCAAGTATAGGTTTTATACATACTGGATGTAATCTTTCAGCAACTTCTTCAAGTGTTTCTTGTTTAGGTTCTTCTTGTTGCATTTCAAATTGTTTATCAGGAATAGAAACCCAATATCCTTCATTGTCAGTTTCAGTAAGTCTAATCCACCCATATCCAACTTCAACTTCCTCACAACTTGGATTCTTTACAAACCATTCTAAAAACTCATCATCAATAGCTTGTACACCATCTTTGATTAAGTCTTGGTCTGTTGTTAGGGTGATTTTTTTACAGTTTTCATTCCAAACCTTAATATGGTTATTTATATTTTTAGCCTTTCTATTTGACCTTAAATCTAAAATCCAACTACCATCTCCTTCTTTAATTTCTTCATCAGAAGTGATGTAGATGTGTTGAGGTTTTGAGTTAGAAGAACTTATTATTTCTGCTCCAAAGTTAAGTTTACCACTATTTAGTATTGATAACCTACTTGGTTTGTATGTAGGCAATAAATGTAGATTTTTCATATTATTTCTTTTTTAGTTTTTATTCCATCAGGTTGTTCCCAATATCTACAACAAAAATGCTCACCTAGTTCATCTATAAGATGTTGAGGATACCCTTGTTCTATAAGCCAAGGAATAACATCATTTTTTCTATCTTCAGGTATTGGTTTTGGGAAACCAAATTGCCAACCGCTTGGTGGATCGATCATTGTTAATTTCTTTTCCATAATTTCAAGCTTGGTTATTAATAACTTTTGTTTTGTTACTGTTGGACTCTCTTTAAGGTAAACGTATGGGGTAGGTTGCTTTGAACTGTTACTACTAAATACGTTATTTGGTTCTGTTGCCTCCTCGGTAAAGTCACAGTTGCAGATCTTGTTGCCCTTATTTGGGTTGTTAACAGTTTTCTTCCGAGTTGATCGTGCTCTTCTACTGAGACTGAGTAGTTCTTGCTGTCTCCCATGGTTACCAACACAGCTCCCACTGATGCGAGTTTAACTGTCATTCCCTGTCTCTCTCTCACATATTCGGGGTCTCTTTCGTACAAAGATAAAGCGCTTGCGAATGGCACTACCATCTCTATCCACCCCAGGTTGGGATCTTGAACGCAGTCCTCAGTAACCTTTGCTCTGAACTTTGTTTGGGTAAAAGCGCTTGGCTTTGGCACTTTAAACTCTATAGAGTCTTGGGCGGGGATGGTGGTGTCCCTAGCTTGCTCGGTGTCCACTCTCGTGGTTATGCCTATCACACAGTTTCTCTTGTTTTTTATTACGAATACGTGGTTGCCTTGCTGGTAACCTGCGTATCTCATTCTAATAACTGTGTTCTCTGGTGATTGTCCTCCTCCACTGTTTGTTGTTTGCGCGTTGGACGTTGTTAATGCTAATAAAGCTATCAACGATAAAATTGTTGTTTTCATTTTTATTTTGGGTTTTTTGATTACTATTGTTTATGCTCCTAATAAGTAAGATACCAACGCTGCAGTTGCAACGTATACTAATATCGCCGCAATGACGATGATGGCGTTTTTTGTTTCTTTTTTCATATAACTTTTATTTGTTTTTATTGTGATCTATTGCTCCATATAGGATCTCTCCAGTTTCAGATACGCTTGCCTCCATAAAGCCCATATCTACGAGGTTGTCAAGAACCTCTGAAGCGTATTCCAAACATGATTCATCGTACACATCGTCGTACTGCTGCTCTGTGATTTCGTAACTGTCTAGCTCTCCCCTTAAATACTTGCGGTAGTTATCGTTGCACGTACGAACCAAGTGTTCTTTGAACAATTCAAACTGGCGCTCTTCCATTCGGTACTCTGGGTTTGAAGACTCTTCTAGTTCTGTGATGCTTTGTATCAGCGAATCTATGTACTCTATTCTATTGTCCATTTTTTGATTTTATTTGAGTTATGTGTTTACAGTCTCTCCCTCTTCCAAAACCGTGAGATGGACACGTACAAGTCCAATTTGCTCCAGAAACTTCTACAGTGTAATTGTTTCCTTTGCTACCGACTACGAGCCACTTCTTCTTTTCGTGATTGATTTTTTTTCTAGGATATTCGATCTTTGTACTTACTCTTCTTTCCCACATTTTCTCCAATTCCATCCACGAGTACTTCCTTCTAACCTGGTGCCAAACTCCATCGGCTATTATGTACCAGCTTTTTGAGTAATCGCCGTATACACACACAGGGGGATACAAACTCTTGAGAGTTAATTCGCTTGAAGCATTCATATAACCTTTATTTAATTTGTTTTAGTGAATCGAATCTTCTATCAAAGATTGAAGTTGTTGTTTTGACATTGCGCCCTTGTGCACACGAACAACAGTGTCACCTTTTAAAAACACCATAGTCGGAACGCTGACAATCGAATAACCAAAAACTTCTCTCTCGTTAGTCTCGATGTCTATCTTTACGAGATTGACTTTATTTGCGTATTGTTGCGTAACTTGATCTACTATTGGCCCAAAAGCTCGACAAGGAGCACACCAGGTAGCAGTGAAGTATTTAATCGTAAGCATCTTTATTTTGTATTTTTATCTTTTGTTAATTCGTTTTGTTTTTTGTCACTTCGAAAGTGGTGTAATGAGCTTGATACCTTCTTGAGCTGATCCACTAGGAAGGATATTTTATACATGTATTCTTCTAAGTTGAATTGCAAATATAGGATATAAACTGCTTGAGCAATAACTATGACTATTAAACACAGAATCATGTAGTATGACATAACTAACTATTTAAGTAAATATACTATATTTGTTTTAGACTATAAAATTATCGGTTCTAGTGTGTATGCACCAAACAATTAGTTGTCTACAGCTATCACTTCCGCTATTTGTGACTCAGACACAGATTTTACTTCGTAGTCATTCATACTTCCGAGCCACTTAACAACTCTCGCTTCGGCTTCGGTGCAACTCATAGCATCGACTAGGTATTGTACATTCACTTTTTTGATTTTACCTCTTTCGTCTTCTTGACGGAATTGGACCTTTACTTGGAAATACTTTTTCATTTTTTTATTTTTGGTTATCGTAAACTTTAAATTTGCAAAGCTTGTTACATTTGTTTATCCACGAGTTTATGTTGTTCTTCCACTCTGTGTATTCTAACTTCTTTCTTTTGTCTGGCTTATTGTTAAACATCAATTCTATGAGCTCAAACAAATCCAAAGCTTTGTTTTCGTTGAAATTCTCAATCTTATCAATCATACACTTGTTTTATCAGTATTTTTTTGCTATTTTTAAGATAGTCTCGGCGCGGACTCCATCCGTGTAGTAAGCTTTCTCTAGAGTTTTAATAGCGTTTTGATACTCTACAGCAGATACGGATAAACTATCCCAATCTTCCACTTCCGCTTGTAACAATCTTAGCATTTCTATCTTTTCGTGTTCTTCCAGATCCTGCAGTATTTCGTAAATTTTTGTAAATTTCATAAACTTTTTAATTTTATTTGTTGTTTAATTTTTCCAATATATTTGAACCAGCATTATCACCAATGACAGAATCAAACACACCACTGTTTTCATTGTAAGTGCTTCCTTAAATAAGATGGCAGACATGAAGTAAAATACGATCGCTCCTATAGAGTATCCAAGAAGTCTAGACGGCCACATCTCTCCGTTAAAAGCAACAATAAAGTGATGAACGCTTTTGTAAAAAAAGAAAGCTGTAGGCATTCCTGATGCAATTACTATCCACTCGTTGTCCTTTAGAAAATTGTACTTGTAAGATCCTTGTAAAGCTAAGAAACTAATTACTTGGCCTATGAAACCATAAAAAGTACCTAAAAATAAATGCATAACTTGTTAATTTATTATTAATTTTCAGCAACATGCAGAGTCAAACCCTTTGACATGTTTCCACCTACTTCATCCAAATCGTTTGTTTTTACGTTTGCCTTTTCTAAAAGTTCAGAGATGCACTTCTTTATCTCTTTCAAGCTGTGAATGTACTCCTTAAGTTGCTTTTTTTCTTCAGAAGTTAGGTTGTCTAATTTCATGTTTTTTAATAAATATTAGAGAGTGATACGATGTGCTGTGCTTGCTCTTTGTTTCTTATTACGTTTATCTCGTAATCTGACTTACCTGACGCGGATATAACTCCTGTGTACCTTGAAGTTGACGAGTGATCTACGCAAGTGTCGTTGTAACCTAATTGAACTCTTTTTGGATGAATTTCCTTGTTGCAGATTTTGCAATACATTTTTTTCATAACTTTGATTTTTGGTTTGTTTTTATTTTACTATGTACTCTAAAATGATTCTTGATAACTCTTGAATTGCTTTTGTGTTGTCTTGAACTAGGGTTGCCATGCGATCCCTCTCTTCTCCCATTATTTCTATGATCTCACTTTGTAGTCTATCTACCTTTTTTTCTAACTCTAAGTTTTTTCTTTCGAGTCTTTGCCATTGCGACCATGCAAAATACCCTAGTAGCAGTGCTACTATTCCTAATATCCCGTACTGTAGTGCTTCTGTTGTGAAGGGCATGTTACTATTCATCTTAATTTAACGTGCTGTATTTTTTATATAAAATAGATTCCCAATTCTTTGTTAGCGTGTTTAAAGTACGAACGTCTAGTTTTACATTAGCATTTTCTACTAAATATATAACTGATTCAACCCATGCCTTTCTACTATCTACATGCAAATACTTGTGGACCCCAGCGGGTATTTTTTTGTTTGCTACCTTGTCTAATACGTCAATTAACATACTGAATATAAATATTATGAATTGTTTAAAAGAAGAATGTCTTATGGTATTTTTTTAATTCTTTTACACAAATTTTATAATGTGTATTTGCTATCTTTTGAGCTTGCTTTTCAAGCGGGTGTTGATCGTAACTGTATACCTTGGCCATTTTCTGATATTGGCTATCGGATTGCATGTAGTGCTGATACTCCTCAATGATTGTCTTGCACAATTCGTCTACGTTTAAATGATCCTCACTATTTATGAATATTTCACAAAATTCTGGCTCGTAATATCCAAGCAGACCGATGTTTTCGTAATCAGTAAACTTTATGAACCTAATAGTTGGATAATGCTTACTATACTTCGATTTTCCATATCGTTCAATGCACCAATCCAAAACCCGCTTCGCATGACCCCTGTGTAATCTAGATTGGTTTATATTTTGCATTTGTCAAAAGTTAATTTTATGTGTGAATCCAATTCGTTGTAATTCATATCAAATTTGTTCGACATTTTTTTGATTAGCTCATTGTTTTTGTAAAACGGGTTTTTCGTGTTGCACCAACGCCTTGTAAAATTCATGTAGTTGTAGAAAAGAACGTACGCATTTGCTTTCTTAGTATAAAAATCTATGTCTATGTGTTTTTGCAACCCAAATTTCTTTATTAGTTCTACTGTTCTTTTTTCGTTGTCTAGTTCAAGGTCTCTACAAACACCAAGATGGAACTTCATTCTATACTTTGTTTTGCCGTTTAACCATTCGTCCAATTTTTCAAGTGATTTGAATTTTTGCTCGTTCATCCACTCTACACAGTTATCACGATCAAGCCACTGTGTCATATGAGCGTACTCGTGCACTAACAAATCTAACCAATCCTCTCTATTTGTAGAGCACGCTAGTTCTTTATTCACATCGTCAAAATAACCACCGCAGGTCACTTTTGGAGATAATCTAAAATACTTAACGTTTCTTAGTGTTAACTTCACATCGTGTTTTTCGCATTCCTTTTTTACGTGATCTAAAAAAGCTGATACGTTTTTGTCCATTTTTTTATTCATGCAATTATTCTTTTATTTTTTTAATTATTTGGGTGAAAGAAAATAACGCTATTCCAAAAGGCGCTAATATTAAACATAGTATACCGTATATAAAGTAAGCTATTAATAAACCCAAAACAAATCCACAAAAGAACCATAAATAGTTCAAAAAAACGTCTACGCTACTAATGCTATGTACGAAAAGGCTGATAAACCAGAAAAAGGGCCAACCGAACAAAAGCAAAAGAAACAAATAAAATACTATAGTCACAGATTTTTTCATAAACTTTTTTATCGGTCCATCATCTAAAATTAGGTTTATGAAAAGTATTATTGGCGCCGCAAGGAAATAGCATAAAGTAAAGGTTGCTGTGTAATTGAGCAATATGCTCATTAATTCATTTTGTTCTTTGTTCATAACTTTTATAGTTTTATTAGTTAACACCGTTTTCTAAAGCAAAAGACCTCTGTTCGCTGTCGTCTTCGCTAACCATTGTACCGTAATCGATCTCACTGTTTGAAAGTTGGTAGTTGAATCGTATGCCTGCTTGACCGTTTCTGTTTTTAGAGAACATTATGTACGTAGCCCCACCGTCTCTTTCAGACTCGCGTTTCATTTCCATGTGCGCATCTGTGATGTGTTTAAGCTTGTTGCTACCCACAAACACACCGTTTTTGGTTACCTGTTGTACAAGCATGAAAGTGGTATATACTTTTCTCTTGTTGTTTGCCTCGTTATTCTTTACGCAAAGATCGATCAACCACTTTTCTGCGGTAACTTGAGACATACCGTTGTCCTCTTTTACTGATTCTAGCACTTCAACTATTGAATCAACAAGCACGTAATCGTAACCCTCGTCCATCAGCTTCTCCATTACTTCTTTGAAATTATGGTTCATGTAATCTGACGAAAAAACAGTTGTCACTTCGCCAAACACTGGGAACCTACGCATGTACTTGAACATTTGTATTTTCGACATTTCTGCGCAGACAAACAAGCACTTCAAATGCGGATTCTTCTTTTGTAAATTTGCCAATGTGTGAAGCAACAGTGTAGTCTTACCCACACCCGGGTCACCTGTACACATTATGTTTGTGCCTACAGGTATACCGCCCTCGTGCGAATATATAGTATCGACAATAAGTCCAGTAGAATTACATTTCAACATGCTATCACTAACATTCAGATCGCTGAGTCGTACTACTTTGTCCAACGATATTTCTTCTGTTTTAGTGACTGTTACGTTTTTCTTTATCGCGTAACTCTTTTTGCCCTTATTTGCTAAATAATCTTCAACGCTTATTCCATACTCTCTGGCTTTCAATTTAGCGTAATACATTTGTCCGTAGGATAGTTTACTTTTTTGCATAACTTTGAATTTGATTTGTTACAAGAAAGGTAAATATACGAAACTATCCCCAAATAAAAAAATAATTTAGCACTTTTTTTTAAAATTCTTGATTGAAAACCAATCAGTTATCCCAAAGCTTTGGAAACCAATAGTTTATATGCATTGGAAACCAACGAGTTGCAAAGGCTTGATTTTCAATCAGTTACAAAGCTTTGATTTCCAATCAGTTGCGTTTGAGTGATTTGGGAGCTCATGGCCAGCTTTCTTTTGGAGACTAATTACTGTTTAAAGTTGAAGTTATGATGCGGTGGTGTGACACTGGGTATATCCCTATAAGTAATCTATCAGATCATTTACGTCGTCCTGTCTTTCGCTTACTTGGATTGTGTCTGCTTTCTCAACTGAATCTTTATTTAGGTGATCCAATTCTATGCCCAGTTTTTTTATGTAGTCTAAATAAAAATCGTCTAATTGGTAAAACTCTGACTTTTCCTTTTTTCCCTGTTTCGCGTTTATCATGTAAGATTCCACCGTTCTGGTTACCGATTCATCGAAAAAGTCCAACGCGTAAACAAAAGCACAATTGTAACACACGAATTCTATGTTTTGCATCTTCCAATTGGTTTTATCACCGTTCTTAAAATTCAGAAGCAAAGGAACTTTGTGGTCTTCGATCCTTTGTTGGTTGTAATTGCACCTATAACACCTGCACTCGAGTTTGTTGTAATCTATGAGACTCTGTTTGAGTTTTAAAAGCCTTTCGGGTGTGGCCTTCTGATTCTCTCTGAGTATGTTATCCCAATTCATTCTGGGTTTACCGCCTATCCAAGTTCTACCTACTACGCCTTTCATTGCTTCGTTCATGTGTAGCTCGAAAAGGGTTTTTCCTGTGTCCCAATCCCTATACATTTTAGCGTACTTCTTGTAGGTTGGATACGATACGTCTAAATACTGTGAGGCCTTTTTATTGCTGGTTGTTTTCGACATGGCTTCTCGTATCTGGTCCTCTGTCAACTGCAATCCCAGATGTACCCATTCTTTTCTTTGTGGATTGTTGTCGTTCATCTTACTCAATGTTTGAATTGATCCTTCTCATCATATTGTATAGATCGTAAGGATTTTCTAAAAACACCTCTTCGCCAGTGGCTTCTATTATTATTGGATTGATAGATCCATCTGCGTGGTTTATTCTTTCAAACCTATAAAAACTTATTAAATTGTAACACTCTTTACCGTAAGATATGTACAACAAAGTATCTATAATGTCCATGTATTTTTCATCGTACTTAGAAAGATCTATATCAAAATCAAATTGGGCTATCATGGATCTTGCCTCAATGTCTTCTAGCATATTCATAACACTAACAAAAAAATCCAACTTCTTCTCTGATTCGGTTTTAACTCGTCTTTTTACAGTTGATGATACTTTTAGGAGCTCGTTAACTGCCGATTGAACTTCTTTATAGTTTTCAGGCATTCTCTTGATGTTTTGTTTTTTTAGAATTTATTTGCTCTATCAACTTTTTTATGTCTACGCACTTTTCGTAATCCTCCTGATCCTCCGACGAGTAGTGATCTAAACACACTTCAAGAGCAGTCTGCCAGTCCCTTTTGTGTATCTCTACGTAATGATTAGTATTGTTTATTTCAAAAATAGTTGCGTAAGTCAGTTTGTTTTTTATGGCGTCTGCAATCGCTTCCGGGGTTTCTTTCATCAGAAGCGCGTTAAACTGTTCTGAATTTTGCAGATCGAGAGACGTTACTTGCTGTAGATTATCGATTATAGCCCTTAACCTTCTTTTTTTTGCCATAACTCTATTTTTATTTTTTTATTTAACGCCTTTAAAAGTACTCATAATTAAATTAGAGATAGCGCTCAAAGGAATTATATAACTAATAACATTTTTATAAGGATTTCTTTCGTTGTAATCTATAGCTAGCCCAGCATCGCCGAACTTCTTTTGAAGTACTACGCTTAATTTATTAGCAAGATCCTGCTTGTCTCTCTCGTCTGCAAAATCTTCTTTGCTTACGAATTGCATGTTGATTCCTAATTTTGTTGGAGCGTCTGATATATCGAACTGCAGAATTAAATTCTTCCCTGCTATGGTTATTGGGTATTGTGGTTTTGCTGGCATTTCTATTGTTTTATATAAATATTTAGTTTATTCGATAGTTAATAAGCTCATATCAAATTCTGGATTTTTCACACACAAATCGTTTTGAACAAGCACTTTGTTTTTAATCGATAATACAGCGGATCCGAACTCATAATCTCCTAATTCCTCTACTTCATCTATTAGTTTGTGTAAATGCTGTATGTTTTGATAGATATAATCTAAATTTTCTGTTGAATGTAAGTATAAACACGCATTGTATTTGTTGTGGCTGTCAGTTAATTTGTATATTTGGTTGTAGTCAGTTTTGTTGTAGAACTTCTTAGATGCTTGCCAATCTTCATTTGAGAATCCGTAAAGATTGTTTGCGTACTCATGCTCTAAATCTATTTGCTGCGTATTTTTTGCTTTTTCCAAAAGGTTAGGATTCATTAAATACACCTTACTAAAATAGGGTTCTAAATTTACAGCTAAACTAAGTAGTGAATCGTCTTCAGAGTGAATAAATAAGTCTATATCGTACTTAAATAATATAGACTCTCCGTGATTAAAAGATCCCCACTTCCTAACAAATCTTCTTAATTCAACCATGTCTGCTTTGTTTTGCATTAAAACCCTGTTCTGAGCTTCTTTGTTTTCCGAATCGAACCAGTTTTTGCCTCTAGAAGATACGCACGTGAAATGATATACATTAGCAGAAAATGTTTGTTTTAATTTTATTCCCAATTGCATGCACCTTTGCACTAAATCTGAATCGCACCTCGATCTTCTGAATACGGTGTCATATCCACCCATTTTATTCCACGTGTCTTTATGAAACGTATAGGGGGCAAAAAAATAGTCTAAGCTTTTGTTCGACTTTACTTTTTCTGAGTATTCTAAAAAGGCACGCATGTTGAACTCTTCTGGATTCAAACCAAAATTAGCAGTAAAAGTTTTGTCTGATTGTTCGTGAAGAGGGGGTTCTACTCTTGTAGAACTCATTATAGTATTTTCTTCTAAACTACTTAGCACGTTTGTGTCGTAGTGTTTTGATACTACCATATCGCTTTGGAGATAACTGACTATATCATGCTTAGCTAGTTCTGCGATAAGATTGCAATTTCTTTCTGGTCCTACTACTGGTTTAACTTTGTGAGTAACGATCTTTAAATCATGAAAGTCTTTTTTAATGGATTTTAAATAATCCAAAGTGCCATCGTTGTCAGAGTCTATAAACACAAGTATCTCGTGCTCTTTGTTATCTAAGTTTTCTTTAAGGGATCTCAATAATAGTTTAGTGTATTCTAAAGTGCCGGGCCCGGTGTTTGTAGCGAAAGTTATTTTTGAATTCATCTTATAAATTATCTTTATGTAAAAATATCTTATCAACTCTTATACTAGAAACCTCAACATATCCCAAGTCTTTCATAAGACTTAATACGCTTTCTGTATTAGTGTCATACCTATTTAACCACTTTTCACAAAATTCTAAACATATAGTTGGTTTATACTTTTTAATAGTTTCTAAGGTACCCAACAAAGCCTCTAATTCGTATCCCTCAACATCATACTGTATAAGATCACAAGCTGGCAAATTCAAATCGTCTACTCTAATGGTTGGGGTATAACCCTCTCCAGAAATATGCACGCCTCCTATATCGACTGGCTTGTCTTCTCTAATCAGCTGCTGTGTCTGTACGGTTTTTTTATTGTTTCCTACGCAAGCTTGCATTTTTATGACATTTGGAGAAGTTACGTTTTGACTCAAACAATAGAAGTTAACAGGATCTGGTTCGAATGTGTATACTGCTTTAAAGTGAGGTACGAATTGGCTTAATATGAATCCACAGTTACCACCCGCTTGTACCATGACACCTTTGTTTTTAACATAAGGCAAAACATAATCTACTAAATTTACGCTATCGTTTTGACCGGGCCAACTAGTTACATCGTTCTTTGGCCATACCCATTTATTATCCTTTATTACTACAAGATCTTTCATAATTTATAGTTTTTTTTATTCCTTCTATTAAATTTACATTATTTTCTACATTTAACACGCTTTTTAGTTTATGGTTATTTCCGCACACGTAATCAAATGCAGAATCTCTATTTTTAGTTTTGTCAAAAATTACAGCACTCTTACTGTTAGTTAGTTTTTTTATCAATACGACTATATCTCTGAGCTTATATTGATTGCCTGAACATAAGTGGTACACTCCCAAACATCTTGTTGTTATTAGTTGGTAAACATACTCTGAGAAATCGTCTATGTACAAGTAATCAACGATAGACTTACATTCATCTAATACTACGTCTTCGTGTTTTATAAACTTACTAATCAGTCTCGGTATTAGTCTGGTCTTAACATCATTCGGTCCGTATATGTAACAGGGTTTTATCCAAGTCCAATCTATTCCATATGAATCACAGAGCATTTTACTATAATTCTTAAAAGTTAACTTTGAAAGTCCATATAAATTGGTTGGATTTTCTGAATCTTGTTCGCTTATTTGATATCGCATTTTTCCATTTTCAGCAAAGCTTCCAAAACCCACAAACATTGGCTTGTTTTCTAATTCGTTTATAATTTCTATTAGTTTTATGCTTGATGGTACATTACGATGGAACTGATTCATATCGTTAATGTCAGCGTGGCTATTTCCCCCGAACCAACCGCAATGAACTACTACGTGTGGTTGAAAAGTGCTTATGGCATCTTTGTGTAAAATAAGATCATCATTGTCTGATTGTATATACTTTATCTTGTGTAATATATCTGATATGTTATTTGAGTTTTTAGAAAACACAAGTACGTTATGATTACTGTTTAAAAATTTTCTGACAATGCTAGATCCCAAAAAACCGTTCCCCCCAGTTATAATGATATTCATAGAGTAGATAAAACTTCTATTGTTTTTATTTTGGTTTCCTCATCGCTGAATTGTAAAGCTTTGTCATCTATATAATAGTCCGCCATAATTTTGGGACTAGGCCCCGATAATTTTACTTGATCTTGCAGATTTTGATTAATTGCATCAAATTCTAATCCACGATTTTTACACCACTCGATAGCTTCACTCAAGACAGGATACTGTTCATTATCGCCTCTATTCGTCCACAGTATTAATTTATGCCCTTTTTTTCTTAATTCTATAAGAATTTTCATTAGCTTTATGTGATGATCCTTCTGTTCTCCTATTTTTGGAAAAGCGTATTCACACAACGTTCCGTCAAAGTCTACCGCTATTTTATAAATCTTATTCATATATCTCTCCTATATTTTCTGTTACTAATTTTTTTGCTATTTTGTAAGCTGATTTTATTAGATTATCGTCTTCGTAAAAGTTTACATCGTCTATGTACTGTTCGATAATATTTCTTGCAAATGTACCTATAGCTATTCCATTACATCTAACACCAACGAGTTCTGATAATTTTTTGCTATGAGAATTTGTACCTCCTGATAAGACTATATAAACTCCTTGATGGTGACCGTGAGCTCTATAAACTTTATTTGTTATAACTTTGTCTCCATCCTTTTTAACTGATTTTTTGTCTAATCTAATATTAAACTTTTTATTTATAACGTCTGCAGTAGATATAGCTTGAAGCGTTGTGTTATAATCATCTGCTCCTCCACTCATGGGATATCCATCAGCTTGAATGATAATCTTGTTGTTTGATATTCTTTTTGCCTCTTCTATTCTGTGTTCTAAATTCAAATTCCCCAAGTTCAATCGATCCAAACACATAGAATTAAAGTTGTTCGGATTTATTTCACTTATTAATTGCCACTCCTTAAGTGTAATCTCGTCTTCTCCAACAGCAGCATGTAATTCAAACGTTTCTGCTCCCGCTTCCATACATTTAGGGAGTAACTCTCTCAGCTGTCTTTCGTTATGTCTATACGATATTATATAATCCTTTGGACATATATTACTACACTTTCCACAACCAATACACAAATCTTTTATCACTATCTCTTTACTTTGATCTTCTACTTCATAACTACCTCCAAGATTTATGTAGTGTTCGAGATTCTTTTCAAAGCCAAATGGTATTGCGTTTGTGGGACACACGGGAGCGCACAGGCCGCAAGATACACAAGTGTTAGGATCTATATAAGACTTTCTAACATGATGATCGCCAGGCATTCCTATACTAACCATAATAAAAGGTCTTGTTGTTAGAGTTATGCCTAGCTTATTTGCGTATTGGAAGGCCATGTCTATGCCCTGTCCTGCGTATTTAACAACCTCAACATTAGCTGAAACGTCCAAGACTTTAGCGCCTGCTAATGTATACACAAACGCTAGTTTTTTAACGTGATGCTTATCTTCATTTCCCGCTCCGCAAATAAGTTTAAAACATTTCTCTTCGTTTAATAATCTTTGAAGCGTGCTGTATCTTTCTTGCATTTTACTTTCTATTTTTTAATAAACCTATTCTTTCTGAATAATCGGCGCTAAGCTTCGATGATATTGATAATTTATATTGTAACCACTCTATTTCAAAGTCAAGAGCTTTTTGTATGTTATTATCTATGTTGACTATGTTAGATTTATTTAAACCTATAACAACGTTTCTTGTTTCTATTCTATCTAACAAACCTTTTGAGAAAGCATCTTTTATAAATTTAGTACTTCTTGTTGATACGTTACCTCCCATGGTAGTCATATAATTATACTTTTTTGCCTTTGTCAATATGTCTTCTACCTTGTCGTATATGAAACCGCTGTCTACCTCTGACTTATTTAGATTATATGACTTAGAAAAGTCTGATCTGCCAACAATTATCCCTTTCAGGTTACCGCGGCCATTTTCTAGTATACTATCTATGTTTTCATAGGCAGTTTTGCTTTCTATAACAATATAAGAATCGGCTCTGTTTGGATAATCTTTCATCATTGTTATAAACTTGTCTAAAGCAAAAGGCGTTTCTACCATAGGCGCTATTATTCCGTTTATGCCCATCCTTATGCAATTATAAAGATCGCTCTTAGCTTCGCATCCACCTATCTTTACAAAAGATTGTAGTCCGCATATTTCTGTTACTCTTTTAAATGCAACAACGTCATTCAGTAAAACACCTTCGTCTTCGAAAGATTGTTTCATGCCTATGACGTCCCAATTTTTGCCTAAGTTATCTAAGCTTTGTTTTAAATCAATTACCATTTTGTATATCTTTTAAGGATTGTAAAATAAAGTCCGTGTCCATTCCCCAAATTAATAAATTCGGTCTATCTTTTTTTTGCTTTCTAAATCTTTCTATGTCTTGTTTGGTTGGTAAAAATAAACCTAATTTGCTTATCGGAATACATTTATAAATCAAGTCCATTTTATTCACAAAGTTTTCATCTTCAAATTCTCCTGGTTTTAGGAGACTTGAAGATATATCGTATGGTCCAACTAAATAATAATCTACTTCTGAAGATAACTTTAATAGTTCATGTATATTACCAATCGCTTTTGCTGTTTCTACTTGAATTATTATTGTTGGTTTATTGTTACCCAACTTGTGTTTGCCCCATCCATTTTCTCTCACAAGTCCTATTCCTCTGTTTCCTCCTTGATTAGGGTATTTGCAGTATTCTATTATTTCTTTCGCGTACACGTAGTCATTAACAGTAGAAAATACGACTCCATCAACGCCAGCATCCAAACACATTCTCACCAATTGTTTATTTAGATCTGTAAATCGTACAAAACACTTTTTATGGCTTAAAGTAATTACCTGTATACACGAGTAAAGAGTCTCGTTGTTAAAGTGTCCATGCTCAGTATCCAAAAGAACTCCGTCTAAATTAGAGTGTGTAAGCAATTCAGATACTAATGGCGATGGTATTGTTTGTAGTGTTAAGTCTATCATCTTAATTTATAAGAAAGTGCATTAATGTTTATCATATTATTCTCTATCTCTTGTATTGTTAATAGGGGTGACATCTCTTCTAACGGAGGTGCCAATATAGCGTCTGCTACGGGAACGCCTTTTACTTTTGGTATCAAATCTTGCTCTGGATTCATGTGGCACTCGTATATGGCATATCCATCGTGGTTTATGAAATCCTCTAAAGAAGATGATTTAGAGTCAAAGTACGGTATACCAAACGCATTTGCTATCTTCTCGAACTTCGGTAAAGTGACCCCAGTGTTTAAATCAACGCCTGTGTATCTCCCATTAAAAAGCATTTTTTGAGTGTGCTTGATGAATAAGTATCCCTCATTGTTAAACACTATTATTTTTATAGGAAGATTATACCCTACCACTGTTTGTAGCTCTTGTAAATTCATCATCATGCTTCCATCTCCATCTAGTAACACGGCTTTTTTTCCGCTTAAAGCTGCACCTACTGCTGATGGTAATCCGTGTCCCATTTCTCCCAAACCGTTGGATGCAAAAGCTATCTGATCTTCTTTTATTTTGAAAGCTTGGTGTGCACACGGTAAAGGAGTTCCCTGACCGATGACAAGGATGTCGTTTTTACACATCAAATCAGAGAGTTTGTTAATCAACACGTACGAATTATCAAAACTCTCGTTATCTATTTTGTGGGTCTCCTCTATTATTGGAAAATCTAAATTATACTTTACGCACCTGTCATACCATTCTGAGATGTTATTATCATACTTAATCGCTAAAAGACATGAGATTATTTGCTTAACGTCGAATGGTATCTTTATGTCGTATCTATTTGCGTACTTATCTAATTCATTTCGGTCGTTGTTAACCATAATAATTTTTGCGTTTGGTGCAAAGTTATCTATGTTGTATCCCGTTTGAGGTAAAGCCAATCTACTACCAAGCACTATCAATAGATCACAATTCTGTAATATGAAGTTAGCTCGCCTCTGTCCGTAAAGTCCAGAAGTTCCGAAGTTATACGGGTGATCGTGGGATAGTACGTCTATAGCTGACCAAGATAGTAAGACGGGTATTTTGTATGATCTTACTAGACTATCGAATTCTTTTTGACTATTTGACGCCTTTATGCCGTATCCTCCTAATATTACTGGTCTTTTTGAGGTTTTTAACAAATCTAGTAATTCTTTAACGCTTACAGCTGTAAGATCTGATTTGGGTTCTTCAAACACTTCAAGTTCTTCTTTATTTACAAATGCACTTTGTATATCAAAAGGAACATCTATCCATGAAGGACCGTGTCTATCACTAAGCGCAAAACTACATGCTTCGTTAAGACACTTGACTATTTCATTCTTATCTATAACAGTCTTAGCATACTTTGTAACGCGTTTAACCATCTCAACTACATCAAAACCTTGAGTTCCAATCATCCTTAAGTTGGCATGCTCTTTTATATATTTTGTGGATTCTTGTCCTGATATTACTAAACACGGTATAGAATCAGCCCAATTACTAATGACTCCGGTTATCGCGTTTGCTGATCCGGCTCCAGCAGTAACTATAGCCGCAGATATTTTTCCAGTGGCCCTATAGTAAGACCCCGCTGCCATCACTGCTGCTTGCTCATGGTGAACGTACACTACTTTTGTGTAACCTTTATCCGATATTGAATCAAATATGTGTGAATTTGCAGATCCTATTATTCCAAAAGCAACCTGTATTTTCTTTTCTACCAGAAACTCTGCCACTAAATCACTAACTTTTACCATACAAATTTGTTCTTATAATAATTTACAATATGTTTTAATTCTGCATCAAACTGTTTTTTTGGTGACCAACCTAAAGATCTTAGTTTATCATCGTTCAATGCGTAGCGTACGTCTTGACCAGGTCTGTCGCAAGAGAAATCTACGTAATGTTCTATGTCGTAAAAGTCTTGCCAGTTTGCTATTTCTACGTACTCTGTAATTATCTTTTTTATAGTATCTATATTCTGTTGTTCAAATCCACCAGCTACGTTGTATATCTCTCCTATTTTTCCTTTTTCGATTAATGTAATTACTGCAGTAGCAGTATCTTCTGCGTGTAACCAGTTTCTATAGGGTTCTCCGTTATTGTGTAAAGGTATTTTCCTACCTATATTCAAAAACTTTATTGCTTTTGGTATGAGTTTCTCAACATATTGACCCATTCCGTAATTATTTGTAGGTCTAACAATCATGTATGGGATATTGTGAGTTCTTCCCCAAGCCATAACGAGCATGTCTGCGGCCGCTTTTGTAGCTGAGTATGGGTTACTAGGTTTTAGCGTGTCTGTTTCGTAATGATCTCCGCTTTCTATATCTCCATAAACTTCGTCTGTGCTAAAATGTATCAACGCTGGTTTTTTGCCATTTTCGCTTCTATAGTTTTTTATTAACTCAAGTAAATTGTGTACGCCATCTATATTTGATTTTACAAATTCTAAACTACTCATTATAGAATTACCTACGTGTGTTTCGGCAGCCGTGTTTATCACATAATCGCAATCGTAAAGAAAAGTCAATTCGTTTATATCGCAGTGTACAAACGAAAAGTTCTTATTTTTCTTAAACTCAGTAAGCAAATCTTTATTAGCCGCGTAAGTTATCTTATCAACTCCTTTAACATACCAACCGAGTTCTAAACATTTCCTTGTTACGTAAGATCCTATAAAACCTAGACAACCTGTAACGTATACTATTTTTTTCATATTAAATCTTTTATGTATTTATTAAATATCTTATCATTGTCGTATCGATACTTCAAAGCCAATTCGTAGTTCTCCTCTATAATTGTCTTGTCTATATCATAACCACCATTTCTTATTGTTTTTAATACTTCTAAAAGCTCTTCATGGGTATCAAAAGTAATTATTCCTTTTTGATTAAAAAAATCTAAAATGTTTGTACATCCCCTATAGATTGGAATAGTGCCTGTTAAAAAGCAATCCAATATTTTTTCAGTAAAATAGTTTTTATATACACCGTTTTCTATAGCGATAGAATACTTATAATCTTTTAAACCGATCAATTTTCCATTTATTGGGTTATAACCCATTCCATAAATGTCCACACTCTGATCGTTACGCCTTATTAATTCTACGCAAGATACGCGGTATCTGTGGCCATCCGTAAATGTTTTGTTCGAACTTATTATAGATACGCTTTTACTTTTATCATATATTGAATATAGACTGGCGTCTGATAATGTCGGATATTCTTCAGTGTGTACGCTTTTATTTAATACACATTCGTACCCTCCGTTTCTGAATACTGCGTTTGGTAGTGTTAGTAGTCTTTCATCGTAAGTGAGTATACGATCAAACATCTTATAGTTTTTGTATACAGTATCGTAAACTCTCTGTTGCTCAAACAAATAAGGAGGTTCGTGTATATCAGCTATCACTGGACACTTCTTGTCTATGCATATTTGCCCTTCAATGTATCTAATGATCTCCATATCAGGTATTATGACAGCATCAAATTCTCCATCACGCATATTATACACATAAGTAAAATCTTTTGGTATATCGTTGTTTTCTCTACTTCCACCAATAGCGTTTATCTGAGGTAATTTTTCTCCAGTTAAACCCTCCTTGTAGTGTTTTTTGTTTCTAATTTCGATTTCATATTTCATGTTGTCTTCAGACTCTCTGTGCCTAGTTCTTACTTGACACTGCTCGCTTGAATTCCAAACATATGTTGGAAAATCAACAACACCTATCTTTTCTTTTGGACACATTTCTAAACACGGATAAGCAACAGCTAAGTCAGGTGCATGATAAAACCACTTGTTATTGTATCTTGATTTTATATCATTAAGATCTATCTTTTTTGCTAAAAATCCCCTAAAAGTTAATAAATGACTTGCTCTCCATATGTCTTTTCTATATAGCTTATATTGATGCACAAAGTCTGGATATGGGGTATTTTGTGGATTGGCTTTTAAAACATCCTCTGACCCATCGTAAACATAGAATTCTCCGTATGTCATCCAAACATCGTACTTGTTGTAGTAGTTATTTAGATTCTCTAATACATTTTCATCTATCAGCCAATCATCTCCGCACATAGATACACATATCTCTTCGTCTTCTAGCGATTCGTAAAATCTAATATAGTTATATATTGCTCCTCCATCGGCTCCAAGATTTGTTTTGTTTCTTATAAGATTAAATCTATTATCATTTTTTATAAGATCAGATACTATTGAATTGGTATTATCTGTAGAACAGTCATCAACATAAACTACATTAAAATTTTTATAAGTTTGATTGAGCACACTAACTATATTGTAATATGCCCAATCTTCATTGTTATAAGACGCGATTATTATTTTGAACTTATTTTGTTTCATATTACAAATAATCTTTGAACTCGTTTTGTAGTAAATCTATTCTGTCAGCCGTATTACATCCGGTTAAGTGGGCAAGAAAACAATCTTTATTCCACGGAGAAGGTATACTAAAACGCCTATTTGGACCAGTTCTATTTGGATCTGCTTGCCACACGCTAGTTCTTGTTATAAACTCAGGCACTGCGTTTAAGTATTTGTGTTCTAACAATCCGTAGTGCTTTCTAAGTGGTGTGTTATTGTGTATTACGTTTAAACACGTTTGGTCTGCTCCGTGATCGTTTAAGAAATGTTTACTATATTCTATAAATGTACTATATAATTCTTCAACGTGTTCTGTGGATTTTATTATAAAATTACCACCACTAAATCCAACGTGGCCAGTACTACCGTCCATAGCAACAGGCCAATCGTAAGAAAAATATATCGTATGTTGATCATTTATAAAATCATCTATTGTAAAATTATCGTTCGTGATAACAGAGTCTCCATCTATCCACATAACAACATCGTAGTGCTCTAACATTTGAAATACATGTATGGTACGAGCAAATCCTAAACCGATAGGGTTTTTAGCATCTACACCTATGTGCGGAAATGATCTAAAAGATCTCAGCACATTAAAGTCGTATCCATGTTTTTGAGTGTATCTTAATTTTGAAGGTATAGTAAGATCTAGCACTGAATGCATGGCTTCATCGCAACCGGTAATTACTAACACATGTTTATTGTTCATGTAATATATTTTTAAGTGTGTTGTTAAAATGTTTTAAACTATAGTATCTTTCGCAGTTAGTTATAGCTAAATTAGAACAGTGTTCATAGAATCCCTCGTCTTGCTTCAACTTATTTGCCAAAGATCTGGCTTTTTTCATATCTTTGACGTTTACTGCTAGATCGGGGTGGCACAACCTCTGTGTATCTACGTCTTCGTTTCCTATGCACGGTATGCCAAAGTACGCACAGTTTAACCCAAACGTACCTGCTGCAGCTGTGGGCATCAAATGTACTGCATATTTGAAAGAACTTAGCTGCATCATCCAGTCAGTCCACATCACTCTTGGGAGTAAATTTACTAATTGGCTCTCTCCGTCTCTGGTTGCATGGGACGTTTGTCCCCAAATAGGCACTTCAAACTCTTGAGCTACTATATAACTTTCAAATCCTCCGTACCATCTAGCAAAGTTTCCCCCGATTATCGTCTTATCCTCTGTCTTCTGCTGTATTTTTGATATTACGCTTTCTATCATTAAAGTCGGCATCACATGCACTCGTTTCGTTGGAAGCAAGCCTCTATAGTACTGTACATCTGATTCGTTGTGTGAGAATATAGAATCGCATCCAGAGAGCATGTTATAAAACTGTATTTGATCCGCTAATTCATAGTCGTTATATAACCAGTGCGGGCCTTCTTGAACGTAGTGAACCTTTTTGTTGTTGCTTTTTAATACTTCTATGAAGTCTGAATGTAGTAAATCGCTAACCGGATTTTTCTTATCTACTAACTTTCCACCTACAGCGTTAAGATACACTTCGCCTTTTGGGAATATAATAAAAACATGATCGTATCCTACAACATTATGATAATTTCTTATGTGTCTGTGATCAGCATCAAGTGCAAACATCCAAGCGAATTCTGTCCTCATGTTTGTGTGATTGCTTGGAACTTTGCCTTCTAAACCCATCTCCGTCAAAAAACAAATTTTCATAACTGTTCTATAAATTTATCTAATACAGATTCTATGTAATCTACTTTCTCTTTGTTAATTACTGGTGAAGTACCTAAGAAAAAAGTGTCTGTCGTAACTTTTCTTGCTACAGGGTATTTTTCTATGACCTCTTTTGGATCCATAATTCCTTCGTAAGCTGGTTGCAGCATAACGTTTCCAGCGAAGTACGGTCTTGTTTGCACTTTATTTGACTCAAAGAACTTACAAATGTCTGATCTTTTGAATGGAGCTCCGTCTTTTACTGTGACAGGAAAAGCAAACCAATCTACGTCTGCACCTTGTTGAGCTTCGTGTAAGTGAAAATATTGCTTGTACTTCTCAAATGCTTTAAACAGATTTTTATAGTTTTCTTTTCTCTTCTGCCCTATCTCTTCCAATTTATTCATTTGCACCAGCCCTATTGCAGCTTGAAGTTCTATAGGTTTTAGGTTATAACCAATCTCTTCGTAAACGTACTTGTGGTCGAATAATTCGTCTGGTATGCTGGGTACCCAGTTGTTAAACCTACAACCACATGATCCCTTTTCAAGTAAGTTCTGTTTTCCAACGCAGTAACAACCTCTTCCCCATTCTCTAAAGCTCCTCACTATTCTCTCCAACTGTGGATCGTTCATTGCTACGAAACCTCCCTCTCCCATTGTGATATGGTGTGCAGGATAAAACGAACAACTTGCCATTTCTCCAAACGAACCTAAAGCTTTGCCTTCGTAAGTGGAACCTAAAGCATCGCAACAGTCTTCTAGCAGTATTAGATTGTACTTCTTAACAATCTCCATCAGCCTATTCATGTTTGGAGGATTACCTAACACGTGAGCGAAAGTTATTATCTTTGCATCAGGATTGTTTATGCAAGCTTGCTCCACCTGATCAAGGTCTAAATTAAGTGTCTCTAACTCTATATCAACGAAAACTGGTGTAAATCCAACTTGAAGTATTGGATTGATTGTTGTCGGAAAGCCTGCGATAGGCGTAATTACTTTTGTGCCTTTCGGAAAGTTCTTGTATCTTTTAGAAGTCATCGCTAACATCATAAGAAGATTAGCGCTTGAACCGCTATTAGTCAATAGACCGTAACTTTTATCAAACTTCTTTGGGAATTTACGTTCAAATTTTATCGCTTCCGCTCCCAAAACCAACCATTCTCCAAGAAGGGTTTTTACTGCTGCAACGTATTCTTCGGAATCAAAATACGGACCTGCGTACTGCACCCAATCTTCTCCTGCTTTCCAAGACTTTTGGCCGTGTTTTTGTTTTATGTACTCTTCCACAAGTTCGAGTATCTGTTTTTCTGTAACCATTATGCGATTATTTTATGTCTTCTAAATTTAATTTATTGTTTTCAATCTTTAAAATCAAATCTACTAGTGTGTATATTTGGGTGCTTTTTAGTACGTAATTTGAATTTGTATTATACCAATAATCAACATATCTATCACGGTGTATCGCGTTCCATAATTCTGTAAACGGGTTGTAGTGAAATACCCAATTGTGCAAACAGTATCTTTGTCTTATCTCTGTATAAACTCTCTCTTGATCTTGGTATGTTTCTTGATTTACCATAACTATGTTTTTTTATTTTATTATACTCTAGTTATTGAAGCTTTTTTCATATCATTGAGTACAACGTATTTTGAATTTCTTGTCTACGAATGTGTTTGTGATGTAGTATACAGTACGCCTCTTCAATTGGTAAAACTGCTTGTGAACTGTGCCCATATATCACTTCGTGTACTTTACCAACCCACTGTATTTTTGGAGAATTTTGGATTATTCTAGTTTGAACATCTGGGAAATTAACCCAACCTTTCTCGTTAACGCTCCATCCCCATTTGTTTATGTGGTCTTGAGTCAATCCTTCAACGGTGTTAATTCTTGGAAGACAAAACAGTTGTACTTCAGGATTATTTTCCAGTATTTCAGGCAAATTTTCTAGAAATACTTCGTGCAGTAGTTCGTCTGCGTCTATTTGAAATATCCAATCTGCTACACAATGTTTTTTTAGATTGTTCTTAAAACTTGCGAAATCTCCTTTAAGAGGAAACTCCACAACTTTTACGTGATCACTGTGTTTTGATATAACTTCATACACCTGTTTTGTTGTATTTCCTTGATCGCACTGTATAACTATGTCGTCTTCTTTTCTTTTACACTTAATTAAAAGAGTCAGTAGTTTATCTAATTCTTCGTGTTCGTTACAAACAGGAATCGCGTAAGATATTGTTGCCATATTATAATTTTACACATCTATCCCAATATATTCTAGACAGCTCAGATAATCTGATCCAAAGTCCTTTAGAGTTGATGAGTCTGATTTGTGAGTTTTATCCTTGAACATGGGTTTTTGTTTTTCTTCTTCTGTCAATTCAACGCTCTTTATCGCCGACCATCTAGCGTCTTCTTTACAAGTGCCATTAACAAATACTGTGCCCTTTTCTTGAATATTCACCACAGACGGATACCAAACCCTGTTTTCTTCGTCCAATCTCTTTAAGTCTTTATACAACTCAGGCATTTCTTGTTCGTATTGCTCTTCGTCAAAATCTCCCTGTTTCATGAGATCGTTTGATTGGTAGCCACACCCCAAGCAAAGGTAGGTGTTTTTATTCTCATTCATCTTTATGGAATAACAAGCGAATTTTTCTTTGCATAACGGGCAATCAATCAATGAATCTGTTTTTTGTTTAGTCATGTAATATCTTTTTACTTTTTGCTATTTGATTGGTGTTTGTCGAGTAGTAGTAAGAAGCCAGAGTTGGAGCCAAACAATCATCTTGTGTTTGTTTATCGCCCTCGCTCTTAACAGTGTTTAGTTTTTCTACCAATTGATCCCACTGAGCAGGGGTTGGTAAATGACTGTGACAAGCTGTTACGAAACCCTTCAACCATATTACAAAGTGTTTGTCTTTCATGTTATCCTATTTTTTTTAAAGAAGGTAATTCAATTTTCTTGAGAGTAGGAAGCTTTACTTCTACCGGTTTTGGAAAAGCATCCACGTAGTTCATAAGTTTCTCAGTCATTTTTTCAAAAGAAAAATTGCTCTTTACGTAATAGGATTGTCTGCTGGATTTTTCAGAAACTACTTTGCTATAATTCTCGTAGACTTGTTCCATAGACTTTTTTGCAACTTTTTCATCCACTTTAAACCACTGGGATTCTGGTATCAATATGTTTTCTACTACCGCAGATGGATGAATGTTTTTTAATTCTCCCGGTATTAGAACGCAATACTCGTTGTTAAGAAAATCTAGATGGCCCGACCAGCCCGATGCTATAATGGGTTTCTTAGATATCGAAAACTCTAGTAGTGGTCTACCAAAACCTTCGCCGTGTCCAAAATACACCATAGCTTTCACTTTCGGGTGGTTGTAAACTATGTTCATATCCTCTTCATTAAGATCTCCATGAAGTAGATATATGTTCGGTAAATCGTTCGAATTGATAGAGTTTCTTATGCTCTCTATTTTTTCCAAGATTTCATCTCTGTCCATCACGCTGTTAGCTACCTTTGTGGTTTTTAGAATCAAACCAGGACGTTTCTTCTTGTTCTTGAATGTTTCTAAAAACAACCTTATCAATCCTGAGATGTTCTTTCTGTCTTCTCCGTTATCTCCGTGCAACCAGTGGCCAACAAATAGGTAATTAAATTCTTCGTTAATTTGTTTTAAAGATTCTGCTATTTCTGTTTTAGGTATGTCTTTATCATCGATATAGAAAAACCTACTCAAGTCAAGTCCCTCGAAGAGCACCTCTACTGGTTTTTCCAAGGATATCTTCCTCTTCAGATTGTTCTGTTGATCTCTCTCTTCGAATTGTGAGTTTTTAAAAACGTTTTTGGCGTGCTCAGAAGACACTAGAGTTAAGTCCATTCTATTAACCCCGTCTACCCAAGACGGATGACATATTGTTGTTTCTATTCCAGCTGTCAATCCGACATTCATTAGCTTTCCAACTCTTTGAAATTCGTTAGGTACAGTAATCTGAAACCAGTAATCGGGTTGTCTTGTGAGTTGGTTGTTTGGCAACATAAGATTGTTTAAAAAACCCCACGTTGATTCGTGTTCTTGTATGTATCCCCAAGCAGTTGAACCCCATCTCTGTGAGAGCAATCTTATTTCCCACTGATCTTTTTTCAATTCATATAGAGCTTTAACAAAATCTCTGGCTCTGGCTCCGTATCCACTAGCAGTGTCTATTGGAGCGCTTATTACGCATAACGGTTTCATATTTAGTATACTAGTTTGTGTTTTATTTGTTTTCTTGGTAATTTTTCTATCTTTATGAGTTCAAATTTGCTCTTTGGTTTCCAACTCTTGAATGTTGTTTCTATAGAAAATATAACGTTATTGCACATGTTTTTTGAGCTCATCATTGACTCTTCTGAAGTAACCCAATCCCTTCCTGCCAGCCCGCGCTCTTGTCTCTCTTCAGGTGACATGTTGTAAATGTCTTCTATAGCTTTAGCAACGTCTCTAAAATCACATCTATCATCGAATATGTAAGGAGTTGGTATCGATCCAACAAGGCTTAAATTAGTTGGAAAAACTGGTACTGCCCATTTACCGCACTTTTTGTATCTGCCGTAGTGGTTTGAAGGAAAGTCTTTGGTTAGATTGACCCATTTACCTTTTTCATCTTCGAACCTCATTTGATCTTGCATTCCTCCAGTCACGTTGCCTATGATCATTCTGCCAGCCATCATCGATTCGGTTAAAGATAGTCCCCAACCTTCGTTAGAGCTAATTAGAGCCGTAACGTCTGCCATGTTATAAAGCCTGTTGATGGCATCCGTGGGTAGCGAGTGTTGTACGAATTTTACTTTTTGATACTCAGGATCGCAGAGCAATTCTGTTACTGCGTTTAAGTTCGTTCCGTTTTCATCAATAGCTTGGGTGTGTAACAATAAAGCGCACTTCTTTGCTTTTTCTTTTCCTATTTTATCACAGAATACAGAATAAGCTGCTATGAGATCAGATGTACACTTTCTTCTGATGTTTCTTGCGTTGTAAAACACAACAAACTCTGGAATGTCTTCTCCAAAAATCGCCTTTTTTTCATCTTGCAATTTTTTATAGTCTTCTACCATGAATTCATTTATCGGGTAAAAGTACTTTTCGTTTATTCCGTGAGGAACGTAAGTGGATATTTTTCCTTTGATTTTATCTCCAAGCACTAATTCGCTAATAAGTTTACTTTGCTTCGATATTCCCATGAGTAAATCGCAAGATTCGTAGTAAGGAGAATTGTACAATGGCGCTGGATAATCGTCCCATATGTGGTAGTAAATTACAGGTATTTTCTTTCTTATCTCGCTTTCCATTTGAAAAAACCAGATCCAATATCTCGGGTCTGTGAAAAGCATTATAGCGTCTGGTTTTTCTATCTCCAAAAGTTGTCTAACTACTTCTGGCGTTCCGTAACCGTTTGACGGGTACAGCATAACGCTACTGTCGCTCAAACCTGTAACATTGTTTGTGTCTTGTGATAGATCCAGCCTTTTACCAAAATCTGGATGGTTGATTGCGGCACCTAAATTTACCCAATTGAATCTGTGAGCGGTACCTAACACGATTTCTCTTGACATTGTTGCGATACCGGAGTGCATCCTAAGATCGTCTCCCATCAACAATATCTTTTTTCTTTTTGATTTTTCAATGTAACCTTCTAGCATAAAATGTTTATATGTGATTAGTTATAGCATTCATCATATCGCTACCCGTGTAGTGAGTTGTGTACGTTTGGTGTATTTTGTGTCTAAAGTTAGAGTCCGTTAAATACAAGAACATAGATCTATGCACAAGATCTTGGAAGTTCATCGTTGATCTTATTGACATTATCTTGTAGTCCTGGTACATTTTATCAGGTAGTTTGACTGTTGTTGTTGAAAATTTCTTCTCCATTGTTGTTTTATATAAATATACATAAACATAGAAATATACATTTATTCCTCATGTTTTTTATTACAAAGTTCGGGACTGTTTGAGAATTGACACCACTTACAAGAAGATAGGTTCTTTTTATAGATTCTCTCGGTATTGTACTTGGCTTCTGGAGTGAAGCACTCCTTTATGAAGTTTTCAAGTCTATTGTAAGCATCTTTAACCTTCTTAGTCTTGTTAGCAGGAGCGAATTCTTGAATCCTAGGTATGGGAAACTCTACGTTTTCGTATATCTTTCTTTTTACTATAAAGAATTTTACGTCTATCTTGTCTTGATCTATGTTAAGCGCTTTGGAATAAAAGTGCTTGTATAACAAAATTTGACTAAGCTTTATTTCGTCCTTCTTTTCCTTATCTCCCCATCCACGAGTAGATGTTTTTATATCGTATATCGTGTAAGTATCTGTGTTCTTGTGATACAGTATGAAGTCTATGTAACCCTGAATTAGCACGTTTGGACTGTATTCTGTAACTGATTGTAAGACAGGGATTTCTATGCCTACCAACTCAGTATCTTTCTTTGAAAAGTATTTTGCTCTATTTTTCTTAAACCACTCCAAAGTTGTTACACCATCTGCAATAAACTCTGAAAACTCTTCTTTTGTTGTGTAGTGATTGTTGTTGCTGTCTTCAAGATCTTTCTTATAGTTCTCTATCATTCTGTCTTCTAAGTAAGCGGACAGATCTATTTCGTTAGCTGCAGTTATGGATTTGTTGTACATAACTTCAAGGTAATTCTGTAACGTTTCGTGAAAAGAAGTACCAAAACATAGAAATATGCCTGGTTTAAATATCTTCTTTTTCTTTACATAAGCTAAATACCACTGATACTGGCAAGATTCGTACATAGAGTACTGAGAATAACTCACTGATTTTTGATACGCATGATTAATTTTTAATTCATTTTTTTTGCTCATAACTTTAATTTTTCCATTTCCAATAATATCCAGCTGCAGTTTTAGCATTTCCATTTGCTACGTCGCCTACTCTAGCTTGATTATATGCATTCATCGCTTCTCTAACTCCCGACCACTCTTTTACAAAATTGTGGCTTAAATCGTATTGTAATATAGGTTTTTTTCTTTTTTCTGAACCGTTATTTGATAAAGTGCCGTTTTTTCTTTTAGTTTCAATTTTTTTATTAATAGTGTCTATACTTTGTTTTTTATTATACATCGGGTGTAATTCTCCTGGTTTGAAAGATGTAGCATTTCCTTTAAATCCTGTGGGATTTCCATAATTTCCATTATCTTTTCCTAAACCCTTGCCTTTGCGACCAATACTACAATTTAATTTATGATCTTCTGTTAATCCCAACTTCCATCCATTATTTATATAAAACTCTAATTCACTTTTAGCCACTTTCTTTTCCACGTTATCTTTATTTATAGTAACTCTACCTATACAAACATCTCCTCCATCTCCGCCCTTTGTTAGATTGTAACCTATATTCGGATTGTTAGAATTATAATAAGCTATCCAATACTTCTCTCTACTAGCTAATACAGACTTATCAATTATGTTATCCTCTAACACTTCTTTCTTAAAGAGTTCAGCTCCATACTTTTTAATAGCAGATTTTAGTGCTAATCCAGATCCTAGATAACTTGGTCTAGCTTTAACGTCTTTTCCTATATAGATCTTTGAATTTACTAAGTTAGTTGTTTTATAAATTTGCATATTGTTTATAATAAATATGCGTAGTTCCATATAACAAGTGAATTTCTAGTTTAGTTTTTTCCACCTATAACCTTTTTAATTTTTTCTAAGTACAGTATTGCATCTTGCAATTCCATTTGCATGTGTTCTATCCAATCGTAAAGACTAAGGTCGCTTCTATCTAAATCGGTACCGTACTTTTCTTTCCCTATCCTTGATCTATCTACGAAAGAATCAATCACAGAGTCAACTATAGAATCAGTTTTTAGTATTGTTCTAGAATTGTTGCCATTCAAAGTCGTAAAACCTGTTTCGCTTCTATAATCTCCCATAATTTACTCCTCTACGTTTTTAAGATCGGGAGATAGCATATCTTTGTTGATGTGCTTGCACTTTGCGCATGCAAACACTGGAATTGGGATCAATGCATCTTGCGCTGTGCCTGTTATAAACTTGGAAGCCTTTCTTAGCATAAGCACTTCTGTGAATACATTGCATCCACACTCTTCGCAAACAACACCTGTGGTCTTGTCTATTGTGATGTTCAGTTTCGGTGAACTTGGGTTACTGTTCATATTTTTTTGTTTTTATGTATTGGTATAAATCTAACAAATCCCCTTCAAAGTTTTCCATAATAGATTCTAGTAGATCTTTGTTTATCTTAAAAGTTTTAACGAAAGAGGACTTTAGTTTATCCATTCGCTTAGCTTCTTCTTTCTCGTAATCTGCTATCAACTTTCTACGCCTTTCCATAAACAAACCTCTAGCGTCGTGCTCTTCGTCTACGTTTTTACAAGTCTTTAGTTTATCTTCTAGTAGATACATCTCGTATTCAGCTTGATAGTAGTACTCAGAATGATCGAAGTCTCCGTGCGCTATCCTCTCGTATAGCGGATACTTGTTACTTAGCTCTTCTTTTGATTTGTATCTCCTGTGCCAATAATATGGATTGTAGGAAGTTGGAGTTAGTTTTGCCAACTGTTCTTCTAAAAACTCTCTGCTTAATCTGATTGTCATAACCTTTATTTGTTTTTATAGTTTGTTCCAGTGTCTCTCGTACAAATGGAGATTAGTGATTGCCCAATGCATTTTGCCAACTTGGTAACCAGTTCTTTCTGATACCAACTGCATTAACTTTGAGAAGCAATACTGATCGTTACAATACCCGAACCACAAGTCTATAGATCTTGCAAACACTGTCAATTCTAACCTATCATCCTCGAGATAGAAGTTAAGAACCAGGTTGCACGGCGTATCGTATTGGTATAGATCCAATTCGTTGGGGTCGTAGTGAACCAACACAGCTCTTCTTGTGCTTGGATTATTCTTAAGCTCGTTAACCATTCTGTCTAACTGGCCATTTTTATTCCAAAAAGATCCATAGTTACTAATGACGTTTGTAGTACCTGGTATCATCATGTTCTTCCATATCTTTGCTCTTTCTGATATTTCTGATGCGTCTCTATCGCCTTTGAGATACCAATCCCATTCGTAGTCTGCGTACCCTTGATTGAACTTTCTAACTTCTGTTTTGATTACGTTATCCAATGGATTCAATACGCTGAAAGATGCATTGAACATGGCTTTGGTTCCTGCAAAGAACTTACCGTACGAATTTATGTAGTGGTAAGCTTGCTCAAACGCTTCTGTTGGATTCTTGTATATGTTATTATTTATCATGCTTTTCTACTTTTATGAATTGTTTTAATAGTTCTACTCCCGACATATTCCTGTAGTCCTGTAAATATACAACTCTCTGGATTCCGGATTGCAATAGGTATTTGGCACACTCTATACAGGGCGCGAGTGTGATGTAAAGAGTTGAGTCTTGTACCGAGTTTCCAGTCTTTGCTGCCTTAATAACTGCATTCATTTCGGCGTGTAGTGTAATGGGTTTCGTATTGTTGTCTTCATCTTCGCAACAATTATCCATTCCGCTTGGGGTGCCGTTATACCCCATACTTATTATGTTTTGCCCCTTTTCGAGTATGGCACCCACTTGGCTTCGTTTGCAGTGAGAAAGCGTAGACACGGCCAAAGCCATGGCCATGTAAACGCTGTCCAATCTTTGTTGCTTAGAAGACTCCCGTACTTCCAAACCCTTTATCGCCTCTTGTTGTTTGTTTTTCTGGTAACTCATCTACTAGTTCTACGTTTTCGAAGTTGATTGGAATGAGGACAAACTGCATGATCTTCTGACCAGGTTGAATGGTCTGCGGTTTATCAGATACGTTGAAGACATGTATATGTATCTCTCCTGTATAATCTGGGTCCACCAACTGGGCGCCGTAGGTCAAGCCTTGCTTTGTGGCTACACCGCTCTTATTCATAGCTACAAGTCCGTATCCATCAGGTACATTCGCTTTAATACCGCTTGGGATCAGCACCGATTCACCTGGGTGCAGCGTTTTAGCTTGCGTAATATAATCATCAGGAATATAGAAGTCTATGCCTGCGCTGTCTGGTGTGCCTCTGGAAGGCGTCTTTACGTCTCTGATTTTTTTAATTTTCATGTTATACGTTTGTTGTTTTTTCTTTTTTGTCTTTTCTTCTTTTCCATTCAACTGTTACATATGTTCCTAAGAAAGCTCCAAGAACTGCAGCAATGATGAAGCTTTTGTCTTCTGTGTATTGGGTAACTGCGAATGCACCAAATAAATAGATTAGTGATCCGTATACTCCTGACATCAGGCTGTTTCTCTCTTCGATCTTAATGAAATATAGGGCCCAAAATACATCGGCCAAGAACAGGGTAATTGCAACCCCAAGAAATGTAAGTGTGTAAGTCATAACTGTTTATTTTTTGTTTGATAGATACTTGTCTAACGATGCCATGTATGCAACTGCGTCTAGATAGTTGTCTTCTTTGTAATTCCAAGAAGCTCTAGATAGTTTAAGAGCTATAAGAACATTGTATACGTCGAAAGCTGTTAGTTCTTTTCTTGACATTTCGGAAGCTATTCTAGCTGTTTGTTCCATGCCTTCTTCAAAAGGTCCATATTGGCGTTCCTTCTCTTCACCGCGTTCGAATACAATCTCGTGTGCTTGTTGTAGTATGCTATTCTGTTTCATAACTGTAATTTACTAAATATTTTTTTGAATTCGTACTAATAGTTTTTAGTAATTATTTATTGGTTAATAGTACAAAAGAGGTTACGTCGAGTGCATTAACGCTTTTTAGAAGATTTGACATACTTTTTATAGTTGTACCCTCGGTCAATATATCGTCTACCAACAGTATTTTACCTCCGATTATCTTGTTCATTAGCCTCTTCTCTACTTCTGTATTAAACTTTAAAAAATTCATTACATACTTTCTGAATCTGGGAGGCAAAGATTTAATCTTATAGTCCTGTTTACTGAAGACTTTATTTAGTATCAAAACTATTTTATCACGCTTGTCTTGTGGCAATTTGTTTAGCTTCTCTTCGTCAAATTGAATGTTGTCTACTGTGTTCTTTACAAATACGTCAGAATATAGCAGCGTATTACTTCCTGCCTTAGCGTGTATGAAGTTCTTTAATAGATCCAATACGTTTGAAGTACTCTTAGGGGTTATGATAAGATCGTAGTTAGAAAGCGGAGATAGGGCATTAAAGTTAACAACAGCTTTAGAGATCATCAATTCCACATCTTCACGGTTTACTTTCGTGTCCATGTACTTTATGCTTTTTCTTAAAAGAGCACTTTGATCCTTTTGAGCGCTATCTATCTTATACGCGTAATACACTTTGTTGCCATCCTTTGTGGATAACAGCTTGTTGTACCTCTGTAATTTTAGATTGACAAGATCACCAGGAGCATCATCATTCCACACGAATTCGAACTTATCGCTCTCTTTATTGTATCTTATTCCCTCTATCAATTTTTTCATACTCTACTATTGTTACTTTTTTGTTAAGCTTGTTACACATAAATATTGAGTGGTGTGTGCCTCTACTCTTACCGTCCCAAAAAGCTACGCACTCATCGCACTCGTTTATTATCTCAATATTCCTAATGAATCCGGCCTTTTTACCGTGTTTTTTCCAGTCCGGTAAGTGAATTGAAAGATCGCATCCGTGTCTGAATGCCCATCTTTCTGCCAAAGAATCTGCTCCTTTAGCTCCACCGCTAACTACTCTAGTGGCTTTTCCTACGTACTCAGAAAGCTTTTCCTCTAAAAGTTCCATATCGTTAAATGACCGACTTCCTATTATAGCTAACACCATAACAGCAATTTACTAAATAGTAGTGAACTGGTAAAATCAAAAATCGCAGTACTTTTTAAAGTCATAAAAAAAGCACCATAAAGATGCTTTAAAACAATTAAGTGATTTTAGCTTATAGACTTATTAAGTCTGTTTTAAGTTTTTTGACATTTTTTTCAAGTCATATTTTTTTAGATTTTTAACCATATCTTTAGATATTGCTTGAAAAAACATTGTACAATCACACCCAGTAGACCCAACAACTCTTCCGTCTCCACGCACTATCATTTGTGTATCTACTTCATTATCTCCAATCATAATAATTATTAAATATTCATCATCGTATCCGCTATGTTTCTTTAAAAAAAGATTATACTCTCCAGTATACACTTCTTTAAAACCTTTACTTTTTGGAGATTTAGATTCTTGTACTCTTTGACTCATTGTATTATATTTAATATAAATATATAAAAAATTAAATAAATTAAATAGATGTTTTAAATACCACGCTCTAAATCTGTGAAATCTCCCCACGCCCTATTCGAGTCTATGTCGCTTGGTTTTAGATTCGGTTTTCTCATAGCCGGCGCCACGTTCCAAAAGTAGTCTCCTTGTTTCCCGTGTTGTTTGATCATTTCCCAGCCTTTAGCGTCGTAGGTGAGAACGCAGTCGAAAGGCGGTGTGATCCTTGAGTTTTTGGTGAACGCCTTATCATAACTGTAGAAGTTTGCTCTGCCTAATTCTCCCTCTTGAATGTTTCTTGCTACTGCTACCGCGTTGAATTCAGCTTTAGGTATTGCTATCTGAAGAGTTCTTGATAGTACCCCGGTAGAGAATACAGACCACATCGTTTCTATGTTTGAGTCTTTGAAGTTATCGTAGAACACTCTAACACCGCCTGCCACAACCATCTCGTGCTTAAGACCAAATGGAAGGAACCTAGCTCCAATCTTTTCTGCGAACTTCTTTGCCCATATGTTTGCTGTTGGCATCGCTGGTATCCTTACGAACAAAGGTATGCCGCCTTCTTCTATGGCTGTGAGTTGGTGTTCCGACGCTTTCTCTGAGGCTGGCATTACAAGGTACAGTTTCTTGTTGTACTTCTTGGCTAGGTAACACAAAGAGTAAGGAGCATATCCCGTTCTCGGACAGCAATACACCATTGAATCTTCCTTAATTTGGGATATAAAAAAATCTGCCATCTTAGCTTTAGTCCCATACTGAAACTCTCCATCATCTATGACTTTAAAGCCATCTATGTCTTTTGTTACGAATGTAAAATTATGTTTATAGTCTTTGGTTATGTTTAGGTAGTACTCTAGATTCCTACCGTTGGTTTCGTCTAGGCTTTCTTTTGTTGTGCACTTGTTTTCGAACATATACTTTATTTATTATGTGAAAAGAGCGCCTTGTTAGGGCGCTCCTTGTTATTACATTCCTCCCATCATTCCTGCCATCGGATCAGCTTTCTCATCTTTATCTTTCTTCTCAAACACTACGCTTTCTGTTGTGAGTACTGTGCCTGCTACAGATGATGCGTTTCGTAGAGCTGTGATCACAACCTTAGCTGGATCTATGATGCCTGCTTCGAGTCCATTTACTATTCTGTGGCTCTTAGCGTCGTAAACTTCTCCTTCGTTAGGCACTTTATTCCACCAATCCTCGACTCCTGCGTTTGATAGTATCTTTTTAAATGGAGCTTGAATCGCTTTCCTAACGATCTCTTTGGCCACACTAGCGCTTGTTGTGTCTTCGGATTTTAATTTTAAAGAAAGTTGGTATAATATGCTTCCTCCTCCTGGTACGATACCTTCAGCTAATGCAGCTTTTGTCGCGTATAGCGAATCTTCTAATCTATCCTTCTTCTCTTTTATCTCTACTTCTGAATTGCCGCCTACGCTGATGATTGCAACTCCGCCGATCATTTTACCAAGTCTCTCTTGTAGCTTCTCTTTTTCAAAGAACGATGTTGCTTTGTCTATCTGCTCTTTTATTTCTTTTGCTCTAGTTTCTATCTTTTCTAAATCCCCTTTTCCGTCTACGATGGTTGTTTCGTCCTTTGACACTGTTACTAATCTACACGTTCCCAAATACTGACTCAACTGGCCGGCTGGAAGTTTATCTAGCTTGTGTCCTTTGTCTTTAGAAAGTACTTGTCCGCCTGTTAAGATAGCTATGTCTTCTAAAATCAGTGTCTTTCGCTCTCCGAAGTCAGGAGCTTTAACAGCGCACGCTTGAACTATGCCACGCATCTTGTTAACAATCATTGTCGCTAAAGCTTCGTCTCCAAAGTCTTCAGCTATCACAAGCAACGGTTTATTTTCAGAGTTAACCTTTGTCATCACCTGCAATAGCTCTTGAGCGGTAGATATTTTACCGTCGTATAGTAAAATATAAGGATTTTCTAAAATAGACTGCATTGTGTTGTTGTTTGTTACAAAGTACGGACTCTTGTAACCCCTTTCAAACTGCATGCCCTCAACAACTTCCAATTGAGTGTCTCCAGTTTTAGACTCTTCTAAAGTGATTACGCCCTCTCTTCCAACTTTGTCAATAGCGGTAGCGATAAGACTTCCAATTTCTGTGTCGTTGTTACCAGAGATAGTAGCTACTTGTTTGATCTGCTCTTCTGATTCTATATCAACAGACTTATTTTTTATTTGATCTATGATTTCGCTAACTATGCTATCTATCTGATTCTTAATTTCAACAGCATTTGTTCCCTGTCTTATTTCTTTTAGACCTTCCTTAATCATTTCAGTTGCAATGATAGTAGAGGTTGTTGTTCCATCGCCGGCCTCGTTAGCAGATTTGATACTCACTTGTTTTACTAAGTTTGCTCCAATCGTTTCTATAGGATCCTCTAATTCGCCAAAGCTTTTAGCTACAGATACGCCATCTTTTGAAATTTTGGTTTCTCCGTTTAGTTCTTTTATCAAAACGGTTCTTCCTCCTGGACCAAGCGTAGAACCAACTGCGTCGTTTAGTTTTTCTATACCTGCAAGTAACTTCTCTTTAAGTTCTTGTCCTTTTACAAATTTTGTTGTACTCATATTTTTATTTTTCTAAAATTGCTAAAATTTCTGTTTCTTTGATTAATATGTAATCTTCTCCGTCTACGTTAACTTTCATAGAACCCATTTTTGGAATTAGCACTCTTTGGCCTGGTTTGAGTTTGGTTTCGTAATAAGATCCTTTGTGCCAATTATAGGTGTCACTGCACTCTACAACTTCTCCCATGTCTGGACGTTCTTTACCCATATCTGGTAAAACTATGTTTCCGTAAGTCATCTCTTCTTCTTCGACGACCTTCAGTACGGCTATCCCATTTAGTGGTTTTAATTTTTGCATATTTGTTTTTGTTTAATTGTTTATTATTTCAAGATCCTCTATTTGTTGACAAAAGTATATAATACCGTCTTTTTTAAACACCGTTTCTGTGTTAAGCCACTCTTTTATTAGATCTACGTTCTTGATCCTTTCTTCTGGCCAGGTACGTTTTACGTAAAAAAGAGATTCGTTTACTTTTATGTAATTTTTACAAATAGATAACATAACTTAACTTGGCGGGCTTAGCTTTAGTTGATGGCGATTTCTTTTAGGATTTTAGTCTTCTCTGCTGGAACATCCAGTATTAGAAGCCCCTTTTCCATCGTAGCTTCGAGTTTAGCGAGATTGAATTTGTCTGCAACTCTCCAAGCAAGGTCGAAGGATCGTCTTGCGATACCTCGTTGAATGTATTCACGTGTCTCCGTTTCACCAAGTCCTTCGTGAATCACTCTAAGTGTATTTCCTTCCACTTGGATTTTTAGGTCTTTCTTTTCTAAACCTACAACGGCTAGTTCGAACCTAAGTCCGCTGTCTGTTTCGTAAATGTCTACGGGATAATTGATCTTTGTCTTGATGCTGTTGAATGTGGAACTTGTGTCAAAAAAGTTCTTCCACATGATGTCGAATGGGTCCATTGCCCAATGTTGTAATTGTGTCATTTTAAACCTCCTGTGTTTTGTGCTCCTATTAAGTGAGCGGTTAATTATTAATTTTCGTAACTGCTAGCCCACCAAGTACTAGCGTTTGCTTATAAATATACTTAATTTTGGATTCTTATTACTGTTTTAGTTTTTAGTGATACTAAAACTATTTATTTAAAAACTTTGCTTTATCTGCTGAAGACATGTTTATAATTACTTCGTTTCTATCTGCAATATCTCCAGCAAATATAACAGGATAGCCTGTCGGTATATTATAAGATTTCATTCTTAAGTTGTCTCCGCCGTAAGTAGCATCATCTATGTCTGTAGTGTATGAATTCCAACCCTCTTCATAGTCTACATTTTCGTATCGATAAACTTTTATTGGTTCGGTTGTTTTTGTTTTATTAGCAATTTGTGTTAACATCGAAGATAATCTATTTTTATCAAATACAGCAAATCCTCCATTCATAGTAGGCGGTGAATCGCTCATCCAATCTTGCAAATCTTCATCTGTATCAGCATTTTCATAGTATTCTTCAAAAGTCTTTTTTGTTATTTTTTCGTCAACAATTTTATTTATAGTTTTAGGAAGTTCATGATAGCCAAGATATAGTAATTGTCCCCAAGCTTTAATTAAACCCAATTCCCATTTTTCGTATTTGGCTTGTTGAATAGATTGATCAATTATTTCTTTTATTATTGTTATTAAGCTTTTCAATGTACTCTTAGTTTTATTATAAATATGTGTTAGTGACCATCTCTGAGATTTTGTGCTCCTATTAAGTGAGCGGTTAATTATTGTTTTTCGTAACTGCTAGCCCACCAAGTACTAGCGTTTATGTATAAATAAACAACTTTCTACTAACTTATAACAACTTATCTTTTAAGTGACATTGGTTTTAATACCCCTTTTGTGGAAACCTTGTCCATCCATTTACCCAAAAGGGTTTAGACAGTGTCTCAGCTTCGTTTTTGGTATAAAACGTTTCTTTATTGCCTTCAACAATTGCTTTGCTTTTCATCTGCGCTGCTGTTAAAAGTACCGAAGTTGATCTGAAGTTTTGTGTTGGATCAAAGGATTGAATCTCGTTATTTGTGAAAGCACTCAAATTGTCCCTGTACGATTGTGCTGTTTCATTTGATTCGATTGAGAACGAACCCTTCATGTAACCTATTATTTTAGAATCGCTAACTGTGAATTGAGTAGCTCTTCTCCACCTTAAACCCAAATTGTGGTTCGATAACGCAGAAGATTCAAAAGGACCTATCAAAACCATGCTAACCAGTTTGGGGTGTGTGAAAGGTTGTGCAGGTGACCCAACACCGTCGTTGTCGCACTCAACGCCATTCCCAGCGTCTCCGTTGTCTACAAAAGATGGGTCTCTTTTAGCAACTCCCCTCGTAACAGTGCCAGTGTAACCGAAATCAAAATCAAAATCGTCGTCAGCTGTTGCATAAGCATAAAGGTTTTTGGGAGAAACTGTGCCTCCAAAAAATTCAAAAGCGTCATCATTAGCGTATATTGTTTGTACGTATTCTATCGTGGTTCCTGATCCAACTGCTCCCAAAGTCAACGCGTTAATTTCTGAGTTCGGTAGAGCGGCTATTCCTGCGTACTCTATTCTAACGTACTTTAATATTCCACTGTTATCTTCGTTGTTGGTTCCACCGTAAGGTCTACCTATCCCGCCCTCTATAGTGGGTTCAGAGGATCTGTTTGTTTTTGCTTTTCCCAAAATAACAATGCCTCCCCAATCACCCGGGGATCTTTCTCCTATTGGCTTACCTGATGTGAATATTATTGGCTTTGAAGGAGTTCCTTCTGCTATGATTTGAGCGCCTCTTTCTATACACAAAGCACCCTTTTCGGCCACATCAGAAACTATAACCGTACCGGGTTGAATGATAATTTTTGCTCCGTCTGTTATGTAAACGTACCCCTTTAAAGTCCACACTTTATCAGAAGTCAAATTTATAGTTGTGTTGATAGTACCGGATATGATTGTGGAAGATGGTACGTTCAAAACGTCTTCGTCCTGTCCCAACTGTTTTTTGCAAGACACCAAATACGTTGTTAGCATTAAAAGCGTGATTAATTTCTTCATAGGTTTATGTTTAATGATATTGAAATGGTTTGTTCGTTGTTTGTTTTAATTAATTCGCCCCTTGTTTTTTGGTAATATACTGTTGGTTGGGCCAATATATCGCTTACGGCAAGCTTAAACTCTGTATTTTTTAGTTTATATAGGTATACAAAGTCTATTACGTTTCTAGAATTTTCAAATATATCGTCGTAACCTTGAAAGCCAACAGCTGATATTCTATCTCCGACCCTGTTATAAGTTACGTTAACCGTATTATTCTTTTTATGAAAGTTTAAGCCTCCGTTTATTACGTAGTTTGATTGTCCTTGCATCTGGCGATTCAATCCCCTAACATTAGAATTGACAAAAGATGAATTCATGTAAAAATCAAAAGCCTTACTTATTTTTTTACGAACATCAAATTCTATACCGTATAATACTGCAGATTTTGGATTTGTGTAAGTCAATAACAAATTTGAAGGTACGGAACCATCTGCCACAATCTGTTCTATCGGTCTAAGAAAATTTTTACCAAACACAGAAACAGACACATTTTCTCCTGTCTTTGGATAAAATTCGTACTTCAAATCCAAGTTGTATATGTCAGTTTTTTGTAAATTAGAATTACCAAGCAATTGTGCGTTTCTTACAAAATCGTAATAGGCAAAATTGGCTACTTCTCTAAATTCTGGTCTGGAAAGAGTTTTGCTTAGAGAGAATCTATATTTTGTTTTTGCTAGATTGTAAGAAACATTTAATGACGGTAAAGGATCAAAATATTTTCTATAAACTTCAATCCCATCTCCGCTAAAATCCGCTGTATTTACTTTAAATTCGTTGTATTCGTTTCTAATTCCTACGTTAAATTTCCACTTTTTATAGTCTTTATCTATCATAGCATAGCTGCTAAGCAAGTTAAAATTTGCACTATACCTATCAGTATTGTTCGTTATTTCGTTTAACATGTCTATAAAATCATACCTAAAAACTCTAGCTTGGAAAGATCTGCCTCGGTTAACGTAACTTCCGCCTATTTTTAAGTTTTTAAAATTAGTGTTTACACCAAAATTAAAACTGTTTTCATTCATAATGCTCCAGAATCTGTATGTATCTCTAAAAGCAATAGAGTAGTTTTCGTTTGAGTTTAAAGATTTAGTTACTGGATTAATTCTATAGTCGGGTTGATCTCTAAGAGTGAGGTTGTGTCCCAAATTAATGTTCCAATTTTTAATTTTGGAATCAAATTGAGTGTTAATTACGGTTTTTATAACGTTGTTAGAAGAATTGCTTCTTACGCTTTGTAAGTTATCGAAGTTATCTCCGCTACGAACTAAGTACAGTTGTTCTACTTGATGATTGAACAGGGTTTTGAGACTAAACCTATTTTTATTTAGATAAGTTATGTTTAATAACCCGTTGACAGACTTTGTGTTTATAAATGAAGTGTCCTTGTATTTGTAGGCGAGTTCTGTTGAAGACTGGTAGTCTTGTCTATCTGTGTAATTTAAAGAAAACGAGTTCCTTGCGGTTGAGCTAAATAATAGATTGAAACTTTTTTTCTTTATTCCAATAGATAAATTGCTGTTTACATTCAAAGGAGAAGTAAAACTTTCAGACAGTGGAGAAGGCATTAACTTAGTATAAGCTCTCTTATCTCCGTTGCTGCCTGTTCTAAATTTGTAAGTTGACGGGAAGTTTGTTGGAAAATCTATCTTATCAACCAATTGGAATTTTTTATTTGTCGAAATCAACCCGTATCCGCTTCCAATTCCAATGTTAAAAAAGTTGTTAGAAACCTCTTTAGTAGAAACCTGAATAACTCCGCCAGCAAAATCTCCCGGTAGGTTAGCCGACGCTGATTTATTAACAACTACATTGTCTATCAAGTTTGTTGGTATGATATCGAAAGAGAACGCTCTTCTGTCTGGTTCTGTTGACGGAAGCATGGTTTTATTGAGCATCGCAGAGTTGTATCTATCTGCCAACCCTCTAACCAATACAAACTTATCGTTTTGTACTGTAACTCCGCTTATTCTTTTTAAAGCGTCTCCCAAACTTCTATCAGGTGTTTTTTTAACGAACTCTATTGATAAACCATCCGATATCGAAGAGTTGTTACGTATGGAAGTTAAAACAGAATTTTCGCTTGATTTTTTTCCTGTGTGGTAAATTGTAATTTCAGATAGTGTCCTATTGAATACGGTGTCTTGACAAAAGCTACTAAGAGAGAAACAGATAAAAAATAAAACCAATAAAATTAACCTTTTCATATCATTTTAAATAAATACAAAAAGTACTTTTAAAAAGTTTAAATGTGACATTAACTTAATGTTAACTTTTTATCAATGGCCGTCTCTAAGATTGTGGGCTATAGCTGGTGGAGCCACTAAATCCACGCTCAACACTGTGGTATTTTCCATTTTATTTTGTACTATTTTAGCAGCTTCTTCAGCGCGATGCTCTTCCACTTCCATAACCAGCTGATCGTGTATTTGCGCTATCACCAAACCGTTTATGCCTTTATTTTTGAACTCTCTGTTTATGGCAATCGCAGCTCTATTAACGATGGAAGCTGCAAGGCCCTGTATTTGCACGTTGATGCAGTTGTTTAAACCATTCTTGTAATCTAACACTAGAGATCTTGCTTTATCGGGTCCGTGACTTTTCTCTAGCTGTCTTCTTGTTTCAAACTCTAACAAAGAATCTCCAAAATGTTCGTACAGTTTTTTTACTTTTGGCAAGTGTCTAATTCTTCCTACTTGCGTTTTTATGTAACCGTTCTTTTTTGTAAATTCTCTAGAATCTTCCATCCATTTTTTAAGGTTGGGAAACCCGTTTAAGTATCCGTTCACAAGCTCTTCCGCCTCTTTCTTTTTAACTCCAAGCGTCATTCCCAACGCGTATGCACCCATTCCGTAAGGAATACCCAACGAGTAAGCCTTTGCTTTGTTTCTGATTTGGGGAGCAACCTTTTTTAAGAAGTTTGGCGCTTTTTTGTCTGGAGAGTATTGGTTTAATTTTTCTGTTTTTATTGCGATGGTGGAGTAAAAGTCCCAATTGTTTCTAAAAATGTCTTTTAATCCCTCGTCGTTAGATACGTGAGAAAACACCTTTGGTTCGAGAGACTCGTAATCGCAATCTATGAATATGTTACCCTCTTTAGGCACAAAGAAAGCTCTAATCATGTTATTGTACTCTATAACTATAGGTTCGTCATCTCCGTCCTCTTTTGGCCTGGGTAACTGTTGCGCATCTGATCCGTATCTTCCTGACACAGTTGCGTGTTGCTTGTAATAAAAGTAGTATTTTCCGTGTTCTTCTGCTTCTAAAAACCTATCGATGTATGTTGATTTTATTTTAAGCAGCTTATTGTATATTCGCAAGTCTTTTGCCCACGGGTGTTTTGGTGCAATCGATTGAATCAAGTCGTCATCGAATTGGGGTTTTCCAGTTTTAGTTTCAGACAGTGGCTTTATTCCCAACGCTGCGAATGCTATTTCTCCCATGTGATCCTTTGATTGGATATTGAAATAGTTTCCATTATTACTCTCTTTCCACATGTTCATGGAAATTTTAGCTTTGACATCGTCAGGTAACTTTGTTTCGTCTCCTGTAAGTAGGAACTCTTTTATCGGTCCATCTTCAAGATCGTGGATATCGTTCGAATTAAGCGAGTACTTACCAGTCTTTTCTGATATAGAAAGTTTTAGATCGTAATATTTTACAAGCTCTTGAGCGTATGAACCTTTGTGATTTGGAGGATAAGCGTCCATCGCCTTTATCAAAACCCACGTTCTGACGTTTTCTTTTTCTAACAACGTTTTTACAACCAAATCATGATACTTTTTTAGATCAGCTGAGATTCGCTGCTTCGCAGATGACATCAAATCCATGTCAAGCTTAACACCGCAATCTTCCATAGGTATAGTAACCTCTCTATAAAGTGGCATCACCTCGTCTTCGTAAAAGAACTTTCTTAAATTCTCTTCGTCAAGTTTTGGTTCGAAGTAGTTGAATATGCGAAGCGCAAGATCTGTATCTGCGACAGCGTATTTAGCTAATATTTGTAGATCTGCTTTATATATTTCGTAGTTGTCTTTTGATATTGATCCTCCGTTTGCTTTTATAGAAGATTTTAGCTCTATCTGCTCTTCGTTCGCTTCAGCGGTTACGTCCAAACCGATTTGACTCTGAACCATTTTAGCTATTTCTTTTAAAGCAAACGGAGAGTTCGAAGAGTACCCTGCGCCTTCCTCGTTTAACGTGTGAACAAGCAGCATGGTGTCTGCGTGTATGTAAGGAGTTAGGTCTATACCATAGAAGTTTTTTACAAATCTACAATCGAAAGATAGGTTGTGACCTATTATTTTTTTACCAACCAAAAGGGATAACAATTTTTTTGCTATTTCGTGAGCTAATTCCTTTTTTTCTATGTAATAGTCTTTTAATTGTCCATCAGAAAAAACCATCGTTGGTATGTAATAACCAGTACCTATTTTTGATGTAACAGAAAAACCTATTATTTTTCCGCTTCTTGTGTTAAGGGAGTTTGTTTCTGTATCAAACGATATCAATTCATCGCTTGCAATATACTTTGCCATCTCTTTAACTTTGTCTAAAGAGTCTACGAGCACATAACTTTTTGTTGTCATAACTATTCTTCTTTGTGTTTATCTTTGTATGGAAATAATTCGTTAAGTTTTTCTTTTCTCCTTGTGCACCCACAATCATCTTCTCCCATAGACTCAGCAACAAACTGTGCTAGTTTATCAAGATAAAGCAATTCGGTGACTTTTGCTATAGAGTCTCCCAATCCTTCAGCCTTCTTTTTCTTCTTGGATTTCTTTTTTTCCATCTTCTTTGGGTCTTATTGATAAAAACAATATCATTAGTTGATTTGTTAGTATTTCAACATGCTTTTCCGTTTGATTTAGTCTATAATATTGGTATATCTGTAAAATTAGCAATGCCACACAAATAACGAAATACACGCTTTCTCTTGTTATAACAAATGTCATTTTTTTATTTTAAATATAACTTAATTTTTACTATCCTTAAAATTATCGGTTTCAGTGAGAGTGTTGCCTTTGGTGTGCTTTGGTTCGTAGGGGCAGTGTCGACACGAATTTCCACAACAACTGCCCCTCTGTAAGTGATAGATTTCGGTGAATATTATTTTACCCTTTTCAGTGTAATAGTGAATATTCTCTTCGAATTCTTTTTTCATTGGTTACAATTCTGTTATAGTACACTCTCCCCCTGCGCAAGCAGCCTCTGCTCTAAGATTGGTTAAGTCTTCGAATTCAACAACTTGAGTAAGATCCAAGTTTGTTAGGTGTGACAACATCTCTTCGTACTTTTCTTTTGTGCAATCCTCGAAAGGCGCTTGAACGTATGTGTGATCAGAGTAAGGTAAAACTGAAAGTCCGTTATAACAGTGTTTGTTTTCCCACATCCACTCTCCAACTTCTTCCCACTCGTTGTCTTTTATAGAAACCGTAGCAGATATGTTGTGAGTGTTTTGTCCTGTTCTGTGTCCTGGTTTTATCCAATTTTCGTAGAAGAACTTTACCCTTTGCAAAAGATCTAAAGCGGATTCTGTTCTTAATATAGCTCCGTCTGGTGCTTTTTGCGGAACAGAAATAACAGCTGTATCGTGAGGTCTAAAGTACTCGTCCTCTACTAGCTCAGGATGGTGAATTGATAGGTGGGTATATATTGCTTCGTTTTTGCCAACACGTATGCGTCTGATATAGTAATCGTTGTGCCACGCGTGGATGCCTGAAGACGTGCCTAACGCCAAAGAGCTTGTACCTGAAGGTTTGATAGTTGTGCATCTCGCAGCGGTGTTTATTCCAAGCATTTTAGCCACTCTTTCGTTTTCTTCTTTTACTGCCAATGCTGCCTCTTTAAGATCGAACTTCTGAGCTTTTCCCGAACCTATTCCAGTCATGCCAACGCCAATTAAAGCCTCTTTCTCTGTCGTTCTTTGCCAAACAGGTCTTAAGTAGTGGAAATCTGTGTAAGAAGCTTGAAGGGTGCCAATAAACGATGCCGCTTTTGCTCTATTGTTTAGATCCTCTTGATCTACCACATCAGAAACATTTACTTCGCAAAGGTTACAGAACTGGTAAGGGCGTAAAGCGATTTCGCAACAAGGGTTCGTGCCCCAATCTTTATCGTTATTCAAGTATATGCCGGGTTCTCCTGAACCAGAGTTTTTAATTTTTTCCCAAAGAGACATGAAGAACTCTCTTGTTACTTTATTTCTCAATAACACAGCAGAGTTGTTAGCTCTTCCACGTTGCGGGTTTGATTCCCACCAGGCTCCAGATTTTGCAGCTATCATTTCCTCATCATCAGCGCTAAATAAGCTGATAAGTGCTGCTCTACGAATTCCTCCTGCTAATACAGCATCTGCTATGTGACAAACGATGTCATGAACTTCTATCGAAGAAAGTTTTGAGTTATTTTCTTTTGTAGATAGAATGCCTTCGATTTTTACCAAACACTCTTTTAACGGTTGAGGACCAGGTGCTTTACCTCCTGATGTAACTAGTTCGGCTCCTTTTGCTCTAATGTCTGAGAAATCGAAAACAACCGTTGAACCGCCTTCAAAATACGATCTAATCAATACTTTGATCGAATCTGCCCATCCCTCGATGCTGTCTCCTATCAAAAACCTTCTGTGTTTGTTAGCGTTTGGTTTTATAATTTCTGGAAGCTTTTCTATGTGGTGTCGTTGAACAGAGTATCCAACGCCTGTGCCTCCCAACAAAAGAAACATAACCTCTGAAAATGAGCGTATATCATCAATTGGTAGATACGCGCAGTTATATACTCTATTTGGAGATATTTCTATAGGTTTACCAGCGAACTGCATACTTCTCATAGAAGGCAAAACTTTTTTATCGTACACATACGAATAAGCGTGTTCTATTTCTTTTTCTAACTCAGGAAATTTCTTCAAGTGCATGCTCTTGTTCCTGTCTACTAACTCTTTCCAAGATTCTCTTCTTTTTGACTCTTTTTTGTACTTTGAGTACTTCATGTACGTAGTCAAATCGCTTAATATCGATTGCGTAATGTGCATTTTACATATAAGTTTAAATTTTAAATAATATAATATACCCTATAGGTTTTCTCTATAGCAAAAAATTTTACCCTTGATCTTTCAATCAAAAAATGAATAGTAGTAATGTGATGTTTGAGTTAACTATCTACCGCTTGGTATAGTGGTGTTAGCTTTATTAACAGCCTTTTGAGTTTTCAAAACGTTTTTTGTTGAGTTAACAGCAGCCGTTGAGTTAGCCTCAGCGTTCATGAGTAACATTTCATCAGTATACTTGGGAGGATTATCAGACAATCTAAAACCGTCACCCTTGATCGCGTTCAAAAATTTATTTAATAAGCTCATTTTCTTAATGTTTTAACTGTATCAATAAATATGTTTGTTTTTCGATTTTAACCCCCTAGCTCAAAAAATTTGTTAGCCATATCTGATAAATATCTTCGGTCAGAGTTATTCATGTTATTATTTTGTTTGTTATTATCGTAAGTTTGTATCTCCGATTCGTCTAATTCGTTAGAATCTATCTGTATGTTTCCGTTAGAGGTGTCTATTTTAGCAGCAAAAGTCATGCCGTCTGAACCGAATCGGTTCTTTATGACGTGAATTCTACCTGTGCCGTTCAATTTGTCTTCCCTTTTTCTAGATAGAGACATTGCGAAATCGGCAATCATGATCTTATCGTAAGAACCAGCTATCTTATCCGCTTCGATGATATCGTCTTTGCTTCCCATTCTATTAACTTGACTTACAGTCCATATTGGAAGCTTGAGCTGTCTAGCAAGACCTTTCACAGAAGTGTATACATCGTCTATCTCGTCCTTTCTTTCGCTCGACTTAGATCTTGATTTTATCAGATCCACGTAGTCTATTATCACCAGATCTGGTTTGTTTCCCAGACTGACGCACTTTTGAATGTGAGTTTCTATTGTTGATACAGTTGTTTTTCCCATTGGATATTCTCTAACTAACAGTTTGCCTGGCAGCTGTTGTATTGTGCTTTCTATCAACTCTCTGTTCTCTTTCTTGTGTATGTTTTGAAACTCAATGCCTGTGAATAGAGAATCGTACCTTTTTGCTACGTATTCTTGAGAAAGCTCCAAAGTGTAGTGATTCACGTTGTATCCAGCCTTTACAGCCATTGCGCCCAGATTAATTAAAAACCAAGACTTACCTCCACCTGGGGATCCCAATACCATGCCCAAATCTCCGCCTCCTAAACCTCCCATCAATAACTCATTTATGTGTTCCCAAGCTGTTGGAACTGCTCCGCGTTCTTCCAAGCGGTATCTAGTTTCTATGTCTTTTTCGTATTCGTGTCCGATGTCTCGACTTTGACCCGCCTTTAGAGCTTGATCGATTGTAGATCTGATATCGTCGTATTGACCCTTGGTTAACATTTCTACAGAACTCATCAACGCTTGCTTAAGCTTTTGGTTTCTACAGAAGTTGCTGAACTCGATCTCAACGTATTCCCTGTCTTCGTTAATGGCTTTTAAGCACTCTTTTAACTGTTCTACTACGCTTATCTTTAAAATCTCATTATCCAATTTCTTGGCTTCTACAGCCATGTACTCTGGCGTTGGATTAGTGTGGTACTTGGAATAGTACTTTAGAGTTTCTGAAACAATCCAACGGTGCGCAGGATTATCGAACTCTTCGTGATTTAAAATATCGTATATACCGTGTAGAAACTCTTTATGTTTTAGCAAAGAAGACAACACTTTTATCTGAAATCCAACCCCGTATTGTTGCAACGTATTTAGTGTACTCATATTACATTTTGTATTTACTTAGTTCGTTAAAATTTTTGTATAGCCACGATCTCGGTTCTTTTATGCTAGCGCCTAAATCGTCTTCGTTATACAATTTTACAAATTCCTGGGAATCAAAATGCTTATACGGTTCTAGTAGCATGTTTTCGAGAGCGAGTACGTCTTCATCAGGTATGTTAGGATTGTTAAGGTCCATCAACAACTGGTTTATCTTCAGTTGGTTCTTGAAACTTAATACATTTCCATGAACTTTCTTACTTCCGCCTTCGCAAACTTCCAAAATCTCTTCCAGGGTTACTGGCGTCTCGTTGGCCAGCTTTGGAAACTCCTTCAATAGTGTCTTTTGGCCAAGACCGTTGACGCCTGGAACGTTATCACCAGTGTCTCCGAGAAGCATCTTCTGAATCAAGAAATTGTTTGGGTGTACACCGTATTCCTCTAGAACTCTACGTTTATTGTAGAATATCTTTTTTGTGGGAGAAAACACAGTTATCCTATCGTCGACCAATTGCAAGTAATCCCTATCGCTTGAAACTACGGTGACTTCTTTTCCGTACTTCTTTGCTAAGCGTCCTATCACGTCGTCTGCTTCAATTTTGTCAATAGAAACAAGATCTACGGGTAAACACTTTAGGTATTCTATCAATCTAACAAGTTGGTTAGTCATGGATTCTGACTCATCTTCTTGATTCTCGTAGTGATCCCAGTTGGTTATCCTTCTTATGCCTCTGTTTGCTTTGTACTCTGGATATATGTACCTCTTGTTTGTCGAAGAACCTTTGCCATCGAAAACTAGTATAACTCTCGTTGGTCTTACGAGGCTTATCGAGCTGCCTAACGACCTAAGGAAACCTGTTAGGCCTCCTATAGGTGTTAAACTTTTGTTTGTGTGTTGTATTATTGCGAAAGACCTCATGAACATGTTCAAAGAGTCTATCAACAACACACGACTGTCTATATTCAACTCCTCTTTTTGTTCTGTGAGAGAGTCGAACATTTTTTTATAATCTTCTTTCATTGTTTGTTTTTATTCTGTATCGTCGTAAACTACTGAGGTTTCCACTTGCTCTTCTATCAATTCAAAGTCTGTTGATCCGAACACTTTCATCCATTCTTCCGAATGATCGTTTTTGTAATTGTTTATAGACGACGGTGAATCAGCAATAAATCCGTGGGGAGTCATTATCACTTTTGTGACAGCTGTAACCCCAGTAACGTGATTCTTATCGCAGGATATTCTTGTTCTTTTAGCAAATTCGATATCTTTACCGCCTTTAGTTGCTTTGATTTTGTTTGTACCCGCCTTTGCTACGTTACCGAAAGTGATAACTAGAGAAGCGTCGAAGTACATGGTATTACCCCCTTTGTTCTGTAGGGTTGGTTGACTCATTGGATTGTCAGGCTTTGCCACCCACACTTTGTTAATAGCGATGAGCGTGTTTGTGTACTGTTGACTTTCCTTTCTTGACAATACTATTCTTTGGTTGATGAAGTTACCGAACTGCTGTGACATAGCTCCTGCGTTCCACTCGTTATTGTTAGTGGACTTATCTACAGACATTTTACACGGTATCGAACCAACAGAGTCCCAGAAGAAACAAAGGTCGTAAGGCAAGTTGCCCTTCTTTTGTTCGTCTAGTATGTCTGCGATAAACGCTGCAACGTCTTCAACGCAATTCAACTTTTCTCTATCTACGTATATAAAGAAGCCGTCGTAATCGCAAACAACTCCATCTGAATCTGCGACTTCGTTGAATTGAAGTCCCATGAGTCTTGCGTGTTCCCAAGACCACTTCATCTCTGTGATAATGAACACCGGCAGTACGCCCATCTTTTGACACGATACTGCTGCTTCCAATAAAGCCGTTGTTTTTCCTGTGTCTGAGTGCCCTCTTAAAAGCGATATGTGACCGATCGGTAAACCAGGAATCTGTAAAGCCTCTTGAAAAGCTTTTGAGAGAGGTATCCACCTATCGTCCTTAAACTTTACGGAAGTTGTGCTTAAGTTCTTTTTCTTTTTAAAATTCTCTAAATTGAATTGGCCCTTCACTGCTCCGGAAATGGCGCCATTCAAACTTTTTGTAGCTTTTGCCATATTAGATTAAAATGCCCCTCGTTAGAGGGGCTTTTATGTGGTTGTTAGAAATCGAATAATTCGTCTATCTTAGAGTCAACGTCTGGTTTCGATGTATTTAAAGAGTACTTTTTGTTTGACTCACCCTCTGGTTTTTTCTCCCAGGGTAAATCACCAGTTGTTTGCTCTTCTGCGGGCTTTTGTGGCGCTACAGTCGTAGTGGTTGTTTCTTCTTCAGATTCTGGATTCAAGTAACCCAAAAGAGCTGCTTTCAATTCGTCATAACCGTATTTTTTAAATTGCGCTTTTGGATCGGGTTGGTTTTGTAACCACTTCTTGATCTCGTCTGCGTTTTCTGAAAGAGGCGTAACTTTTGTTCTAACTCTGATCGTAGATTTGTTGTAAGTAAGACCTGTTGTTTCCTTTCCCAGCGTCTCGATAGTTATATCTCTGCCAGAGAGAGCGTCTGTGTAGTCTCCTACGTCCTCGTCTTCAGCAATAGATAACAAGTCCATAAAGATTTGTTTTCCGAAGCCCCATAACATGACGCCTTTGTCTTCTTGTCCTCTAACGATAACGGGAGCAAAAACTCGCATCTTTGGTTCAAGCTTCTTTGCAAGCATCCAATCCTCCCTTTCTGAGGATTTTCTAAGCTTTTGCGCGAACTCTACGATGGGATCCTTCTCTCCAAAATTTGTCAAAGAAATCATCGTTTTGTTGCCAATCTCGTAGTGGAAATAAAGCTCTGTGAACGGATTTGTTTTATTGTACATAGAAGGTACAATTCTAACCGAATGCTTTCCAACAGTCGGTGCCCATAGGGTCTTTGGTAAATCGCCTTTTTGAGAACTCTTAGGGTTCTGTAGCGCTTCAAGGCGTGCGCGTAACTGCTTGATGTCCATAATTTTTGTAACTTTATTGAGTAAATATATGTGAAAAGAGTTAAAATCTAAAGATTACGTTACAAGTGTACTACCTTTTTAACTTCGGTGTTTCTCTTTTTGAAACCCCCGTCTTGCACTAGCAATATCGAGTTTCTGTAGTCTGGCCAGTGAATTGGATACTTGTTGTTCAACACTCCTCCGTTTAAACTCATGATCAAAGCGTTCAAAGAGTTTATTGTGTATAGCGTGTTTGTTTCTTTTTTTCTGTGAACAAGTATCGTATTTTTTATTATGCGTGGTTGGGTAACCTCGTAGTCTATGTTATATGTGCACATCAGTTCTTCGGAGTCTGGGGAACTTAGCACAAAAATCTTTTTATAAAGAACTGGGTATTCCCTATTTATTTCTGATATTAGCTCGTCCAAATGTTCTTCTGTTGTGAATGTACAGAACAGTTTGTTTGTCATCATTTCTCTTGAAAGTTCGTCTTCTTGTAAAAACATCATAACTAGTATCTATAAATATATTAAATTATATGAAGGAGTAATCTTTACCGTATTTAAACTTCACCGGAGTGTTGTTTTTCTCTAAAGTGCTCTTGATGCTCACAAGCAACTCTTTACCGTCTTCTACCGAATAATCGAACAAAAACGAATCGTATGTTATGAGTAAAAGCCTTGTCTTTTTGCCTTTTAGCAATTTCTTCAATTGCAGTATTTTTTCAACGTTATTGTAAGTTTCTAAATTCTGTACATAGTAATTGAATATCTTATTAGAATCCGGACCGCACTTTTTGTGTATTTTTACTCCGGTAGGCAGCTCCAGGAGCTCATCCGAGTCGTACCTGCGCGTTATTTTTTGGGATAGATCATGTATCGCTTTTATGATCGGTACGTGATGGTGCTTACCGGATGCGTTCCCATACAGCGCAGAGAAGGTTTCTGTCTTGGATTGTTTGTATTCGCTCTCTGATATGTTGTCCTTTTGGAGGTACTGCTTGGCCAAGTACTCGTGGACAGAGGTGTCTGGTAGTTTGATGCCTAATTCGTTAGCTATCAATCTCACGTGGTAAGCATCGAAATCAAACTCAACAAAGTAGTCGTTACTGGGAATGATGCACTTTCTGTGTTCTTCTTTCTTTGGTATTGCAAGAAAGTTAACCCCGTTAAAAGAGTTTGTGGGACGTCCCGTTTGATTGTACAAATTATAGTTTCCGTACACTAGGTCTCCTTCTATAAACACGCTTTGGTTTTTTACTGAATTAACTGTTAAAAAGTCCTGTAATTTAACTCTTATGGGGGACCTTTCAACGTAATCGTACGCTTCTATAACTTTGTCTATCTTTTCGTTACTAGCGCACTTTTTTATGTACTCGCTGTATTTATCGTACAGGTTCTCTAAGTGTTCGTAGTGTTTAGTTATAGGTAGAACTTTGTTTAAATAATCTAAATCGTAAAATCTTCTATCGTAATCTATCTGTACTGTTGTCCTTAGTTCTTGATTTGATATTTCTCCGTTTAACTCTAACTCTGTGAACAAAAGATCCACAGCATTTTTTGTGTTAAAGTATTTTGAGTGGAATTTTTTGTTTAGTAAGAATACCTTTTTGTGTTTTTCTATAAAATCTACAATAAGACATTCCTTTAGAGAAAAGGTTTCAGAGTGATCTATGGACATTATGTAACCCTTATCTTTTGTTCTATAATAGAACAGACACGCTTTTGATAAAACAGGATTATAATTGTAGTTGTAAGGAACTGCTTGTACAAAACAAGTATCAGTTATCGGTAAAGATCGCAGTTGATCTTCTGTCTCAATCAAAAAATACATATAACCTTTATTTTAACGCAATATAATTGCTATAAATTAGCCAGAAAAACTTATCTATTGGGTGACTCTTGAAAATTTCGCGTACTCCTCACCTATGAACGCTTTTATTCCAAGGAAAGTTTTGTCTAAGTTTTCAGTGAGTCGCTTATTTGTATCAACTATGCCCGCTCTTATGTCGTATTGAGAAAGCCTAACAGTGTTTATAGGTCCAGTTAGTTTCCAAAAAAGCTCGGCTATTTGGTAGAAAGATACGTCGTAAGTGGCTGTACCGTTTTTTATCGAAGCATACTCTTCTTGCGATATTTCTTTTACGTATCCCTGATCGTTGATCCTCTTCACAAAGTACCTAACTATTGAGCCCTTTTTGTAGTCTTGCTCAGTTGGTGTGGGATAATAAGACACGGGTTCTGTTTTGTTTGGTTGTACGGCGGTCAGTCTTTTTACTCCTGTTGAAGAAGCGAATTTCTCAACAGCAGAATACGGGGCAACGTAGTCGTTTATGCCGGGAGCGTTCTCGTACGTAGAGATTGGAGTGAGTCTCTCGTTTTTACCAGTAGCTGGATTCTTGCCTGAATAGAACCTGCTGTCAAAGGTTTGGTAATAAAAACCCCTGTACGGTTTTCCGTTCAAGAGAAAGTCGCTTCCCTCTGTTCTTAAATTTGTCTTTACTCTAAATGATGGATAGTATCTTATTGACATATTACGCTGTTGTTGAGAATATAGTATCGCCTATTATTTTTCCGCCTTTTTTCAACAATGAATCTCTAAAATTTAAACCGTTTGGTACGTCTTTGTATGCTGCAACTACATTAGACGTAAAATATAAATAATTTTCTGGTATTGTCTCCAATATCTTAGTCGCATTATATATAGAATTAGCTTGCCTTGAGGAAGGTCCTTTTATATAATTTTCTTTAGGCCTATATCCATTCTTCTTATCCCCTGTAACAGATTGGAATTGGAATTTTTGAGTTAACACATCTGTTATTGTATTAGCTTTATTAAATTTAGTTCTAGTTCTATTTAGTATCACTGCCATTACCCATGCTTCTTCAGTCGTATTTCTACTAGCCTCAGCAAATACTGCAGAAACTAATTCATTCCATTCTTTATCTGTTATTGCTCTGCGTAAATATTTTTCTGCCGCTGTTTTTGCTTCTTGTGAAGATTGTTTATTATCAGTCGTATATTCTGTGTTTGCAGAAGATTGGTTAAATGTTTGTAACAAAGGAATAACAAAGTTACCCTGAGCTTGTTTACCGGCCTGTCTATTAAAGTCTTCTTTACTCTTGATAAAATACATGTTGCCTTTTACTTCTGTGGTCCAAGTGTTGTTTTCTATCGTGTGATTCAAGCCTGTAACAACGAATCCCACTCTTCTATCTTTGCCTTTTAATCGACTTAGATTTGTAGAAGTATACGAGTAGGGTAACAGTTGATCGTTAACGGTAAAACCTTGCATCATTGACAAACCTGAAATTCCGTCTGTCGAAAAGTCGATAGATAACGGTAATACCATGGTAGATTCAGAACCGGAGTCCTCTCCCCTTAGTTTGGCAACGCGTTCTACGTAGTAAGACGTGGCGTGAGACGTGTAATTTTCTGTTATCGCATCCCCAGTTGTTCCTCCTATTGGCGCGCCTTTGTAAAACATGGATATAGCGTTATTGAATTGCTGAGCGGCCTCTCTTTCAGATCTAACTACATTCCTATCGTTTGCTTTTTTGTTGAGCTCATTGTCTTGGTTAGCGGTTATAACCGTTTTATATCTATCTTCCAGTCCTATGTTAGGTTTACCAAAGGTTGTCGCATCAGTTGCGGCTGTTGTTCTGTTACCAACATCTGCGTTTGCGGATATCGCAAGCATACTCGCAAGTTTTGTGCTGATGTCTGTACTGATTCTAAAATCCCTCGCTACCGATTTTTTACCGAATAGCGGCAATTCGCATTGTGTGCTTAATCCCAATCTTTTGTATTTTTTATGCGCATTTTCAGTTAATGCATCTACAGTGTTTGCCATTGCTACGCCTGGAACAAATTGATCATCGACTACTGCGAAACAGTTAGCTTCATCGCAATAGCTTAATCTAAACGCGTTATTTAAACCTGTATACCTACTCAAATCCGCTAAAACGTTTTCAATCAAAGCCTTAAAATAAACGCTGTCTGTTTCGTCTTTAAATGAGAAAGATTTAATTGAACTCAAAAGGTAATCTATGCTAACCAACGTATTTAAAAACTTAGATCTATAGCCGTTTTTATCCTCACCATCTATTGTTTTTGGTATTGATTGAGAAATGCTATCCTCGTTCCACAATTTTTGTTGTGGTAATTTATTCTCTGGATCTGATTCATCACCCAATACATATTCGTTATTAACTAACAATTTATCAAAGATTGCTTTATAATCACTAAGATTACCGTTAAATGGTATCACAAACTTCAACGGATCGGTTGTTAACGAGCTTGGTGAAGTTTGACACACGTTTGACTTGGGGTTGAAATCCAAATAAAACAAAGGTACGTTAGAGTCTTTCTTACTAGTGTCGTAAAGCAAACAACAGTGATTCAATATAAAAAAGAACCAAGACAATGGTATATAACACGGGTAGTGAATGTCAACGCCCTCTATCAAACTCTGACTCTGTCTGTAGGGTATTATGTAAGAAGTGAATAACTGTTCAAAATCTACCTGGTATTTTTCTTCTTTTAATTTTTCTAAAAAAGAATTTTTTAGTCCCTCGTCGTAATTCTCGTACATCAAAGCTTTGTGAAAACCAAACAAAGCTTGAATTTTAAACCGGTGATCGCTATTTTGTTTTGTGTAATAGTCTTCTATTTCTTGCGTAGTTAACACCTTTGGGCTTGTTAAATAATCAAAATCTTTTGTGAAAGCCCCGTTTATAAAGAGGTCTTTTACAAATGTTTTATTTGTTTTATTATTATCGCTTTTTAACCACGGTATTTTAGTAACTCCTGTTATGTTTTCAACCGTAGCAAAGGAGTTCAATTGTATAGCCCTAAGTATTATCTCTAGTTGGGATTTGTATTGAGCTGCTTCTTTATTTTGTATTTCAGATGACTGTAACAAGGTTGGACCTTCCTCTTCCTGTGTTTCTTGAGTTTGCGGTTGTTGTTCAGCAGCTGCAGTAGCATCTATTAAATTTCCGGTTAGGCTGTTTGATCCTGGTTCTATTTGAATGTCTTTGAATATATCGCTATCGTCAAATTCAATTCTATAAGTTACTGTTTTTGGTTTTGTTTGCGTTTTAGTTAATGTTCCTCCTGTTGGTGAACTGCGAGTAATTGTTTCGGTTACATTTATAGGAAAGGTTCCATCTATTTGATATTTTAATTTATCAACTCCCTCTCTTAAGTTACTAAAACGGGTTATTTTTACTTCGAATGGCGTATCTTTATTTGAAATTATATCATTCAATCTTTTTTCTATATCATCAACATAATTTACTGTTTTTAATGACTCATCCTCTAATTCATAAGATACATTTATTGTAAACTCTATGTATTCGTTATTTAATTTATACTTTGAATCATAAAAATATGCTCTCTCTAATATTTTATTAGTTGCTTCAACTTCATATCGGGTTATTGAGTTATAATTTATGTTGTTATAGGTATTTTCACTAAAAGAAGACATCAAAAACGCGTTAACACCAGATCCTCTAGTTAATTTATTATTATCACTAACAACTTCTCTCGGATCTTCAAATCGAAGACGAGGTGGTACACTCCATAGATTTTCAGAATTAATGCCTATTTGATCAAAATCTAACTTAGCTTTAAATGTATCGTCTCTTGGTGAAATTATTTTTTGAAATTTTTCAAATGCAATAAAAACAGTATTACCTTCTGCGTATATATAATTGAATTGTTCAAATTGACTAGAGTTTTTAATCCATCCACTAGTATATCTTTTTACCTTATTAATATTGTCTCTATTAACCGCTTGAGAATACGTAAATTGATCGTTTAATATTAATCTATTTCCATCAATGTATAAAATATTACCAACGCACTTCCAATCTCCCACTTTTTGTTGATTGTTTGCGTCCACGTATCTTCCATTATAATAAAAATAATACAGTATCTTATTTCTAACGTCTTGATATTCTATAACGTGCGTACCGTCGAACAATCGCCGTATTTTAGCAGTACCAGCGTCAACTAGTGTTTTAAAACACTGTGGCCACATACCAATCGTGCTAGCGTTTTGAGAAGCACTCTGGATCTGAGCGGCTATTGCATTTTCATAATTTCTACGAATTACAGCGTTTGCGTTATTTATGAGCTTTTGTACCGCTGCGCTAAATACTTTTGTTAGACTGTTTACGTTGTTAACTCTAACGCTTTCACCCAAAACGCCTAAACTCATCAATTTTAAACTACAATCGTAACCGCCGTCGGTGTTGGAAGTAAAGCTAAAGTTCGTAACTATTCCCAACATCGCGTCGTAGTTACCGTCGCTGTTTCTTACTGATTTGGCTATTTTGTATCTTAACAAGTCTTTATCCAAACCTTTTTCGA